>Ga0308164_10003303_pt1 | contig 14763 bp, 17 predicted proteins | sample PhyTR2_FD_201031 | JGI IMG/M metagenome (GOLD analysis project Ga0308164, IMG submission 201031) | Phyllosphere microbial communities from UC Gill Tract Community Farm, Albany, California, United States - DLSLT.R2 | ecosystem: Host-associated > Plants > Phyllosphere > Unclassified | place: USA... | reverse complement strand
TTGTAAGTAATTAAACGGGGTGTCGTCGCTAAAGGAGTAGCTTCGAAACGCTAATTCACCCGTGTGCGGATGAGTTAGCAGGAGACAGTCAATCGCCATCGCGTGAGAAGAATAGCAGCTAGCCAACCGGACTAACTGCCCGCCAGCCCCTAAAGCGACCTATGCCCAGGCATAGGTCGCTTTAGGGGCTGGTAATTATTTGGCAGCCAAGATAGCTACTTGTTCAATGACAGGCGGCACGGCCAGCAAGTCGGCCGCATGGGCCATCAACGCAGCGGCAATCGGACCGTTAAGATGCGCCTGCCGGCCCGCGTCATCCGGAAAGGTATCAAAGATACCGAAGGTGGCCGGCCCCAGCTGAATGGCATACCAGGTTATGGTAGCCGGCTCTTGCTGAGCCAGGGGCAGAGCGCCCGTCAAAAAATCGAGTACTGCCTGCTCTTTACCGGGCTTCGCTTCGAGCCGGATCAGCAATCCTACGTTCTTCATGGTAGTGGGGGTTAGGTGAATTGACATAACAAAGGTCCTTCCCCTCCTAAAGGACTAACATGGACGGGCGCAACTAGTGGCTGGACAAAAAGACCATGTCCTCAGGATTCTCTACTAGCGAGAGAACATGAAAAGGGTCCCCCGGCGGCCTACCCCCGTGCATTATCATAGGGGAAGAAGTGCGGGCGGTGAGGCCTGAAAACAAGGTGTTGCCCCAGGGGCTAGCGCTTCATAGCCAGCCAAACGAAATGAGGAGGCCGCCCCTAAACAGCTCGGCGAAGTGCCTGCGAATGCCGGGTCAGGGTACGCCACGGCTGCCGCCGCACCCGTCGGCCTCAGTGCCCGGTAACAGCCAGCCCTAGACTAGGAGGAGGGCACTAGCACTATCCTCGCAAAGTGCTGCATAATCCTAGCAATCTTATGATTTGGCGCAACCGTCCAGCAGGGAGCCCGGTTCATACGGCAGCCTGCTACCCCGGCTGGCCTCGCTACATTCCCACCTTATTCCCCTCCACACCCATGGGTATTTCCCTCGAACAAGCGCAGGCTGCCGTGCAAGCAGCCTACCAAAAATCGCTCGAAATAGGCGTCAAGATGAACATTGCCATCGTCGATGCCGGCGCCAACCTCGTGGCGTTTGCCCGCATGGACGACGCCTGGCTCGGCTCACTCGATATTTCGATTAAGAAGGCTAAGACGGCTCGCTTCTTCGATATGCCCACCGGCGACCTTGGCCAGGCCAGCCAGCCCGGCGGCCCGCTCTTCAACATCGAGGTCTCGAACGGCGGCCTCATCACCTTCCCCGGTGGCCTGCCCATCAAGGACGGCAGCGGCAAAATCATCGGCGCCATTGGCGTCTCGGGCGACACGGTCGAGAACGACCATACCGTAGCCGAAGCGGGCTCGAACGCCGTGGCCGGCCAGTAAGGCAGCGTTCTACATGTTCAGGAAAAAGCGGCGGGCCCCGCCAGCCGGGCCCGCCGCTTTTTCCTTTTATTCTCTTAAACCAACCCCATTATGGCTAGCAATAGAGGCGTTGTTTACCTGGGCCCCGGCAAAGTCGAGGTGCAAAGCATTGATTTTCCTGAGCTGAAAAACCCCAAGGGCAAGAAGATAGTCCACGGCGTGATTCTGAAGGTCGTATCCACCAACATCTGCGGCTCCGACCAGCACATGGTGCGCGGGCGGACCACGGCCCCCGCTGGCCTGGTGCTGGGTCACGAAATCACGGGCGAAGTCATTGAGGTAGGGGCCGACGTGGAATTCCTCAAGGTGGGCGACCTCGTATCGGTACCCTTCAACGTGGCTTGCGGCCGTTGCCGCACCTGTAAAGAGCAGCAAACCGGCATCTGCCTGACCGTGAACGAGGGCCGCGCTGGTGGTGCCTATGGCTACGTGGACATGGGCGGCTGGGTAGGCGGCCAGGCCGAATACGTCATGGTGCCTTACGCCGATTTCAACCTGCTCAAGTTTCCCAATAAGGAACAGGCGATGGAAAAAATCCGCGACCTGACCATGCTAAGCGACATTTTCCCCACCGGCTTCCACGGCGCCGTAAAGGCGGGCGTGGGCCCTGGCCGCACGGTGTACGTGGCCGGCGCGGGCCCGGTGGGTCTGGCCGCCGCCGCGTCGGCGCAGCTGCTAGGGGCCGCCGTGGTGATAGTAGGCGACATGAACAAAGCGCGCCTGGCGCACGCCCGCTCGTTTGGCTGCGAAACGGTAGACCTGAACGAGGACGCCAGTCTGGCCGAGCAAATCACCCAGATTTTGGGCGTGCCCGAAATCGACTGCTCTATTGACTGCGTGGGCTTTGAGGCCAGCGGCCACGGCGCGCAGGCCAAGGTAGAGGTGCCGGCTGCCGTGCTCAACTCGCTCATGGAAATCACCCGCGCGGGCGGTGCCATCGGCATCCCCGGCCTGTACGTCACTGACGACCCCGGCGCCAAGGAAGCCGCTGCCAAAACCGGCAACCTGAGCATTCGCTTCGGCCTGGGCTGGGCCAAGAGCCACTCCTTCCACACTGGCCAAACGCCCGTGATGAGCTATAACCGCCAGCTCATGCAGGCCATTCTCTACGATAAAATCCAGATTGCCAAGGCCGTGAATGTGGAAATTATCAGCCTTGACGACGCGCCGAAAGGCTACGCGGAATTTGATAAAGGCGTGGCGCGCAAGTTTGTGATTAATCCCCACAACCTGATTCCGAGCACCAAACCAAAAGCCAAAACCGAAACGGCCGCTGCCTAGGTAGCTCACCTGCTCAACTCTCAGCCGGACTACCCCTAGGGGTGGTCCGGCTGTTTTGGTGAGGCAAAGGACGTTTCTTGGCTGGCGCGGATGGGGGAGGCGTTTGCCAATGGCCGCCCCCGGCCGGCCCAAAAAGCAGGGGCTTGCACAAGGCGCGCAATCGGTGGCAGTCTCCTCGCGAAGAACATTTTTGGCCTGCCGACAGGTTGTTAGGGCGCCCGCCGTTGCGTAAGCTTCGCATTGGTCGCTGCTATCCGCCTTCTTTTCCACCTGCTTTTCGCCCCTGGTCCCTTGCTGCCTTCCATCCCGCTCACTGCCCCCCACGAGCTCACCACGCTCATCGACCACCGCCGAGTGCAGACGCTGGAGAAGTATGAGCTGAGTATCCTCGAAACGCTGGCCCCCGGTGACCAGGTAGCGCAGTCGTACAGCGACCTGGTGCTGACCAACATGCTGCGCGGCAAAAAAGTAATGCACCTGCGCGACCAGCAGGCCTTCGCCTACCTGCCCGGCCATACCATGGTCGTGCCCCCAAACCTGAAAATGCTGATTGACTTCCCCGAGGCCTCGGACGAAACGCCAACTCAGTGCGTAGCCCTGGCCATCGACCGGCTGCAAGTCATCGACACGGTCAATTACCTCAACGCGTTTTACCCGCGCACCGAGGGCGAGCCATGGCACCTCAGCCTCAGCCAGCACGCTTTTTATAACAACGAAGAAATTACAGCCCTCCTCTATAAGCTAGTCCGCATTGGCTTCGACGACTCCCAGAACAAGGACATGCTGGCCGACTTTGCGGTGAAGGAGCTGCTGCTGCGCCTCATGCAGCTGCAGCGCCTGCACCTGACTGAGCACAACACGGCCGTGCTGGCCCCCTCCAACCGCTTTGCCCACACCCTGCAGTACATCAAGGAGAACCTGGCCCAGAAAATCAGTGTCGAGGAGCTGAGCACGCAGGCCTGCATGAGCCAAGCCAATTTCTTCCGCGCCTTCAAGCAGGAGTTCGGCCTCTCGCCCATCGACTACATCATCAAGGCCCGGATGCGGCTGGCCAAGCGCTGCCTGCAAAACCCCGTTATCAGCATTACCGAGATTTGCTTCAAGGCCGGCTTCAGCAACCTGGCCTACTTCACCCGCATGTTTCGACGGTTGGAGCACATGACGCCCACTGAGTACCGGGCAATTAGCCAGGGCCACGCGTAAGGGCAGCCGAGCAGGCGGCGCTGCCAGGGCGAAGCTCCGCCGGTTGGCAATGCTTATAGCTGCCGCCGCACGCGGCTCAGCGATTTGGGCGTGATACCTAGGTAAGAGGCAATAAAATGCTGCGGCACCTGCTGCGCGATACCGAGGTGCTTGCGCAAAAAGTGCTGCTACTTCTCTTTTGCGGACTAACTCAAGGCGGCGTTGACCCGCTCTTGCAGCGCCACGTGGCGGCGCTATATCAACAGCCGGAAGTACCGCTCAAAAACCGGAAACTGCTCGTAAACAGTTTTCATGTCAGCCTGGGCCAGCAGCAGCACCTGCGTGTCTTCGAGCGCATCGATGTTCATCGTGCTGGGCTGTTAGGCCAGCAGGCTGTACATATCCGAAATCCACCAGCCTTCCGACGCAACTTGTAAGGTATGCTCCTGGCCCTGGGCATTCAGCGAGTAGCTACGCAGGCAACCCCGGGTCACAAAGGCCAGGTGGGTGCAGGGCTCGCCGGCTTGCAGCAGGTGCTGCCGTTTGCCCGGGACGAGTGGGCGCAGGTAGGGCTGGGAATTCGCAAAGCACTCATCGGTAAGCGGCACGTGCGCCTGCAAGTGTGCCCGCAGAAAGTGATAACCAGCTGGAGAATCCAGACGCTGAAGGTAGTGAAAGCCATGGGTTTGCCACCCTGTTAGCCATGCGCCACAGAACTACCATCGTATCAATGAAGGTGCAAAAAGCTAAAGCTTGGGCGTTGCAAACGAGTCTAAGTAGATGTGGTATTTTAAAATAGTAGATAGGCAGCGATAAGTGTTAAAAATCGAATTCAATCAGTCAATGAGCTTCCGTATTAGCTCACCCCAAATAGATTGCAATAAGTAAATGGCGCCGCTGCTCAGGACCACTAAAGACCTGATAAGATTCTCTTATGCGGTCCTAATCAAAACAGGGCCAAGGCCCCGTATTCATTACTTATCGCATTAGTTATCTAAGTATTAATTAGGCGCAAGCAGCCATTTCATACATACAAAAGCGCCCCGACTAGGAGGTCGGGGCGCTTTTGTATGTATCTGAAGCCTATAGCGCCTAACGCTGCATCTCGCTTATTTACTATCCGTGTCCAAGCTCTTGAGGTAGGCCACCAACTGCCCGCGCTGGGTAGGCGTAACCACGTAGAACGGGTGCGGCGAGGTCTTGCCACGCTTGGGGTCCAGCAACTCGTCAAGGCTGTGCACCGAATCATCGTGCAGGAACATGGGCTTGCGAGCCAAGTCCAGCAACAGGGGTAGGGCATTACCCCGAATGCCGCCGCCGGGGCTGGCATCCACGACTATCATCTTGTCGTCGAACGTACCGGGCGCGTTCTGGATGGGCGTGAGCGGCGGTTTGCGTTGGGCCAGCACCTTCGGCGCGTAGCCCGGCCAAATCACGTTCATCGGCACTAGCTTGCTTTGTACCGCAATGCCCTGATTGGTATTGTGGCAGGCGGTACACTTTTGCGACACAAACAGGGCGCGGCCCTGCGCCACCAGGGCGGGGCTGGTTACCTGGCCCTTGGGAGCTTGTAGGCTGTTAACGTAGGCTTGCAAATCGCGCAGCTTCTGCTCGTCCACACGCTTGCCGGTGGGCGTGGGCGCCTCGCCGGCCTTGCCCTGCAGGTGGGCCACCACGTAGGGGTAGCCCGTGACGCCGGTGGCGGCCAGCACGCGCTGGTAGCCGGCCAGCAGCGAGTCACCGGCCGTGGCCCCAAGGCCGTGAATAAACTGCTTGCCGCCGGGCGAGAGCAGGTTGCTCTGGTCAAACAGGGCCGTGTACACGGTGTTGTTGAAGTCGTTGAGATCGCTGTTCTGGCCCGACGAGCCGTAGGGCGCGGCCAAATCCTGGCGGAAAAAGGGCGCGATGTGCACCGGGTTGCCGTTGCCATCGGGCGAGTCGTCAAACATGCCCACCGGGTAGTACTTCGGGTTGCTGAAGTAGGTATCAAACTCGGCTTCGGTTGACTTGGCGGTCAGGCCCTTCGCGGCGCGGCCGATGGTGCTGCCATCGGGGCCCACCAGCTGGGCAGTGGGGAAGAACGCCCGGGTATTACCGCAGGTGGCTAGTAACTTACCCACGTTGAGCGAGTGCTGGGTAGGCCCGTCGATGCGCTTGCCAATGGTGCCTTTGTCCGTGAGCTCGTAGAGCGACTTGTCGGTGATGGCGTGGCACAGGGCGCAGGTCACGCCCACTTTGCCGCCCTTAGGCACCATGCCAATTACGGCGTTGGCCTGCACCAGCTGGTCTAGGATGGCGGGGTCGTTGAGTTTCGGCGCTTTGGCGGCCGAGTGGTCGGTCTTTACCTCACTAGCCAACGCGGTTTTCAGGGCAGCCGGAATGGCGTCCACGTCGAAGTTCACGCCGGCTTGCAGGGCTTGCAGCACGGTCAGCTTGGCGGTTTTCATGCCCTGGGGCATCCGCGCGGCATCAGTCCAGAAGCCCTCGTCGCCAAAGGTTTCGTAGCGATACACGTCGCGGCCGGCCTCGATGCTGCCCGCGTGCAGGGCCGTGCTGGTGGTCCCATTTTTAGTGGTGTCGCCCACGGCCTCGTGGGCAGTGGTGGGCGTGTCGGTAGTGGTGGTAGGGCTGCTGTTGCAGGCCACCGCTGCCACCACCGCCAGGGCCGAAGCGGCGAGCGCGGGTAAGCGCCAGGAAGGAAATGTACTCATTAGCCGATGGAAAAAGGGTAAAAGATGAATGAGTTAGTCGGGCAGCTGGTTGCTGTTGGTCGGCTCGACCTTGGCCGCGGCATTCATGCCGTGGCAATACTGGGTCAAAGAGGTATAGGCCTTGATGTGCACCCGGTTGATGCTACCCAGCGGCCGGTGCGCGGGCAGGCTGGGGGCCACGTGCAGCTCGCCGCGCAAAATACCGTGGCTCTTGGCGTGGGCATCGCGTAGTGCGTGGTGGTTCTTCTCAAACATCAGCCGGGTCATGTGGGCTCTGAGGCCACGGTTTCGTCGCCGAGCTGGTCTTCATGGGGCTGAATTTCTTCGACGCCATCGGCGAAGCGAACGTAGGAGGTGGGCCGGGCCATACTAGACTAGAGGGGGTAGCAGGAGAAAAAGGAAGATGCTAGCCATCAAGCTCATGCACGAGCAGCTGGCCCATTCGTGAGCCTGGCAGCAGCGGCTATTGGAAGGCGGCTTTAAGGCGCGTGGCGGCGTGGTCCTGCGCGTCGTTGGCGAGCGGCACTACGGCGTAGGTGCCAAAAAACTCGTGGGTCGTGCCGGGGTACAGGGTGTAGTCAACGCTCACGCCGGCGGCGGTCAGCTTGTCGCGCAGGCTCATCCCCTCGGTTTGTAAGGGGTCGATTTCGGCGGCGATAATCGTGGTGGTGGGCAGGCCCTTCAGGTCGGCCACGTCCACGAGCGAGATGAGGCGGTTGTCGCCATCAGCTGAAGAGTTGAAGTACAGGCCGGTGAAGTACAGGATGCCCGGCTTGTTGAGCGGCACCGCATTGGCGTACTGCACGTAAGAGGTAGTGGTGAGGTTATTATCCGCCACGGGGTATACTAGCAGCTCGTGCATGGGCAGCGTGAGGCCGCGCTCGCGGGCCAGGATGCACACGGCGGCGGCCATGTTGCCGCCCGCGCTTTCGCCGGCCACCGCTATTTTGGCGGGGTTCACATTGAGGCTAGCCGCGTTGTCGCGCACGTACTTGTAGGCCGCGTAGGCATCTTCGTGGGCGGCCGGAAACTTGTTGGCCGTTTCGGAGGCTAGGCGGTAATCGACCGAAAACACGATGGCGCCCGTGCGCTCGGCCAGGGCCTGGGCCGAGGGCTCGTACACGGCCAGCGAGCCGATAACCCAGCCGCCGCCGTGGTAGTACACGATGGCCGGGCGGGCGCCGGTGGCCGCCGCCGTGGGCGTGTACACGCGCACCGGCACGCCATCGGGGGCCGAGGCGGCGGTGTAAGCCTTGGGCAGCACCATCTGGCTGGTGGTCACGGCAGGCGCGAGTGCGGTGCGATTGTTCTTGGCCAGCAGCGCGTTCACGGCGTCGGTCACGCTGTGCGTCATGCGGGCCTGGCGGGCGGTCAGGGTCGTCAGCGGCGGGTCATTAAAGGAAATGAACTGCTCAATAACGGCCCACATCTGGTCGTTTTCGTTGGGGGCATAGCTAGGCTTGGCGCTGGTGGGCTGCACCAGACTCGGCGAGGAGGAATCGCTGTCTTTCTGGCAGGAGGCTAGCGGAGCCCCTAGGGTAGCGGCCAGGGCGGCCAGCGTGAGCAGGCGCGCAGTACGGTTCAGCAGGGGCCGCTGGGCCGAGGAGGAGGACAAGAAGGGCATCTTACTTGGAAAAGGAAAGAACTCCTCCTTACGCACCTCCCCCTAAACGGCCGGGCAGGAGGGACGAGCCGGCCACTATCAGGGACGAGTTGCTTATCCCAGCCGGCGGGCAAGCGGCCCTCAGGAACTGAACTGCTTCAGAAACTGCTGCAAGCCCGCGGCGTAGCTGCGCGAGGAACTCAGGTGCGTGCCGTCGTGCAGGGTCAGCAGGTACTCGCCGTGCGCCCAGGCGTGCAGCTCTTTGATGTGGTGGGTATTGACAATCAGCGAGCGGTGAATGCGCAGAAACTGCGCCGGGTCGAGCTGTTGCTCTAGCTGGCTCAGGGTAGTGCGCAGCCCGTGCGCCACGCCCTGGGCGTGCACCATCACGTAATTGGCCGCCGCCGCCAGGTACTGCACCTGAGCGGTGGGCACGAAGTAGTAGCGCCCCGGCTGCTTGATGAGCAGCTGGCTGGCATACACCACCGGGGCGGGCGGCAGGGTAGCCAGCAGCTCGGTGAGCGGCGGGGACGCCGGGCGGGCCACGAGCTGGCGCACGCGGGCCAAACAGTGAGCAAAACGGTCGGGGTCGAGGGGCTTGAGTAGGTAGTCTATCGCGTGGTAGTCGAAGGCTTGCAGCGCATACTGGTCGTAGGCCGTTACGAATACCACGAGCGGCAGTCTAGGTAGGTGCCGCACCTGCTGCAACACCTGCAAGCCGCTGAAATCCGGCATTTGCACGTCCAGAAAAACCAAGTCGAGGCGGTCGTCCGCGCTCAGGGCCGCCACGGCTTCCGCCCCGTTGCTGCACTCGCCCTGGATAGCAAAATCGGGCCACTCGGCCAGCAACTGCCCGATGCGGCGGCGGGCCAGCGGCTCGTCGTCGACTACTAAGGCACGAAAGGGTTCCGCGGGCGAAGGCATAAGGCGAGGCCGGGCTACGTAAGAAAAGGCAGCTCTAGGTGCACGGCCGTGCCCTGGCCGGGTGCCGGGCGCAAAGCCAGCACGAAGTGCTCGCCGTAGAGGGCGCGCAGGCGCTGCTCGCTGTTGGTGAGGCCCACGCCGCGGGGACCGGCCGGTAGCGGGCCGGGACCCGAGTCGCGCACTTCGAGTACCAGCTTCCCCTCGCGGCGGTCGGCCTGAATGTGCAGCTCGCCCCGCCCGCCCGCACTCAGGCCGTGACGCACGGCGTTTTCCACTAGCGGTTGGAGCAGTAGATGCGGCACTAAGGCCGCCAGGGCCGTTGGCGAAACCTCATACGTTACAACCAGCCGGTCCGAAAACCGCAGTTGCTCCATTTCCAGGTACAGCTCAATAAAGCGCAGTTCGTGGGCCAGCGGCACCTGCTGCGCCTCGCTGTGGTCGAGCACCATGCGCAAAAACTCGCCCAGCTTGGCCGTCATGCGCTGCGCTTTACGAGGCTCGTCGCCGATGAGGGTGGCAATGGCGTTGAGCGTGTTAAAAAGGAAATGGGGGTTGAGCTGCTGCTTGAGGGCTAGCAGCTGGGCCTGCACGAGCTGCATTTCCAGGCGCACGGCGTCGAGGTTCCGGTGCTGCCATTTATCGTGGTAGTCGAGGGCGTAGGCCACGAACAAGACCATCCAGTAGATGGGAATCCAGACGTTGACCGAGGCCAGTACCAGCTGCCACGACAGCGGCCCGCCCAGCGTGCCAGTGAGGTGCAGCGCCCCCAGGTAGAGGCTGCGGTAAAGGATGGTGATGCCCACACTGGCCCCGGCGTGCACCAGCAGGTAGGGCAGCCAGCGCGCCCGCCCCGCCGGGGCTGTGAGGTTGAAGCGCGTGGCCAACCGGAACACGAGCGGCGTGAGCAGCAGCCCGATCAGGCCGTAGAGCAGCGGCCCCAGCACCAGCGGGCGCCAGTGCAGCGGCGCGGTCCCGGTGAGGGCCTGCCCGGTTACGAGCACCAGCATAAAGAGCGCAAACACGCCCCAGGCTAGGGCCACGCGCAGCCAGGAAATACGTTGAAAAAGGGACATGCACGCGCAAACAAACTGCCCCCTTCCAACGAGCAACTATCTGGGCAGGTTGGCTACAGCATGCTTAACCAGCTACGCCAGCAGGGGCTGTCTGCGTATAGTGAGGCATCCTACACAAGGGTGAAGAGATAGGCAGAGGGCCGCATAATCAGGTGGTCTTGCTGCAACGCACAGGCTATGAAGCAACTCGTTGACAGATACTGGTGGGGTTTGCGACTAAGTTAGGCTGCCGAGGACACCCCACATTCCTCCGCTTATGCCTAACTCGTTTGCCGTCCTATTTGCAAGCTATCCCTAGCTAGGCAACAGCCTAGAGAGGAGCAAGAGCCCAGGCCCGTGCCTGCTCAATGGTCGGAAAGAACTGACTGGCTAAATTGGTGTTCGGAATTACGTTAGCTACCAGGGCCGTAACGCCCATCCGGTTCATCGCATCCAGCGACTCGACGGCCGCAAACCGCCGACCACCCAGCTCACTTAAGCCCCGAAATACGAGGTCTCCGCTCCACTGCAAATCGGCCTGGCGTAGCGCCCGCAACAGTCGGTTATCAGCAATCAGCGCTTGCGCGCTATACTGACGGGCTAGGCGCATGAGCTCTTCCATGGCTAGGCGGAAATCGGCACTTGGTACAAAGTCCAGCCAGTGTAGCTCCAAGGTCGGGTGGGTAGTCTGATGGAGGTAGATATGCAGATAAGGCGTACTGTAAAGCGTTTGCATGCGCAACTAGAGATAAGAAGGCACCTAGGTAGTACCGGACCAAGGAGAAAAGAAGCTAGACTTTTGTGCCCGTTATATTGCCGAGGCGGAATGGTTGCCACAGCGCTGGGTCACGTCGCGCCGAGCGTCTTCCAGCGAGTCGTAGTACACCGGCTCCAAGAGGTAGCGCTCGGGGTTAGCAACCGCTTTTTCGGCGTACTGTTGCGTAGCCAGCCGGCCTAAAATGTTGGTGGCAGTGATGATACTCATTTCCCGTAGACCCGCCTGATAGGCTTGTACGTTCCACTCGTTGGCCAACCACTGCTGCACTTGCTGCGGGATAGCACTCATCTGGCGCGTATCCGCAATCCAGCCCCAGCGCCGGGTCGCCTTACTGTGCGCCTTGAAGTGAGCTAGGCCCGCGTTCATCATCTGCTTGAACTGGTCGCGGTTGGCAAAGGCGCGTAGCTGCACAATGACGCAGGGAACGGTTGTATCAGCCCATACCAAGGCATAAGGTGCATCCAGGATAATATGGTCGGACATAGCAGCCGCATACGCTACCCTTGAAGTGGGGTTACGTGCCGCGCGCGACTTGCAGGAAAGACCTAAGCGGGCAAAGTATGCGCCGGCAGAACAACTACCACGACAATGCCCACGCCTAATTGGTTTGCAGCCGTTTCAAGTGCAAATTGCTCAATGGTGGTTCTCTCTCTGGCTTGGTCGAAGCGGAGGAGAAAGCCGCCACTACCTCGGCTACTGCACGACAATGCCAAGTAACGCTATCCAGCACGGGGCTACTTCGCGCCCAACCACTTCGAGAACTATCCTCAAGCAATGACTCGACTCCGTCCGGTATACTTAGACCACCTCAGCTGACAAATCGAGGCTAGTTGGCGGGGGAGCTAGGCAGGGGATGCGGCCCGGTTCTGCCCAACCGATTGAGGGCAATCAGCGCCGCGCCCACGCCCAAAAAGCACAGCAGCACTAGCCCGCTGTTAACCCCCACCCGCCCGTAGCCTAGCACAGGGGCATTTAGGAACGGATAAGGGTACCAATGGGCTAGGGGGCCGCGCAGCAACGAGTAGGCCAAGTAACCGGCCGGGAACCCAAGCCAGCGCCACAGATTGCGCCAAACAAGCTGCCCCGTGGCACGACCCAGTACCAGTATAGCCCGTACGCGGCGGGTATGACGACGTGCAGCAGCTCATCGGCCAGGCGCGCCGTGCTGCGGGGTTCGAGCAAACCCCGCAGCACGGCGTTATAGACTACCCCCACCACCAGAATGTAGAGCGCCACCGCCGTCTGCGTGGTGGGCCGGGCACAGGCCCGCCCCAGGGAGGTAGCGGGCCAGCCAGTGGCGGCGCTCAGACTTAGGGCGACCAGTAGGTTGGAGAGAATCGTAAAATAGCTCAGCAGGTTGGCTAGGCTACCCGTATTGAGCGCGGCTTGCAGCAGCAGCGCCAACCAGGCCAAAGCGGCCACGAGGCCACCAAACAGGGCGGGGGCAGTTCCCCGTATCGCCGGAGCGGTCATAGGAAGGGCAAAAGGAGTGCTGGCTAAGATAGGGGGTGCAGGAGGAAGTGGATTATAAATTACGACAGGTAGGCAACAAATTGGTTAACAGTATATTTTGCGTAGCCCTCACCTGCCTGCTGCTACTGTTCGCCTTAGTCAAAAGGGCTACCACCTGTTGTATCGCCGCGCAGAAACCGCCAAGCAGCGAGTTCTGCTACTACCACTGCGAAGCTATGAGTAGGGAGGGCTAACTAGTCAGAGAAGAGGCTAGGTAAAGCCAATTGTAACTGGCAGCACTATGCAGTACTGTAAGGAGCGCGAAAAGGGCCGCGAAAATAACGGGTTAGCAGCCGGTTCAGGAAGGGCAGTAGTTTATACTAGTTGTTTTCGACCCTGCGGAGCAGTTCTGCGTTGGAGGGGGAGCCGGGCACCGCCGTTACGACGAGCCGGTAGCTACCGTCCGGCGGCTACTTACTCGTTTCCTTTTCCCTGCTGCTATTTTATGGACCTGCACTTCGTTCGCCGCGGCACCGGCCGCCCCCTCTTACTTATTCACGGCATCGGCGGCAGCTGGCGGTCCTGGAACACTATCCTCGACACGCTGGCCGCCGAGCGCGACGTCATTGCCGTGGACTTGCCCGGCCACGGCGAAACCCCTCAGCTAGCCGGCGAAAACTCCATCGCCACCCTGGCCGACGCGGTGACGGATTTTCTTATCCAGCATGACTTGCTGGGCATTGATGCCGTGGGCAGCTCCATGGGCGCGCGCCTGGTGCTGGAGCTGGCCCGGCGCGGCGGGGTGCTCGGCGCGGTGGTCTCCCTGGACCCGGGCGGCTTCTGGCAGGGCTGGCAGATTCCCTTTTTCTACCAGTCGGTAGCCCTGTCGGTCAAGCTCGTCAAAGCGCTGCAACCGGTGATGCCCACCCTGGCCGGTTCGGCGGTGGGGCGCACGGTGCTGCTGCCGCAGTTTTCGGCCCGGCCCTGGGCTGTGGATGCGCAGCAGGCCATCGACGAGATGTACACGTTCGCCCACTCACCTGCCTTCGAGGAGCTGCTCGACCAGTTGGCGCACGGCCAAGTGCAGCAACCTGCGCCCAAGGGCAGCATCCCCGGGCCCCTGGTCATCGGCTGGGGCCGGCAGGACCGGGTGTGTTTGCCGAGCCAGTCGAAGCTGGCTCTGGCGAAATTCCCCGATGCGCGCCTGTATTGGTTTGAGGACTGTGGCCACTTCCCGCAGTGGGACCAACCGGCCGAAGCCGCCCGCCTGATTCTGGCCGTAACTAGTCGCCAGCCCTTCACTGATGCATCTATCGCCCGGGCCAAACCAGCAAAGGCAGCACCAGCTTCGTCTAAAGTAGCTTACGTGGGGGCCGCCCTGGCGCTGGTGGCTGGGGGTATCTGGCTGCTCTCGTCGCGTCGAGAAGTGAAGCACTAAGACAGCTAGTACGCGGAATCACTGCTTGGATTAGCTTGAAAGTACGGGCGCGAAAAGCTCCGGTCCTGCTAGGGTCCGGGGCTTTCGGTTGCCAGCTATTCCTATTGTACAGGGTTCACTCGACATGTGGTTGCTTACCCATCAGCAGAAGCCGTTCGTGTAGGCGTTGCACTTGTTTTTGGTTGAAGGTCCCCCCGCGCGGGGCCGTGAAGCCGAGCGCGTTCAACTCTCCCGCCAGTTGGCGAAAGCTCACCCCCTGCGCCCGGCGGGAGGCAATGAAGGCCGCCGCCTGTCGCAGACCCGGGTGCTGTAGCAGGTGGGCGCGCCGCACGAGCAGGCTCTGTTCCCGGGCCGCCGCCGTGAGGTTGGCCGGCGTACCTAGTTGAGCACCCCGTGCCTTCTTGGCCGCGAGCGCATCCTTGGTCCGTTTGGAAATCGTCTCGCGCTCGTGCTGGGCAAGTACGGCGAAGAGGCCCACGGTAAGGGTATTGGCATCGGGCATGTCGCAGCACACGAAATCTACCCCCGCGTCGCGCAGCGTCAGAATGAAACTCGCATTCCTACTCAGTCGGTCGAGCTTGGCAATCAGGAGCACCCCACCCGCGGCGCGGGCCGCGGCCATCGCTGCAAGCAGTTGGGGCCGCTGATTCTTCTTGCCACTTTCCACTTCAACATACTCGCCCCGCGGCTGGCCCCCTTTGAGGAAGCTGACCACCGCGGCCTGCTGCGCTTCGAGGCCGAGACCGGAGGCCCCTTGCTTTTGGGTGGAGACGCGGTAGTAGGCATAATAGGCGGGCATAAGCGAACGGCCTCTGGAAAGGGAGGGATTTCAGGTAAAGGTAGGGGGTATAGTCATTTGTTAAACGTCCGTTTAACTTTTGTGACAA
>Ga0308164_10003302_pt1 | contig 14763 bp, 12 predicted proteins | sample PhyTR2_FD_201031 | JGI IMG/M metagenome (GOLD analysis project Ga0308164, IMG submission 201031) | Phyllosphere microbial communities from UC Gill Tract Community Farm, Albany, California, United States - DLSLT.R2 | ecosystem: Host-associated > Plants > Phyllosphere > Unclassified | place: USA... | reverse complement strand
GCGGCGCAGTCACCGCAGGATGGCCGGAAATGCGTATGCGCGCCGACCGCAGGGCTGGCGAACTGGTGATCGATCTGGTTAACAACGGCGCGCAGCCCTGCACCTTCCAGCTCACCGCCAACAAGTACTACGCAAACAAGCCAATGGAAATGCGAGTCGTCGCACGCTCGACGAGCACGATCCGGTTACCACTGGCATCGAGCTCCAACTGGTACGACTACAGCTTGCGCGTGAACGGCCTGCCAGGCTGGCTGCGCCGCTTTGCCGGCCATCTGGAAAACGGCTCGCCGTCAATCAGCGACCCGGCAATGCGCGGGGCCGCCCAACTCGACCAGTACCGCGTCGTTTGATCTTTACAAGGAGCTTTTATGAAGTCTCGATTTCTCGTTGCCGCGGTCTTGTTCGCCGTGGCTTGCAGCGGCCAGGCCGCAGCCATCTACCGTCAGAACCTCGTTGTCAATGGCGATGCCGAAGCGGGCATGAACGGCTGGACGGGCTACCCGGACTACAACATGGTCCAGTCGGTGAACTATGGCAGCAACTGGGTGCTGCCCAGTCAGCCTGGCCCGGCCGATCGCGGCAGCAACATGTTTGCCGGGCTGGGGCAGTATGCCGTCGGCTTCCAGACACTCGACTTGAGCGTGTCGACGACCACGAACATCTCGTATTCCCTGAGCGGCTGGCTTGGCGGTTGGGCCGACCAGGGCGATAACGCCTTGTTCTACGTGCAGTTTCTTGATGACCTCGACAACGAGATAGGCAGCTCCGCGATCGGTCCCGTCACCCCGGCGGATCGCGGCAACCAGACCGGCCTGTACTATCGCGAGGCAGCGGGATTCATGCCTACCGGAACCCGCAAGCTGTCCTTCTGGCTATCAATGGAGCGCCTCGTCTCGGGCGACAACGATGGCTATGCCGATAATTTGTCATTCGTCCTTCTGGAGCCCGTCAACGAGGTGCCGGAACCGGCCATGGCGTCGATGTTCCTGCTTGGCGCCGGCATGCTGGGGTGGTTACGCCGCCACAGGAACCCGGCCAGCAAGGCGTAATCGGGGCCATGCAGCTTCGTAATAATTTTGCCGTAGAAAACTAGCGGAAAATGTTGGATGCCGGCCTAACGACACTCGACCTTTTAAAACGCTTGCTACAGCGTTTTCTCAAGGTCGAGAGTGGTAAAGAGACCCCGGAATACACGCCAATCGCACTTGTTTACACAGGCTGGGCGGGGCCGGTAGTTCGCATCAGCATAGGAGGTCGCAAGGCTTAAAATCCGGCGACCGCCTTGACAGGCAGCTGTCGGCCGAACCCGGTCGGTCAAGCCAGCATAGCAGGTTGCCGAGTTGAAAATCCCGTGGTGGCAGCGACAGGCCGGAACCGACCCAAATCGGACGTTTGCTACTGTGAACGAACTAGACGGGTTATCGCTGAGTCGTAGGGGTCCGGCTCAGCATAGCAGGTTGCCCGGGCCAGATACCCGCGGACTGTCACGAAGGGTGGGAACAGACCCAGAGCGGACTGCGAATGGTCTACTCGGTAGCCGTTACGTTATGCTCAGTAGAACCACAACGCGGTGAGTTCGCTGCGACCCACTCAGCAGCGCTGGCGACCACATTCACCTGGCTTTCGCCTGGGTCACCTTGGTGCATCGGTCTAATTCCTCCACGGAAAACTGGGCCATCGCCAAGGGCGTAGCGGGCTACCGTCAGTACTAAAGTTGAGCCATCTGGCAGTGGATGGGCCGCATTCGCGGTTGTTAGCCCGGATGAAGTATTTCCGAAAGTCTGCACCCTAGCCTCGCCAAGCAATGCAATCAGCAGCATTTCCCCTGCACTAGATGTGCGCTTACTAGCCACTACCGCAAGCAGTCCGCTGCTAAAGCGGCTTAAGGGATTGCTGCGACCTTCAGCAAAAGTACGGTTCAGCCCTTCTAACCCGGTGCGATTCACGAATGTTGTCCGCTTGCCGTCACGGTCGACCCACATCGCCTTGTTGACCATACCGAATAGCGGATGCATGGCTACCAAGGGTGGCCATGCATTGCCACCAGATTGCTCGCTCAGGTCGACCACCAAGGCGCAGGCCTGCGAGATATTGGGCATTGTCTCGGCCTCATCGTAGAAGTGCTTCAGGTACAACTCCGTTGCACTCGCGCTACCCTCTACGATTGGCGGTGGCGTCCAGCGTAATACCGTACCTTTGCTGGTCTGGAGCAGCTGAAACATGGGCGGCGGGAGGTCGTTCGGCAAAGTTTGATTGCGCTGTACCGCCAACTTTTGGTGTGCACGAATTAAGAAAGTATGTCCGTTTGTGTCAAGAGTCTCAAGCATGGAGATTATGCGTGCATAAAACTCCTCGCGGTCGATTTCCAATGGCCTACCGTCAAAAACGGCAAAAAGAGCAGTCTTAGCTTGAGCATATTCCCCTTGCCGACGTGGGTACAGGCCGTGGCTTTCCACTAGCTCTACCGTCCTATCGGCTACTTCGCGCCCCAATGAGGAGGATATAGTTTTGGAGAAGGCTTCAGCATCGAAAGCGGCCATGAAAAGCATAGCGGCAAAGATCGCAGTTCTGAATGCCATACGCATGTTGATATCCATCTTCGAGTTAGGGAGCGTTTAAAATTCTGGCACAACCTGCGTGGAAGGAGATACGCACATTTTCACGAACAAGTTATAAATCACGGCACATTTGTACGCCGATCTCACCGATTCCGCGAACGACCGCTTCTGGCCGAACGCGACCGGTCGGCATGGCTCCGTGTACAAGCACGTTGCCGCCAGACCACGTAACAGGTTTCGTCATGCGTCCCAAGCCGGTCAGACCTGCTGCGCCGTCGGCGCGCCGGTCGCCGGCTCCAGCAAGTGGCCGCTCAGCCAGCGCGCCACTTCCGCCGCCCTGCCCTCGATCTGCGGGCCGAAACCCTCCCTGGCCAGCAGCGCAATGCCGTTCGGATTACGCAGCACGCCTTTCTGCAGCACCGGCCGACCGCCGGTCGTATCGATGCAGATGGCGTCGAATCCCGCCTGTAGCAGCGGCGCAAGCACCAGATTGTGCGACGACACCAGCACCAGGTCGTGCCTCGATAACTGCTCGAGCACCGCAGCGGCAGCAGACACCGACTCGAGATGGTTTGTGCCGCGAAACACCTCGTCGATCAGGCACACACCCGCCGGCTGGCCGGCTGCCTCGAGCAGTTCGCGGGCACGGCGCAATTCCGCCATGTACAGGCTCTCGCCGCCGAGCAGCGAATCCTCGTTCTGCATGCTGGCGCGCACCGGCACCGCCGGCAGGCGCGCCCGCGTGGCGTAGCAAAAGCCGAACGCGCGCGCCGCGAGCAGGTTCAGGCCCACCATGCGCAGGAAGGTACTCTTGCCCGACGCGTTCTGGCCCGAGACGAACGCGCCGCGCTCTTGCAGCGACAATGACAGCGGCGCCGGCTGCGCCATCAACGGATGCACGCCATCCTCCAGCAGCAGTTCACGCGCCGCACCACGTTCGGCCCAGCACCAGCGCGGCATCGCGTGCAGGTGCCGCGCCAGTGCCACGTCGGCTTCCAGATTGGCGCACGCCAGATAGCACTCGCGCAGAAACGCGCGCTGCCCGAACACGATGCGCGCCGTCCGGAAGTAATGCGCGATATTCCCGGCAGCAAACCAGTCGGCATACTGCCTGCCGCCCGGGATCATGCGCAGCGCGAATGGCCGGTCGAGGCGCACATGCAGACGCGCGGCGGCCGCGCGCGCCGCCACGAACGGTTCGGTCAACGCCCCGCCGCCCTTGCCGAGCAGGCCAACGGTGGCAAGCAGCGCGCCCAGCGAGCGGATCGTCGCGCTCCAGCCCTCGATCTCCTGGTGATAGCGGATCTGCAGCGCCATCAGCGGCGCAAGCGCAGCCAGCGTCAGCACCCAGCCCAGCGGCAACGTCACCAGCGCGGCGACCGACACCGCGAGCAGCACTGGCAGCAGCCACAACCAGCGCGCCCACCACGGCGTCACGGGCGGCGTCTCGCCGAACAGCAGCGCGCTCACGTCGACATCCGCATGGCGCAACATCCGCAGTTGCGCGTGCAGCGCGGCCAGATGTGCGGGGTCCGCGATCAGGCCTTGCAGGCGCGTGCGCTGGGCGCTGCAGGCCGCATCGTCCACGCCCGCGCGCAGGCGCCGGTGCAGTACCTGGCGCCCGAAAATGCTGGCATCGGGCGCCAGCTTGTCCTCGAACGACGGCAGCAGCAGATCGTCCCAGGTCTGGGCATCGATGCTGGCGCGGTTGGGGCCATCCTGATCGTGCAGACGCCCGGTATCCTGGGGCGTGAAGAAGTGGTTCGGCGGCGGCGCGGTCGATGGCGCCAGTGTGGCGATGGCGGAACGCCAGAGGTGCTGCAGATGGTCGAACGACGACAAGGTCAGTCCTGAAAAGAGCCGGCGGCGCCGGTTGCAAGGTGCATGTACAGACGGCATGGCGAACTTGCAAGAAGGAAAACGTTCCAATGGCGAAATTATCTTTTTTGCATAATGAACGCCCCTGCAGACAATGTTCGTTTCCCAACATACCGAGGCAGTAAACACTGGCACGATGCCTTCTTGACCATCTCTATAACAATGTCCAGGAAAGGCAGGCCCTCATGAAACGCGCTTCGCTCGCCGCCGCACTATGCCTCGTGTTCGGCTCCGCCACTGCCCAGCAGGGCGACGGCACCCAGTTCTCCACCAAGATCAACGTCTGGAAGCCCAACAAGGTCGAAGCGACGCCGGAGCGGATCCGTGCCCTCAAGGCGCCGCCCGGCTTCACGGTCAGCGCGTTTGCAACCGGCCTGAAAAACGCCCGCATCATCGCCGTCGCGCCCAGCGGCGACATCTATGTGAGCCGCCGTGACCAGGGCGACGTACTGCTGCTGCGCGACACCAACAACGATGGCCGCGCCGACGGCGAGCCGATCACGGTGGCCAACCGCGCCGGCGCGCATGGCCTGGCGATCCGCGACAACAAGCTGTATCTGGTGACGGTCAAGGAGCTGTTCGTGGCCGACATCCAGAAGGATGGCCGCCTGGGCGAACTCAAGATGCTGATCGGCGACCTGCCCGACTCGGGCCAGCACCCGAACCGCACGATGGCCTTCGGCCCGGACGGCATGCTGTACCTGAGCGTGGGCAGCACCTGCAACACCTGCAACGAGAGCAATCCCGAAAACGCCACGCTGCTGCGCATTTCGCCGGACGGCAAGCAGCGCACCATCTTTGCCAGCGGCCTGCGCAACCTGATCGGCTACGCCTGGCATCCGACGACGGGCGAGCTGTGGGGCTTCGACCATGGCATCGACTTCCTGGGCGACGATGTGCAGGCCGAGGAGATCAACAAGATCGAACTGGGTAAACAATATGGCTGGCCGCACGTGTATGGCGCCAATGAGATCTACCCGCAAAGCACGCCCGTGGGCGAGATCACCAAGGAGCAGTGGAAAGCGCGCAGCACGCCGATGGTGCTTGGCTACACGGCGCACGCAGCGCCGATGCAGTGGGTGTTCGGCGCCGGCAGCGCGTTCCCGGCCGAGTACCAGGGCGATGCCTTCGTGACGATGCGCGGCTCGTGGAACCGGGTGCCGGCATCGGGCTACGAAATCGTGCGTGTGCGCTACCAGAACGGGCAGCCGACGAAGGTCGAACCGTTCGTCACGGGCTTCCTGACTGACGGCGGCAAGACCCACATCGCGCGCCCGGTTGGGCTGGCGATGGCGAAGGACGGTTCGCTGCTAATGGCGGATGATGCCAACGGCGTGATCTATCGGGTCGCCTACACGGGTGGCAAGGCGATGGCGGCCACGCCGCCGAAGGTGCCAGCAGGCCCGCTCGAACAGCAAACCAGCAAGGGCACCAATGTGCCGCTGGCGCTCAAGCGCCCCGAGACCGAGGCCAAAGGGCAAATGACCGTCTCGTCGCCGAGCTTTGCGGCCAACGGCATGATGAACGAGCGCTATACCGAGTACGCCGATGGCGTCTCGCCGGCGCTGTCGTGGAAAGCGGTGGCCGGTGCGCAGTCGTACGTGATCATCGCGGAAGACCCGGACGCCAAACCCGCCCTGCCCTTCGTGCACTGGGTGATGTGGAATATTCCTGCAAATATCACGAGCGTGCCGGAAGGCGTGCAGGAGCAAGCCCGCCTGTCGGACCCTGACGGCGTGCTGCAGGGCCGCACGACGCACGGCTCGCCAGGCTACTACGGGCCGAAGCCGCCGCCGGGTGTAGCCGCGCACCGCTACCACTTCCAGGTGATGGCGCTCGACACGATGCTGGACGTGCCGTTGGGCGCCGACCGCGACCAGGTGCTCGCCGCTATGAAGGGCCACGTGCTGGCCAAGGGCGAAATCGTCGGCAAGTACGCGCAGAAGCAGAAGCCGCAGAAGTAAACCCTACCGGCGGCCGTGTCCGCGGCCGCCCGGACGGACACCGCGGACAGCGGTGTCCGCGACTGTCCGCCATACGAATCAATGACTTAATGCCTGGCACGGATCGTGCAATAACGACCATCACACCGTCGTTACTGGACCACCATGATCCCCGAACCATCCCGGCAGGACACCACCCTGACGCCGCCCCCGGCGCAGCGATTCAAGCGCCGCGCCGTGATGATCGGCGCGACCGCTGCGCTGGTCGCCGTCAGCGCCACGCTGTACGCTGCCTGGAACAACAGCGAACATAGCGTCTCGGCCAGCCGCATCCGCATCGCCGAAGTCGCGCGCGGCGCGCTGGTGCGCGACGCCGCCGTCAATGGCCGCGTCGTGGCCGCCGTCAGTCCCACGCTGTATGCCACCGCCCCGGCCACCGTCAACCTGAAGGTCGCCGCCGGCGACACGGTCAAGAAGGGCGACGTGCTGGCACTGCTCGAATCGCCCGACCTGACCGACGCCCTCAAGCGCGAAGTATCGTCGTATGAACAGCTCAAGGCCGAAGTGGCGCGCCAGCAGATCCTGTCGCGCAAGCAGAAGCTGCTGGCCCAGCGCGAAGCCGACACCGCCGAGATCGACCGCCTGTCGGCCCAGCGCACGCTGGAGCGCTACGACAGCGTCGGCCAGATCGGCATCATCGCCAAGATCGACTACCAGAAGGCCAAGGATGCGGTCAATTCGGCCGGCATCCGCGCCAGCCACGCCAGGCAGGCCGCCGCGCTCGAAGGCGACGACGTCGAACTGGCGATCAAGACCAAGACCAATGAACTGGAACGCCAGCGCCTGTCGATGGCCAACGCCCAGCGCCGCGTCGACGAACTGACCGTGCGCGCGCCGGTCGATGGCTTCATCGGCACGCTCAATGTACAGAACCGGATGGTGGTCGCCGCCAACGCGCCGTTGATGACGCTGGTGGACCTGTCGCGGCTGGAGGTCGAACTGGAAGTGCCCGAAACCTATGCCGGCGACATGGGCCTGGGCATGCGCGCCGAGATCACCCTGCCGTCGGGCCGCGCCACCGGCACGCTGTCGGCGCTGTCGCCCGAGGTGGTCAAGAACCAGGTGCTGGCGCGGGTGCGCTTCGATGGCGCGCAGCCGACCGGCCTGCGCCAGAGCCAGCGCGTCAGCGCGCGCCTGCTGATCGAGGAAAAACCGGACGTCCTGATGGTGCAGCGCGGCCCGTTCGTCGAGAACGAAGGCGGACGCCATGCCTACGTGATGCACGACGGCGTGGCCGTGCGCACGCCGATCCGGATCGGCGCCACCAGCATCTCGGCCGTTGAAATCATCGACGGCCTGAAAGCCGGCGACAAGGTGGTGGTGTCGGGCACCGATGCCTTCGACAATGCCGCACGCGTCTCAATCAATCAATGAACCACGGAGCCAGACTATGCTGCGCATGACCAACCTGAGCAAGGTGTACCGCACCCACATGATCGAGACGCACGCGCTGCGCGGCTTCGCGATCCACGTCAGCCAGGGTGAATTCGTCACCGTGACCGGCCCGTCCGGCTCGGGCAAGACGAGCTTTCTCAACATCGCCGGCCTGCTCGAAGAATTTACGTCGGGCGAATTCATCCTCGATGGCGTGAACGTCAAGGGCCTGGACGACGCAGCGCGCTCGCGCCTGCGCAACGAAAAGCTCGGCTTCATCTTCCAGGGTTTCAACCTGATCCCCGACCTGAACCTGTTCGACAACGTCGACGTGCCGCTGCGCTACCGCGGCTTCAATGCGCGCGAGCGCAAGGAACGCATCGAGGATGCTCTGGGCAAGGTGGGCCTGGCCTCGCGCATGAAGCACTACCCGGCCGAACTCTCGGGCGGCCAGCAGCAGCGCGTGGCGATCGCTCGCGCGCTGGCCGGCAGTCCGAAACTGCTGCTGGCCGATGAACCGACCGGCAACCTCGATACGCAGATGGCGCGTGGCGTGATGGAGCTGCTCGAAGAAATCAATGCGGCCGGCACCACCATTTTGATGGTGACCCACGACCCGGAGCTGGCCGTGCGCACCCACCGCAACGTGCACATCATCGATGGCCAGGTGTCGGATCTGGTACGGCGCGCCCCGTCGCTGCACCAGGCCCATACCGACGTCACGGCATAAGGAGCGGCGATGTTCGGCTATTACCTGATGCTTGGCGTGCGCAGCCTGCGCCGCAATCCTTATCTGACCGCGCTGATGGTGCTGACGCTGGCGATCGGCGTGGCCGCCAGCGTGAGCACGCTGACCATTCTGCACGTGATGTCGGGCGACCCGATTCCATCCAAGAGCGAGCGCCTGTTCGTGCCGTTCATCGACAACGGTGGGCGTAACGGTTACAGCCCTGGATCGGAGCCGATCGATATGCAGTCGACCTACCAGGACGCGATGAATTTGCTGCGCAACCCGCCGGCCGAACGCGGCGTCGCCATGTTCGCCACCGGCATGCCGGTCGAGCCGCCGCGTGCCGGCAGCGCCCCGTTCCAGGCGTATGGCCTGGCACCGACACGTGCATTCTTCGCGATGTTCGACGTGCCGTTCCGCTACGGCCAGCCGTGGAGTGCCGAGGATGAAGCGCGCGGGGCCAACGTGGTGATCCTGAACCGCACCGTGGCCGAAAAAATGTTCGGTGAGGCCAACCCGGTGGGCCAGCGCCTGCGCATGGGCGGCGAACCGTTCACCGTGGTGGGCGTGCTGGGCGACTGGAACCCGATGCCGCGCTACTACAAGCTGATTGGCAGCGGCCCGGCCACCGGTGAAGAGTTCATGATCCCGATGGCCACCGCCGTGCGCAAGGAGCTGCAGCCTTACGGCAGCGTCAATTGCAGCCAGGTCCGCGATCCGGGCTATGCCAGCCTGCTGGCCTCGGAGTGCACCTGGATCCAGCTCTGGTTCGAGACGCGCTCCGGTGCCGATCGCGCCGACCTGCAGGGCGCGCTCGAGAATTACGCCAGCGAGCAGCGCAAGCTGGGGCGCCTGCCACGCCCGGCGCCAGTCGAACTGTACGACGTCATGGGATGGATGGAAAAGCAGAAAGTGGTGGGCAACGACACCCGCTTGTCGGCCTGGCTCGCCTTCGGCTTTTTGGCCCTGTGCCTGGTCAACACGGTCGGCCTGCTGCTGGCGAAGTTCTCGGTACGCGCCGCCGAAGTGGGCGTGCGCCGCGCCCTGGGCGCGTCGAAGCGCGACATCTTCCGCCAGTTCCTGATCGAGACGGGCGTGGTGGGCCTGGCCGGCGGCGTGCTGGGACTGGGGCTGGCCGTCGGCGCGCTGGCCCTGATCGGCATGCAGAGCAAGGACATGGCGGCCGTGGCGCGCATGGACTGGCAAATGCTGGCCCTGACCTTCGTGCTGTCGATTGCCGCTGCACTGATTGCGGGCCTGCTGCCGACCTGGCGCGCGTGCCAGGTCACGCCTGCCATCCAGCTCAAATCGCAATGAACACCGTTCACCACACCATCACGGGAGACTGACCATGGAAATCCGCCCCATCCTGTCGGCGCTCATGCGCAACAAGACCGGCCCCATTCTGGTGGCCATGCAGGTCGCCCTGAGCCTGGCGATCCTGGCCAATGCCCTGCACATCGTCAATGACCGGCGCGCCGTGGCGGCGCGGCCATCGGGGTTGCAGGACGAAGCCGCGACCTTCTATTTTTCGCTGCGTCATCTGAACCAGGACACGCCGGAACAGATGCTCGCCTCGATCAAGCGCGAGCTCCAGGTGCTGCGCGCGGTGCCGGGCATGGTGGCGGTAGCGCAGGTATCGCAGATGCCGATGTCCAGCAGCGGCGGCACGTCCAGCATCGCGGCAGATCCGCGCCAGGCGCGCGAAAGCACCTACGCATCGACCTATTTCACGGGCGATTCGCTGGCCAGGGCCCTGGGCCTGCAACTGGTCGAAGGACGCGATTTTGCCAGCCCGGACATCCCCGAGGTAAACGAAACGACCAACGCCGAGGTGCCGACGCAGATGATCGTGACGCGCGCCCTGGCCGGCAAGCTGTGGCCCGGCGCATCGGCGGTGGGCAAGACCCTGTACTTCGGCATCGGCGATGGCGCGCCCGGCGCCCGGGTGATCGGCGTGGTCGAGCGCCTGGCGAGCGCCCACGCCGAAGTGGGCGAGCGCGGCGAATTTTCGATGATCATGCCCGCACGTCACTATGGCAGTGGGGGTGCGATGTATGCGATGCGCAGCGAACCGGGGCAGCGCGACCGTGTGATGCAGGCCGCCGAGCAGGCGCTGCGCGCAGCGTCGGCCACGCCGATGATCATGCGCATCAAGACGACCGAAGAAGACCGCAAGAACCGCTACCGCGCCGACCTTGCACTGTCGTGGATGCTGGTGACGGTCAGCGTGCTGCTGCTCCTGGTGACCTGCAGCGGCATCGTCGGCATGGCCAGCCTGTGGGTAACCCAGCGCCGCAAGCAGATCGGCGTGCGCCGTGCACTTGGTGCGCGCAAGATCGACATCCTGCGCTACTTCATCGTCGAGAACGTGATGATCACGAGCGCCGGCGTGGCCGGCGGCGTGCTGCTGGGCGTTGGTCTGAACCAGCTTTTGGTGACGAAGCTGGAGATGGCGCGTCTGCCCGTGGTGTACCTGATCGGCGGCGCACTGATGTTCTGGGTGATCGGCATCCTGGCGGCGTATGGCCCGGCCTGGCGCGCGGCGCGCACCTCGCCGGCGCTGGCCACCCGCAGCCTGTGAGGGCGCGCGCGGGTGCTATGCTGGCGGCCATGCCCACCGTTCTCATCATCGACGACAACGCCGCCGTCGCCATGGCGCTCGACGTGCTGTTTTCGCTGCACGACATCGCCACGCTGCGCGCACTCTCGCCTGCAGAAGGCCTGGACTTGCTGGCGCGCGAACCGGTCGACCTGGTGATCCAGGACATGAACTTCACGGCCGACACCACGTCAGGCGAAGAAGGCGTGGCGCTGTTTCGCGCGATCCGCGCGCGCCACCCCGACCTGCCGGTAATCCTGCTCACTGCCTGGACGCATCTGGACGCGGCGGTCGACTTGGTCAAGGCCGGCGCCGCCGACTACCTGCCCAAGCCATGGAACGACGAACGCCTGCTGGCCACTGTCAGCAACCTGATCGAACTGGGGCAAGCCAACCGCGCGCTGGGCAGCCGCCTGCAGCATGAACGCAAGGCGCGCCTGGCGCTCGAGCAGAACTTCGATCTGCGCGGCCTGGTCTGGCAAGACCCGGCCACCGAACGCGTGCTGCACCTGGCCTGCCAGGTCGCGCGCGCCGACGTGCCGGTGCTGATTACCGGCCCGAATGGCGCCGGCAAGGAGCGCATCGCCGACATCATCAAGGCCAACTCGCAGGTGGCTGACGGCCCGTTCGTGGTGCTCAATTGCGGCGCCCTGCCATCTGAACTGATCGAGGCCGAGTTGTTCGGCGCCGACGCCGGCGCCTACACGGGCGCGTCGAAAGCGCGCGAAGGCAAGTTCGAAGCGGCCGACGGCGGCACACTGTTCCTGGATGAAATCGGCAACCTGCCGCTGGCCGGCCAGATGAAACTGCTGCGGGTGCTGGAAACGGGCCGCTTCGAGCGCCTGGGGTCGAACCGCGAGCGCCAGGTGCGCGTGCGCGTGATCAGCGCCACCAATGCCGACCTGGGCGCGATGATCCGCGCCGGCACCTTTCGCGAAGACCTATTCTACCGCCTGAACGTGATCGAGCTGCGCCTGCCGCCGCTGGGCGCGCGCCCCGGCGACATCCTCCCGCTGGCGCGTTCGTTCCTGGCCGCCGGCAAGGCGTTGCACCCGGCCAGCGAAGCGGCGCTGATGGCCTATCCATGGCCCGGCAATGTGCGCGAACTGAAAAACGTGATGGCTCGCGCCAGCCTGCTGTCGCTAGGCGATACCGTCATGGTGGCTGACCTGGGGCTGCCGGCAGCGAGCATGCCGGCGCCGGCGCCCGGCCAGGAACCGGAGCCGGACCGCGCCGCGCTGGTGGCGGCCCTGGCGCGCGCGGGCGGCGTGGTGGCGCAGGCGGCGGCCGATCTTGGCCTGTCGCGCCAGGCGCTGTACCGCCGCATGGAGCGCCTGGGCATCGCGCGGCCATGACCGACAGCGCGCGCCAGCCCAGGTTTTCACTGGTCACGCGGCTGTCGGCGCTGGTGGGCACCCTGCTCACACTGGCCGTGCTCGCCGCGCTGCTGCTGGATCACCTGCTGCCCGCCCGGCCGCTGCTGGTACTGGCCATCTGCCTGCTTGGACTGGTGCCGCTGGCCGTGATCACGCTGCGCGCGCAACTGCAGCCGGTGCTGTCGCTGTTCCGGGCGCTGGAAGGCACCGTCGACAGCTACCGCGACGGCGACTTTTCGTGCAGCCTGCACTGGCCGCACAACGATGAACTCCGTGACCTGATCGCGGCCCACAACAACCTGGGCAACGTGCTGCGCGAGCAGCGGCTGGATCTGGTCCAGCGCGAACTGCTGCTCGACTCGATGGTGCAGAACACGCCGGTGGCGATGCTGCTGGTGGCCGATTCGACGACGCACGGCGGCGCCATCGTGTTCGCCAACATCGCCGCGCGCCAGTTGCTGGCGCACGGGCGCAAGCTCGAAGGCCACAGCCTGCAGACGGTGCTCGATGATGCTTCGGCGGCCCTGCGTGACGCGCTGGCGCGCGGTGGCGACGGCCTGTTTACGGCCGGCGAAGGCGAGGCCGAAGAGGTCTATCACCTGGCCCGCAGCACCTTCACGCTCAATGGTCGGCGCCACGAGCTGCTGCTGCTGCGCCACCTCACCGTCGAACTGCGGCGCCAGGAAGTCCAGACCTGGAAAAAAGTCATCCGCGTGATCAGCCACGAATTGAACAACTCGCTAGCGCCACTGGCGTCACTCGCGCACTCCGGGGCCGAGCTGGTACGGCGCGGCCAGCTCGAACGCCTGCCGCAGATCCTGGAAACGATCGGCGAGCGCACGCGCCACCTGGAAAGCTTCATCTCGGGCTACGCGCGCTTTGCCAAGCTGCCGACGCCGCGCCTGGAAGCATGCAGCTGGCCAGCGCTGGTCACGCGCCTGGCCGGTCAGGTGACCTTTAGCGTCGCGGGCGAGCTGCCACCGGATGCGGCCTGGATCGACGCCGCGCAGCTCGAACAGGCGCTGCTCAATCTGTTGAAGAACGCGCACGAGTCGGGTTCCCGGCCTGACGATGTGCAGTTGCAGATACGGCGCGTGCAGGACCAGGTGCGTATCGACGTGATGGACCGGGGCAGCGGCATGAGCGACGCGGTGCTGACCCACGCGCTGGTGCCGTTCTACTCGACCAAGCGCGCCGGCACCGGCCTTGGCCTTGCGCTCGCGCGCGAGATCGCCGAGGCGCACGGCGGGCGCATCCTGCTGGCCAATCGCGACGGCGGCGGCCTGGCCGTGACGCTGTTTCTGCCAGCGCTGGCGGCAAGCTGAGAGCCCGCAGGGGCGGCTCTGGTAACATCGGCTTTGCCCTCCACTGCTTCGTGCCATGTCCGCCAAGTCACCCACCGTCATCGATCCGCGCTTCGCCCAGCCCGGCCATCCACCCGCCACCATCGACGAATTCGAGGGCGTGCGCTTCCTGCACCTTGGCACCTCGTGGGTGCAGGGCGCGATGCGGCTGGCCAAGCCGGACACGATCGAGCTCGAATACGTGCAGATGATGATGATGTGGACGCTGTTCCAGAGTGCGCCGCGCCACGTTGTGCAGCTTGGCCTGGGCAGCGCCGCGCTGACCAAGTTCACGTATGCCCGCTTTCCCGATGCGCGCGTGACGGCCGTCGAACTCAATCCCAACGTGATCGCGATCTGCCGCGCCCTGTTCGGCCTGCCGGAAAACGATGCGCGCCTGGACGTGCGCGAGCAGGACGCGATGGACTTCGTGCTCGATCCGGCCAACCACGGCAAGGCCGACGTGCTGCAGGTGGACTTGTACGACCAGGACGCGCGCGGCCCGGTGCTCGATTCGGAAGCGTTCTACCAGGGCTGCCTGGATTGCCTGGCGCCGGGCGGCGTCATGACCGCCAATGTGTTCGGCGACTTCAGCAACTACGACAAGAATTTCCTGAACATGGAGCAGGTCTTCGACGCCGTCGTCTGGCTGCCGGAGGTGCACGATGCCAATGTGGTCGTGGTGGCATTCAGGGACGCGCCGCAGCTGGACTTTTCAGTGCTCTACGAGCGTGCCGGCGAGATCAAGCGGCGCCTGAACCTGCCGGCCAAAAACTGGGTGAACGGTCTCAAGGAATGGATGCGCGACCATCAAGGCTGATCTGGTGGCGGCCCGTTCCTGCCCGGTGCCCCGGCTCGGCCGACGCCACGCCCAGTTCCGACGCAGGCACCGGCGCACC
>Ga0308164_10003298_pt1 | contig 14770 bp, 25 predicted proteins | sample PhyTR2_FD_201031 | JGI IMG/M metagenome (GOLD analysis project Ga0308164, IMG submission 201031) | Phyllosphere microbial communities from UC Gill Tract Community Farm, Albany, California, United States - DLSLT.R2 | ecosystem: Host-associated > Plants > Phyllosphere > Unclassified | place: USA... | reverse complement strand
GCCAGGCTGCCGTCGGCGCGCTGGCGGAACTCGATACCCATCGCGCGCAGCATCTTCGCCTGCGCGCGGCGCTGCACTCGATCGGTCATGCTGTGGATCTCGTCGGAGCTCAAGAACATTTCGGACACCATAAAACCCTTTCCAACTTCTATTTTCGCCCAGCGCTGGCGACCAGGCCGGTATAGCACTTGCTGTGAAACGCCTTCCTGGCCTGCGCGCCACCCGGCGACTGCGCGCGCACGTACCGCTCGCCAGTCCGCACGGTCCTGCCGCAGAAGGCGCACAGGTGATCGCGGCGCGCCGCGTGTGTGATCGCGTCCAAATTACTCATCGGTGCGGGCCGGCGTTGTCATTACATCCACCAGCGCTTTGCGAGCGGCTTTCAACTCGGCTTCGGCGCTGCGCACGCGCGCGCAGGCTCGATCGACCGGAGAGCCGTCCACCTCAGCAGGGCGAGAAGCAAGGGCTGCGCACTTCGCCATAGTCAGCCGAACGATGTCGCGCAAGTCGCTCGGGTCCAGCGTCAGCGGGTCGCCATTGTTGTAGCGCCGCTTGCCTTCGCGAGACAAGACGACGTCCATCGCGGCCGTTTCGATCAGGGCCAGTTCGGTATCAGCCATTTGATTCGCTCCCTTCCTGGCCGCTGTCGAGCTGGGCGGCGCGCGGCTCGCTGTCGAGCGGCAGCACGCCATCGGTGTCGTCGTTCCAGCAGCACATGCTGGATTTGGCTTTCCCTTCATCGTCTTCGTGCTGCACGATGCCGAAGGTCAGATCGTCGTCCAGCTGATCGGGGTCGCCTTCCCCGTCAGGGTTAATGAAGTCGAGCGCCTCGCGCAACTGGTGGCCGTTCAGGGTCACGGTGGCAATGCCGCGCTCCCAATACGGCAGATGCTTGTCGCTCGGCGCTTCGGGTGTGCCGGGGGCGCTGGGTGCGGCCGTTTTCACAATGTCCAGCAGGTGATCCAGGTTGAACCCGATTTCCTCGCCGTTCAGCAGCATGCGGTAGCCGTAATCGTTGACGTGCTTCCCTGCCAACATCTGCGCCAAAGCATCGCGTGTTAGCGCGCTGGGTGCTGCAGCTTTCTGGGCGGCTTCGTCGGCGGCGTAGGTGCTCCAGCTTGGCTCTGCCCCATCGTTCGCAAAGACCGCTACCTCTTTGCCACTCTCTGCATGCTTGGCGCCACAAAGAGGCGACAAAGAGGCGGCAGGGGCTGGCGTCACGTTATCCCAGCCAGTCGCGCCAAGCTGCGCAAGCTGACGGCCGATGTTCCAGTATTCATAGAGCCAGTGATCGGTGCCGGGCGGTTCATTGCGATTCTCGCGGCCATACTGGATGGCGCCGTCAATCGCAAAGCGAGCGTTACTTTGAGCCATTGATTCAGGCGTGTCCTTGGCTTGCGGCGCTTCGCCCTCTGGCTGGGCGCGGCGAGCAAGGGCGATCAGGGCCAGCACGGCGGCAGGGTTGGCGCCGGCGGTGAACCGCGCGTTCGCTTCGACCACGCCGCTCGTGTCCTGCGCGTAGTGGCGCACGATGTTGCCAGGGCTTTGGACAGGACGCACGATGTGGGTGTAGACGTCCGAGTCTTCCTGATAGGCCCATGGCCCCGGCGTTGCCGCGCGCGCCAGCGCTTCCAGCTTGTCCAAGTCCGGCAGTTCAGGGGATGCGGTAGGGGTGGTGGTCATGGTCGGTCCTATGGTCGGTTGTCGGCGCCGCAGCTTTTGCAGTCGCCCATGTATCGTTCGGTGCCGCCGATGAAGCGGCCGCAGCCGCTGCAGTTGATCGTGTCGGGCTGCTTGCGTGGCGGCTTGCGCAGTTCAATCCCCGTGCCGGCCAGCGCATCGCCGCGCTTCACGTGCTGCATGTCCACCGCCGGGCGCGTGCGCTCATCGATGTACGACTTCGGCCACGGGATGTCGGTGATGCGGCTTTCGTGCTGGGCCACCGCCTCGGCTTTCGTGTACACCTGCGCCTTGCGCATATCGGTCGTGTAGCCTTTGCCGTCGACCGCCCAGAACAGCATGTCGTTGCCGACATAATCGCGGCTGTCCTGCAGGTAGTAGCGATCGTCAGCCACGGCCGCCGCCTTCCTGGCGCTCGCCTGATGTAGATGCCTGTGCTGCTGGCGGGTGCACATCGCAGGGCCAGCGCAGACTGCCGTCGCCGCTCGGGCAGGTGCATTTCGGCTCGCCTGGTGTAGATGCCTGCATGGCAGCGTCGAGCTGGCGCACTGCCTCGGAAGCGTCATCGATCAGCTGGTCATCATCCTCGTCCTTGTCGCTGATCCGGATGCTCGCCACCGCAATCAGGTTGGTCAGCACGGCCTTGATGCCGCGCCAAGCTGGCAAAGGCACCCCTACCTGACCGGCTTGTGCCGCGACAGGCGCTGCGCTGGCGCAGCGCGCTTCGACTTCGTGCGCGAGGAAGTAGGCGCCGTCCGGACGCTCGAGGAACTCGTCGTCATTGATGTCGCAAAAACCGAAGCGCACCAGGCCTGCGAGGTCGACGCCCGGCGCCGGGGCGGAACCAGTGGCAACGATCTCAACGACCTGCACGCGCTCGTGCTTTTCGCCAGCGTGTGGGAAGGTGCTGCCGAGCGGGCCGACTGCGCCATGGTTCTCGCTGGTCAGGAGCAGCGACCAGCTGCGCGGGATGCCGGCGGCGCGGCGGGGGAGTGCGTGTTCCATCAGTCTTCCTCTTGATCTCGGTTGATTCGGCGCGGTGCTAGCGGCGCCAGTTTCTTTTCGGCTTTGCTGCGGTGGGCGCTGGCGATGGCCAGCAGCGCTTCGGTTCGCGCCAGGTCTTTGCGGGTCTGTTCGAGTTCTTCGTACAGGTGCCGCGCGAGGCGCTCAGGGCATTGGTGCTCGAGGCGCAATTTCTCGAAGCTCACAGCGGCCACCCGTGGGCAATCGCCGAACCGTTTGACCAGCCGTGGGCAATGGCCCAGGCGCATGCGGCGCAATACGCGACGACCACTGCGCACTTCCACTTGATGACGCGCAGGCGGTGCTCGCTCATGGCTTCACCGCCATTTCGCGCATCACTTCGTGCATGCCGGCGATGGCCTGGTCGGTCGCCTTCTTGATGCGATCCAGGCGCAGACGCGCTTCCATGATCGGCACCAGCACGCCGCGCGCCAGATCCTCAACGGGGAGCGTGAACAGCACGCGCAGCTCGAAGTGGTCGGGCGATGCCTGCACGTCCGCAAGCCGCTCTTGCGTCTTGATTTCAGCCCACATGGCGAAGCCGCCGGCGCGCGTCCGGTAGAGGTAGACGATGCTCGAGTCCGGCAGCGGCGTGCCATCGCTGCCCCAATCCAGAGGGCAGTCGGGCAGGGCCTGGTCGTCGGCGCGGCGCTGTAGCTCTGGTGCCGGCGGTTGCATGGTGCTGGTGGTAGTCGTGGTCACTTCGTTTGCTCCTTTGGGCGGGCTGCTGCGAATGCTTTTTCGATCGCCACCTCGCGCTGGTAGCGGCTGGACTGCGTGTTGATGCGCGATTGCCGGATGGCGGCGCGGTCGGACGGCGTCAGGCTCTGCTCGTCGGCGGTCAGCGCGCGGCGGCGCTTCTTCGTGGCCATGGTCAGCCCTGAGCCATCACGGTGACGCCCAGGGCGCCGTCGTCATACGCTGCATCGATCAGCGCATCACGGTCGCCGATGGCGGTGTAGGTGGTGCTGCCGGCGCTGGTGCGGGCGGTGATGCGGTAGCTCATGGCGATCCTTATTTCGTTTTCGGGCGCGCAGCAACCCGGCGGCGGGCCGGTGCGCGGGTAGGGTTCAGCGCGGCAGCTTCGTCGCGCTTCTCGGTGAGCATCTGGATAGCGGCCCGGGTGATCGCCGCCATCGTTGCCGCCGCGACGTCTGGGTGCATGCCGTAGTACTCGGTCACGGCGCGCCGGCTGCTGCCGTACGACGCCGACACGCAATGCTCGTCGTGGTCGTGCTTCACGTTCAGGCCACGCTTCACGCACAGCTCGCCGGCGTCGCGCGGGTTGCGGCGATAGCGGGGCAGGTCGGCGCTGTGCAGGCCGCCATACATGCCCAGCGGCGCGCCTCGTGGAGAGACCTGGTGCACCGGCACGTCGCGCCAGATGGTCGCCGGCTTCCTGCCGCGCTGGTTCCGGTCGAGCTTGGCCAGCACGATCTCTTCGTCGATCGCCTGGCTCAGGTACTCGGTGTCGTACTGCTGGGTCATGCCCGTTTCCTTTCGTGTTCGCCGGCGCGGGCCGGGGTATGGGTTGTGGCGGCTGCCAGGCCTCGTACTTCAGAGACGATGCAGGCGCCTGAGTCCTGCCAGCTACCACACAGCGCGACTCGGTCCCTTGAAATACCGATGGTTAGTCGAGTGCTTCCCAAGCCGCGCTGTGTGGTGACTCCGGGAAAGTGCTGCTGCATCCGAAGTCATCCGGCCATAAGTACAACTATACACGAATGGATAGATACTGCAATACGCGAATGAATAAATCTAGTCGTGAAAAAACCCGCACGCGGCGGGTTCATTATTTCGTGGATAGGGCTGGGCTATGTGGGCGCTCTCAGATCGGCTTGGCAGTGCTTGCACTTTATGGCCTCGACACGGATCGGCTCAGCGCAGAGTGGGCACCTCTTGTACTCGCCGTACTGGCCGTCTCTCACGGCCATTTGCATCGAGTTCGGGCTGAAGATGGTCATGCCCAGCACGACAGCGCCACCGGCAAGAATCACTAACGTTACTGCAAACCGCCGGTATTCCAAGTCAGGGAAGGCGAGCAGCATGAAGACATCGATGGCCAGAGCTGCCGCGTTCATTTTTAGGAACAGCTTCCAGCCGCTGCGGCCCTTCATATTTGCGATGAAAGCCGCGATGGCTGAAATGAAGAAAAACAAGATCACGCAAATAAGTGGCACGGTCAGCTCCTAAAATTGCTTTGCACACAACGCGCTCCAGCTCGGTTAGAACGGAAGTTCTTCCTCTGGCGGTGCGATGGACAGGTCCACCTCGGCCAGGTCCAAATACTCCAACTGGATCAGGGCAAGGATCACGTGCGTCTGGAAATTCGCATGTGCACGAAATCCATTTTTTTCCACTGACACCAGCATCACGACATACACGCGGCAATGCCGCTCGATTCGTTTAATTAGCTCGTCGCCGGCGCCAGGAACCGTAAATTCCGACGGCACGATCGCAACGAGGATGGGTGATCCGTAAGGCTCGATCTCAGCCACATGGATCAGCATTAAATGAAGTCAGCTTCCATCCTCACCACGCGGCCGATCACTTCGGTGCTTTCGTCGACTGGACGGGTCCGGAACTCAGGTTGCTTGTTGTCGGAGGCCAGGAACCACGCACCGCCGGTCAGCTCGAGGCGTTTCACACATGGCTTGCCGTGATGGTTCACGGCGTACATGGCCCCATCAATGAGCTTGTGTTTCTCGTTGTCGGCGGTGTTCACGATCACCACATTGCCCTTCTTCAGCGTCGGGTACATGCTGTCACCGATTACCCGAATCGCCACCAGCGCGCCCGCCGGCAGGCCTTTCTCGATCACCCACGAGCGCCGCACACTCAGCATCGTGTCTTCTTCAAATTCGAGATCGCCGTCAGCTCCGTTTACGCCGGCGTGGATATAGCGCGCGACCATGCGAACGCCGACGAAGTCGCCTTTTTCGTCGTCAAACGATACTTTGACGAGCTCGCCCTCGGGTTCGCCAGACGGTGGCGTGCGCTCCATCGGGCCTGTGCCATCCATCAGCCATTGAGTCGCGACGTTGCACGCCTCGGCGAGCGTAATGATCGTGTTTATCTCGGGCCCTTTCTTTCCGGAGCCCTTCAAGATTCGATTGATTGTCGGCTGTGGAATGCCTGAGGCACGCGCAAGTGCGCTCTGCGACACGATGCCTGCCGCCTGCATTGCTTGGTCCAGCCTGGATGAAATAGTCATCCTCGGACTATACGTGGGCGTATAGCTCGCACACAACATGCTATTCATTTGTGGATTGATTTCCTATCCATTCGCGTATAGACTTACGCCATGGACAAAGACCCTTCGACCCTTCTCAGGGAAATTAAGCAGGCGACAGGATGGAGCCAAACGCGCTTAGCGCTTGAGCTCACCACCTCTCAGCCTACCGTCAACCGCATTCTCAATGGTCAGGCCAAGTGTCTCAGCGACACGCTAGTCGCGATCAACGGATTGCACGAGAAGCATTGTCGCGGTCGACCGCGCCGCCGTAAGACCACTCACCCGACCTGACTACGAACTGCCCATAACCACATTGTCGCGCCTCAAAACTTTCCACGCACCATTTGTTTGCAGGAACATCACATGAACTACAAAGACGCCTTTTACAAGACCGTGCACGACACCCCTGGCGGCTGTGAGGCGCTGGCCGTGCGCATGGGTTACACCGCCGGCCTGCTCCGCAACAAGGCCAACCCGAACAGCACCACCAATGTGCTGACGATGGACGACGCATCGCGGGTGATGGAGCTGACGGAGGATTACGCGGTGCTGCACGCGCTGGCGCGCCGCCATGGCTTCGTGTGCACGAAGATCGAATCGCAGCCGGCGAGCGACATGGCGGTTCTGGAATCGGTCACGGACATCTGGGGCAGCCTGGGCCAGGTGGGCACCCTCGTGCACACCGCGCTGGCTGATGGCCGCATCGACGCTGACGAAGTGCGTCACATCGAGAAGGCGATTTACGTTTCGATCCGCCCGATGATGGAGCTGCTGGCGCGCTTGAACGGGATGGCCGAAAAATGATTACCTTCATCCCGAAACGCGGCAACGCGGAACTGCGCAACGCGATCCTCGATTGCATTGGTGCCGGCATGCATCGCACCGCTGAGATTGCTGCGCACCTGCACATGGCGTCGTCACACATTTCGACGCGCCTGGACTACTTGCGCACCCAGGGCCTGATCCACGCCGCGCGCATTGATGATGCCAAGCGCGGCGGCTTCGTCAACGACTGGCAGCTGGGCCCGGGGCCGGAGAATCAAGCCTCGTATGACCAGAAGGACTTGCCGCGCCGTCGCGCAGCTACCGATGACCGCCGCGTCATCCTGAGCACCACCTATCCGCTGGTCGACCGCCGCGACCCGCTCGTCACCGCGCTGTTCGGCGCACCAGTGGTCGAGCGCCGCGCGCAGCAGCAAAGCGCCCCTTGCTGCACCCGCTGCCACATGGAGCAGGGCGCCGTACACCAGGCCGGCTGCATCGTTGCGATGGTGGCGGCATGAAAGGCTACGTCAGCATTCACAAGTGGCTGGGCCGCTGCGACGAGCTGAAGTCGCCCGAGAACATGCAGTTCACCACCCGGCCGGCCAAGAGCTGCCGCGGCTGCCTGTTCCAGGGCCAGCACTCGGCCGTCTGCGATCGCGCCTGCGACGTTGCACAGCTCGCTGAGCTGGAGCACTGCACGCGCGGATTCATCTACGTCGAGAAGCCGGTCGACCCGCGCCAAGTCTCGCTCATCGATAAGGCCCACTGAAATGGCACGCGCACGCAACATCAAGCCCGGTTTCTTCACCAACGACGAATTGGTCGAACTGCCGTTTTCTACCCGCCTGCTGTTCATTGGCCTGTGGACGATTGCCGATCGTGAAGGCCGCATGGTCGACCGCCCGAAGAAGATCAAGATGGAAATCTTCCCGGCCGACGATGTCGATTGCGATCAGGCCCTGGCCCAGCTCGCCGACAGCGGCTTCATCACGCGGTACCAGGCCGACGGCGTGAAGGTGGTCGAGATCGTCAACTTCGCGAAGCACCAAGCACCGCATTCCACGGAAAAAGACAGCCTCCTGCCGGATGCGGAGGGCTTCTATACCGTGAATGAGCGCAACAAGAACAGTGGCGTAACAGGCAAGTTCACCCGATCAAAGGCAGGTGACACGAAGCCTAACGTTACCCCACCGTTAGATAACGTTACCCCACAGTCCAATAACGCCCTGATTCCTGATTCCCCCATCCTGAATCCTGACTCCCTCATCACCGCCGATGCGAACGCACCGACGGCGGACGATGGCGACGACGTTCCTGCTGAACCCGACAACCCGCGCGCCGCTCCGATGCCACCCCGCGTCGAGCCAGCGGAAAGCATCGACCCTGCGATCGTCCTGTCGATTGCGCTGCGCAAGCTCGGCGTTGACGCGACGTTCACCCAGCCTGCCGTGCAAGCCTGGGCGTCGCAGAAGACCGACATGGCCGTGCTGATCGCTGCCGTGGGCCTGGCCCGCGAACACAAGGGCTCGACGGCCAAGATTCACCCGAACTACCTCGTTCCGATCGTCGACAAGCTGCTCAACCCGCAGGCCGCCTCGACCACGTCGTACGCAAAGCCGACTGCCGCGCCGATCCAGGCCCGCAAGCCGACAGGCATGGACCCGAAAGGCACGGACGAAAGCTACGAGGAATTCGACGCCCGCATCGCTGCGACTGAGGCTGCGCGCCGGAAAGCCCTGAACCCGTGACGAACAACCACCCGGCGAAAGCCGAAACCAATCCGCGCGCCAGCGCATAACCGAAAAGACCAGGAGAACGAGATGGGTGCATTTTGTGTGTTCGGCGTGAGCCGTCAGGTATGCCGCAAGCGCGCTGAGCGCAAGATTCCAACCTTTTGCCCGAAGCTCGAGCGCGAAATGTCGCCGGCCGAGTGGGGGATGCGCGTTGCGGAAGAAGGCGACCGCGTCTTCGCCGAATCGAGCAAGCAAGTCCGCATTTCCCCTGAGTTCGATGCGCCGCAGTTTTGCCGCGATTGGATCGCTGTCAGTCCGTCCGAAGTGCGGCTCACTCGCTTGATGGTGCGCGGGCCAAAGACCGGCGGCGACGGTAAGCCAGTCGTCCGCAAAGGCGTTCCGGTGCTGACCTGGCTGCCGTATGACCGTGCTGTAACTGCCTCGGCCTCCGCGTGGTCGGGCAAGAAAGAGGTGGCGACAGCATGATGACCGCGCTGCAAAGCACAACCTCGTCGGCCACGATGTCCAGCCGCGAGATCGCCGACCTGGTCGAGAAGCGGCACGACAACGTGCTTCGGACCGTCGAAACCTTGGCCGCGCGCCGCGTGATCACACTCCCTCAATTTGAGGAAGTCTCGAGCGAAGGCCCGGGCCCGCGCGCCATCGGCCAATACCGGATCGGCAAGCGCGATTCCTACGTGGTGGTCGCGCAGCTGTCGCCAGAGTTCACCGCGCGCCTAGTCGACCGCTGGCAAGAGCTTGAAGCACAGGCAGTGGCGCTGGCCGTCCCGCAGTCGTTCGCCGACGCGCTGCGCCTGGCCGCCGACCAGCAGGACGTGATCGCGGCCCAGGCCGAGCAGCTCGCTGCCGCCGCGCCGGCCGTGGAGTTTGTTGAGCGCTACGCCGACTCGACCGGCACGAAGGGCTTCCGCCAGGTGGCCAAGCTGCTCAACGCGAAGGAAAACGACTTCCGCGAGTTCCTGCTCGACGCGAAGATCCTGTACCGCCTCGCCGGTGAGCTGACCCCGCACGCGCAGCACATCGACGCCGGGCGCTTCTGCGTCAAGGCCGGCACGGCGCAGGTCAGCGGCCACGCCTACAACGCTGCGCGCTTCACTCCGAAGGGCGTGACCTGGATTGCGAGCGAGTGGGCAAAGCACCAGGTGGCGCTGCGCCAACGCTCAAATACTGAGGTGACGCCGTGCTGATATCAACCGTTCAGTTGAGTATCTTGGCGCACTCGCTGCAAGCCAAGAGACAAGCCTGTCTTTTTCGCGAAATCTTCGGAAATAAAAGCCTGAGTGCGAACTGCATACGGTCGCACAACTTCTTGCGGAGCATCGACCGTCCCACTGATTCGGTCAATAGAGTAGGCGGGCCAAAAATTTCCAGTGTTGGCAAGTGCGGAAAGTCCGTGAATGCGGAATTCGCCTTCATCCCAGCAGTGGGACGATTCCGAATTTTCCAGTGTGCTCATGACAGTTCCCCATGCAATTTCGATGACGGATGCTACGCGCAGGATCACCAATTGTCACTAATAGTCAAATTTAGATCGAGTCATGGTGGGTTCAGTCATCACCGGGAGTCTGCCCAAGGAGTGGTCGCGCCATGACGCACGCCCATGACCCCTGCGCCATGTGCGCGAACTTCACCGTCGCCGGCCGCCCGAACCTGCCCGCCGGTCACGGCTGGTGTACCGCCTGGGATCGAGTGACGCCCTGGGACGGCCAGATCGGCGTGCTGTTCAAGGAAGCGCGCGACAGGGTGCCGCGTGCGCGGTATGTGGCGCAGCAGCGGGCCAACATCGAAAAAAAGAAAGAGACGGCATGAAAGCAATCGACTTATTCGCTGGCGCTGGCGGTTTCAGCACCGGCGCCAGCATGGCCGGCATCGAAGTCGTGTGGGCCGCGAACCACTGGCCGGCCGCCGTGGCGATCCATTCGCAGAATCACCCGGGCGCCGCGCACCTGTGCCAGGACCTGCAGCAGGCCAACTGGCGCGACGTGCCCGCGCACGACATCCTGCTGGCGTCGCCGTGCTGTCAGGGTCACAGTAAGGCGCGCGGCAAGGCCAACGGCAACCCGCAGCACGACGCCAGCCGCTCGACCGCCTGGGCCGTCGTGTCGGCCGCCGAATACCATCGCCCGGCATTCGCCGTCATCGAGAACGTGCCCGAGTTCACGCGCTGGGCGCTGTACCCGGCCTGGTGCGCCGCGATGGATGCGCTGGGCTACGCGCTGACGCCGATGATCGTCGACGCGGCCGACCACGGCACGCCGCAGCACCGCGAGCGCCTGTTCATCGTGGCTGCCCGCGCCGCGCATCCGCTGATGATCAACCTGGAGAAGCGCGCGCACGTGCCCGCCAGCAGCTTCATCGACTTCGGTACTGGCAGCTGGCAGCCTATCGAGAAGCCAGGGCGCGCCACAGCGACACTGCGCCGCGTGCAGGCGGGCCGCCGCGCGCACGGTAATCGTTTCGTCATGCCGTACTACGGCGGCGGATCGGGCCTGACCGGGCGATGCCTGAGCCGGCCACTCGGCACCGTCACCACTCGGGACCGGTGGGGCGTCGTCGACGGGGATCGCACCCGCATGCTCACGGCGCAGGAGTGCCGCGCGGCGATGGGGTTCCCTGATACCTACATCCTGCCCGCCAAGCACACCGACGCGGTGCACATGCTCGGCAACGCCGTATGCCCGCCAGCCGCACGCGACGTCATCACCTCCATTCTGGCGTCCGCATGATCCGCGCCCCCTTTTACTTGATGCAGGACCAGGTGAGGTTATCCAGCGGGCGCTATCTAATGCGGCCCTTTCGCGGCGATCTTCTCGTCAACTTGTGCCTTGGCGACCTGAATGGTGTTTCTCTGGGCGCTGGCCGGATCGTTGTAAAGATTGGCAATCCATGTGGCGATAGAAGTCTCGCCCTCCTTGAAGGCATGGAAGCTCCCGATCCATTTCCCAGGGCTACTCTGCGATGGCCTGACTGCCCACTCAATCTGATAACCCTGATGTCTTTCCTGCACCAAGGTGTAGTCGAGCGCTTGTTTGCCTGCAGCGTTTTGCATGGTGTTTCCCCTCAAAATGGAGGCTTAGTATGATCCGAATGTCCATTGCCCGCACTGACAGCCTAAAGCCCGTGCGTCCCGCCGCGCATAAATATCAGGCTCACCTGCGTGACACTGTGATTGCGGACTTAATCCAGGCGCTTATTGATCCACGCTTCTGCAAGCGACATAGCGGAATCGCGGGCAGCTTGCTCGCAATCGAATTTGGTTTTACTTCCGTGATACTCAAAAAGCGTGCGAATGCTCATCGCATGAACGCCCGACCCGAAAATAACGTACGAATCCTTCAGCGCGTCGGCAGCTTCCCCAGTCGGCTGGATGCCTATATAGAAGCCGCGGTACAGGGTAACTGGGAGATTGCACTCGATCATCGTAAATCCTCTGTATGTCCGGGAATCCTATCATGATGCGTCGGTCGAGCCTCAAGCAGGGCGAGCCGCTGGCGCGCAAGGCACCGATGGCGCGCGGCAGCGGTTTCAAGCCGGCTGTCGCTGGCGCTGGACTGCTGCGCGTGGCCGCCGTGCAGCTCGCCCGTAAGCCGATGAAGAAGTCCCGCGCCAAGTCGACGCCGGCCCGGCGCGCCGCGCGCGGCCGCGACTGCACGCTGATGCTGTTGGGCGTGTGCAACCGCGACCCGGCCACCACGGTGCTGTGCCACTCGAACCGCCTAGCGGACGGTAAGGGCATGGGTCTGAAGGCGCCGGACAGCGCCGCGTGCTTCGGCTGCAGCGACTGCCACGGCGTGCTCGACGGTCGGCGGCCACTGCCAGGCTGGATCACGCGCCAGCAGCTCGAAGACGCGTTCGACCGCGCCTGCACCATCACCCAGGAACAATTGAAGCTTGAAGGAATAGCCGCGTGATCACCCTGACCCTACCCATCCCGCCAACGATCAACCACTACTACGGCCAGCGCCCGCGTGGTGGGCGATACATCAAGCCGGCCGGGATCGCATTCCGCGCGGCCGTGGCCGAAATCGTCGCTGCCGCCCAGGTCGAGCCGCTGCTCGGGCGCGTGTCGCTGTTCGCCGCGATCTACCCAGCCGACCGGCGCCGGCAGGACATCGACAACCGCGCCAAGTCGCTGCAGGACGCGCTGACCGCCGCCGGCGTGTGGATTGATGATGAACAGATTGACGAGCTGCACCTGGTGCGGCGCGAGGTCGTGCGCGGTGGCCTAGTGCGGATCGTCATCACCGAAATGAAGAGTTGACCGGACAAGTAGGGCGCGGCACGTTCGGGCCTTAGTGAGAGCCGTCATGTCGGAGTTTGGGCGTCAAAACGTATAGGAAATATTGCTCGCACGTCATAGCGTGGAATGCTGAGCAAGCGAAGCGTGCTAATTTCTGGCGATATATGCTACGACAATAGAGATCGAGCCACCTACTACTGCGAATGCCTCGAAAGCCCATTTCCAGTCTCGGAAGAATTGTCGGACAGCTGCAATTCTCTGATTGCGGCGGCATAAGGCTTCTGAACAGTTGGTGGGACAGTGCCAATCTGACCAACCCGAACGAACCGCTGCTCTTTCGTCAAATAAAGAATGTACGAGCCTCGACTCTAAGGCTGGATCAGTGCTGTTGAAATCTTTTTTTCCAACTGCCCGATAAAGCTGCTTTGGGTACTGGGTCATAGTTGCAAGAATGCGCATTTAGGGTGGCGCAGTATATCTGTCCTAGTGATAGTTGCCGCACGGAATTAAAAGATTCGTCAATGCTTCTTGTCTATACAAGTTTAAGATTTGACTAGCGACCGGTGGAAATTTGCAACGGCAGACGACGCTCCTGCTCCGCGGTGACCCAACCAGGATGGCATCCAAAGCCGTCTCGTTCGTATTCGAGAGCTCGCCAGAGCGCTACGAGAGTCGATGGGCCTCTCAAGACGGCGGACAGGCCAGAGTAGCGACGAGATCTCGCATGCGAGTGGACAACGTCACACTCTGTTATTAAGACAATGGTTGCGGTGCGTAGAAGGCTTTTTAGTTCGCCGGCAAAAGACCGTCTTTCACATGAGCGAGTCGGGACTGAGATCAGGATTATGTCAATACTGCATACTTTGACGATATTCAATGCTCTAGCGGAAGTTGAAGCAACAAACGTGGTGTAGCCGAGTAGCTTCATCTGTATCTGAAGCTTGGACGCGCATACCGGGTCGTCCTCGACTACGAGAGCAATTTTCATTCTGAAATGCCCTTAATTTTAGTCAATATTCGATGCTATACGAATAGTCGTAAATACGTAACCGAGCAAGGCGCTGCATGCACGTAGGAGAATGACTACAAGGTAGGGCAGCATATTTCTGACAATGCAAAAGGTCACTTGATTATCGAGACGATATGACCGACTCGGTATCGTGCTTGGTGTGCTAATGACGCCGATGGCTGAAACGGAAAACAGGCCCTCTGCCATGTTGTAAACGTGCCTCGTGAAAACAAATTCAATCCGGAAATTTATTGACCACCCATGCTACGCTCGCTGGGTCGTCTTTCGGAGAACCCCATGACCACCGCTGCACTCGGCTTTTTCAACGCCCCAAACCTCCGCCGAGTCCGCAAGGCGGAGGTCCCACAATCCACCGTTCGCACCATCGATCCGTACGCCACCTGCATGGCCTGCTGGGTCGATTACATGCGCACCGACGACCGCGACCTGGGCGCCGGCGGCATGAAGCTGGCGGGCGAGGGCGTGCATGAGCGCGACCTGCACGAGCAGCAGCGCGACGCCGACATGAAGATCGGCGAGAGCGTCAACGCCATGGTCGACAGCCTGCAGATGCGCGACCGCTGGGCCATCTACAAAAGCCAGGGCATCGCCTCGGCCTGGCGCTTCCCGAATGCGCGGTATGAGGATGTGCTGATGGATGCACGCGACGAATTGGAAAAGAAGTTGCGCAACAATGTTGCAACGCGGCTGTATTGGGCGTAAACTCTGCGCACTGGGTGTCTCTGCACGCCCGAAGAAAAGCCCGAACCGTTAAACGTTCGGGCTTTTTGCATTAGCGGTCTACTTTGCAGATAGCTCTGAGGCTCGCCATCTCGCCCGCGTAAGGGCCACCGATCAATGCGGACGCAGCTGTATCGACGCACGTTAATCGTCTATCATGCAAGCCGCGGGTGAGAGCCCCGCCGTCTGCCCCTCTTTTCCAGTCCTGTACCAACAGGACTTTCGCCGCCCCTCGCATCCATGCGCCGGGGCGGCTTTTTTTTGAGGCATCCAATGAAGCACGTCACCGTCATCAAGTCATCTTCGCTCCCGACGCGCTCGCC
>Ga0308164_10003294_pt1 | contig 14806 bp, 20 predicted proteins | sample PhyTR2_FD_201031 | JGI IMG/M metagenome (GOLD analysis project Ga0308164, IMG submission 201031) | Phyllosphere microbial communities from UC Gill Tract Community Farm, Albany, California, United States - DLSLT.R2 | ecosystem: Host-associated > Plants > Phyllosphere > Unclassified | place: USA... | reverse complement strand
GGGCCCTTGGCAGGTGATTGCCGGCAGCCAGCGCCGCGCCGACATCGAGGGCATGGGCAAGCGCATCGCCGAACTCGAGGCGCGGCTGGACCGCCAATCCGTCCAGCACGAGGCCAAGATCGAGCAGGAGCGCCGCGAGCATGCGGCCGAGCTTCAGATCATGCGGCACCGGATGAACAACCTCGACCAGTGCCTGACCATGCTGCTGGCCCTGATCGAACTGGACCCCGAGCGCGCGCGCGACTCGGCCGCGCGTGTCCGCCAGATGCGTGAACGCCAAGAGGCCAACGAGATCGCCGAGAAGGGCGCGATCGCCGCGGCTCGGCTCACCGCCACACCCGTGGAGCCCGCAGCATGAACGACGTCGACCGCCACTGGCGCTACATCATCGCTCTCACCCTGATCGTTGGATACGTCGGGCTGGCTGCGATCTCATTCTTTCATCAGGTCCCAGCGAACAACACCCGCTTCGTTGACGGCTTTTTCACTGGCCTGGGGCCGATCGTCGGCGCTGCGGTCGCTGCCGTCCTGAACGTCGGCAAGGGCGGTAGCGCCCAGCAAGACGCCAACCTCGCTACTGCGCTCGACAAGCTGCCTCCGCAGACGATCGGCACAGGGCCAGCGACACCATCAGAGTAACGGCCCGCCTCAGCGACAAGGGGGAAAAGCGCGAGGCGGGCCGACCGAAGTGTTGGAGAACCCTCCGGCGCGATCCGAACGACTCCCCTCCAAAATAGTCCCGCCTTTGTAAGGAATTAACCATCACGACGGCACCAGAGGTGGTGGTGGTATATGCGCAGGACTATGCCGTCTTATAAGCCCGGGAGGCGCCCCGCATGTCCGTGTGACTGAAGCAGGCGGGGCGCTGAGGATGCTCGGTCTGGAGACGAAGACCTCATCTGCAGGAATAAAGTCCGTCAATTAATAAAAGCAAAACATCCCGCCCGCCCCCTGTGACACCCTAGATGTCGCGGGCGGGATGTTGAGCGCTCACTGTCTTGGGTCAGCAGGCTCTGACATTAGCATCGTAAAAACCGCTGACAGTTACAACGTCGCATAACACCGCGAGTCCCGAAAGGGGGCACTCGAGCGACCAATAATTTGGCAGATCATTACCTCGCCCAGAACTCGACTGAGCTTTTAACGGCCCGCCAAACCGGGAGGGGTTCAAGGCGGGCCGGCCAGAGCACGTTGGAGGCCACTCCGGCGCGTCGATAACGGGCAACCTTCCGGATAGCTTCACATCGAGGGAAATAATCATGACGACGGCATCAGAGCCGGCGTGGCTTCGCCACGCCCGGAGGTTTCTTGGTACCCGCGAAGCGCCGGGGGCAGCGAATAGCGCGACCATCATGGGGTGGGCAAAGAAGCTCGGCACGAAGGTGCTGGGCATGCTCTACAACGCCGATAGCGTGCCATGGTGCGGGCTGTTCGTCGCCCACTGCCTCGCTGAAGACGGCATCCCGGCCGCGCCGATCGCGGTGCGTGCGAAGGCATGGGCGACCTGGGGCGCGAACCTCGCGGCCGATCGCCTCGCACCCGGCGCCGTGCTCGTGTTCGACCGCGCGGGCGGCGGTCACGTCGGCTTCTACGTCGGCGAGGATAAGACCAGTTACCACGTCCTTGGCGGCAATCAGGGCGACCGGGTCAGCATCATGCGGCTGGAGAAGTCGCGGTGCATCGCGCGGCGCTGGCCGATCGGGCGCGCTGTTATCGGCAAGCCCCGGTTGATGACCTCGACCGCGGGCGTCCCCTCATCTTCGAACGAAGCATGACCTGGGCGGGGAGCTTCGCCATGCTGCGGCGCTTCTGGTGGGCAGTGCCGATGATTGGCCTGCTGATCGCTCTGCACTTTACCCGCGAAACGCTCGCCGATCGCACGGCGACGCTGAAGGCCGAACGGGCGGCATGGACGGCCGAGATCGCGAAAGCCGAGCAGCTGCGCGCTGCTGCGGAAAATCGGTTCGCCGTCCAGCAAAACACGGCGCTGACGACCTTCGCCGACCGCCTCGCGAATCGCGAACCCATCATTCTTCGATCCACTGACACCGTGAGGACCTATGCGCAAACTGATGCTGGCCGTGCTGCCTGTCTGCCTGCTGACCGCGTGCGCGGGATCGACGCGCTCGACGCTGAGCTATTCGCCGGCGATCCCGCCAGTGCCAGCGGAGGCGACGAAGCCCTGCACGGCAACGCCGGTACGCCGGCAGCCCGACGGTAGCTCGAACAGCGCAGACGCCGAGGGCTCGATCCGCGATGCGCGTGCCGACCTCGCCCTATGTGATGCGCGCCGCGGCTTAGCGGTTCAGGCCTGGCCCAAGTAAAGCCGGCCCTCGATCTCATTGGCGGCGTCTCGCCAATCTGAAGCTGCGCGGTTTGCTGCTGGACCGGTGGTCTTCAGGATTTCGCCGCGATGCTCTGCGCTCGCCGTCCACACACCCGGCGACGTCTCGTCAATCTGCACTGCAACATGGCGCCCCAGCACCGTCACGCGTCGCTTCATCTCAGCTCCTAAAACTGCCCTCCTGATATGGGAATTCGTCGATGAAAACCATTCTACTCTGGGACCCCCGGTTCCCGGATCGCCGCCCCGCGCGCCTTACGGTCGAGGACGCCGTCGCATCAGCCGCGGTGCGCGCCGGCGTTGCCGCTGCTGCGAACCCTGCCGAGGCCGGTGCACTGTCGGCGGGCGGCGCGCTCGATCCCACAATGCTGACCGAGGTCGTGCTCCAGCACGGCTCCGGCAGTGCAACGCGCCGGGTCTTCTTGCCCTATAGCGTGGTGATGGTCGGCGCGGTCACGGGCGTTCTCGCGTCGATCGGCACCCCCATCCCTGGCGGCGTCACCCCAACGCCAACGCCGACCCTCACCCTTTCGGCGACCTCGCCCTCGATCGCATCGAACGCCGCAGCAGGCACGCTCGTGTCGAACATCAGCAACGTCCCGGCGGGTGCTACGCCGACCGTCACCCCGAACGACGGTCGCTTGGTGATCGCCGGTGATGCCTCGGCAGGCTGGAAGGTTGTCGTCGGTATGTCGGCGCTGTCGGCAGGGACAGTCAACTTCTCAGTCGCGGCAACCGGAGCAACGGGGGCGAGTGGTGTGCTGACGGTTGCTGCAGCAGCGACCGCATTTGCGCTGTCTCAGCTTCCGGTCGACACCGTCATCATGGATCTTGATCCTTCCGATCCATCCAGCATGACGCTTGGCACCACGGTCGGCACTGAAGTTAAGTCTTGGCGCTCGGTACATACCAGTGCAGCACCTGCGGTCACCTTCTCCCAAGCGGGCGTCGATGGGCTGGCGCCGCGCCTCGATCCCATCGGCTGGGATGGCGTCCTGCCTTCCGTTCTGAGCGATGGCGTCAATGATCACCTCTTGGGGGACGGCCCCTACGGGCCTCGGCAGTGGCATTTTCTCGTCGCTGAGCGGTCCACGACGAACAACGTCAACACCCAGACCACGAAGCTCATGTTCCAAGGGGCCGAGAGCAATGGGGGGCGGTTTGGTCGCCTCGGCGTGACCCGCGCCAACAGCGATCCCGACCAGAAGACCATCACGTTTAGTGGGCTAGGCTCCACCTCCACTGTCAGCAGTTCGGCGTTCACCATCGCGCGCAAGATCACGGTATTCTACGACCTAGGGCGTGTGCGGTCCACTGATGGCACCACCTTTAGCGGCACCGTGGCAGCAGATGTGGGGACCGTAACTAACACTGCGCTGTTCGGGCGTGATGATGCCAACAACTGCATGGGCATGAAGCTGGCCCGCCACATCACCCTAGACCCGACGAAAATACACGGCAGCTACGATAACAAGTGGGCGGCTGTGGTCATCGCCGGGCACCTCGCTTGGAAGTACGGCACTCAGGAAGCCCTTGGGGTCAACCACATCTTCAAGAACCGCGCGCCACTTGCTCGAGACTATTCAGGCTTCAATCCCGCAATCCAGATGTGGGGCAATTCCATCGGTAACGGCACGGCCCCGGGCCTCTCCAGCACTATGGTTCGTGAGGGAATTACGCTCGCCCAACGGGGCTCGCAGGTCACAAACGGTTGCACTGGCGGCGCTACTCCGCAGCAGATTGAGACCGCCTTTAACAACGGTGCGAACCTTGGGCAGGGCGCATCGGATGGCCTCCCGGTGGCGCTGCAACGCGACAAGATGGTCATCTTCGGTGAGATGTTCGCCAACCCGCCTGGAACAGGTGAGGACAGCGCGATCGTGTGTATGCAGCGAATGGTTCCACTTGTGGAACAGGCGCAGGGCGTGGGGCCGGGTCAAGCGCGACTTATGATCTGGGCGCCTTGGTCAAGCTGGGCGGGTGATATCAAGAACACCAACCGCGCGAACAACATCGCAACGATGCGGAGCCTGTGGCCTAACTACACTTACGACATCGAGGAGGACTTCTACCAACTGGGTGCGCCGGGCGCGGCTTACGACGATCCCACCAACTATGCGGCAGGCCGTCCGCCTAACGTGCTGAAGGAGTCCGGTGGGACGCTGCACCCCAACGACACCGGTTATGCAGAGCTGCGAAAACTCGTGGCGAATTGGATCATCGCTCGTAACTGGGACATTTGACATGAACCGCATCCTACTCGCTTTCGCCCTTGCGCTGATCGCCGCGCCCATCGCGGCGCAGACAACGTTCAGCACCACTGATCTTGACAGCAACCACGATGGCAAGGTCAAGCTAACCAAGCCACGGGACAGCTTCGGACCGAAAGACGTTCTGGTGCTGTGCCCGAACGCGCCCCGATTTACCTACGCGAAGAAGTGTCCCGACCGTCCCGTGATGCCGGCGATACAGGGGGCAAACAAGAACGGCGTGCTCAAGCTGGCAGCGCTGCCCGGTCCGGTCCACATCACCGGCGCGTTCCGTGCGATCGAGACGTACACGACCACCACGGCAAGCGGCGTCGTGATCGACGGGCTCACCGCGGACGATCTGCAGCGGGGCGGCGTCCGGCTGCGTGGCAAGCTGTCGAACATCACGATCCGCAACAGCAGCTTCACCTTCCGCAAGGCGCCACAGACCAGCCCGAACTTGCCGGCTTGCCTAGAGATCGGCGACAAGTCGGGAAGCCGGGTCGACGGCGTCCTTCTCCAGAACGTGAGCTGCGACGGCTTCCAGATGACGATGGCGGCGAACCGCTACTGGAATGGCGACGGCCCGACTTTCGAGCGAAACGTGACGGGCCTGAGGCTCGACAACGTGACCAGCAAGAACAGCACGGACTCGTGCTTCGACATCAAGGTCCCCGTGACGGCGACCCGCATCGAGGCTGACGGCTGCAGCCGGAACTATCGATTCTGGGACAGTGCCGACATTCAGCAGCTGACCTCGGGGACGCCGAACAAGCGGGGCGGAACGAGCGGTACGACGCATATCTGGATCCACGGCAGCAACACCGCACCGCCTACCATCCGCATCCGTAAGTTGATCGTCCGGTCGACCAACACCACGAACATCTTCACGATCGAGGACGGCGCGGCAACGGTCATCCTCGACAGCTGCGACGTGAAGGTCCCGGCAGGTACCAAGTTCAAGGTTGGGGGCTCGAAGGGTATCGTGATGAAGCTGGGCGCTGGCTGCCAGGCGTAAAGGCCCGCGCTGCTAACCGCGGTCAGCGCATCAACAGGGCCTCATCGCCCGGACGGTAGAACGGGTCTCGTTCTCCAGTCCAGTGCCCGCTCCCGGCTCCGATCGCGTTACGCCTCATAGGGCCGGGGCGAACAGACTAGGGCCGCTGCCCGCATTCTCCGCAGCGAAAGTGCTGAAGCATGTGGATGACGACGAGGGTGCCGTTGAAGCAGTCGATTTCGACCTCCCTCTCTCGGCCGCAGCGGCAGAGCACCGACAGGGTTCGGATCCCGGTCGCGCGCATATTTGCCAGGGTCATGGGGTCGGAATCGGCCATCCGCCACATAGAATATTGAGAGAACGATTCGGCTAGCGACGGCGTTTCGAAACTGTGGACGGTCTTTGATCCCGAGCTTCAGCGACGCCACTCCCGTGCTTGAGCGGATCAAAAGCTACTCGTCGAAGTTAAGATGCGCCATCTTGCAGGATCAAAGGAACAGGTCGCCCGTTGCCTCTGGACCAAGCAGGAGAACGATGATGATGAAGCTCAGTATCGGTATCGCCGCAATCATGATGGCCGCAGGCGCGATGGCCCAGCAAACTGGATCAACTGGCGCCGGATCGCCAACAGGCGCAGATGCCAAGGTCGCCGTTTCTGGAAAAAAGATTCAGAACGGCGATAAAGCGATGGCGAAGAAGCCCAAGGCGAAAGCATCGAAGCCGGCGACCATGAGCCATACGCCGACCACCCAGGGCAGCATGGACTCCGCAAAGCCGCAGTAGGTATGACCCGGCTGGTCATGCCCTCCCGGGGTGGCCAGCCTGTTCAACGATTATGGACGCTGAGAAAGCGACCTTGCGTTCACTGAACCTGACCCTCCAGAATTACGTCGACTGCCGCGGCCACACGTTCCCAATTGTTCTCGTGGGGCTTGTCGCCCAGTACATCGAGGATCGTGTCAACGATCGGAGCGGCCTCCATCGTGCCGTGCGCTTCCACGATCGCCATCGCCTTGAGCCAGACTTCGCGGTCGGTCATCATCCGCAGAGTCTACGCGCACGCACCCGATTAGGGCAATCTATATCAATAAACGAACTGCCTACCCGCATAGTGAGCATCGATTTTTCGAACGAGGATGAGAGCACGAGCAACAGGCGTGTGGAGTGCATCCGATGCGCCTTGGGCGACCTGGTCGAGCTCAGGCCGGAGCCAAAAACTCAGACGGCGAGAACGCGATCGCCCTCTGGTCGGACCGGGGCGTGTAGCTGGGCTACGACAATATCCCTTCATAACCCTCGCGGTCACTCTGCCTTTTTGGCGGGCAGTGTCATTTCACGGCTATGCTGGCCAAGTGCTGCATAAACCGCAGCTTGATCTAGATGGGCGCGCCGCTGACCCATCGTTTCTGCGTTTTTTGCGGCTTTCAGCTCGTCAAGCGCCAACTGTTCAAAATCCGGTTCCGATCCAACGTATGCCACTCTAAAGCCTCGCGATAACGTATCTGGCGAGCCGGTACGATAGCGCTAACAGCGCGCAAATACTCAAAGTAATGCGCGGACCGGATGTGTCTCATGTTGATACGGTTTCTGTCTTTTGATTAACGAAGCCGTGAAGGGCGTCGGTCATTCATCGCCGTAGAGGCGTGCAGTTACGAAAGCGTCTTGCCAGATTGCCCGCAGAAATAGCGTGTGCTGCTCGTCGTATGGGCAGTGTTCGAGGCTTCCCTCTGGATCCTTGCCAGCTGCGAGGCCCTCGCCCCGGGCAGCCAGCGACGTCGATGTGTCAGTCATTATCGCGATGATATACCTATTAGTGGAGTGGCACACCGTTCGACGGTGCGCCTAGGCTTCAGCCTTCCCCGCTGCTCATTTTGCTGGTGACGTGGTGGAACGCCTTGTTCAGTTTGCCACCCAGCTGCTGCATTGCGGCAATCGTCGCAACGGCAATAAGTGCACTCGATGGCGGTAGGGCCGCGAGCGTCGGTACCCTCGATATCAATTCCGCATCATCCCGGCTCCTTCGCCGACAAGGTCCTACGGCCAAAGGAGCTAGATAACGTTGTTTCATTTAATGCCTAAACTGGCAAACTTGATGCCGGCGAACGCCACTATCCAAGCCAAAATGCAGAAAGCGGCAAATCTGACGCGGCTTGTTTCAGCGGGCATGCACGGGCTCCTCGACCGCGCCTTTGTAAGAATCACCCGTTAATAAAACCAAAATGGTGTAATCTTTTGTCAGTTCGGGTCCGTCACTGCGGCTCGCTATCATTGATCGCATCGACCGCTGCCGCAGCAACGCGCGCCCAGTCCGCCCAATGCGGATCATCGCCCAGCACGTCCAGCAGGGTATCCATTAAGGGCGCCGCCTCCATCGTGCCATGCGTTTCGACGATCGCCATAGCTTTGAGCCAGACTGCGCGGTCGGTCATCATCCGCAGAGCCTACGCGCACGCACCGGATTAGGGCAATCTATATTAATAAACGAACGGCCTATCTCCATAGCCGGCATCGACCTCCGCCACGAGGATGAGAGCATGAGCACAGGCGTATGGAGCCTATAGCCGGATCAGTTCGGAGGCGATGCCTCTACCCTGCTCGAGCCAGTTTCAGATGATCCAAAGCCCGCGCAGCCTCGCCCGATGCAGTCGGCGTCGCGGGCGATGTACGACTCTCATGCGTTTTATCCAGACGACGAAGATCCCGAATTTGGAGCTTAACGGGGTTGAGATAATGGGACAGGATTGGTAACTAATTGGCGTCACGTCTTCATGTGACATCTCCTCCTGGGCGGCTGCGGCCGCTCCTTTTTTAGGGGTCGAGCGCGTCTGATAGCAGCTAGCTATCTCGTTGAGGGAGGCGAGAGTTGATAGCGTAAGATCGTTTCGCCATGATATTCGCGGCCGAGGAGGGAAGCAGCGGAAATATGAAACTTACAATAAGTCGTAAAGCAAACGACCGCTGGGCTATCGATAGCGCTATGCGCTTCAATGCCCGAACCGAACTAGGAGATCGGGTAACAGTCGATATTCACAAAGACGACTGGAACGATATTTCATTGGTTTGGTCGGAGGATCCGATAGGGAAACTTGAAGAACTCGCGCGTGACCGCAGAGCTCATTGGGGCAACTTCGGCGCGGGCTTAGTGTGGCGTGTCTACCTTTGACCACGGCACGTTAGCGGCCGCCCCTGTATCACAATAAACAATCGCAGGACTGGGAAGCGTGATTGCTATTCCCCTAGTATGTTTCGGCGTCATCGCCTTCATAATCGCATCATTCGTTGGCAGCCCCGATCCCAATCATCATGGTGCTACCGGTCTTCAGCTAACGCTCGCGTACACTGGCGCTCTTGCACTGATCGCTGGAGTGATCGCGCTTGCCACGTCTGATCCCCCCAGTTGCCGATCCTACTCAAACGTTGCGATCGTCGAGGACTGCTGATCCACATCTCAAGAGTTTAGGGAAGCGGTTTTTGCCACGGTGCAAGATCGCCGTGTCTGAGGCGATACACAAAAACGGGACTGATAGCCGGTTCCGGTTTGGAGGCGGTGTCCTACGATGGCCGACCCCGTCCCTGACACTCCGCGGCTCGCGCATTCTCACTAGATGCAATTAATGTCGCGGCGCGTTTATGACCCCGCTTGTTTTCCCCAGATTACGACGGGCCCGAATTTGGGATTTAACGGGGTTGAGATAATGGGACAGCATTGCTACCTAATCGTTGTCGTTCCCCTGTCGTACGACACCTCCTCTTGAGCGGCCACGGCCGCTCCTTTTTTTTGGGTAGAGCAGCGCTAGTGCTGATCAGCCCGCCCGACAAAATGACGCGATCTTCCGCATTCCAACCCTAGATTTCGCGCAACAAGCTAGTCGTGGCGGCTAAGGGCTAATGGCGCTAATTAGCACTGATGAATAAGACTCCGGAAAAAATGCGGGACGAAGCTCAGGAGTATCGCGATTTGCTCCAGCACATGGGCGGTCCCGTTCTGAACGTCGCTATCGAAGAGGTAGCCACTGCTCTCGAAAGGTCCGCTGACGCTCTGGAAGAGGCTAACAAGGCGGACTAGGCAGGGGTATTCTCACGCGTTCTTTGCCGACGACGGCGCCGAGGTTTGGCGCTTCGTTAAACCCAATCAATCGGGCGATCGTCATCAGCCATCTTGCGCTGCTGACGCTTAGCAGCTTCGCATGCAGCGAACAGCTGGTCCGATAGAAAGGATGCCGCGTCTACATCAAGCGTCGCAACCAGGCCGGGCGCGTCAAGAAGGATCTGTCCGCCGATTGCCCGGATGCTGAACTCGTCAGACCGTAGTATCTCACTCATCGGGATCCTCTAACCCCTTCAAAACGCGCGTGATATAGGATCGCTCCGCTTATTGGTCTAGCGTAAGACGATTCATGGTCGGCGTTTTATCCCGACGAAGGTGGCCCAATTTCGGGGCTTAAGCCTCGAGGCATAACTCCTCAGCGATTTGTGCCTGATGCTCGTTAAATGCCGCCAGGTCTAAGTGCATGCCGACGATTTCGTCCGCTCTCGCCAATAAGGCTAGCCCGACTTGATCACGTGCATCGGCATGGAGTGAATCTATCAGTTCTTCACAATCGGGGTCGGGCATCCGGCACGCTATCAGACCTGATCCTTAACGTATCGCCTCCGTACCGAATTTACGACCCGTTCTAACCTGATGAGGAAGCGCCAGAGTTTGGGGCCTAGTCCGGTCGCAGCGCAGTCAGCATCCGTTCGATCGACCCGACCGGGTTGGCATGCGGATGAAGCAAGACGACGCAGTCGCGGTCTTCCAGGCGACGCACGGGAACGGGAACGGGGCCAATATCCTGTTCCGGTTCGGAGGCGGTGCCCTACCCTGCCCGACCCGGTCCCTGATGCTCCGAAGCCCGCGCAGCCGCACCCTATGCGGCCCGCGGCGCGGCCGGTGTACGATCCTCACGCGTTCTCTTGGTGAGGAAGGCCCTCAGATTGTAGCATAGAGCTAGGCGACGTGTGTTGTTTCGCTCTTTATCTTGCCCAACCGCGTATGGCCCCGAAAACGAAACAGTGCTCCAGTGACGGCGCTTGCTATAGCACCCCAGAGAGCGATGCGTCCATAAACGAGCCACTTGGTGACGATCAGCGCTGGCACCTTATCGGCGAAGTCAATCGCTTGAGTTATGGTAAACCAAAATCCGATTAGTAACGTAGCCGCCGCGAACGCCACGGTTGCGCCAGTCTGAAGGCCGCTCAGTTCGTTAAGTTCACTTTCCGAAACAACGTACTCTTTCATAGGGCGCCGGCCCGGTTTGCGCTCTAAGTAGCTTCCACCAGCTACGGGCGGGGGGCCGGGCTCTATCTCTCGCCGAGCATCGGTCATTTAGTGTCAAACAAACCGGCATACGGACGGGAAGGATCAACAGCAGGCGCTGGGGGCATAGGAGGAGGCGAGTTCGCCTGAACAGGCTGTATGCCTAGGACCCACGAGACATGGTGCTCAACTTGCCCGCACTCTTTACAATAGACTGCAACGGTAGGCATTCGAGTGAATGGGCTTCCGAACGCGTACGCGTCAGAGCGGTTTTCTAAAAGACTGGGGTGCATCCACCAAGTGGTTCCCCCGCAAGATCGGCAGGGCGGCCGCCCACCAATACGTGTCCAGAGCTCTTGGAGCTTGGTCACGGCAAGCTGCATCTCCGCAGGCGTAAGGCTTCCGTCGGCTAATGGCATTGCGCGCTCATACTTGAGTGAAACCGCCCTGTCACCTGAGGTGCCGTTCGCGATGGGGGAAGGGCGGAGTTCGAGCCTTGATCACGGACCCCTCCTTATCGTTGCATCGAGACAGGGTGCGAGGCTAGGAATGCGCATGACCTCCGATTCCACAGCTTCGATTTACACGAGTCCGCCGATTATCGAGGCTACGGTTGAAATCCGGTATCCCGAGGCCGTGTCCGATGCGAAGGTGAAGAAGGCCAGCGATCGGTTAAAGCGTAGGTACGATTTTACGACGGCAGAAGAGCAGCTTGAGGCAACTTTAAATTTTACCACTAGGTCTGCCGACTTCGTCCGGAAAGGCGTCTTGCTTTCGCACAGGTCCGCTGATCAAGCGAACCGTGTCGGGATGACGAATGTGTCAATCAGCTGGACCCGTTTAGCGCCATACGAGGGTTGGGAAAAGTTCATCAGCTGGGTCGGTCAGGATTTAGCTGAAGTAAATAAGGCGTGGGGAGTGCGTGAAGTGAGTCGCATTGGGTTGCGCTACATCAACCGGATCGACATACCCATTTCCGACGACGATCTCTTCCATAACGAGGACTATATTTCCTTCAAACTTGTCACGGGGCCCATACTCGACCCTCAGAACGGCTACCAGTGGATCATCAGAAAAGAGCACCGAGACGTTAATTTGGTTTCGGTTGTACAGTCCGCCACGGTAGAACCCGAAATACCTGGCACCGCCGCGTTCACGTTCGATATCGATGTGGCGCACGACGCCCTCAGTGGCGTTGACGTTCCACGCAAGAGTGACGATATCTTAGCTCGCCTGTCCGAAATTAGGGCGCTGAAGAATGCTATTTTCGAAGCTGGCTTAACACCTCTGGCTAAAGAGAAATTCCGTTGATGCTGTCGACCCTTAAGTTCGACGCGAGCCCTAGCGTAAGCGCTGCTCGATTGAAGCCCTTGCACCTGTTGCAGAGTACGAGCGGCATCAGGGCGCCGGCGCGAGGCGCTGTGACCAGGCAGGACGGTGGCGAGAGTGCGACGTTTGGCGCCGCCTTAACTCACACGCCGACCCTTGCAGAGCGGCTTTTCGAAGCAATCGCTGACGCCAAAGTGTGGACCTCACGGGTTGCCATGCATCTTAGCAGGGACACGAGAGACCGTCTTTTCCATCAGCTTGATATGTTGCACGAGCTTGACGAATGGGCGGAGGGTGACGCCGCGGTATCATTGGACTCGTTTAAGAGCTTCGTCCGCGCGATCCTCTATCATGCTGTCAACAGCAAGCCGGCGCTTGCCTTGATGCCCAATGGCAACATCCTCGCCCTCTGGGCGGACGGTCGAGACAAGCTGACAGTCGAGTTTCTGCCGGGAAATCGAACCCGCTGGATGGTACAGAATGTGACCGCAAGCGGCCCAGAGCGCACGACTAGCACTACACCTCTCGAGCGACTGAGAGACGTTTTGCAACCCTACAACGCCGAACGTTGGTTCGATGGTCGCTAGACGCGCGGTAGCGGATGAGCATCACGTACTGAGGTACGCGCCGAAATCGAAGCGATTCTTACACCCGGAAACTGCGGAACCACTGGGCATTTCGCCGGCGGCCTTTGCGATTAGACCGGGCGACGAGGGCGGGCTCTCTGTCACTGAGGTAGAGCACTACGGCGCAATGAGCGCCGATACTCGTAGACTTGCTGCGGCAGCTTTTCGTGAAAGCCAGCCGAGCAGAAAGCTGGGGGCACAAGCAGCGTTTGCTTGGGCGCGCGTCAGTGTGATCAAGGCTATTGGCACCGAATACGGCAAAGGCATTCGCGTTGTTCACTCCCCGGTTGACGGCAACCCTGGTCACGCCGAAATGCGCCACTTCACCGATGACGACCTCGACCTGCTAGACTTCTTCGCGACGGACGTATTTAGCGAGTATGAAGTCGTAGCAGACATGGGCATACCTGCCCGGGCCGAGGAACAATGACGCGGACGCTTATCTGGCGCGGCAGTTGGCAGCTCACGCAAATAGCTCGAACAAACAACCATTGGTTACCGGTCGTTTACCTGATTTAAGACTTCCGGCGCGTTATGCTTTATCGGTTATTCTACAACATTCCTACATTTCGGATTACGGGTGTCGATGATTATGCGGCGAGGCTCAGCCAATTTGCGCTGCGCGCCATCGAGATAAGCAGGTCGCGAAACGGCGCTGGCGTGCCGATCCGCGGCGCGCTGTCCCTGCCCCCGCCCTTGCCCCCGACTTCGCCCAGCCGCTTCGCGCGCTTCAGTCCCATCCGCGCGACGATCTCCGGATCCAGCCGCGGCTTGCCGATACCCCAGTCGAGTTCCGGAAGGTCGCAGCCGTAGGCGAGCAGCAGGGTGGGCTTGCGAGCATAGTGCCCGTAGCGGCCTTGCTCGACGCAGCATGTCCATCCGCCCAGATCGTCAGCCCTCACCCATCCGCCGGCGCGGGGCGGCAGGGTCAGGCCGAAGAACGCCCAGGCATGCGATCCCCACGGATGCTCCATCACACCGCCCCAGCGGCGGACGTCCGCGAGCCCGCACTTGAAGCAGCCCTGATCGGCGCCCTTCTGCTTCCGTTCGCCGGTCCGCTTGATGTGCAGCGGCTGGCCGGCCCAGAGCTTGCCCCAGCGCTGGCAGGGCGAATGGACGACGACCGGATGCGGCCCGGGGTAGAGGCGCGCGTCGCGGTGCTCGTCCCACGGATCGACGCCGGGCAGGTCGTAATAGCTGCCGTTGGTTTCGACGTAGAGCGCGGCGATCATGCGAACGTACCGAGCAGGAGGTCGGCGGCCTTAGAAACCCTTTTCCAAATAGCGGCAGAGTCTTTCCGCTCCCGCCCGGTGGCCACGACATGCTGAGCGTCGCGCTCGAGCCGATCAAGTTGACGGCGCAGCTTGCCGATCCGGCTGATCGTCAGCCGCGCGCCTTCGCGAGCGATCTGGTCATCGGTGCGCGACCCGCCCGTCATCTTTTCCATGGCCTGAGACATGGAGATCCCCTCACGGGCAAGCGCGCCGGTGCGACCGTCAGCGTCTCGTGTCTTGGCACCTGATTCGCTAAGTGCAGCTGACATTTTGTGGCCTCCTTCTCTTTCCGACAAGTTCCACGCCGCTGAGGGGTGGCTACGAGGTACAGAGAGGGAATAAGTCGGAAATTACGGAGAGCGGGCCGCTGTCTCTTAATCAGCGGGTCCTTGGTTCGAGCCCAAGTGCGTCCACCAGAGTTTCCAACGGCCTCGCAGCAATGCGGGGCCGTTTTGGTTTGGGCCTCCGCTGACTTTCCCCGATTCCCGGCGCTACATGAGAACGGCGGGCCCGCTGTGAGCTACCAGTCGCGTTCCGTGGGCAACCCTTTCCCACTTGACTCAGAGCAACGCTTCAACCGCTTGAAAACGGACAATGAGGAGATATGGTAGCGCTAACGATAAGATAGGGGAAGATTGCTGATGGGCACGCAGTATCGCGCGTGGATGATTGCCGCGCTTCTCGCAAC
>Ga0308164_10003293_pt1 | contig 14817 bp, 9 predicted proteins | sample PhyTR2_FD_201031 | JGI IMG/M metagenome (GOLD analysis project Ga0308164, IMG submission 201031) | Phyllosphere microbial communities from UC Gill Tract Community Farm, Albany, California, United States - DLSLT.R2 | ecosystem: Host-associated > Plants > Phyllosphere > Unclassified | place: USA... | reverse complement strand
GGCCTTTACCGCTTGGCGCGCCGCCGCCTCGGCCGCTTCCCAGCGAGTCGCGCCAAGGGCCAGGCGCGCCTCGATCAGTACGCGGTTGGCGGTGAGCTCGTGGGTCATGCGCTCCATGGCCAGCGACACCCCGGTCAGGGTGTTGCCCAGGATCATCCCCAGAATCGGGATGGCGTATTGCGGCTCGTACCAGGGGTGCACGCGAATCACCGCGAACAGGCCCACGGCCATGATCAGCCAGGCGCTGGCCCAGATCGCGCCGATGCTGTCCAGGCGTTGCCCCTTGTAGCTGCGGCTGCCGCGCCCGGAAGCGGACAAGCCAGCGATCAGGGTCATCAGTGCCATCAGCGGCAGCACCACGTACCACTGGCCATGGGCGAACACCCAGCCCAGCACGTAGCCGATGGCCAGGAGTTGCACCACCGCGCGCACGGCGGCCCAGGCCAGGGTGCGGCCCAAGTCGAGGCGCAACAGCAGCGACAGCACGCCGTTGACCAGAATCAGCGACGCGGCGATGGCAATGTCCAGCAGCGACAGATCCTGAAAATTCATGGGGCCTCACTCAATACGCCAGCGGCCATCTGCAGGCGCCGGTTACTCACTCGCAAGGCCTGCTGCGGATCATGGGACACCCACACGAAGGCCCGCGTGGCCGTGTCGGCATGCAACCAGTGGCCGACCAGCTGCTCGACGCGCTGGGCCGACTCCGGGTCCAGCGACGCGGTAGGTTCGTCCAGCAGCAGTACCTGTGGGTGCAATTGCAGGGTGCGGACCATGGCGGCGATCTGCGCCTCGCCGCCCGACAGCTCGCTGGCACGCTGCGCCAGGAAGGCCTCGCCGCGCCCGGCCTGCTCCAGCAGCGCCAGCACCTCCTCGCGGTCGAACCCGTACGGGCCACTGACCTTGAGGCTGTAGGGATAGCGCAGGTTGTCTTCCACCGTGCCTTCGAACAGCGCCGCGCGCTGGCCGAGGTAGCAGATATGCCGGCGATAGCGGGGAATGTCGTCATGCCCCAGGGTGGCGCCGTGCCAAACCAGGCTGCCGCCGTCGAGCGGGTCGAGCAGCGCCAAGGCGCGCAGCAGCACGCTCTTGCCCGAGCCGGAGCGCCCGGTCAGCGCCACCCGCTCGCCGCCCTGCAGGCTGAAATCGGCGGGGTGCAGCAGCATTTTCCCGCTGACTGCGTCGCGGCGGCTGATGCCCTGGGCGCCGATAATGGCCGGCGCGGGAGATGCAAGACTGTTCAACGAAGGGGGTTCCTCAGGGTTCGACGAGCCCCGCAGGGCCACCGCGCCATCATACCGGCCGCCTGTCAAAACGATGTTCAGGGGAACATCCGCGCCATTATGCCGTCTGTGGCTTATACCGCCACGCCGACGAGACTTGCCATGAAATCCACTCCCCTGCTGTTCGCCATCGCCGCCGCGCTGTCCACCTACCTCTGGGCCGCCGAGCCGGACGCCGGTATGGACCAGATGCACAAGGACTACATGGCGCCCATGAGCCAGATGATCGAATCGATGCACAAGGGCGTGATGGCCAACGACCCCGACGTTGCCTTCGCCTCCGGCATGCTCGCCCACCACGAAGGCGCGGTGGCCATGGCCAAGGTCCAGCTCAAGTACGGCAAGGACGCGGAAATGCGCAAGCTGGCCGAGAACGTGATCAAGACCCAAGAGGCCGAAATCACGCAGATGAAGGCCTGGTTGGCCAAACATCCGGACAAGGGCATGAGCGGCCATTGAGCCCACGGGCGACCAGCCGGGGTTGAACGTTTCACGCATGTGCTCCTCGAAACCCTGAGGGCGCACAACGCTCTTGGAATTACCCCATTGCCTCAGGACGCCCCCATGGAAGACCCCATTACCGAACGTGCCCGCACGCTGATCGTCATCGGCGCAGCAGCAGGCGGCATCGAAGCGCTCAACAAGGTCCTGGCCAGTTTCACCCCGGCGCTGCCCGCCACTGTGGTAATCGTGCTGCACACCGCTGCCGGCCACGCCCAGGGCCTGATCGCCGAATGGAACGAGCACTGCAAGCTACCCGTCGCCTACGCCCAGGGCGGCGAAGCCCTGGATGCCGGCCACATCTACGTAGCCCCCCGCGACCAGCACCTGGAAGTCACGGACGAGCGTCGCCTGCGCTTCAGCGACGCGCCGCGGCGCAATAACCACCGCCCTTCGGCCGACCACTTGTTCGAAAGTGCCTCCCAGGTGTATGGCGCCCGCTCCATCGGCGTGGTGCTGACGGGCGCCAATGGTGACGGCGCTGAAGGGATGCAGGCGATCTACGCCTGCGGCGGAATCGGCGTGGTGCAGGAGCCGAGTGATTCGGTGAACCCGAGCATGCCGTTGACGACGCTGCGTACCGACCACCCGCGGTATTGTGTGCCGTTGCGCGATATTGGTGAGTTGCTGGAGGAGTTGGCGGGGCGGGTTTAGCCCCGCGTTCCTGGAGCCTGTGGCGCTTGTCGTTACTCCTCGGATAGTGCGCGCAAGGTCAGGCGGTTTTCGGCGAGCTCGATCACACGCGCACGATCAGGTAGAAGATCGGCGCGGGTGAGTGCGAGCCGCCAGGTTGTGTTCACGTCGGGCTCTCGAAACAACGCAACCACCGCAACGGTTCCGGCCTCGTTTTCCAACGGAACGTCCAGCGTCGCCCCTCCTTCAGGCAGTACCACCAGGGTGTGGCTGGATAGCAGATCGGTGCCTAGCACAGCTTCATCATCCTTGAGCAGCTGCGAGTAACTAGCCTTGGCCAACCGTCTGCCATCACGCAGTTGATAGACCCTCACCTGTGTCGCCACCGACAGCCCATGCATCTCTGCAGACGCGATATTGGTCGCCGCCCGGCCACTGATGTCCAGCTGTAAACGCGTCAGGGGCCGGGAGAAAATCGCCTTGGCAGTCGCGCTGGATGTGTCGGATACGGCTTGGGTCAGCCCGCAGCCGGCAAGCAGCGTCGCTACGGCAAGCACACTAAGAACGGTACGCAACATGGGTAATCTCCGTTTCACGGGGCAAACCTTGGCCTTGCAAGCCGGTATAGCGGCCCAGATTGATAGCTATCGGCGAGTCACTGCCTTGCGGCGAGCTTTGAAATACAGCGGTCAGCCCTAGTCGCACGGGGCCGAACCCTAGTTCGGGCGCAGGCAGGCAGCGGCGTGGGACCACGAGCTGCAACCGCGCCGTGCACCGCCACCCCAGGTAAACCCGAAGTAGTACCAGCAAGTCGCTGTGAAGCTGCGCCCCGGGTAACCATTGATGAATTTCTTCGGTATTTTCGCTGTGCAGCTGTACCAGCAACTGGCTGTTCACGTCGAAGGCATAAGGCCCGAGCGCTGGGTTATCGCCCAACCGTGCAAAGCCGGAAACGTAAAACCCGGCAGGTCGTGCAATCTCGACTTTATGCGGATCATGGGCCGTGATCGTGGCCTGGGTTCGGGGACTCAACAGCCTGACCAAAGCCTGAACCCCTTCAGCATTGCGCGTAGGCAGCCGCATCACGCCCAGCAGCGCCAGGAACCGCGAGACTGGCGTGGCAATCCGCTCGGCCGTGCCCGGGATACCCAGGCCTATCAGCCCTAACAGGCATTGTGACGTGGCATCGGTGCCACCCGCTTCGAAACACGCCGGGTAGGAGTATTTGCGCCAGACACGATAGAACTGGGTAAAAATTCGGTGGTTGAAGATGTCGAGAAAGGCTTCCAGCGCTTCATGCCCATCCCTTTGCAAGGTAATGTCATCCAGGTAGGCAGTCGGCAGCGGCGAGTCGACGCCGTACAGTCCCAGCAGGCGCGTACGCACCGTGGGCGGCCGCTGGGGCTGTGCCTCGTCAAATTCGACAGCCCTCAATTCGCTGGCGGGAAAGCCCATGCCAGGGTCCGGGCGAAAGCGCACCAAGTCATCGCCAGGGTGCCCCGTGCTGCCCAAGGGCGGATGCCCCGGTGCCGCTTGTTCAAGCAGCTGGCAAAAGCGGTAGACATTGGCCTGCGCCACCCGGCCTCGCAGTGCATGCAACAGTTCGGCGACCTTCATCCGGGAACCTTGCGGCTGTGCTTTTCGTTCCATCGCAGGCATTTCCCGCTCGGTTGCAGAATCAGCGTGACCTGGTTGAACAAGTGAATATCGGCATAGATCGCAAAGAAGCGGCTCAGCATTTCGCCGAACAGGCAAATGTCGCCCTCCCCCGCAAATCCTCCACTGTCGAGGGTGACCTCTATATCGACGCCACGTATCAGGTAGCCCTTTTCAAACCGCTCGACCAGGCTGTGCCTGACCTCGACGATAGCCTTCAGCCGCCGACGGTTAGCCTCGCTGGCAGTCCAGTCATAGAGTGCCAAGGTACCGCGAAGAACATCGGCGTTGTCGAGCATGGACAGATAGTTGGAGCCCAGGTGGCCCAGTACCCGCCAGTGGAAACGGTCCCTGTTGGGTGGCGGGCACGGCAAGGTCGGCGGGCACAAGTTGCGTACCTGCAGGCCGGGTTGCCGGGTCTTGCCTGGCGTATCCAGCAGCGTCCCTTGCAAGGCCTTGCGCGGCAGTTGCCCATTGGTTCCCGTCAGGCGCAGTGACAGGGCATCGTTTTCGTTCAAGCGGTCCAGCTCGAAACCTCCGCCGCCCAGAATCAGCCAGGTGTCATAGAGGCCGCTGACGCCCTGCTTCAAGCGTGTATGAAAATAGCGCTCTGGCGTGTCATGGCTCAGCATGCCGCCCTTGTGCTGAAAGCTGGTGAAGGGCACATAGTCGCTGCGCACGGCCTGGCGCAGGCTGGCAACCTGGTCCACGGAGTAGATCTCGGTATGGCCATCTTGCAGGCGTTTGGGCCTCAACAGGTATTCGGACTGCAAAGGGTCGAGCAACAGTGGATCTGCCTCCAAAGGGAAAAGGTTGATCACAGGCACGCAGTTCAAGCGCAGGTGCGTGGCGCTCGGGGTGAATGGATAAGGCCATGCCTCCTTCAATTCCACCTCGACTTCGAACCATCGCGCGCTGACTGGCAACTGCACCTGCTCAAGGCCGCACAAATGCAGGAACATGAAGTTTTCGCGAAAGGAGAAATACTCCAAAACCAATTGATAGCCGCTGAATGGGCTGTTGCCCGTTGGCCAGAGCCGGTCCGCGTCGGCAAAGCCCCCGGGGACAAAATAACCGTCCAATGGCTGGCGCTCAGGCGCGTCTGGCACCCGCAGGTGCACGGCGCGGGCGTTGACCGTCAGCGCATGGTGCAGGGCATTGGCGAGAGCGCTATCGGCATTAAGGTAGAGCGGCAGATTGCCAAGGTCCATGGCGCTCCATGGCGTCAACTCCCCGCGGGCAAAGCGCAGACGTAACAGCGACCGGCCATCCAGCTCGTGGGCCAGCGTCAAGGACTCCAGGGCCAGCGGGTGCACCGTCAGGTCGCGGGTGGTGGTGTAGCTGCAACGTGTGCGCTGGGGACCCATGGGTTGTGAGTGAACGTCGAAACCGCTGGCGAGCAGGTCGCTACGGGTCGCTTGCATCAGGTCGGGCAGCATCTGCACCACCGACAGCGACGGGATGGTGCGCAAGTAATGCGGCCACAGCAGGCTGACCAGGCCCTCGGTGAGCTCTGGAAGGTCGTCGTCAAGCTTTTCACGCAGGCGCCCCATCAAGAAAGCGAAGCCTTCGAACAGGCGTTCCACGTAAGGGTCCGGGCCACCGGGTTTGTCCAGGTTCAGTTGGCCGGCCTGCTCCGGGAACAGGTCGGCGAACTCCAGGCCGGCTTCGCGCAGGTAGCGCATCTCGGTATCGAAGTAGCGCAAGGTAGGATTATCGTTGTTCATTGCATATTTCCTGTTGAATAGCGGTCGGCAGACGGCGCGAAAGGGCGTTATAAAATGCTGCCCTTGCGGGCTTCCTCGGAACTGGAGGCGCCCTCGGCGAGAAAGATGTCCTTGGGCAGGCGGAACCCCCGCAACTGCAGCAACGCCAGCGGCCCGGCGCCTAACTCAGTGCGCAGGTGCCAGGTGAGCAACAGCCCGTCCGGCGCCTTGACCTCCAATCGGTAGCGGCTGTCAGCGTCGTCCAGCGCAGTGGCCTTGGCTTCTTCCAGCAGGCGAATCAGCCCCCACGTGCCCTGGAAATCGCCGTACAGCCGCTCACCTGCACGCACGCTGGTCCAGGCCAGGCTCGCGCCGGGCCCATCGCTGGTGCCCGGCCAGTCGAAGCGCTGCCAGCTCTCTTGCTGGTTGAAGTAGTGGTGCTTCTGGCCATCGAGGATGAAGGTGGTGTCGACGATGTTGCGTACCGGCTTGCCACGCAGCTCGAAACTCAACCCCATGCCACCGTCGGTGTAGAGCACATCGGCCAAGTGGCTGAGCTGGTTGATGGCCTGCAAGAACTGCGGATTGAAACGCAGGCCCTGGCTGTAGCGCGGGTCGGCGACCCAGGTGTCGCCTTCCTTGCGCAGGATGCCGCTGAGTTCACGCTGCAGGAACTGCTCGATACGCCCGGTATCGCTGCGGATCATCTGGCCCAACATCGGTAGCGAGGCATCACTCGCCGTAGCGACGAAGGGATAACGGCTGGTGAATGCATTTTGCCAAGGCGTGAGGATCGCCCGCTGCCATTGGTGGTTCAGGCCCACCGTGGAGGGCTGCAGGATGCGCTGCCAGGCTTGATCGAGCGGCTGCACGAATAAGGTCTGGCCGATGCCACCCCACTCGGCGCCGAGGCTGGCAGCGAGAAGGCCGGCGTAGGATTGAGTATCGGTGAGATCGTCGTTCTTGCCCTGAAAGACCGACTGCGCCATTGCCTGCGTCATGGCCTGAGGGTCGGCGGCATTGTTGATCTGCTGCAGTTTCAAGCGCACACGGGTGACGCGGGTCAGCAAGGCTTGCAGGGTGAGTTGGGTCTCGGTCTGCGGTTGTTCGCCCGAACTGCCCAACATCGCCAGCAAGGGCCCGAAGGTCCCATCGAGCGGGCCGATGGGCCCCTGCGAACGCTGATCGATAACCGGAGCCTGCTCGCGCGCGACGAGCTTGTGCGCAGACTGCACCAGCGAGTTCGTTAGCGCTGGAGCGCCCTGCCCCGCCTGCCCCTGATAGGCCAAGGTGTTCATCAGCGCGATCAACGGCGATTGGCGGATGTCGCTCATCAGTGTCAATTGGTCGATCACGTCGCTCAGGGTATCGGCCTTGCGCCAGCGCAGGCCGTTGAGGAAGCCAAGCCAGGCGCTGCTGTAATCCTTGAAGTAGCGCGCGGTGAGGCGCTCTTTCAGGCGTTGCGGGGAGACATCGCTTGGCGCTTCATCCTGGCCGTCGCTGAGTACCCAGTCGATCTGTTCACGACGCGCTTCGGCAACCTCATCGATGGCTTTGCGGGCCTGGTTTTCATAGGCCTGGCGCGTGAACACGCCAGGCACGTTACGGCGGCTGGTCAAGAGCGCCGTGGCATCGGTGTCGCCGAGCATCTGCCCCAGCGTCAGGTCCGCGTAATGGCTGGCGACGGTATCAAGCACTTGCTGATAGAGGGCCGCCTCACCGTTGCGCTCGCCGAGCTGGCCAATCAACAGCTGGCGGGCTTGGGCGATCAATCGAACGTCAGGCCTGATACCCAGTTCTGGGTGCATCTGCAGCTGCCGACCATAGAAGCTCCACAGTTCAGGTGCGAGATAAAGCCAGCGCCCGGGTAAGCCGGCTCGCTCCGGTTCCGCGTCGGCAAGTGCCCGCGCCAGGAACGCTGGGGCTGCTTGTTGCGGGTCGGCCATCATCAAGTAGGCCTTCAGATGGTCGTAGGCCGCGGCGGTTCGTTCAGCACGCTCGCGGCTGTCCGGCGGCAACTTGACCCACTGGGTCAGCTGTTGGTGCAGATTGGCGGCCGCCGGATCGCGGATCAGTCGGTTGTTGGCTTCGACAAAGCCCGGCCAGTTGGCGTCGAAGAGTGGTTGATTACGGTTCAGCGCAAAGCGCTGGTACCAGGGGGCGCCGACGTGGACATGACCGTCGATCTTGCCCATCCAGTGCATCATCTCGTTGAGGGCGCTGATTTCTTCGGCGCTGCCTTGGGTTTGCTGCAAGGCGACTGAAGCGGCCTGGACCTTGCCGATCTGCCTCTGGTTGCTGAAAAACGACATCAGCATGCCGACGGCGCAAACCGCCGCCAGCGTAGATCCTGCCAGGGTGGCGACGCGCAGGGGTTGCTTGCCTCGCCACTTGGCGCGCGGAGCACGGTTGGCGAGCACGCCGCTCCAGGCGGGGTCGGTCAACCAGTAATGCGGGAGCTCGCTGTCGGGGCGGTGCAGCGGCAGGCTGAACCACAGGCCACGCAGCGGCAGGTTGCGGGTCAGGGCGCTGATCTGCGGAGTCAGGACCTGCTTCCAGCGGGCGATACCTTCATGACGGAGCTGGCTGGACAGGCGAAGCAAAAAATCGTGTCCTGTGGTCCGGTTGACCTGCTGCCAGCCAACGCGGAGCAATGGCGCTAGCAGAGCGGTGAGGTCGGCTTCGATTGATTCGACGGTGAACCTTGGCGCCACTTTCAAGCCGACGGGCTGAGTCTCGCGATCATTCTGCCGCCAGCCGGTGTCGCATACTTGCCACAGGTGCAGCGGTAGTTGCCAACGCAGTTTGCGCGACAGGCGTTGCAGGCGGTGGATGCCAGCGTCGAATGAGCTGGTGGCGGCGCTTTGCTCGGCAGTGAGGGCCCATACGGCGCCGTCCAGGGGGCGCCAGCGGGTCAGAGAGCGCCAGCAGGTAATCAGGTCGTGATCCGGATCGACCTGCAAGCCGCCGCCCCATAGCAATAGTACTTTCGGGCCCACCAGCCAGCGCTGCTCGAATAACGTCGGAGCGACGGCTTCTATCTCTGCGGGCTCACCGAATACCAACAGGATGCGGATCTTCCAGCGCCAGTGCGGGCCGTGCATCTCACGCAGATATTTGCGTATTTCGCGCAGCATTTGATGGTGCGTAGCCTGGCTGGCTATCGCGAACGTTGGCAGGGCTGGCGGTTGCGCAGGCTCGGGTGCGGGAGTGCGCAGGGCCCGTCTGCGTAGCCAGGCAAAGGCATTGAACGACAAGAATATCGCGCAGGTTATTACAACTCCTGCGACAACCTTGTGGTTTTCAGGATCAGTGGCCCACTGCTTAAGCGGAGGTACCTTCCACATAACTACCGCCAGCGTGATGACTACGCCGATAGCTATCAGCCAACCGATCGCACCAGAAGCTTTTAGCCTGGTCATCCGATCAACGCCCATTCGACGACCTCTTCCTTGATTTCAACCTTGTTGCTTCTCGGCCAACTGCGGTAGTGGAGGTACTCGACCGTTTTCTTCGGCATGATTTCACCGGCCTCGAAGCGTTGGATGAACTCGGTGCCCTGGGCTTCGCCGTCGAGGATCTTGTAGTACACGTAGGTGCGCCAGTAACCGGTTTCCGGGCAGGGTTGGCCGCTGTGGCAGAACTGGTTCGGGAACTGGATGCGGGTGAAGGCCGGGTGGCCGGGCATGGGTTTGCCGGTGTGGAACTCGAGCTTTTTCGCGTCGGTGAGCTTGCGCAGGAGTTCGTCCGAGGGTTTGGGCGGTGGGATGTTGGCGCGGCGTTCTTCGACCCACTGGAGTTTGCCGTCCCAAGGCGGGAGTTTGGCGGGTGGGAGCGGGACGATGTCGTTGATTTCGGGGACTTTGGGGTCGGCGTAGGACCAGCCGGCTAGCATGTCCCAGATGGCGTAGTAGCGTTCTGCGCGTTCTAGGTCTTGTTTCTGGCCCAGGAAATTCAACGTGTCCTCTGGCGGGGGACCACGGAAACCTTCTTCAAGGAATGAAGTTGAGCTTTCATGCCCGTCAGCGACGCCTAACTGGAATGCTTCTAGGGCTTCTTGATAGCGCTGCTTATCTCTAAGAGAGAGGCCTAAGGCAACTGCGGCTTTTCCGTGGCCTTGTTCCGCAGCGCAACGATACATCTGCATCGCAACTTCGGGAGCAATGTCAATTGGCCGAAGTTTTTCGCCCACATGATACTGGGCTTGTGCGTTACCTTTGTCGGCGGCCATACGAATATAGCGCAAAGCCATTTCAGGATCTTGTTTCAATCCTGCTGCTCCCCGCTGCAGAAAGGTACCTATAAAATAATAGCCGGTCGCAATATCTGCACCTACAAGCTCTTCACTAAATCGCAGATGCTCTGCCCCACGCAGTCTAAACTGCCCTCTTCTCGCACCACCTTGCAGGTTAATAATAGCCTTATAATGGCTATTCTCCGCTGCTATACGATACAATCGTTCGATTTCACCATCCACACCTTTATCCTGCCTGAGCATATTTCCTTTCTGCATCCATCGCGCATACTTAAAGACTTCATCCAGCTCCGGTGATGCCGCCGGCACTACTTCGTGAGCGCAACTAAACTCAAGTTTGTTTTTTATTTTATCCATTTCACCGATCTCTCCCAGCCCATCTCTAGATCCCACCACCTCGCATCCGCCAGACAGCAAAATAAAGCCACATAACAACACCATGGAAATCTTCATTAATCCCAATTCCTCACATAAACCTCTCCAAAATAAAATCCGATCAATGACACTCCGGGCGTTTCGCCATTCGACTTTTTCAATCTATTTATTTCAATAATTCTTTCCCACTCCTTGAACGCCACCCTAGCATCATCCTGAGCTCCTGCTTCCCCCGCATGCATCCCCCATAACCGCCGCCTCAAATCCCGCGTCATACTTCCCCACTCATGCGCAATATTCAATTCACTGTCCACCATCATGCTACGAGTATTAATATTCGCCGATCCATGCGTAGTAAACACATCATCAATAATCATCAACTTCGAGTGAATATAAACCGGCATCCAAGGCAGTCCCGGCTTCGTATCCGTTGCCACCAACGAACACACGTGCACCTTCAACCCAGGTATCGCTTGTATCTCGATCTCACTGCCTTCAACTTCCTTGATCTGCCGATCGAGCTCTTCCTCCCACTTGGCAATCTCCCGCTGCCCGGCAAAGTCCAACTTATCGGGCCGAGGTTTGGGCGGTGCGTTCTTTCTTATTTCCTCAACACGCTCCAACTTGGCGATACCCGGAATAGTGTCAGCACGCCCCAAACTCTTGAGCATGCGATAGGTATTAACCGTCCCCGCGCCCATACCCTCCTTAGTCGCGTTGGTGATCACGAACAGATGCAAACTGCCATGCAGCGCTGGATCACGCCCTTTACTTGCCAAATTGGCGGCGGTCGCCTTGATTGCATCGGCCAACGGCGGCCAGCGAAAATATTGGTTCTCGATATAGATGAACTGCGTGGCGTTGTTCACCGCCTGCAGGTAGGCGCGCTCTATGTCGCGCACGGCCGCCTGCTGTGGCTGGGTCTCGGTAGCCTGCACCTGCGCCTGGGTGCGCAATAACTGGGCGATTTGCCGTGTACTGCCGGGCGTGCATTCGAACTTCGCCCCGGCCGTGCTGGCTGCACGCAGGTGCAGCAAGTCTTCACCCGTTTCCTTGAGCCAAGCGGTCGCGAAGTTGTGGTGCAGGTCCTTGAGGATCGGCCCACTGATCTGGCTGGAGATATCCTGGCGCGGCTCGAAACCACGGGCGCCTTTGTTGGGCGCCGGTTTGCTATCGGCATCGCGATTCAAGCCGGAATGCGCGTCGGTGTCCCAGTACTCGTCAAGCATGTTGTGGCCCATGACGAAACCGACGGCCCTGTCCGGCAACTCGTAGTCCACCATCACGCTTTTCTGGTGGTGGGTCACGGCGGCCCGCAGCATGATCTCGGTCATGGAGCTGAGCTGTGAATCAACGCTGTTACGCGCCACCTCCTTGGCGATTTGCTTACGCTCTTTCCAACTGAAACCGCGGCTCACGAACAATGGAATGCGCGCATCACCGAGCGCCAGCGCGTCGGCATCCGCCACCGAGTAGTTGCGGAACCATTGACGGTCGAAGGTATATTGCTCATCGGTCGCACTTTGCAGGGCACGGTCCCAGAGGCGCAGCCAGCCCTTGCCCGGAAGATTGGCCTCGCCGGCGAAACCTGCCGTGTTGAGCGGCATTTCCCACCCCAGCACGCGCACCTTGACGCCCGAGCGGGCTTTGCGCTCCAGCAGTTCGCCGATCCTCTCGGCCTGGCCGTCGCGGATGAAGTACATCGACGGCTGAAAACCCCAGCACACGATGTCGACGCTCGCCTTGGCCTCGGCGATGGCCAGGTGGACGGCGCGGAACGTTTCCTCGCCATTGACCAAGGGCAGATAGCTGGCCTCGGCAGGGTTGTATTCGCTCTCGCAGACGTACCAGGGCAATGTGCAGGTGGCTTCGTTGGTGTGCTTGAGGCAGACCGGTACGACGATGTCGGGGCGTGGGAGCATTTGAGACGTCATCCGATCAACGCCCATTCGACGACCTCTTCCTTGATTTCAATCTTGTTGCTTCTCGGCCAACTGCGGTAGTGGAGGTACTCGACCGTTTTTTTCGGCATGATTTCACCGGCCTCGAAGCGTTGGATGAACTCGGTGCCCTGGGCTTCGCCGTCGAGGATCTTGTAGTACACGTAGGTGCGCCAATAGCCGGTTTCCGGGCAGGGTTGGCCGCTGTGGCAGAACTGGTTCGGGAACTGGATGCGGGTGAAGGCCGGATGGCCGGGCATGGGTTTGCCGGTGTCGAACTCGAGCTTTTTCGCGTCGGTGAGCTTGCGCAGGAGTTCGTCCGAGGGTTTGGGCGGTGGGATATTGGCCCGGCGCTCTTCGACCCACTGGAGTTTGCCGTCCCAAGGCGGGAGTTTGGCGGGTGGGAGCGGGACGATGTCGTTGATTTCGGGGACTTTGGGGTCGGCGTAGGACCAGCCGGCTAGCATCTTCCAGATGGCGTAGTAGCGTTCTGCTCGCTCCAGATCTTGTTGCTGGCCGAGAAAATAGAAAGTGTCCTCTGGTGGGGGACCGCGGAACCCATCCGCCATATATGAACTTGAAGTATCATTCCCGGCCGCAATGCCTAACTGAAATGCTTCCAGCGCCTTTTGATAGCGTTTTTTACCTTTGAGATGAACTCCCAGATCTACGGCGGCGTCTCCATGGCCCTGCTCAGCTGCGCAACGATACATCTGTATAGCGATAGCTGGCGCAATGTTGATTGGTTTAAGCTGCCGTCCCACGTGATACTGAGCTTGTGCGTTACCTTTATCCGCGGCCATGCGAATGTAGCGCAGCCCCATGTCCGGATCCTCTTTCAATCCCGCGCTACCTCGCTGGAGGAAAGTACCGACAAGGTAATAGCCAGTCGCGACGTCAGAGTCGATAAGCTCTTGACTCAACCGCAGATATTCTGCTCCACGCAGCTTAAATTGCCCTCTTCTCGCACCACCTTGCAGATTTATATTGGCTTTATGATGGCCATTCTCTGCCGCAATACGATAAAGCCGCTCGATTTCACTATCCACGCCTTTATCTTGCTTGAGCATATTGTCTTTCTGCATCCATCGAGCGTACTTGAAGACCTCATCCGGTTCTCCCGGTGCCTCCGGCATTACTTCGTGAACGCAGCGAAATTCAAGATCCGCGTTGACTCTATCCATTCTGTCCATACCCCTTAACCCGCTCCCAGAGCCCACCGCCTCGCACCCGCCCGATAGCAAAATAAAGGCGAGCAACAACACCGTAGAAGATTTCATCAATCCCAATTCCTCACATAAGCCTCTCCAAAATGAAATCCAATCAGCGGCGCCACAGGGCATATTCCATTGCCCTGTGCTTCGCTATTCTCCTTAATTACTCTCGCCCAGATATTAAAAGCGTCATCAGCATTTTCCTGGCCCCCTCTTCCATCCGTATACAAGCCCCACAACCTCTGCCTCAAATCCCGCGTCACACTTCCCCACTCATGCGCAATATTCAATTCACTGTCCACCATCATGCTCCGGGTATTAATATTCGCCGACCCATGGGTAGTAAACACATCATCAATAATCATCAACTTCGAGTGAATATAAACCGGCACCCAAGGCATTCCGGGCTTCGTATCCGTCGCCACCAACGAACACACATGCACCTTCAACCCCGGAATCGCTTGTATTTCTATTTTGCTGTCATTGATTTCCTTTATCTGCGTATCCAGCTCCTTTTCCCACTTGGCAATCTCCCGCTGCCCAGCAAAGTCCAACTTATCGGGCCGAGGCTTGGGCGGCGCGTTCTTTCTTATTTCCTCGATACGCTCCAACCTGGCGATACCCGGAATAGTGTCCGCACGCCCCAAACTCTTGAGCATGCGATAGGTATTAACCGTCCCCGCGCCCATACCCTCCTTAGTCGCGTTGGTGATCACGAACAGATGCAAACTGCCGTGCAGCGCTGGGTCACGCCCTTTGCTTGCCAAATTGGCGGCGGTCGCCTTGATTGCATCGGCCAACGGCGGCCAGCGAAAATACTGGTTCTCGATATAGATGAACTGCGTGGCGTTGTTCACCGCCTGCAGGTAGGCGCGCTCTATGTCGCGCACGGCCGCCTTCTGTGGCTGGACCTCGGTAGCCTGCACCTGCGCCTGGGTGCGCAATAACTGGGCGATTTGCCGTGTACTGCCGGGCGTGCATTCGAACTTCGCCCCGGCCGTGCTGGCCGCACGCAGGTGCAGCAAGTCTTCACCGGTTTCCTTGAGCCAAGCGGTCGCGAAGTTGTGGTGCAGGTCCTTGAGGATCGGCCCACTGATCTGGCTGGAGATATCCTGGCGCGGCTCGAACCCACGGGCGCCTTTGTTGGGCGCCGGTTTGCTATCGGCATCGCGATTCAAGCCGGAATGCGCGTCGGTGTCCCAGTACTCGTCAAGCATGTTGTGGCCCATGACGAAACCGACGGCCCTGTCCGGC
>Ga0308164_10003292_pt1 | contig 14826 bp, 11 predicted proteins | sample PhyTR2_FD_201031 | JGI IMG/M metagenome (GOLD analysis project Ga0308164, IMG submission 201031) | Phyllosphere microbial communities from UC Gill Tract Community Farm, Albany, California, United States - DLSLT.R2 | ecosystem: Host-associated > Plants > Phyllosphere > Unclassified | place: USA... | reverse complement strand
CTTCTGTCGATCAGCGTCGGCGCGTCGTTCGCTAAGTGGCTTTTCCCTGCCATCGGACCGGAGGGTGCGACCGCCATGCGCCTGATCGTTAGCGCCGGCGTGCTGACGGTTGTATTTCGGCCTTGGCGCGTCCTTAGCGTGTCGGATTGGCGTTCTCTCATACCTTACGGGGTCGCGTTGGGAGTCATGAACCTTGTCTTTTACAAGGCGATCACGTTCATTCCGTTGGGTATCGGGATCGCGATCGAGTTCACCGGACCGCTAGCGGTCGCGCTGCTGACCTCGCGGCGCAAGACGGACTTCTTGTGGATCGCGCTTGCTGTTGCAGGCCTTGCCCTGCTGTTGCCCATATGGGGAGGTGCCGCTCACCTCGATTGGCGCGGCGTTGCCTTGGCAGGCGCCGCAGGAGTCTGCTGGGCGGTTTACCTCGTTAAAGGGAAGAAGGCAGGCGAAGATCATGGGATTGCCGCTGTCGCAGGCGGCATGGTGATAGCCGCTTTGGTCACTGCACCGGTCGGTATTCTTCATGCCGGAACCGCCATGCTCCAGCCCGAAGTGCTGGCGCTCGGATTGGTCGTTGGCATCGTATCGAGTGCGCTCCCCTACACTCTGGAGATGATCGCTCTGCCGCGCCTGCCGACTAATACTTTCAGCACACTCTTGAGCGCGGAACCGGCGGTGGGTGCGCTTGTCGGCCTCGTAGTGCTCGGCGAAACGCTAGCGATCTCACAATGGCTCGCGATCGGGTTGATCGTTTGCTCCTCGATTGGCGCTGCCACGATGGCGAAGAAGTAGGAACTGAGACATGCAGGATAGGCGACTGCGGATTGCATCAGGTAACGAAGCGATGACCTGCCGCGGTGAGAATGCCTACCGCTTTACAGCGATCATGTTCGGCAATGAGCAGGTGCTCGCCATCAAATGTGCAAACAACGAAAACGCCTATTTTATTTGAAGATAAAGGACTTACGAGCGATCTAACGACACCAGTCGTCTGAAATGCGATCGGTCCTATCGTTCTAAGGCAAGACCAACTGTGACTCGACTCTATTCCCTCAGGCACACGGTCATGAGAACATACAATAGTGACTTCGTCATCAGCGATTACGATTGCGGAAAATCCCGGGCCGGTCGCCCAACCCGGAATCGCGCTTCCGCCTGGTAGCCGAGCTATGGAATACCGGCCCTCGACAAAGCGTAAGTTTAGGGATGGATTTGAGTTTTCCATTTACTACCCACTTAAAATGTTCTGATGATAAATATCATCGCTAATGCTGGGGCCATATTTAATGATGGTATCCGGCGTTGAATTTCAATCTTTGTTCATCTAGTTCTTTTAGAACTTCTGTATGCTGCGAGCGGTTAAGGCGGTAGGCGAGTATCAAAGGAACCGAGAGCAGAAAAGCTAAGCCATGGCCGGCGCCCCAAAGTAGGCCTAGAAAGCTTTCCGCTGTATCCGAGATAGCAGCAGCTTTGTTTACAGCTTTACCGTCTAATCCAACCACCGCCAATACAATACCTGCGATTAGCGAACCAAGGCCTACCGCTGACTTACTGGAGAATACCAAGGCGCTGTAATAAAGCCCGTCGCAGCGCTGGCCAAACTTTAATTCGTGCTCGTCGACCGCGTCAGCAACCATTGACTGGAAGCCGATAAAAAAGAACGAGTTGCATGCGCCAAATATCGCGCTTGCGGCGATCAGTACCGATGTTGCTTTCGCATTCGGCATCGGGCCAAGCAACCCATACGCAATCAAAACCGAGAGTGTCTGGGAAACGGCAATTAAGCCCACCCCAAGAAGAACCACATCCCGCTTTTCCAGGCGCTTCAACAGGAGAACTGTAAGCGGAATGCCCGCCAATAGGCCCGCCTGCGCTGAAAATATAGGTAGCTGATTAAACGAGGCAGGAAGTTTCCAAAAGTAGTTATAAGCGTAGAGGTTTAGTGCATTCATGCTTCCTGCAATCACTAGCAAGTAGAGAGCTGATCCAAACAGAATGAGGAATGATCGGTTACGACACAAGTCCTTAACGTCAGCGAAAAGCGATCTCGAGTTCGAGGAGGGCGGCAAATGTTCTGTAGGATTTGTAAGAACGGTTTGACGAACACCAAGTATACACACGAGTCCAAGAAGGAGGACGGCTGCGCAGAGCAGCGCTCCCAGACTCATGTATGCTTCGCGGGAGGCATAGGCATCCTTAGTCACGAAGATAATACCGAATGCCGGAACGATGGTCAGCACCGTCGCCACAAAGCCGAAGATCATCCGGTAGACCGTGACACTAGAACGCTCATCGTAATCGCTCGTCAATTCGGCTGTGAGCGCCGAATAGGGGAGAGCGAACAGCGAGGTCCCGACGCGCAGGAGCACATTCAGCATGAGCGCCATTGAGATGGCCGGCAGCGTATTGCCCGTGAGAGGCGTGGCAAATAGCGCAATCGAGGCGACACATATGATCGGCAGTCCGATCACCATAAACGGCAACCGCTTACCCCACCGTGAGTGCGAGCGATCGGACCATGAGCCGATCAAGGGATCGGCGATCGCGTCGATCACGAGCGACAGAAAAATGATCGTACCTGCTGTGGCCGGTGAGATGCCGACAACGCTCGTCAGATAGAACAGCAGGAACGTGTTTGCGACGAACGTAGCGGCGGTCTCAACGCCCTGCCCGCATCCGAACAGAATCTTCGTACGGATTGGCAAGCGCTGCGGTGAGCGCTCTTGGCTGACGATCACGGGACCCTCTCTCCAGCGTTCAGCTGGCTTTTTGCAATGCATTGCATAACAGCCAGTCTGTAGCCTATGCAAGCAACAACGGCTCACGGACGGTTGAGGAATACGGCATGGCGACAAAGCACTCTGCGATCATTGAAGGAACTGTGGCGCCAGGGTTCGAGCGTTGCAGGGATGCGTTCGCCAGCGCTCTTGAAAACGGAACTGAGACTGGCGCTGCCTGCTCGATCACGTTGGATGGCAGGACCGTGGTCGATCTTTGGGGTGGCTTGGCAGATAGCGCTTCAGGGCAGGCTTGGACGCAGGACACCATCGTGCCTGTTTTCTCCGTCTCCAAGGGCGTTGCTGCCATTTGTGTGTTGCAACTGGTCACCCAAGGATTGATCGACCTGGACGCCCCTGTCGTACGCTATTGGCCTGAGTTCGGGCAGCATGGGAAGGCTGCTATCACGGTCCGCGAAGCGTTAGCGCACCGCGCGGGACTTCCGATAATCGATGGCGACATTTCCCTGTCGGACGTCGGTAACGGCGAAGAAATGGCACGTCGGCTTGCAGCCCAACCGCCCATCTTCGAGCCGGGAACAGCCCATATCTACCATCCAGTGACCATTGGGTGGATCACGGGCGAGCTTGTGCGACGCGTCACCGGCATCAGCATCGGTCACTGGCTGGCTACGAACGTGGCTGACCCTTTGGGTCTCTCGCTTTATTTCGGTCTCCCCGAGGCAGACCGTCATAGGGTAGCGCGCCTTTCGTACAGCAATCTGGCTGCGGCGCGCGCAAGCTATGCGGCATTGCCGGAGGGATCGTTGCCATGGCGCGCCTTGTCGTTGAACGGAGCCGTCTCTTTTGGTCCGCAGTTTGGCGTGGGCAGCCTGGATGATCCGAACGTTCAGGCCTTAGAACTCCCCGGTGCCGGGTTGGTCACAAATGCCCGTTCGCTAGCGAAATTCTATGCTGCCTGCCTCTCGCCGGTCGACGGCGTGCGTCTACTTTCCGAAGAGACAATTGCTGAGGCAACTCGCCCGGTATCAACGGGGGCTCAGTACGGCATGACCGACGACGGCCCCTCATGGGGGACAGGTGTCATGATCCCATGGCGGGTCCAACCCATGCTTGGCGGCTTGAGCTTCGGTCATGATGGCATGGGCGGAAGCCTCGCATTTGCATCACCGGAGCGGCAAGTCAGCTTTGCCTACGTGCGAAACAGTTTGGCTGCTAACGGCGACGTGGACCCTCAGGTCTATGCGGTTGTGAAGGCTCTTGCAGATACGCTACATTGAGGCGGTGCATGCGGGATTGCATGACTCTAAAGAGGCTAAGGTAACAACTGGCCAGGTTCGATCGCATGTTCGCCGAAAGGCCATTGCCTTCGTTTGCAAATTCGAGCTTTCCTGTCCCGATGCCTCATCCAAAAAGCAGCAGTGGAAAGACCATCTCGTCCGTTGAGACCGTGTCTTCCGGAGTTAAAGACACCCCCCGAGCCAGAACGCTCCAGGAAATGGCGGTACTGGCCGGGGTCTCGAAGGCCACGGTTTCGCGGGCTCTCGCTGATAACGACCTCATCGCTCTCAAAACGCGCAGGCGGATACAGGACCTGGCAAAGGAGGTAGGCTTTACAGTCAACCCCGCTGCCCGGATGTTGCGAACCCGCCAATCCCATACGATCGCTCTGGTTCTGCCCCTCGGCCATGAAAAAGGGCAGCATCTAAGCGACCCGTTTTTCATGGCTATATTGGCCTACCTCGCAGATGCCGTGTCCATGCGCGGGTATGACCTGCTTTTTCGACGCGTGGAGCCGACACATAGCAATTGGCTGCGACAAATCATCGATACTAGCCGTGTCGATGGGGTGTTGGTTATCGGACAGTCGGATCAGGCGGATGTGCTGCAAGCGGTCGGTGCCGAGTATCGGCCAATGGTCGTTTGGGGGGAGTCTAGCGTCGACCAGACCTATGTTTCAGTTGGAGCCGACAATCTCGAAGGCGGGCGCTTAGCTGCAACCCGGCTCATTTCAAAAGGAAGGCGTCGCTTAGCGTTCCTGGGCAACACGGCGGTCCCCGAGTTTGCTGCGCGATACGAAGGGTTCCAGGCTGTGCTCGCCGAGGAGGCGAACGTTTCCCACGTACTCGCTCCCGCTCACCTGACATCACGGGACGCCTACGATGCCGCGGAAAAGTTGTTGAACGAGTATCCCGATCTTGATGGAATATTCGCTGCGTCCGATGTCGTGGCCATGAGCGTGCTGCGTGCCGCGGCTGCATGCGGACGCGTTGTTCCTGATGACCTATCGGTGATCGGCTTTGATGATGTGCCGATCGCAGCTCAAAGCAGTCCGCCGCTAACGACTATTCGGCAGGATATCGAGCAAGGTGCCATGATCATGTGCGATCTGCTGTTCGAGCGGATGAAAGGCGGGGATTGTAGCTCTGTCAGACTGCCGGCGGAACTTGTTGTTCGGGCTTCAGCCTAGCATCGGTATTCTCCACGTGTTGGTCGATGCACGAGCGTGGTTCACCGACATATTTGGCAGAACTCAACCGCGTCGAGTGAGGCAGGATTGGCAGCAGCTACCGCCACCTGCAGAACTCAGCCTTACCGGCGAGAGACGGGCAAAGCAGACTACGCGTCGGAGCGAGACGATCTGTATGGCCGAGGAAGAACGACATCGCCGTCAAATTTGAGGTCCACGAACGGCGCTGCGGTACCGCCGAATGTCGCACGTCGCTCGATTGGAGACTGCGGGGGCGCCGTGCCGCTCATTCCTACATAGTCGACAAAGCTGATCGCAGAGCCTTCTCCGGTTACCCACCAGCAATATGCCTGGAAGGGAGCGTCAGCGGGATTGGACAGTACCAAGCCAGTCCCGTTGAGTGGACGCCATGGCCCCTCAAAAACATCGGCTACAATACCGTAGAGGCCGGTAGGTGCCCCAAGATCGGGCGCATGACGGCGACCGTGGGAGGACCAAAAGCAATAGTAGCGGCCGTCGCGGACTAGCACATGCGGTCGCTCGAGTTCGCTATTCACGCCGACTGCATCGACAATGGGCGACTGCAGTTGCCAACCGTTCGCTGTTCGGGTGGCCAGTCCGATCACGCCGTCGAGGAGATCGCTCGTCCAGCCTGCTGAGCCAACAAATAGGAGATGCTCAATGCCGGTCTTTGGATCCAGAAAGTAGCCCGGGTCGCGAAAACCCCAGATGCCGTGGGGCGGCGCAACAAGCTGGTCAGCTACCTTGTACCATTTCCCATCCGCCTTGATCGACTCGACGGGCTCAGACCACTGCCGAAAAGCAGGCTCATCAGCAGCCCATATCAGCTCCCCTTGCGTCTCGAAGAGGCGTTGCTCGAAACTGCGCCGTTCACCTCTGCGCCCTGTCGCAGTGAAGTACATAGTGACCGTCTTACCGTCGTCCGCCAACACAGCAGAACCTGACCATTCCCGACTTCCAGGCGACCACCCCTCGGGGAAGAGCCAGCCGTGATCTCGCCAGCCATCAGCCCCGAATGAGACGTAGCGAATGCGGGCGAGGTCGTGCCGATCTTCGGGATCGCTCAGTATTGGAGCAGCTAGGAAGAACCAGATTGCCCTTCCATCGTGCTCGACCGTCGAACCGTCGCGAGCCGCGAGCTGCCACATGTCCCAGACATCTAGTTCCGGTGTAACCCGAGCACCGACCCCAAGAGGGAAAACGTCCATCCGGCTGGCATCCTGCGAGGCCGCTCCAGCGACCATCTCGCGCGTCAGGCGAAACTGCTCGCCCTTGGAGCTTTGATTCAGATCTTTCCCAAAGGGGGTGGGTAGAACGATCGTCATGTGAACCTCTCCGATGTTAATCGGACCGCCGCTCTGGCTGGTCTCGATTCATCATTGCAATGCATTGCAGATATCCGCATAATGCAATGCATTGCAAGGCCGAGTAATACGGCCGTTACTCAGAGAGGAAGCTTGCTGCGGCCATGCGTAAACCACTGATCGCGGTCCGCTCGGCCTATGCGCGAGTGCCCCTCAGAGCCACTCTCAATGCCGCGATATCCTTGGCAGGTGGCGGCAGGTGCTTGTCAGAAAACCGTCACAACGCCGTTTCTTGCGAGCAGATGCTGACCAAAATTCAGAGAACAGAAAATTTCAAGGAGGGAAGAATGTTTCGTTACCTGTGGACGGCTGGCGCTCTCGCCATTGCTACGACTTTCGTCGGACCGGCTTACGCGCAGGAGCGTGCCACGGTTGAGCCTGGAACGGCCGTGGCACCCGCTCAGGATCCGGCCGATAGCGCTTCGGATTCACAGGATATCGTGGTCACTGCCTCTAAGACGGGTGCACAGACGCTCGTGAAAACGCCGTTGGCGATCCAGGCTTTCAGCGGCGAGACGTTGAAAGAGCGAGGCGTCGCAGACATCCAGGGTCTAATTACCTCTGTTCCAGGTGCCACTATCGGTCAGGAAACTGCAGCAGGCGTCAAATCTTACGCTATTCGGGGCGTTGGCGCCACGGGGACGAACGGCGACACGCCCATCGGTTATTACCTCGACGAAGTCCCGTTCACGATTCCCAACTTTGGTATCGCACCGCCGATCCGCTTTCTGGACCTCGAAAGGGTTGAGGTACTGCGAGGCCCGCAGGGGACTCTATACGGACAGGGGTCAGCCGGCGGAACGTTCATTTTCCGGACACGCCAGCCCGATCTCAACGACATCCAGGTAGTCGGTGAAGCGTCTACATCGAGCACGAAGGATGCTTCGGCCCTTAACTGGGATTTTTCAGGCGCTGTCTCTGTGCCTCTCGTGAAAGACGTACTGGCTGTTCGAGTCAGCGGAGGCATATCGCGTCAGCAAGGCTACGCCGACGTCTACTACGGCGCCATTGATGGCACGCCAGACGAGAAGAACGTAAACTATCAAAAGAACAAGGACTGGCGTGTTGCGGTGCTCTTCAAGCCGTTGGACCGGCTGACGCTCACGGGCCAGGTTTGGAGATTTGAGCCCACCCAAAACTACCAGTCATTGTACACGACAACCGATCCTTACACCTTTGCACTGACGTCCGGGGTAAACAGCTACACGAAGTCGAAGTACACTTTGTATAGCCTCGTGGCCGACGCTGATCTCGGGGCTGTCGCGGTAACGAGTGCAACCACCTACCTAAACGCGCGGTTCGGTTTTCGTACCCCCCTAGGGTCGCTTGGCATTCCAGGGGGTAAGTTTGATTCCCTTTTCCTGCCAAAAAACTTCGCCCAAGAGGTCCGAGCGCGATCGGCCGGCACAGGGCCGTTTCATTGGGTGGTCGGCGGTAATTACCAGAACGGTGAAGGCCCACAGATCAACAACATCGATTTTGTCGTCCAGCAACTAGACTCTAGCAATAACGCCAAGACTGAAAATTACGCCGGTTTTGGCGAACTGAGCTACGATCTGATGGGTGGCAAGTTGGTGCCCTTGGCTGGCATTCGATACTACCATGACCGGCGAACCTACGTCGACGCAACGTCACGCATTCCTAGTGACATCAACAAAACTACATGGCGGCTTAACCTATCTTATCTGCCTACCGATAACCTGACGATGTTCGTCACTGCGGCAACCGGGTTCCGAGTAAATACGACACAATCACAATTGCAGGCACAGCTATTGCAAGCCGACGGCTTTCCAGCAACGCTTCAGCTCGCGCCTCTATCGCTGACTAACTACGAGGCTGGCGTTAAAGCCCGACTATTTGAAGGCGATGTCAATATCGCCGCAAATATATACCATATCGACTTCAAGGGCCTGCAGTCGGGCATTACTTCAAGCGCAGGTGTCGGTGGCTTTGTCGTCTTGGGCAACGCGCATACCACCGGCCTTGATATCGATTTCAGTTGGCGAACCCCGTTGAAGGGGCTGACCCTCGGCGTTGTCGGCAATGTAAACTCCAGCAAGTTTGATGATGTCGATCCCCTTGTTACAGCGCAGCGTCCCGACGTTCGGCAAGGTGCGCAACTCGTCGGCGCCGCGAAATTTAATTACCGGCTAGACGCAACTTATCTTCGCGCAATCGGTAATAATTTGAGCCTGTTCGGTAACGCCAACTTCAGCCAAACCGGAAGACGACCGACTATCGTCGGGCTTGACGCTGTGAAGTACGAGCTACTGACGGCCACAGTGGGTGTTCGCCGCGGGCCATACGAAATTGCCCTTTTCGGCAACAACCTTACCGATGAGCGTGGCCCGACGGACTATTTTTCAACCGGCTTCTTGAATGGCCCGATCCCGCGGACGATCGGTGTCCGGCTTCGTAAAAGCTTTTAAACTACATCTATCGGCTCGGATGACGGTGGCCGGATACGGCCAGTACCGGCCATCTAAGACTAGCCCAATAATTTAGAATCTAGGAACATTCACATGCCCCTCGACCCCGTTCTTCAAGGCTTGCTGAGCCAAATTCCGCCCGCCCCTACTGGCGCAATCAATTTTCCGGAGTTGCGAGAACAGTCTGAAGCCATGCTTCCCCTCATCATCGGTCCGGCAGGTGTCGTGGAGGTGAAGAGCGTGGAAAGCCACATCATCGAAGGGCCCGTGGCAGAGGTTCCTATCCGCATCTACCGCCCATTAGGACCTCCCGAAGGCACGCTACATTTCGTACATGGTGGGGGTTGGTCAGTCGGTAATCTTGTGATGACTGACCCGATCGCACGGAGATTATGCCGTGATCTTTCGATGGTCGTGGTCGCCAGCACTTACCGCCTAGCACCCGAGCATGCGTTTCCGGCCGCGTATGATGACACGCTAGTAGCGGCAACGTGGGTCCGGTCACACGTGGCGGAGCTAGGCGGCGAACAGCGCCCGCTACTAATTGGTGGCGATAGCGCCGGGGCAAACTTAGTTGCTGCCGTATGCATCGGCTTCAGGGAGCGTGACCAGGTAGCGCGAGGTATTTCCCCTGATGACTGCACCGCGCGTTCTTTCGACCTGCAGCTTTTACTTTATCCTGCAGTCGATCTCCGCGAAAACGAACTCGACTACCCGTCACGCGAAGCGGATGCAGATCCAACCTTGAAGATGGCAGCAATCCGCGGCCTGAGGGCGATCTATTGCGGTGACAGCCCCGCGGATGATTGGCGGATATCTCCGCTCGCTGCTGCCGATCTTTCTAATCTCCCGCCCGCTTTGATCGTAGTATTGCAGGTTGATCCCCTCCGCGACGAGGCTCTCATCTTCGCAGATAAACTGAGAGCGTCAGGTGTCCAGGTTGAGGTAGTCGAGTTCGACAACTTGACCCACGGTTTCGCTCACATGGCCGGGATAGTTCCTGCCGCGGCCGTCGCGCTTGGGGAGGTTCTCGACCGAGTGCGGTCGATGGTTGAGGGGCTTGCTACCAAACACAGCGGCTGAGAGCAGCCGCTACGCGCGTCCGCCTAATTTTGGCGCGCGGTTCAACTGACCCTTGGCCGATCAGGATAATGCAATGCCCACGGCAAAGAGCACAGACGGGTTGTCGTACGCGATAGGTCCGGAGTACCCACCAGTCCCGGAAGGGACTATCGGCGAGTGGCTCGATCGCGCCGCAATCATGTTCAGCGACCGTGAGGCGTTGGTCATGCCATGGCAGGATGTACGGTGGACGTGGGCTGAGCTACGAGACAGGGTCGATGCCTTAGCGACCGGTCTTGACCAGCTGGGCTTAGTTGCAGGTGACAGGGTCGCCATATGCGCACCGAATTGTGCGGAGTGGGTGCTGACGCAGTTGTCGACTGCGAGGCTGGGTCTGATCCTCGTATCCATCAATCCTGCCTACCGTGCGCATGAACTGGGCCATGCGCTCACACTCGCTGGCGTCCGCGCGATCGTCACCGCCCGTCGCTTCAAGTCTTCCGACTACGTTGGAATGCTCGCCGAGTTGATGCCAGCTACGGCTACTGACACCGCTGCGCCGCTGTTCGATCCGCAATTGCCGGACCTTCGGTGGGTGATTGAAATCGGAGGGGCAACGGCAGGCGCTCGGCTTAGCTTTGACACGCTACTGATCAACGATCGCCGATGCCGGTTGCCTGCTCTCCGGGGTGATCAGGCGATCAACATACAATTTACAAGCGGCACGACAGGCGCTCCCAAGGGCGCCACTCTCACCCATCGTAACCTGCTCCACAATGCCGCCAGCGCCGCGGCGGGTATGCGGCTTGGCCCCGACGATCGTCTTTGTATACCCGTGCCGCTGTACCACTGCTTCGGGATGGTACTTGGCGTCTTGGCCTGCCTAACCAGCGGTACGACTATGGTTTTTCCAGGGCCGCTGTTTGACGCTGGGGACGTTCTGAAGACGCTTGAGACTGAACGTTGCACGGCATTGCACGGTGTCCCGACTATGTTTTTGGCCGTCCTGGAGCATTCAACGTTCAGCTCCACGGATCTCTCGTCGCTACGCACTGGCATTGCCGCCGGCGCTCTTTGTCCCGCCGCCATGATGCGACGCATGATCGACGACATGAACTTGGTCGATATCACGATCGGCTACGGCATGACCGAGACCAGCCCTCTAAGCACCATGACGTCCCCTGGAAGCGATCTGGTAACTCGGACTGAGACGGTTGGAACGATGTTTCCTCACTTCGAGGGGAGGATCATCGACGGGCAAGGCAATCTGGTGCCGTTAAACACTGCCGGCGAGTATTGCTCCCGCGGACCAGGCGTAATGCTCGGCTATTGGAACCAGCCAGATGCGACGTCATCGGCGATTAGCGATGGTTGGATGCACAGTGGCGATCTCGCCACCATGGACGATCAGGGCCGCATTCGTATCGTCGGTCGAATCAAGGACATGATCATCAGGGGAGGTGAAAATGTCTATCCTGCCGAGATCGAGGCGTTCTTAATCAAGCATCCTGCCGTTGCCGATGCCGCTGTATTTGGGGTGCCGGACGACCGGTGGGGTGAGCAGGTTTGTGCTTGGGTTCGCGTAAGGCACCCCATGCAAGCCAAGGAACTGATCGAGTGGTGCCGAGGCCGCATCTCACATCAAAAAGTGCCCTCGCGCATTCGCGTGGTCGATACCTTCCCAATGACGGTTACTGGTAAAATCCAGAAATTTAGCATGCGAGATATCGAACAGGCTGATCCCGAATGTTAGGTCTGGAAGCGCCTTCTTAGGACATGAACGCGCTTGCTCCGTCAGACGAAGATCGTGTTCTTTTACGCGACGCGCCTCCGATCCCGATTGTATATCGGCTTCGTGGCGGCCATGCCCCCTCCTGGAATTCATTGGGAGCACGAGCGGTAGCATGGATGGAAAGGAGAAGCCGGCTGGAGATCTCCGGTCGCTTCACGACTTCGCCAAACTAGCGGGCGTTTCTGCCTCAACGGTTTCGCGAGCGCTGTCGGACAACCCTTTGACGGCCTTGAAGACCCGGCGCAGAATCCAGGCACTTGCGCGCAAAGTAGGCTTTTCGGTCAACCCAGCCGCGAGCATGCTCAGGACGAGGCTGACGCATACGATCGGCCTGATTCTGCCCATGGGCCGCAGTACGAGCCAAGCTCTTTCGGACCCATTTTGCACCGCAATGCTTGGGTTGATCGCAGACAACGTTTCCTCTCGAAAGTACGATTTGCTCGTTAAACGGGTGGATCCGACTGGCGATGACTGGCTCAGGCCAATCATTGAATCGCGCCGCATTGATGGTCTCATCATCTTTGGCCAAGCAGATCAGGACGAGGTGCTTAACGCACATGCCGATAACTACCTACCGCTTGTGGTTTGGGGGCAGTGGCGGCCGGGCCAAAAGTACCTCACCGTCGGTATCGACAATGTTTCTGGTGGGAGGCTTGCAGGCGAACATCTGATTGAGCGTGGAAGAACGCGGCTGGTCTTTATCGGCAATATCATCCTGCCGGAATTCGGCGCACGCTATCAGGGCTTCCTTTCTGCGTTGCCACCTGGACTCGCCCCACTCACGACGGAGGCACCAAAGGACCACACGTTTGATGATAGCTATGCCATCGCCCGGTCCATCCTGCATGATTATCCGGATCTTGATGGTGTCTTCGCCGGATCAGACGTAATCGCGTCTGCCTTCACGAAGGCGGCACATGATTGCGGGATGACCGTTCCAGGGGATGTTGCCATCGTTGGCTTCGACGACATCGCTCAAGCTGAACGTAACAATCCGCCGCTCACTACTGTTCGGCAGGATCAGGTGTCAGGTGCCAGCAATCTTTGCGATCAGCTATTTCTGCGGATTTCAGGGAATGCCACCACATCCGTCATGTTACCGCCGGAGCTGATCGTACGTGCTTCCACATAGCTATACATTCAGTCGCAGCGATCGATAACGCCACTTTGTGGCGGGGCACACTGAGACTTCGCCAGATACGCCGCCCTCGATTTTTGGAAAATGTCCAAAATCTCCTCGTTCAGCATCCTCCTTTTTTGGCAAAACATCGCGTTCAAGAACACGTCATTAATGCCGATAGGCCACCGTTTTGATCGCATTGCCCATTATTGGGAGTGCCGTTCAAAGTGCTCACAACCGAGTCTTATATGACGTGGCTCTACGATGCTGCGCTTGCGTTCTAGCTGTCAGGATCTCACAAGCAGCCACCTTATGCCCTTTCGCAAGCTCTACAATTTCAGCCGGTTTACCCGACTGGCGGCCAAGCGTTTTTCAGCGCTTGCTCTTCTGATCGGCGCATCGGGCTGTACCTCGTTACCCACTCCACTGATGAACCAGGGGCCGGCGACGAAGGGCCCTCGTGTGTCAGTCTCAGCTGATGGTTCTCGTGCCAGCACCACGTTCGACGTTCTGACATTCAATATCGAAGGATTAGGTTGGCCTGCTCGTGGAAAGCGAAGAGGCTCGTTGGCGCAGATCAACGCGCAGCTGAAGGGCATGTTGGCGCGGGGCACGGCACCCGACGTAGTCATGGTGCAGGAAATGTTCAGTCAGACGGCCGTCAAGGCCGTGAAAGGTGTTGGATATCCAAATATGGTCTCTGGCCCTTATCGTACCCAAGGGAAGACTTTGCCGGGAGCCGACCGGATGCCCGGCCCCTACAAGTGGAAAAAAGGCGAGCTTGGAATTCACTTGGTTGGGTCCGGCCTTTCCATTCTCAGCCGCTATCCCATTACCGAAAGCCGATCCGAACCGTTCGGTAAGCGACGGTGCGCGGGTTTGGACTGTCTTGGCAACAAAGGCGTGCTTTACGCTCGCATGGCTATCCCCGGCGTGCCGGGTACGATCAATCTGTTCAACACGCATCTCAATTCGCAAGCGTCCTCAAGGGTATCGCCGCGTCGCCATGCGCGGGCGCACCGCCTTCAGGTCGAGGAATTAGGTGCCTTTATCGCGATGGTAGGTGACCACGATATACCAACGACCGTAGGCGGCGACTTCAACATGAAGGGCTCGACAACACGGTTTGAGCGCTTTCGCAACGTGACGGAGCCGTTTTCGATCGTCCAGGAATACTGCACCGAGAATCCGCTTCCATGCGATGTACGAATTTCATGGGACGGCGATGAGCCTTGGATGGATACACAGGATCTCCAACTTTACGAGACTGGCTCTCAAGTGGATGTGAAACCGGTGCGCGTCGAAGCAATGTTCGATGGATCTGCCGACAGCCCCAGCCTGTCAGACCATGACGGTTTCAGAGTTACCTACGAGGTTAGTTGGTCGATACGTAGGTAATATACGTCGATGACCGCCACGTGGTAAAATCTGGTACGCCACCCGCCTGAGGCGCCGCGCCCGCCTAGCTCGGTTTCAAATCACGCGCCTGTCCGCGGCCGATTCCGGCTTTTTCAGCACAATCCGTCCCAACCCGTACATTCCCAAAATTCGATCGATTTCGAGAACACCGATCCCTTCTCGTCTGCCGTTCCCAATCGAGAAAGGGGATCGGCTAAAGGCCCACCAACGTCGTCGCTGCTTAGCCGCTCAAGCTGCGGTACTGCTACTTCCATCAATACGGCGCTGTCGACGTTCGAAGAATACGACGATGCCAGCGAGTAGCAGGACGCATACTAAGGCAGTGGCAAAGGTGTTGAGGCCAAATCCACCCTTGGCTGCCTCCTTCGTGAGCAAATTCCCGAAGTCGGCGCCGAACGGCCTTGTGAA
>Ga0308164_10003288_pt1 | contig 14834 bp, 10 predicted proteins | sample PhyTR2_FD_201031 | JGI IMG/M metagenome (GOLD analysis project Ga0308164, IMG submission 201031) | Phyllosphere microbial communities from UC Gill Tract Community Farm, Albany, California, United States - DLSLT.R2 | ecosystem: Host-associated > Plants > Phyllosphere > Unclassified | place: USA... | reverse complement strand
TGGGCTATTTTTTTTAAAAATATTTTTGAACGTTCTTGCCGCGTTTTTCATGCTCGGTAGGGTCAAAAAAGACAGTTTTCAAATACTGCTAGGGAATAACGTGGGTTTTTGAGCGATTCCAAACTGGCTGTCGTCGCATACGAACATATGCTCGACTGGTGCGGGTCCGAATCCGGGTCTGGGCGCGTGGGAGGGGCCAATCGACTCAACTTAACAGCGGCTGCCATCAGCATGGTTTTTGAATCACCCATTTGGAAGGCCTTGGTCGCATGATTCTGGGCTTGGATTTCATGCTCTCTGGGCGGCGCGAGTAGGTCTGACCTAAGGTCAGTTGTAAAGCTCCCGATCAGCCGTGTTCGGATGTCGGCGCCGAGCAGCAATGCCGCTAGGAGTTCTTTTAGAAAGTAGCGTACGGCCGCACAGTGATGCGTCGTGTAGGCGGCAGCAGCGTCTTACGCAGGCCGTTTCCTTGGTCAGCGATTGCAAACTGTCGCAGACGAACTTGGCAGCGAAATCGTGCAACCTCGCCCGCTGGGACAGGCCGAGACGTACTTGATGTTGAGGCAGTGTTTAACGCGTTTAAATGCCTTCTAGATACAACAGCGCTGATGGTAGAGGGCGCCGCTCTTTGCGTAAGGGAATTCCTGCGTATTGAGCAGGCTAATTGTCAGCATAATTACCTTGCCGGTGCTGGAAACGTAGGGAATCATCTGCACTCTTTGTGCCACCGCCGGGCACAGACAGCCTTCGGTATCGCGCCGCTCGGTGCCGCCAGTACGACAATCTGGTCGTTCTCGCCCGAACGCAAGAGCCGCATACACATGTAAAGCCGAGGTTGCCAGCCTTCTCGACGCATATGCAGAACCTGAATGCCGCGCGCTTTGGTATGGCCACCAGCCAGCGTGCTGGATAACTGCAGTCCATCAGCAGAAGGTCGTGAGCAGACAAGCGGTCGAGATGCGGAATAGCATCTGACGCTCACCCTCGCGGAAATTGTGCAGGACTGCAGCGCGTGTCATTTCGGCGCCAGGCGGGTAAAGGCCAAAGGCGGTATGGTCGGCTGGATGCATGTCCGAGATCTGGCCCTCAATTATTCGGCGCGGAATAATGGAGGCTTGGGACCTGGCAGTGATTATTCTGCGCCCAATACCGTGTTACGGTTCACTGTCGTCCGTGCGTGCTAACATCTGCTGTGTCCTGAAGCGACCCGTTCTCATCTGTGCTGCCAAGCGCTCTTGCACTGACATATATACCGGTCTGACCGACGCTACAACATCTAACGCGCAATATGGAAGTTGCCGCTGGCAGTGGGCCGCCTCTTGGAACTAGCGTATGCCGTCGACAGTGTGCGAATCTAAGCTTTGCTACCGGTCCCCGACAGGTCAGGTCGTCGCGGTCCTCAAGAGGCTCTCGGTCTTTGTCGGGGTGCCGCTTCTGGCGATGGCCAAAGCGGAGCGGAGTCTGGAAAGTGTTCGATTGGGACACTTATTGGCGGCGGTGCTGCCCCTGGCTGGTCGACCAGTAGTCCTAGTAGGATACCGAGATTCGCAGAGTGTCTGTGTCGGACACTTTCTTGAACACGTGCTAAAGGTTAAAAACTTGGGAGTGCGAGTTGCCAAGCTTGAATGGGTACAGTTGAACGGATGAGTCCGTGAGCCCAAGCTAGCGTCGCATCCGGTGCTGGCGCCACCGCCAGCGGTGCGTTCAGGCTCCTTCCGCCTGACGCAGAATGCCTCTCCAGGCTAGTAGCCGGTATCTCCATTCCAATCATCCTCCTGTTGTCGAGCTATACCGATTATCAGCTCGCAATAACGCTGCCGTGTCCTATTGCTTTGCAAGCATAAGGACAAGAGCGAATGAAAAAAACTATAGGTTTCAACACTTTACATGGCCCACGTTATTTCAACGTTAGCGATCGTAACGTCAAAACCACGGTAATTTACAGTGGCGTTTTTGCGAGCTCTAATCAACCGGAGCTTGTCATGACAGTACCCTACAAAGAACTATTGTATAAACTGAGAAACCATTTCTCTATCGGTGGAGACGAGGGACCATCCAGCGTGCAGCAGTACCGAAACCATCTGAGCGCGCTGAATGGGTTTCTAGCGTTCTGCGGTAAAAGTGTCGATTCGAATATTGGTACTGAGCTTCGGGGGCAGTTCGACGAAACATTGGATAAATTTCTGAGCGCCATCGAGGTAGCGCCAAGGACCAGGCTGGACCGAGCTCGGCAACTCAAGCTAATCAGGCGCACGCTTCAACAATCAGATTCGCCCCCTTCATCACAGAGCAGTGCAGGCTCGTTCACCATGGAGTTTCGAAGACTAGTCGCAGCTTCCGGCATCCCAGCCAAGACACTGGCAAAAAACGCGGGCATATCGCCAAGCGCAATGTGGCGTTGGCTTGCAGGTACTGACCCGCGGACAGACTCGCATCCATCTCTGCGTCGCCTGGAAACAGCGCTCGGCGTGCCACGAAATGCCCTGGTAGACCTGGCGGTAGGAGTTGAGACGAAGCCTAAACATGAGCCCGTGCTCCCTTCGCATCGTGTGAATCTGGCTGCCAGAAAGGTGCATGGTCTTTGCCTCTCAGAGCGCGAACTCGATGCTGAGTTCGTATCGGAATGGCGGAATCTCTTCGATTACAAGATTGCAAGCTTTCCATCGCTGGAACGACAGTCACGTGGATGCTGGAGACTGATACCGAAAACAGTGTGCAAAGAAGTCAGTCCGTTGGCTCAGCGGGGAGCCATGGCATGTCCAACGGCGGACATCTTGATTTCGCGCTTACGGTCATTCTTTGCGGTGCTGTTGAAGCTGCCGGTTGAACAGGGCGGTATTGCTTGGTCCAGCGAGCCTCGTCAGTCACTCGCGCTGTGCGCTCATCCGAGGACGCTGGAGTGCTATCTTCAATGGATGACAAATCGCTCAGGTGGAGTAAAACACAATGGGCAAAAGGTTTTTGCGAGAGCCATTGCCTCCTTGGTGCGTCCGAAGACAGGCTATTTATGGCAGCTGGCAAACGTCTACCAGCCGCGCCTTCCTGTTGAGCTTGGCGTCTCCACCGCAGATGAGTGGCGTGCGATGTGTGAGAAGAGTCACAAGTTCTTGCGAGACTACGTGGCAAGTGCACGCGGCACAAGTAGGCACCCGGAAGAGCCAATCGCTGACTTATTGTCTCTTGCAGACCCGCTGAAACCAATTCTTGGTGCAATCGATCGCATCCAAAAGGATGCGGCAGCGGCACCTTCCGGGGGCGTGGTCGAAGCTCGGCATAAGAGAAATGCTCTGCTGCTCGCATTGCTTCTGTCTAATCCTCTCAGAGCACGTTCGTTGGCTGCCTTAACTTGGGTGCCCAACGGACATGGGACCTTACGCGGGAGCTCTTCTACAGGCTGGCGCCTTGTTCTGCAACCTGCACATCTCAAGAATGGAAATAGCGCTGGCGCACGAGCTTACAGCGTAAAAGTGGCGGATTGGGTAAAGCCACTGTTAGACCAGTACATTGATGAGTATCGAGATACGCTTCTGGACGGTAAGTCCAGCGACTATCTGTTTGTAGGCGATGCGGCAGGTGGGTTATGGCGAGGACTCGGGAAAACCGTGCTGCAGCTTACACGGCGTTACATTCCGGGGTCGCCTGGTTTCGGGCCGCATGCAGTGCGCCACCTAGTTGCGACCAGCTGGCTTAGGAAGAACCCAGGAGATTTTCTAACCGTTGCTGAACTGCTGAATGATAGCCTTAAGACTGTACTTGAGAACTACGCTCATCTGCGACGAGATGATTCCTTCGCGCGCTATGAAGCCCAAATTGCATTATCTAGTCAAATGGCAGGCTAATTAAAGCCATTACAGAGTGTCCTACTAGGACACTTTTTTATCGGCGCTACAGCCCGCAAACTGTTGTGCCAGTGCACTTTTTGCACATCGCTAGCGGAACCTGGGCACTGTCCTACTAGGACACTTTCGCCTACGAACGACACAGGGAAACTGTCCTATTAGGACAGTTTTTGCCGATTGGCAACGCTACCTATAAACTGCAGCTATACCCCAAGGTCAGTTCCGGCAGGTAGACAGCGCGAACTGACGGGTAGCCAGTACAGGAAACTGTCCTACTAGGACACTTTTTGATCCGACAGCACGTTTTCTGGACCGTGGCTGAGTTAAGTGCGTAACGCGTCCCAGCGGACCTTGACAGGCGCGGGTCAGGTCATTGCTTGACGACCTGGAGCGCTGGCTATACTCCATGCGAGCTACACTCTCTTGTCAGTCGGATACGGCGCTCGCGATCCTGTATGCGCTCAACTGCAGCCAGCCCTGATCCGCTATGCCAACGACGGCCGTGCAGTCGCTTATACTGGAAACGCGCAGTATCATCCTGCATTCAACACTTGCGACTAACGACATGACCATCTCAGCGCCTCGCGGCTTTTTTATCAACACAGACGCAATTAGCAACGGACTGAACAGTTACCATGATCACTGGATCGAACGTGGGATTGCGGTCACTAGCGGCAAAGAACGATACCGCGAGCGCATCGACAGCCTCCAGCCCGGGCTACCAGTCTTTCTGTATGTGCGCAGGCTCGGCGTGGTCGCGGCCGGCCACGTCCTCGACAACCGAGCGGTCAAGGTGGAGGACCGTGCGCAAATGGTCTCGCCGATCGAGCCATTCGAATATCACCGAAAAATGCATTGGTTCGAGGACATACGCGATGCGTTAATTGACTACCGAGAAGTGATGGCCCTTCGTGGCGGCAAAACCCAAGCGCCTCGTCAGGCCGCGGAGGCAATACGGGTGCCTCGCGTAGCGAACGAATTAATGAGTTGGGTACGTGAACGCTCGGAAACGATCGACATAGCGAGGATTGTGCAGGAGTTCGCGGGTCGTTCCACCGAGGCGATGACCTGGGTGGCGACTCGCCGCGGGCAGGGCGATTACCGTAGGGCTTTGCTGGCACTTTGGGAGGACCAGTGCGCGGTCACCGGCTGTAAGGTAACTGCGGCGTTGCGTGCTTCGCATGCGCTTGCCTGGTGTGACGCCCGTCCTGAGCAGCGGCTCGACCCCCACAATGGTTTGCCCCTTCTTGCCAGCCTTGACGCGCTGTTCGACGTTGGCCTCATTGGTTTCGACGACGACGGCCGCATGTTGTGCTCCCCGGCGCTGGACGATGCGGACCGCGCTTTGCTGCAATTGCCTGCTCCATTGCGCAAACGGCCTAACGAGACGCAGCGTGCCTATCTGCGTGCGCACCGCAATCGCTTCGGCCTGCTTCCGGCCTAGGATAGCCCACGCAGAATCGAGGAAAGTGTCCTACTAGGAAACTTTACATTCCGATAGCGAAATCGAAGGACTTAAGGCAGCGTGGTAGTGGTGACCCTACTCATAGTTGCTCTTGGCTAACCAAGACTGGGCAATCGTCTCATGAAGGCCGACACTACGCCATTTAGTTGCCAGCCGAGATTCATAAGATGAGATGACATTTCTGGTCGGAAATGATATATTTTTTTACTTATAGTAATCATTCTGGGAAATAAACACGTTGGCGAAATATGGCCAGCCTAGTAGCGTGTTTCCGTCGGCAACGGAAGCTACATTCCTAGTTTTGGGAAGGCCGCTCGTGACCATCAACGCCTGCCATACAAAGTATTGTAGAGCCAGACATAAGACGCGAAGCGGGGGAGAGGAGTTGCGAAAGCTATGAACCGCTTTTGACTGAGACGCATGCCCTGAGAAGGGCAAGATTTAAGGGAATAATTGTGGCACGCCCCCTGCGCAAGACCAAGCTGGACGGTACGCCTTACTATAGGCGCGAGGCCATTGAAGCTGAGATTGAAGCGATTTCAGATCTCAGCGTTTCCGAACTGGAGCGTCGTGCGGCCCTTTGGCCGAGCAGCGCTTCAGGATTCATTTCACCGGAAGCATTGGTGTACCTGGTACGTAACCTCCCAGACAGCGTTCATCGCGATAAACTCACTGGCCACTTGCTTGGTCGTGTAGTTCGTCGTTTGCCTTTCGCTGCAGATGCTGGGAGCCACTCGGAATCTCTCACCAGAATGAATATTCGGGAGGACGTGCGCGACCGTTTCGTTGATTTACTGTTGAGTGACCGCGATGCGTACGACGACCGTTTGGATTATTACGAAGTCAACTTCAACCACGCCACGGCCTCGGCCCGGCAAGACGCTAGCAACCGCCACTGGACACATGAGAATCGGAACGATGAACTAGGCTCTGGCGAGGTAGAGATTTCTGACTGGGTGGAAGCTGCGGTCGGAAACTACGACCCTTTTGACGCCGACGAACTTGACAAAAAAAATTACCGATTGCTGCTCGACGATGCGATTGACAGCTTACCTGAGTTACAACGGAGGATCGTCGAGATGTGGCGCCAAGAAATTCCGATCGAATCGAAAGACCCCTCAGCCATCTCCATTAGCAAGGTACTGGATAAGACCGAGAAGACCATCCGTACGCATCGCGACAAAGCTTTCGCCTCCTTGAGGCTGCGTCTCGAACGCAAGGGGAGGATGTTATGACTGAACGTTCATCGAACACCCGAGAAGACGTCTTAAACGCTTTCGCTATGGATTTCGAGCCTGGATCTGGGATCCTTGAGCGATACCTATCGCAGTACCCTGAGTATGCGCTACAGCTTGTGGATCTTTCGAGAGAGCTGTCTCGAGAGTTCGATGACGACACGCCATTGAGCGTTGAGGATCTTGCTGCTGTGAGTGCAGGTATGCGCAGGCTTCAGGAACGTCTGACAACTCTGCAGGCCTTGCAACAAGCTCCTGCCAAGACGTTCACTAACGCGGCTAAAGCATTGGGATGGCCAATGCAGGCGGGCCTTGCCCTACGCGAGTGTCGGATCGAAGCCTCAACCATACCCGCACGCGTTCAGGAAAAACTAGCCCAAGTGCTGCAAGCGTCGGTCGCTGTCCTTAACGCCTTTTTGGCCTTGCCACCGCAGACGTCTCCGCTCCGGGCCAGCAAGTCGAGCATCAAGCCAGGCGCTGCGGAAAAAATATCGTTGGAACGAACCCTTAGAGAAGCAGGCGTCGACGAAGTGGCATTGTCAAAATTGCTTAGCGACGAGTAGCCATGGACGCTTTAGAGCTCGCGCGGCAGCATGCAAAACGACTGCACGATGAGGCAGTCGAGCGTGGGATTGACCCATGGACTCCGTATCAATTCGCGGTCGAGATCGCTGACGAACTCGGCATTACGGTCGAGCCCTGCGCCCCTGGTGCTGCGATCCTCGATGGCGCGCGTGCAGCCTTCGACGTTGAGATTCCTCTCATCGTCCACGAGAACGTTGGAACGCCATTCGAACAGGCCTTCCTGGTAGCGCATGAAATCGGACACGCCGAACTTGGTGATGGCGAAGAAGATGATGGGGCTGTGGTCCAGATTGACGTAGCTCGGACGTCGGAGGTCAGTCCGGTTGGGATGGACCGGGTTGTCGACTACAGCCGACGGCAGCGACGAGAGGTTCAGATGGACCTCTTCGCCAGAGAGCTTCTCCTGCCGAGGCCTTTGGTCGTCGACCTGCACGTGGTTCAAGGTCTAACCTGTTCCGAAATCGCGGACCGACTAGGTGCGCCGTTCGAAGTCGTGGCTCAACAGATGCTTGATGCGCTACTGCTTCCCCAAGTGCCTGTTGTCGCTGCAGAGGAACCAATTGAGATCCCCCTCAATAAGAAGCAAAAAGACGCAGCTGGCCATCGAGGTGCTGCTTTTCTTCTTCAGGCAGGACCAGGCACAGGTAAGACACGTACGCTGGTAGCGAGAGTCGAAAGCCTGCTGGAGGAGGGGGTTGACCCGAGGCGCATCCTTCTTCTGACCTTTTCGAACAAGGCTGCAGGAGAGATGGCCGAGCGGATCGCACTGAAGCGGCCTAAAGAGGCCGCCGCGCTTTGTATTGGCACCTTCCATAGCTTCGGCCTAGACATCCTGCGGCGATTTAATGACCGGTGTAACCTGCCGGCTAATCCCCGGCTGCTGGATCGAACCGAAGCAGTGGAACTCATCGAGAATGAGTTCCCGCGGCTCGGCCTGGTCCACTACCGTAATCTCTACGATCCCTCGCAGACCGTCGCTGAAATCTTGACTGCGGTGTCGCGAGCAAAGGACGAGGTCGTCGATGCCGCCGGGTACCTGACGCTGGCAACGGCAATGCGCGCTGCAGCGTCCGATCAGAGCGCCGTGCACGCCGCCGAGAAGGCAGCAGAAGTTGCCAGGGTCTATGCGCGCTACGAGGAGCTGAAGGCTGTCACCAAATGCGTGGATTTCGGTGACTTGGTCATGCGGCCGGTGCTCCTGCTGGAAAGCGATGAAGCAGTTAGAGCGCAACTTCAGGGCGCGTACGACCACATCCTGGTCGACGAGTACCAGGACGTAAACCGCAGCAGCGTGCGGCTGCTCGCGGCGTTGAGGCCAACAGGCGAGAACTTGTGGGTGGTTGGCGACGCTAAGCAATCCATTTACCGGTTCCGCGGCGCATCATCGTTCAACATGTCTCGCTTTGGGCGCGAGGATTTCCCCGGCGCGGTACGCGAGAGTCTGGAAGTCAACTATCGTTCTACGTCAGAAGTGGTCCATGCCTTTTCGACGTTAGCGAAGGATATGTCGGCAGCTGATGGCGAGAAGGCGCTCGAAGCGGATAGGGGCTCTGGTGGCAAGCTCCCCGAAGTTATTACGGTGGGCAGCGCATCCCTGTTGACGTCGGCTATTGCTGACGGCATTGAAGAGCTACGCGCAGAGGGCTATCGGTATCGCGATCAAGCCGTCCTGTGCCGTGGGAATGACCGGCTGTCCGATATTGGACGGGAACTCGAACGCGCAGGCATTCCGGTACTGTTCTTGGGCAGCCTATTCGAGCGACCGGAAGTGAAGGACCTTGTAGCAGTGCTGACGCTTCTCATCGACCGTCGCGCGATGGGACTGATTCGGACCGCTTGTTGGCCGGAGTTCGAGATGGCTTTGGAGGACGCCGTTCGCGTCTTTGAGTATCTACGAGGTACCGACGCGGAGCCGGGTATTTGGCGGCTTAACGCCCCAGCTGAAATGACGGCCGCAGGGCAAGCTGCTCTGTCGGCCCTCAACGCCGCCCTTGCTGGCTTCGACACAACTTCGCAACCCTGGACCGTGCTCGCGGCCCTTCTTTTGGACCGGACTAGACGAGCAGCACGTATCGCGGCGTCAACCAGCGTTTCGGAGCAAGCTCAGGGTATCGCGATCTGGCAGTTCATGAACTTCGTTCGGGTACAGCCGAACGGACGGGGACTCCCGATTCAACGGCTTACCGACCGCGTGAGGAGGCTCCTGCATCTGCGGGATGACAGAGACCTGAGGCAACTTCCTGCGGCAGCCCAAGGTATCGACGCAGTCCGCTTGATGACGATACACGGGTCAAAAGGGCTTGAGTTTCCAGCAGTTCACATTGCTGGTGTAAATAAGGATTCAATCCCTGGCGCGCTTCGGACATCGAAATGCCCGCCACCAGGGGGCATGGTCGTCGGTGGGCAGGGAACCGCTGATGAAGTGGCACGAGCGGCTCATAATGAAGAGCAGGAGTGCCTGTTTTATGTCGCAATGTCACGCGCGAAAAATCGTCTGGCTTTCTATGGGGCGACCGCGACGGCAAACGGGCGAGCTAGGCCGTTATCGCCATTCCTGGACCGAATCGGGACAGTCAACCGACGACGCGTGACGCCGACGACTGTCATGCCTCCAGCACGTGACGACGACCCCATACCTGTGGTGTTTTCTGGCAGTCCACGTTTCACGTCCGATCAGGTCGTGCTATATGAGTCTTGCGCTCGACGGTTCTTGTACACGCATCTTCTTCAGGTGGGTGGCCGCCGTCGGATGACCTCGTTCATGCAAATGCATGAGGCGATCCGCGAGGTCTACCGTGCGGTTGTGGCTCAGGGAAGCACGCCGACTGAAGAGCTCGACACTTTGCTCTCGAAAGCCTTTGTTGCCCATGGTCTGCATGAACATGGCTACATCGATGACTATCGGGCGATAGCCGCTACGATGCTTCAGTATTTCTTGGAGTCAAGAGTAGGCGCCCTGATTGAAGTGACAACGGCGCTACACATTTCGTTTGAAGATTTCAGAGTGGAGGTAAGGCCTGACGAGATCTTGGTACGAAACGGCATCCGCACGTTGCGCCGAGTAAGGACTGGCCACGCGCCCAGCCAAGACGTAAAGGACGTTGGGGCCGCTGCGCTCGTGCTGGCGTCCCGTGCGGCATTCCCTGACGCGCATGTCGAGCTTGTGTACTTGGCCGATGCCGAATCGAAGCCGTTGACACTCTCCGCCAAAGAGCTGAACAACCGGCAGGGCAAGCTGGGCGACATCTTCCGTGGGATCCGGGATGGCCAGTTCAAGGCCAAGGTATCGGACACCACCTGTCCCAACTGCCCGGCCTTCTTCGTATGCGGCGCGGTGCCGCCGGGCACGCTCTTCAAAAATTTCTGAAAAAAAGCTTACCGGCGGCATGCGGTGGGTCCGATTAGAGGGATGTAGACGAGAAAAGTCTCGCTACATCAACCATAAGGACCCTATGAAACATCCTGATATTGACAACGTTGGCGACGCGATCCGTGAGGGTCGCCCTCTGCGGGAAAATGCTGCTTACCGCATTCTCTTTGGCTTGGAAGGTCTGACCTTCCGTCACATTGACGTGCCGGACCCGGTGCCGACAGGCCGGCAGATCCTCGACAGTGCCGGGCTTGACCGCCGTGCTGACTACCTGCTCTTCGCTCTATTGGCCTCGGGCGACTTCGAAGACATCCGGCTCGATGAGACGGTAGACCTGCGCGGTAAAGGCGCTGAACGCTTCATCGCGTTCAAGACCGATCGCGATTTCAAATTTTCGTTGAATGACCGCCAGATGGCCTGGGGGCGCGCGGAACTGCTGGGTAGTGTTCTGTACGACCTCGCTGATCCGTCGCCCGAGGAAGCCATCTTCCTCGAGGTCCGGGGTGGCGAGGATCGTCTCATCGAGCCGGACGACCGGATCAACCTCGATGCGCCCGGCATCGAGCGTTTTATCACGGCCCCGCGGCCGACCAAGGGCTACGTCATCTTGGTCAACGCTGTCGAGGAGACGGTGCCAGACAAGCACGTCACCTTCGAACAGGTCGTGAAGCTTTCTCATCCGAACGCGCCGCCGGAAACCAACGTCAAGTTCTCCATGACGTACCGCAATGCGGCCTCGCTCCCCCACGCCGGTGAACTCGGCGAGGGCGGCTCTGTTGAAGTCAAAAACCATGGGACTATCTTCAATGTCACGCGAACTGTTCAGTCGTAATCCCGACTTGGCCCGGCTGCGGTCGGAGGGGTACTTCGTCCGCATCGAGGGAAGCCTCTTGGTGATGCGGGAGGTCCCTTACGTCGATGCCCAGCGCCGCGTGCGCACCGGCGCGCTGGTGTCTACCCTCGACCTGGCTGGCGATCAGACGCGGAAGCCGGAAACGCACGTGATCCATTGGGACGGCGACTTCCCGTGCAACGCGGATGGGACGCCTTTGCAAGGGATTTCTCACGCGTCGCCGAACACCGACCTCGGCCACGGACTCACCGCACGGTACAGCTTCTCCAGCAAGCCTAACCAGGACGGCTACCCGGACTACTACGCCAAGATGTCCACTTACGCAACCATATTGGCTGGCCCGGCGGCCGTCCTCCAGCCCGGTATTAGCGCACGGTTGATCCGCGGCGCCGATGATGAAGACGAACACAGCGTCTTCAACTACCTCGATACCGCATCAAGCCGGGTCGGCCTGGGGGCGCTCGCAAGCAAGCTGGAGAACGATGTGGTGGGCATCCTGGGCACTGGTGGCACGGGCGGCTACATTCTTGACCTGGTCGCGAAGACTCCAGTAAAGGAAATTCGGCTGTTCGATGATGACGACTTCCTGTCGCACAACGCGTTCCGCGCGCCGGGAGCGCCATCGCTGGAGCAGTTGCGGGATGCCCCGAAGAAGGTGCAATACCTGAAGGGAATCTATGAACGGATGCATCGAGGCATCGTGGCGCACCCCGTGAAGATGAGCGAGGAAACACTTGGGCTGCTTGACGGCATCACGTTTGCATTCATCAGCATGGACGCGGGCGCGGAAAAGCGCGCCGTGGTCGCTAAGCTCGAGACGCTCGGCGTTCCGTTCATCGACGTCGGGATGGGGTTGGAGCTTTCTAACGGCAGCCTCGGCGGCATCTTGCGGGTGACAACGAGCACACCCGCGAAACGCGAACACATCCACGCGGGCCGTATCTCCTTCGCGGGCGGCGGCGGTCAGGACGTGTACACATCCAACATCCAGGTGGCGGACCTGAATGCGCTGAACGCGTGCTTGGCGGTCGTCAAATGGAAGAAGCTCCGCGGGTTCTACCGCGACCTGGAGAACGAGCATCACAGCACGTACACTACCGACGGCGGCATGTTGCTCAACGGGGACCAGTCGTGATGCGGCATCAGACCCTTGAGCATCGCTTTGTCCGCAACGTCCCACGCGATTTGGACCCGGGCGTGCTGTACATCTCGATGGACTACGCGACTGCGGTTCACTCGTGCTGCTGTGGCTGCGGCGAGCGCGTGGTGACCCCGTTCACGTCCACCGACTGGCGCATGACGTTTGACGGCGAATCCATATCGCTTCACCCTTCTGTGGGCAACTGGAACCAGAAGTGCCGGTCACACTATGTGATTCAGCGGAATCGGGTTTTAGAGGCCGGCGCCTGGTCCGCGTCGCAGGTGGAAGCAGAAAGGCGCCGAGACAAGAGGGCCAAAGCTGAGCACTACAGCCAGCTAAGGGGTGCTCAACCTAGCGTTGCTTCTCTAGCGGAACACTGCGCGTCCAGCCCGACCACTCAGGCAAAGGCTCGACCGTCCCCAAGTATCTGGTCGCGCTTTAAGGGGTGGCTTACCAGCTGACCAAGTGGCTACCGATGCGCACGCGCCTTGGGCAACGCTACGGCCCCGTCTACAATTCGAACTCTTCAAAGATGTTTGGCTGACCTGCTGGGCGGCAGCACCTCGTGCTTAGAAATAGAGACTTCTCAAACTTGGAGCGGTCATGATTGAACCACACAGATGGTAGAGAAAGGTGTTGTTTTGAACAGCGAAGAAGCGTTGGGAATCGTTGAAAGCCTGGTTGCGAAAGGCAAGGTGAGCCGGGTCAGTTCATCTGAGCGGGTCACAAAGGGTATCGTGTTCCGGACCGCGTCCGGTAGGCATTTCGCCGTTACGATCAACAATGGTGCTGCCCACAGCGTTACGCAGCACACCAAGCTGGTGTTTGAAAGAGCACCTGAAGGACCGGCGCTGGACTGGGATACTGTCAGCAGGATGCCTGGCATCACGACGTCCGACTATCAGTTCGAAAGCTCATTGTTAAAATTACGAGGTGCGAACCTCGAGCCCGGCAAGCAGATGAGCGCACTCGTTACGAGCGAAGCAGCGTTGCAGGACTTGATCGACTGGTATGAGGATGCCTCGACACTTCTAGTATCCGCGCGGATGCTTGACCGTCGCGCCGTCGAAGCGGCGATGGACCGGTACGATGAACTGGGTCCGGAAGGATTCAGGGCAACTTACCTACAATTCGACGAGCCGGTCGATCATTGGGTGCGACCGTCGCGGGCCCGGGCCTACGGGTGTTATCCGAGCAAGCCAATCGTGGCGGTCGCGCTTGGCATACCGATGCTTGATGGTGGGTGGGGCAAGCCGGATGCGCCCGCGTCGTTACTACACAACCTTGGGTACATCATTGTCAGCGAGGATGGCCAACCTGCTCCCGTACCTGCGGAGCAATATACCTATCTGATTACAGGTGCGGACCGCATCCGCGCCTGCGCCTTGACGAATTACATCGCGCCGGCCCGCGACCGAGACGACGCCAACGTGACGATCGTGGCCGGCAAACTGCACAATGAAATTGGCCTGTCCCAAGCCTGGGCCAATGTATGTCAGGCCCTGCGTGGCTCCAGGTTCCTCGACTACGCGTCGGTGCCGGCGCCGGACGAGAGCGGGCCCGCCGCGAGTACCACCACCGCATTCACCTATCACCTTAGAAAGGCAACGATGCCCATATCCCAGCCAGCAGCTGCTACGACAAATCTAATCCTGTATGGCCCGCCGGGCACGGGCAAAACTTATGAAACTGCGGCGGCAGCAGTGCGGCTATGCCTAGGGGCGGACGGGGTGACGCCACTGCTTGTGGAGGGACGCCGAGACGACTTGATGAAGGCGTATCACGAGCTGGCCGAGGCCGGCCGGATCGAGTTCATTACGTTCCACCAATCGTACTCATATGAGGATTTTGTCGAGGGTCTGCGTCCGACAACGGATACTCTGGACGCGACGGGGGATATGGATGACATGCCGGCCGGGGAGGACGACAGTGCCGATGCCGCGCCGGCGACCGGAGGGTTCCGTCTGCGTAGCCGCGACGGCATTTTTAAGCGCATCTGCGAGCGTGCACGCCTAGATCTCGGCGGCGCGCGCGATGGTCGGCAACTGGATCGCCAACGACGGATCTTCAAGATGGCGCTTGGCCGAAGGGGGATCGAGGAGGAGCGCATTACTGCGGGGTTGGATGGAAATATTATACACCTCGGCTGGGGCGCCTATATCGACTGGTCGGAGGAACGCTTCACGGACTTCGAGGAAATCCGCCGCGAATGGAACGAAAAGAAAGATCCGCAGGCTTCGGGTAAGGATCCCAATATCGAAATGACATACGCGTTCCGATCCGACATGCAGGTTGGCGACTACGTCGTCCTGTCGGATGGACGAGATACCATACGGGCATTCGGAA
>Ga0308164_10003283_pt1 | contig 14863 bp, 14 predicted proteins | sample PhyTR2_FD_201031 | JGI IMG/M metagenome (GOLD analysis project Ga0308164, IMG submission 201031) | Phyllosphere microbial communities from UC Gill Tract Community Farm, Albany, California, United States - DLSLT.R2 | ecosystem: Host-associated > Plants > Phyllosphere > Unclassified | place: USA... | reverse complement strand
CTCGCCCGCAGCCCCGACCCGCCAGTTCACCCACCGCGAGTTCGCCTTTACGCTCCAGAACGAGGCCTACCTCCGCTACCAGTCGTTCGCCACCGCCGACGACCTCAAGCGCGAGGTCCTGCGCCTCAACCCGAGCCGGTTCGAGATCGGGCCCATGTACTCTGGTCGGGTCCGTCCTCGCCCTCCCTCGCTCGTTCACGCTCGCGCTCTCCATGCTGACCCTCTCTCGCTCTTCTCTGCCTACAGCCAAAGGACCGCAAGGCGCTCATGAAGAGTGCCTTTCGTCCTCTCACCCGCGAGCTCGTCTTCGATATCGACATGACCGACTGTGAGTCCTCCCTCTCTCTCGCTCTTTCGCCCTCCTCGCGCAGAACTGACTCAAGCCCCGCCCGCAGACGACTCGATCCGCACGTGCTGCAAGGACAAGAAGATGTGCAAGCGGTGCTGGCGCTTCATCACGGTCGCCGTCAAGGTCCTCGACGAGATTCTGCGCAGTGCGTCCCTCTCCCTCTCTCTCGATGCCCTGCAGGACGAGCCTGAAGCAGCCGCTCTCCCTCGCCCGCAGCCGACTTTGGCTTCGTCCACATCCTCTGGGTCTACTCGGGCCGCCGCGGTATCCACGCCTGGATCAGCGACTCGGCGGCGCTCGCCCTCACCGACGAGCAGCGCAGCGCCATCGTGCGCTACATCGACGTCGTCAAGGGCTACACGGCCATGGACAAGCGCCTGACGACCATCAAGCCGATGCACCCGAGCATCAAGTGCGTCGTCGAGCCCTTCCTCCTGATCGGGACCTTCCTGAGCGCAGGCGGTCCGTGCACGAGTCAAAGGCTCGCCGGCTGACGGTGCCTTCCTCTCGACTCGCGCTCGCAGGCGCGCATACGACGACTCGCTCAAGCAGGCCTTTTCGAGCGTCGTCCTGAGCGACCAGGACGTGTTCCGCACCGACCCGCAGCAGTGGGAGAACGTCCTCTCGATGCTGCCCGACAAGGGTGCGTCGAGCCTCTCAGCATCACCTCTTGCGCGCCTCACGCCGTGCACGAGCTGATTCCTCGCACGGGCTGATCGCAGAAAACGCCGCACAGCTGCTCAAGCAGTTCTCGCCCGACTCGGACTCTTCGTCGGCCGAGCGATGGAAGAACGTCATCAAGATCCCTGCGTCGGCGCCCTCGGCGAACGACCTGACCAAGAAGCGGGTGCGTCTCTCCCTCTCGCAGTCGCGCGCAGCAGCACGTCTCGCTCGAGAGCTCATGGAGCGCGAGCTGACGTCGCTCTCGACGCCCTCCTCGCCGGCTCGCAGACGAGGGAGAAGCACCAGGAGGCCATCACCGACCTCATCATCCAGTACACGTACCCTCGCATCGACACAGAGGTGTCGCGCAAGCTCAACCACTTGCTCAAGGCGCCGTTCTGCATCCACCCCGGCACCGGTCCGTCCCTCTCTCTCCTCGCCTTCACCTCCTCAGCAGCCGCACCCCTCACTACAAGGTACTGACTTACGTGCCCTACGCTCGCAGGCAAGGTCTGTGTCCCTCTCCTCGCCTCGCAGATCGACGCGTTCGACCCCGACACGGTCCCGACCGTCGGTAAGCTCCTCCTCGAGCTCGAGCAGCTCTCGCGCCGGGGCGACCTGCAGGCCGACTGGGGCAAGACGAGCCTCAAGCCGTACGTCGAGCTGTTTGAGCGGCATGCCGAGGGCGTCGCGAAGGAGCGGGCGAGGGAAGTCAAGGGTGCGCCGCTCGTCCTTCTCTCTCTCTCTCCTCTGTTCGGCCTCGCACCGGTCCTCGAGCCTAGCTGCTTTTCTTCAAGGCACTGCTGACACTCTCGACGCTCGCTCGCAGCCGAGAAGGCGCACTCGATGGAGTTCTAGTCGTCGTCGCCGTCCCTCTCCTCGCGCTCCCTCGGCCTCGCTCTCGTCGTTCAGCTCTCGCTCTCTCTCTCCTGTCGTTCCTAGTCGTGTACCTTGCATAGTTGCAGTCCGTGTCTGTACAATACTAGGGCCTCTTGCGCACCCCTCAGAGCGACGCGCGCTGCCCGCTTGCCGCCTTCTTCGCCGCCTCGATCTCGGCCTTGGCCTCCTCGCGCAGGACTGCGAGCGAGCGAGAAGGAGGGTCAGCGAGGGTGAGTGAGAGCGAGAGAGCGTCGCGAGAGACTCACTTCGTCGCAGGAGCTTGCCCGAGGGCGACTTGGGCACCGAGTCGACGAGCTTGATCCCCCTGCGCACGGACCTCGAGGTCAGCGAGCGCTCGAATCGAGTCGCGCAGAGAGCGAGGGAAAGGACGCACCCTTTGAGCTGCTTGTAGTGCGCGACCTTGTTCTTCATCCACGCCTGGATCGTCGCCGACGGATCCGACTCGGACTTGCCCTTGCTCGAAAGGACGACTGCGAACGCGCACCTCTTCTCGTCAGCTCTGCATCCTCAGAGGAGAGAGAGAGACAGGGGAAGGGGACGCACTGTATGCTCGAGGGTACTCGGTCTGCTGGTCGTCGTTCCACACGCCGATGACGGCGCAGTCGGCGACGAACGGGCACTCGAGGAGGACCGCCTCGAGCTCGGCGGGCGGCACCTGGAAGCCCTTGACCTTGATCAACTCCTTCAAGCGGTCGGTGATGTAGAAGCGACCTGTGCGCGAGGGCGAGGAGAGTGAGCTCGCGCAGGAGAAGGAGGAGGGCGAGAGAAGAGAGGGACGCACCTTCCTCGTCCACCCGAGCGATGTCGCCCGTCTTGAGCCACGTCGTGCCCTGCGCGTCCTGCACGAGCGTCTCGGCCGTCGCCTCGGGTCGGTTCAAGTAACCGAGCATGATGTTGGGCCCGGCGAGGAGCATCTCGCCGACCTCGCCCTGCTTGACGTCCTTGTTGGTCTCGGGGTCGACGATCCTGCCGCGCATCATCGGCAAGAGCGGGCCGATCGAGCCGCGCTTAGGGATGATGCCCATGTGCGTCGTCGGGGAGCTCTCGGTGAGGCCGTACTGCGCACGAGGGGAGTCCGAGTCAGCTTTGAGAAGGTCCTGGAGCAAGCCGACGAGACGGCGCTGTCGAAGATGGCGCCGAGCCCGAAGCTGAGCATCGATAGAGAGACTTGACGCACCGCCTGGAGGACCGTCGCCTTGGGCAACCTCGTCGCCAACTCCTGCTCGAGCTCGGGTCCGAGCGGCGCCGCGCCCGAGATGATGATGCGCAGGCTCGACACGTCGAACTTGTCGACGATCGGGTCGCGCGCGAGCTGGAGGGCGATAGGCGGGACGAGCATGAGGAAGGTGCCGCGGTACCGCTGAACGTAGGTGCACAGCGCCTGGATCTCGAACTTGGGCATGACCACGACCGGGTTGCCCCAGAGAACGGGCCAATGCACGAGCTGTAGGAGCATGCTCATCAGCTCTCGCTCAGCATTCCAGCGGGCGAGAGAGGCGAGAGAGAGCTGCGCACCTTGGTCAAGCCGTAGATGTCTGCGGGCGAGGTCGAGAAGAAGGCGCTCGTCAGCAGCTGCTCGACGGCATCCCCGGTCTCTGCGTCGCGACGCTCGTAGAGCATGTAGCTTCTGAAAAGAGAGCACGACGCACGGTTGAGGGGAAGGACCGCAAGCTGAACGTCGTCCTCGTACGTCTTGACCGGTGCGAGGATCGAGAGGACGGACTGCGCGCGCGACACGAGATCGAGGTCAGCCTGCGCTCTCGGCGCAGCGTCTCGATAAGGTGAGCTCGAGCGCACCGTCATGTTGTAGGCGCTCGTGCGTACGCCCTTGGCCTTGCCGCTCGTCCCGCTCGAGTAGCCGAGGTAGGCGACCGTGTTCTTCGGGTCGTGCACCTTGACGGGCTTCATCTCCTTGTCGGCAAGCAGGTAGTCGAGGTTCTTGTGCTGCTTGGACGCCGGACCCGCCTCGTCGGAGCGCACGGCGAGGACGATGCGGCGCTGCTGCTCCGAGGTCGACCAGCCGAGCTGCTTGGTCGCGGCGAGGACCGTCTCGAGAACTTGCGGGTGGGCGAGGACCTGTTGCCAAAGATCGGGTTGTGCATCAGCTGTCGAGGCTGCGAAGGAGGGAGAGCGCGCAGGAGGGGACGCACCAGCTTGGCGTTCGAGTCTTCGAGCTGGTGGGCGAGCTCGCTCGGCGTGTACGACGCGTTGGCGCCCGAGAAGACGATGCCGGCGCACTGGCTGGCGAGGACGAGCATGTGGTAGTAGAGCGAGTTGGGCGAGACGACGCAGAGGACGTCGCCCTGCGAGAGCGAGGCGGTCGTGCGCAGGCCTTGGGCGAGGCGTTGGGCGTGCGAGCGCAGCTCTCCTCGGCTGCAGGGAATTGTGTACGGCATCAGATCGAGGAACGAGTGGATCGAGGTGGTCGTCGACGGCGTGCGAGCGGCGAGACGACCTCGCTCCTCGTCGCCCGGTTCTGCTCGAGGGAAGCGAGACGCACCTGAGCTTGCGGCCCGTCGGTCCATCGATGACGGCATCCTTGCTGTCGCTCGCACCTGTCGGGTTGGACCACACTGCGGCGCGGCGAGAGGGGAGGGTCAGCTCGAGAGACCGGGTGGAGGTGGGGAATGAGCCGGCGAGGAGAGGGAGGGCCGCACCTTTGTCCCACACGGAGCACTCGGGCAGGCTGACTGTAGGGTGCGGCGACTCGTAGATCATGGCGAACGGGCGGTGGCGGTTGCTGAAGAGGTCGAAGAAGGAGGCGGCGAGTGCGAGGGAGCGAGGGATCGAGCCGACTCGGAGTGGGGACGCCGGTTGGCGCGGCTCGGAGAAAGAGGTGCAGTGCATCCGTTCGAGCTACAACAAGGTCGTCTACAGCAGCGACAAGGGTCATAACTACGACGGCGGGGAAGGGGGAGACAAGGGGTATCTGCGCGCGGCGAGCCCAGAGGTCACGCCGCTCGCTGCGGCACCGGGTACGCCGAGAACGAGCCCTGGCCCTGCGCCTGCGTCGGCGCCTGCTGCTGCTTGGCCTGCGGCTGCTGCGACTGCTGAGGCGGGAAGAGAGGCGTCGAGGTCGGCGTCGGCTGCTGCTTGAGCGGAGGGAGGACCGGCGGCGCCGGACTGCTCCCGCCCGAGGGGCCGCCGGTCGCTGCGGCCGCCGCGCGCGCCCGGATCGTCTGCTCGTGCCGGTTGCGGTCGAAGGGAGGGATGGTCGGGATGGCCATGAAGGCGGGCGGGTTGCTGCGTGCTGCTGCGGCGGCGGCGGCGGCGGCCGATGCTGGAGATGCCGCGGCGACGCTGACGGCGGGCGTGACGGGCGCCTTGCTCGCCGACGACGCGACCGAGCTGGCGCTCGCAGGGCCCTTGGGCGAGCGCGTGCTCATGTGCTCGTCGAGCGTGAAGCGCGCCTTGGCCGCCGCGCTCGCGTGCGTCGGCGTCGTGCGCCCGCCGGTCGGGTCGCCGTCCTGCCCGGCGGCGCTCGACACGGCCGGCGTGTACCCGTTCTGGCGGTGCGCGGCGACGGCGTCGAGCGACTCGTGGCTGCGAGGCGGGCCGAGGGAGCCGCCTGCGCTCAGGGTCCTGCGCCGTCGCTCCTCGTCGAACCCGCCGTGCCGCGGCTGGTGCTGCTGCTGCTGCTGCTGCTGCTGCTGCTGCTGCTGCCACGCCTCGATCTCGGCGTAGCTCTGCGGGTAGTGCCCGTTGCCATGCGCGCGCGACGCCGCCGGGTAGCCCGGTTGCCCGCCGCCGAGCTCGGCGGGGAAGCCCTGCGCGAGCCGAGGGTTCGAAGGCGGTCGAGGCGGGCCGGACTCGACGCGCTGGTGCTGAGGGAGCGGCGGCAGCGCGCTGAATGCGCTCGAGAAGCCCTGGTGCTGGTGCTGCTGCTGCATGGCGTGAGTCGAGCCGTCGTAGCCGCCGCCGTAGGGGTAGCCGAGGTGGGCGGTGCGCGAGTCGCCGTACGCCGGCCCGCCGAGGCCGGTCGCGTGAGCGTAGACGGCGTCGTAGGGGAAGAGGGGATGCCGTATCGGCTCGCGAAGCTGTTGCAGCGGGACGGAAAGTCAGCTCGGGCGGAAGGACGAGTTGGGGGAGAGGCAGGGAGAGGCTGGACGCACACCCATGCGCTCGAGGTCGCCGTACGTCGCCTCATCGTCGAGTCCTCGCACGCTAGCGTCGACTCGGACGTCTGGATGCCGCAGGGACCACGCGATCTCGTTGTCGTCGAGCGGGTCGGCGTCGAAGCCGACTCGGCGGCGGTGGTGCAGAGGGACGACGGGCGGCGGTCGAGGTGCGAGCATGCTGGCGAGCGAGTCTGTAGAAGGTATGAGTCAGCACGAAGCCCGAGGATGAGGTGCGGCGGAAGGGAGGAAGGTGGACGCACCGTCCTTGGGCCGTTCGAGCGCGCGCTTCTCCCTCTCGAGGCGGCGACGCTTCGAGTTGGCCTCGTCGAGCATGCGGGTGCGCTCGCGCGCCCGGTCGTCCTGCCAGCTGTTCCAGTTGGCGTGCTCGCGGTCGGTGAACTGGACGCCGTACGCGTTCTCGAGGCCGTCGAGCCACAGGCGCGCGAGCTCGAGCTTGCGGTTGCGCCGCAGCTCGATGAGCTGCGTCAAGTGGACGAGCTCGGGATGGGCGCCCGTCTCGATGGCGAGGCGCTCCTTCTCGACGTCGGCGAGGCGCTCGAGGTAGAGGAGGTCGCGCAGGCGGGCGAACGAAATCTCGATCTTAGTGAGGGCCTCCATGGCCTCGGCGCGCTTGCGCATGAAGGCGTCGTCCGACGTGTCTGCAGCGGGAAGAGGAAGGAGAGAGTCAGCTGGGCCAAGCATGGGCACTGACGAGGCGGCGGCAAAAGGACGCACCCTCTTCCTCCTCGCCCTCGACAGCCTCGTCCTCGTCGCCGTGCCCGTCCTCGACAGGAGCCGGTGCCGCCTTCTCCTTGCCCTTGCCCTTCTTGCCGCCCTTCTTCCCGATCGCGCCCTTCTTGGCGCTGGGCGGCGGCGCCGGCCGTTGCTCCTCCTCGACCTCCTCGACGACGGCGCCGGCGCGGTCCTCGTCCAGGCCGTCGCCCGTCGTGATCTGCGAGTCTCCCGCCTCGACGCCGTCCATCGGCGCTGACGTGTCGTCCGGTGCTGCGGCCGAGCCCGAGCCCGAACCCGACGCGGACGCTGCTGCTGCGTCGGCGGCGACGTCGGCTTCTGCCTCGGCGAGCTCGGCGAGTTGGTTGGCGACGGCGTCGGGAGCAGTCTCGAGCTCGACGAGGCCCGAAGGCGCGGGGAGGGCGGGGAGGGAGGTGAAGGCGCTGTTTGAGGGCGAGGTGCCGTTGCCGAGGTGCTTGGCCGGGTCGACGGACGACTCGTTCTGCGGGGACGCTCACCGTCAGCAGATGCGCAAGAAAGTTGTGAGGGAGGAGAGGGGGAGAGACGCACCGAGGTCGACCTGCGCATCGTCTCGCTCGCCGCCTTGACCGCCGCCTTGCCCTTGCTCTTGCCCTTGGCCTTGGCCCGCCCCTTCGCCGCGGCGGGACGCACAGATGCGGTAGCACTCGCGTCGGCGGCCGCCGCAGCGAGCGCCTCGACCGCGCCGGCCTCCACCTCGAGCTCCTTGGCCGCCGCCTCGTCGCCCGGTCCCGCCGCTCCGTCCTCACCCGCTGCCGACAGCCCATGGCCGTCGAGCGGCGCATCCACCGTGTCGACGTCGGCCTCGGCGTCGGCCTCGGCCTTGTCCTCGTCCGCCGACGAGCCGACCGTCGACAGCGGGCTCTCGCTCCGCGCCGCCGACGGCTTGGCTGCGACCGCTCGCGAGCGGCCGCGCGCGCCGAGCCCGCGAGGTCGGCCGTTGCCGCGCGCTCGAGGGGCAAAGCGCTTGGCCTTGGGCGAGGCGGATGGCGCGGGCGCGTCGTCGTCGTCCTCGTCCGACGCTGAGGCGGCGGCGGCGGCGGGACCGAGTTTTTGCGCCGGCCGCGGCGGGTGCGGCTCGTCGTCGTCGTCGTCGTCGTCGAGCTCAGAGAGCGAGTCGGCGCTCATCGCCGCGCCGGCCGAGGCGGCGGACGTGACGGCGGCGGGGACAGGTCGAGGAGCCGCAGGTGCGCCGACGGTCGAGGCCGAGCTCGAGGCGACGCTGCCGTCCTCGGCGCGTGCGCGCTTGGTCGTCGGCGACGGCGAGGCGGTCTTGGTCGTCGCGGCGGCGGCGCCGAGCGGGTGCGAGACGGACGACAGGTCGTCGTCGCTCGCCGAGGGCGAGCCGACGCGCTTGCGGGCGGGTCGGCTCAGGTCGCCGTCGACGCCGTCTTCGTCGTCGTCGCCGAGCGCGATGGGGCGCGGGCGCTTGTTGCCCCTCGGGGTGCGCTGCACGGGCTCGTCCTCGTCGTCCTCCTCCTGCTCGTCGTCGCCGAGCTCGCTCGCGGCGCCGCCGGCCGCTTCCTCCATCTGGTCGTCGTCCTCCTCGACCGTGTCGAGGGCCGAGGGCTCGACCTCGCTGTCGCTCTGCTCGGTGAGGCTCGAGTCGCTCTCGGCCCCACCGCCGGCGCCGGCGCCGGCTCGAGGCTCAGGCCCGTGGAGCGAGCGCGAGCGGGACCGCCTGCGGGTGGGCGGCGGCGAGGACGAGAGCTGGAGGTCGTCGGCCTCGGAGTTGGGCAGGGGCTCGGTGGTAGCCCCCGGGGACGAGAGCGAGTCGGGTTCCGAGAGGGGGGAGTCCATGACGAGGCGAGGTCGTGCGTATGGGACGGCGAGCGGGTCTGCGCGACGGGGCAAAAGGTGCGAAGGACAGGACGTCAGCTCTTGGACTCGAACGCAGGCCGTGGAGAGTGGGAAGCGAGGTGGACGCACCTTGAGTGAATGCTCGTTCGAAGCGGCGGCGGCGAGGCGGGTCCGAGATCGAGGCGACGTGCTTGCGGGGCGACGCTGGCACGCCGAGTGATGTCGAGCCTTTTCGAGGCGAGTTGCGCGGCGCACGAGCTCGCTGGTGCGTGCGGCGAGGGCGGGCGCGGGTCGGCGGGCGGCGGAGCGAGTTGGAGCTGTTGGCCCAAGAGGCGGCAGGGCTTGTCGCAAGGCGAGAGCTCGTGCTGATGCTGTAGGCAGATGATGGGGTAGCTAGTGTCAGTGTCAGGCCGTCTTCAGCTCCCCAGGAGGGCTGCAGCCAAGTGATGGTCGCCGTGATCTCGCCCGCCCCGACGAGGCCGCCGCTCCCTCGCCGTCTGAGCGAGTGCCGCAAGCTCGCACTCCGCCCTGAGACCCTCCCTGCGCATTCACTGCAGTGCCCTGCCCGCCACGCGCCGTGTGCAGAGAGAGAGGGGGGCTCACCGAGAGGAGGAGGGGGAAGAGAGCTCGCCTCGAGCTGTCGACTCGGGGCTCTGTGGCGGTACAGGTGCAGCTGTCGAGGGTGTAGATGCGTTGCTGGTGCTGCTGAGCGGCAGTAGGTGCAGCCTGGTGCGGTGTCGGACGAGAGGGCGGCGGGCAGGCCGGCCAGGACTTGGTCGCGCTCGCTCGCCCCACCTCGAGCCGGTCAAGCTGCTCCCTCGTCCGCGCTCCCCGCACACAGGCTCAGCTATTGTTCAAGGACTTGCACTGCATGTCACCGACAGTCTCGGCTCACGACGACTTGCGACCGTTCCTCGCGCCCGCTGGCCCTGGACCCAACCCAAGCTGCCGCTCGTCCCGCTCGCACCCTCCGCTCTCGACCACCCACGGCGCACCCTGCCCGCCACCGCCATACGGCAACCCGTATCCGTAGCCCGGCGGAGGAGGACCAGCGGCGCCATACCCGCCGTAGTGCGGCGGCGCCGACGACGAGGCCGCGGAGCGAGATGCCGCCGACGCTCGTGCCGCGAGGAGCGACAGCGCCGCCGTCGAGGCGTACACCGTGAGGCCGAGCGACATGAGGATGAAGAGCTGCGGGCGGGTGGGCGGGCGGGTGTCAGCATGCGTCGCGCGCGCAGAGGAGGAGCCGAGCAAGAAGAGGACGCACCATGGTCTTGAAGCTCACGACCTCGAAGAAGCCGTTGACGAGGTCGGCGATCGTCTCGACGATGATGCGCGACTTGCCGTGCACGACGACCTCGCGCTGCATGCACTCCTCCCACTCGTTGCAGCTCTGCTCGAGCGCCGGGAACCGCGTCGCGGCCGAGCACCCGTTCTCCATGAACTTTTTGGCGCACTCGATGTTGTCGCGGCGCAGCTCGAGCGTGGCGGCGTCGAAGCGTGCCTCGATGTCGCCCTTGAGCGTGAACAGGAACAGGGCGAGGAGCGAGAGGACGAGGACGGCGAGAATGGCGAGCGAGCCGAACTGGAGGTACCTGCGCGAGCGACGAGCCGGCGTCAGCACGGCGATCATGTTACGAAGGCGCACAGAGGAGAGCGGACGCACCCGAGTAGGACGTAGGGCGTGCTCTTGCGCATCCAGCGCTCGGGCTGCTGCCCCTCGGGCGAGCCGTAGCCGCCGCCGGCGTGAGCCGCGCCGCCGTGGTGGTGGTGGACCTGGAAGCTGAACTGCGTGTCGCCCTTGCGCCTTCCGGCCGTGCTCTGCAGCACGCCGAGGAACCCTCCGTCGCCGTCCTGCTCGTGGCCGTGCCGCCCGACCTCGTCGTCGCTCGCGCTCGAGTCGTCGACGCTGCGCCGGCGCGCGCTCCTCGCGCCCTTGCGCCTGCGAGCTCCGGATCCGCCGAGCACGGCGACGGGCAGGTCCATCTCCTGGGCCGCAGGCTCGCCGCCCTCGTCGACGTCGCCCGCCGCCATCGAGACGTCGCCCTCGCCCTCGTTGTCCGGCAGGCCGAACGCCTCCTTGGGCTTGAACGCCTCGGCGTCGAACGCGGGCTCGTGCGGCACCTCGCCGAGCGACGACGGTGCGGGTCGGGCGAAGCGGAACGTGTCGCTGGCGGGAGCCGTGGCCGAGGGAGGGAAAGAGACGGCGGGGCGAGGAGGGGTGTCGACGTCCATGGCCTCGTAGTGAGCTCCTGCAGGTCGCGTATCAGAGCACGTCAGCGATGATCTGGGGCGATGCAGAGAGAGTGGACGCACGCTTCCTGGCTGGCTCGTCCTCCTCGCCCGGTGCTGCAGTCGCGAAAGGCGAAGCCGGGAACTGGCGCGGCCGCTCCCACTCGTACTGCATCGGGGCCTCGGCTGAGCGGCTCGAGGAAGGTGTCGATGGACCTCCAGGCGAAGGCGGGGCTGGGAAGCGCCGCATGGTTGAGCGGAATGGGCGAGAGCGGGGTTGAGTGAGGTGGAGGAGAGGGGGCGGGCGAAGGCGCTGAGAGAGGCGGAGGACCGGCCGAGTGGCGAGTAGAGGTGACTGCCGGTTTACTGAACTGCGCTGCCCGGCTGTCGAGGAGCTGCGGGAGATGGCGCAGGTCGAGGAGGAGGTGCCACCCTCTGGTGCTCGTCGCTCGCCTTCTCTCGCTCACCCTGCGCTCAGGCTGAGCTCGCTGTGGGTCGAGCTGTACCTCCACAGACCTTCAGGCCCGCGCACCCGCTGCTACCGCGCTCTCCACCTTGCCCCTCGCCGGCTCGCCTCGACCCTCGGTCGGCTCATCGCGAGGTCCGCTCAGAGCGACTCGAGCGGCAGCAGCTACGCAGCCAGGCATCGCCTGTGCTCTCTCGATCGTAGCTGAGCGGGCCGCCATCTCCTGCTCGCTGCACCCGCTTGTTCGGGCTCTCCTCCGACGAGTCGTGCATCGACGGCGTGCGCTTGCGCGACGACAAGGTAATCGACTCGAGCCGCGCACGAGCCGCAGCATCCTTGAGACGCTGTCTTCGGACCCTTTGGTGTCGCCGCGGCGTCCTGCCGCCACGGCGCCCTCGTCCGCAGCTCGACGACGTCGCGCTCGCCGTGCGGGCTCGTTTAGTCAAGGCGCCCGCACGTCGTCAGGGGCCAAGGTAGGTGAGCAGCATGGCGCGCTCGGGCTCGGCGGGCGACTTGGCGCCGTCGGCTCGTCTCGTGCGGCGGCGAGATCGGACGAGCCGAGGTGGGCGAGTCGAGGTGAGGGCGAGGACCAGCGTGGAGGAGCGCCTCGTGGCAACGGACCCAGGGGAAGAGGAGACCCGAGGAGGAGCCAAGAGCGGCGGGATGAGAGTGGGCGCGTGCTCGAGGGCGACCGAGCGGCGGTTCTCGAGTTGGGAAGGCCGAGGACGACGAGGCCTTTCTCTCTCGCGCGAGCGCAATGTAGAGTGTCTCTGTGCGCGGCCTGAGCAGCTACGAGTGAGTGAGAGTGAGAGAGAGTGTGTGAGCGCGCGGCGATTGCGCTGCGAGGCCGGGACGAGCCTGCTCCTCGTCGCCAGGCTCTTGTCAGCGCAAAGCCGTGCAGCGGACCTTTCGCGCTCGTCGCCGAGGACACTCGCTGTCGAGCACTCGTCTCGATACGTCGATCGGACAGCTAACGAAAGGGCGTGCCAGGGAGCGCAAGGAGAGAGGGAGGTCCGAGCGGGACCCGAACCGACCGACTCTCGCGAGCGGGCGACGGCGGCGCTGAACGGCCTGGCATGCCTGAAGCGCCTCCTCCTGTCCTTTGACCCGCGCGCAGAGAAAGCAGGGTAGGTAGGGCGGGTGGTCGGACGAGGCGTCCGGCAGCGCACGGGCCGCCACCGGACCTTCCGCGGACTCTCCGGTCGACCTTCTCAGGATCACAGACAGCAAAAGAGATGCTTTTGGGCATGCGCACGACGTCTCTGCGGCAAAAGAGAAGGTACGACAGGGATTTGAACCCTGGAGCCCGAGGGGCAGTGGCAGACTTCGGAGACGAGCTCCAGTAGTAAACCGCCGGAATAACCACTATCCGACCGTACCCGGATCCTCTATCCGACCATGCGGATGACTGGGGCCAAATGCCAAGCGCACAGACCCCGTACGTACGTCTGTGAGGTCCGTGCGCCGTCCGTGGCTCACGGGTCGTCCTTGTCGTCCACTGTCGCTTTATTCTCGCAACGCTGTGGCTGCGCGTCATCAACTGACGTCTGGAGGGCGTGCGCGAAAGGGTCGAGGTGTAGCCCGAAGCCGGCGAGGTCGACTTGATGCCTGTCGCTTTCCCCGTTCAGGTCGCTGCGCCTTGTGGCTCTGGTCGCGCTTGATCGCCCCTGGCTGTAGGTAAAGCCATAGGAGCAGCTGCTTTCATCGATACCAATCCTGCATCAGACCTTGAAAGCCCCCAAGCAACGAATTGCACGAGGAGCAGCGACTTGCGAAGGTCAGCCTCGACTGCCGCGCTTGGGCCTGCATCTCCCGCTCTCTGTCCCCGAAGGCCTCCTTTGCATGCGCTCAGTCACTAGGAGGAGACCCGCAGACTAGCGCTGCCGCGCAAGCCTCCCCCTTGTCGTCCTCTCGGTGCGTTCGAACCTCCTCGCCCGCCTCGCCTCGCCTTGCCATCCTCCGTCTCACTCGTACTGTCATCGCTCGCACTGCATTGCGGAGTAGTCGGTGACTAGTTTGGAACGACGCAGCGAGCCGGTGCTCAGATGCGTTTCGGGAGGGAGCCGTCGTGCGTGAAATCGCGCGCACGGCCCGCTCAACAGAATGCCCTCGCTCACGCTCGTCTCTGTGCGCACGAGACGGACAGAGTCAAAGGAGAGCGTGCAAGCGTGAGCAAGCCATTCCGTCGAGCGATGCTCGGTGACCGACAGTCAATGAGCCTCGGCTACTGTACTTGACGCTCGCAGCTCGGACAGCAGAGCTGCCGCATACATTTCCTGATCTGCGCGACCCGGCTTGAGTCGAAATAGCTTTGCTCGCTTGACTCGTCGCTGGTCAGCTGTCGTCCTATTGAAAGCTATGCTCGGCGTTCCTATTCCTCATTAGCTTTTCTCGACCGCGCGCCGACGCCGATCGCGCCGCCCACAGATCTCTGCTCGGCTTGCCCCGCTCAGGACGCACTCGAAGAGGTCCAGAGCAGCGACTCGAGGAGCAAGGAGTCGGCAGGAAGAAGCTTTCGCGCGCCCCCCTCTCGACCCTACTTGAGAAGGCCAAGGAACCGGTCCAGCTCGCGCTCTACAGGACTAACAGGTTCGGGAGAAGCGCTCGATTGCACCGCAGCGACGTCCTCGTTCGATCGCACGCGAGCAGAAGGCCGCAACCACGCTAGATCAAGAGATAGCAGTTGAGAGAGGGTGCGCAGTCTCCCCCTGTTTTTAAGAGGTGGCCGGGCGCACGGTCGCGCCACAGGGGCGGTATACGTGCGAGCGACACACCAGAGTGCACCCGCGGCCCTCAGGGGCACGTGAGGGCGGGTACGGCCTCGGTAGGACCCGTCCATGACGGCACGAGGTGCTCGGCCGCCGGGACGAGTGGGGACGACGAGACGAGCTTTCTGGACAGCCTGGGTCCGACTGCTTTCTGAAGAGACACGATGAGAATCGACCGGCGCCGTCGGGAGGCGGCCGGCCAGCGGAGAGACGAGCTTTCGAGACGAGAACGGAAGAGGGTGCCATCGAGGGCTCGACTGACCTGCGCACACGGTGAACGAGGTCAGTGCGCAGCTCACAGAGGCGCAAGATTGCATGCTCGAGCCTGTGGCACGAGAAGAATGAGCAGGAGGGACGCACAAGGACCGAGATGAACCGCTCGAGGTCGACCGCCACCACCGGCGCCGCTCGACAGGCCCGTCCATCCGTCCTGCGTGACCGCCCTGCGCGCGAGGGGCTCGAGTCAGCTCATCGTCGCGTCGTCGAAGCGTCTTGAGGAGCTGGAGCGTGCGAGGGAGGGCCGAGGAGGGGGGCGGGGAGGAGGGGGCGGGGAGGACGAGGACGCACCTGCTCTCCCGCTGCTGCAGAGCCCGCCCGCCCTGCTTCAAGCGCGTCTTGTACCTTCTCGGACCTCGTCGAAAGGCGTCCGCCAGTCTACGAGTCGCCGTCGGTGTCGAGAGAGGTCGGTCGACGAGGTGCGCTGATGAGGACGCGCCAAGGTGGTTCTGCGCCGGGGGCGAGGGCGGCTGGCGGTGCAGGCGATGCACAGAGATGCTGACGAGTGGTGCAGGTCGCG
>Ga0308164_10003282_pt1 | contig 14864 bp, 16 predicted proteins | sample PhyTR2_FD_201031 | JGI IMG/M metagenome (GOLD analysis project Ga0308164, IMG submission 201031) | Phyllosphere microbial communities from UC Gill Tract Community Farm, Albany, California, United States - DLSLT.R2 | ecosystem: Host-associated > Plants > Phyllosphere > Unclassified | place: USA... | reverse complement strand
ATCGGCCGGCTTGCTGGCCTGCGACAACCCTAGCAGAATGAGCATGCCATTACCGCTATCCACCAGCGAGTGAATGCCTTCGGAGAGCATGGCCGCGCTGCCCGTAAAAAACGCCGCCGTAAACTTGGCTACCGCAATGGCCAGGTTGGCCCCGATGGCCCCGTAGACGACTATTTTAGAACCACCAGCCATTTTATCAGTGCGTAAGTATCAGGGAGCAGTTATCAGCTGGAAATCCTCAACGTTGATTTTAGCCGGCGAGTTTTCATCTGATATTCATTGAGGCGGCCGGGCCAGGGGCGCACTTGCACACGGTTCACTGGTAATTATGCACTGAGCTTACCAGCCGCTGGCCAGCACGTCGGCAATGTGCATTGCTTTGATTGCCAGCTTCTCACGGCGGATATACGCCTCCAGGTGCATGAGGCAGCTCACGTCGGTACTCACGAGGTAGTCGGCGCCGGTGGCCAGGGCGTGCTCGACCTTCTGCTGAGCCATCGCCACCGAAATCGCCTCAAACTTGACGGCGAAGGTGCCGCCGAAGCCGCAGCAGGTGGTGGTTTCGGCCATCTCGATGCGGCGCAGGCCCGCCACGCCATCGAGCAGCCGGCGCGGCGCCTCCCGGATGCCGCACTCGCGCAGGGCCGCGCACGAGTCGTGGTAGGTATAGGTGCCCGGCAGGCTAGCCCCCGCAATGGTGCTGAGGCCCAGTACGTCGGTCAGAAACTCGGTGAGCTCGTAGGTGCGGCGCTGCACGCCCTGGCAGACCGGAGCTTTAGGCGTCCCCCCAAATAAGTGCGAGTAGGCGTTGCGCACCATGCCCACGCACGAGGCGGAGGGGCTCACCACGTAGCGCGTTTCGGCCGCCCCCGGGGGGAAATCAGCGAGGAATTTCTCAGCGATGTTACGGCTTTCGGCCTTGTAGCCCGCGTTGTAGGCGGGCTGACCGCAGCAGGTTTGGGCGGGGTTGTAGTGCACCTGGCAACCGGCTTTTTCCAGCACCTTCACCATATTCAGGGCGGTGTGCGGGTAAAGCTGGTCGACGAAGCAGGGGATAAAAATATCGACTTGGGGAGTAGGCATGGACTCAGGAATTATCCACCGGCTCGCTGCCCAGCCGGTAGAATAGTATACAAATTATAGTTACAAGTCATACTAATTATACTCCTCTTCCCAGGGAGCTTTTTTATTAAAAGCAGGCGAGCACGGGCGTTTCAGCACCCTTGGCCCCGACCCGCCGCTATTCAGATAAAGTGTAACGCACTCACTGCTAAACTCTAGCAGATATTCTGTCACGTCAGACTCTATCCGGTACTCAGTGGCTGGCTCCAGCGCTAGCTCAAGGCAATACGGCTCTATCCAAAGCAGTAGCCTGGTGGCCTCCACGTTGCGAAACTCCAGGCCGATAATGGGTTCTGGCACTTTCGCTACTTCAGTCTTTTTGAATAACCAGCTCAACATCGCCTAGCAATGCATCGCAAAAACCTGGGCAGCCGCCAGCCGCGCATCGGCAAACCTCTCCAAATTCAGCCCTGGGCGCTCACCCTGTTCGGCCAGATACGCCACCAGGTTCTCGGTCGCCATGTTGCCCGTGAGCACGTCGGTGGCCATGGGGCAGCCGCCGATGCCACCGATAGCCCCGTCGAAGCGGCGGCAGCCGGCCTGGTAGGCAGCCTGCACTTTTTCGCGCCAGGTGGTGGGCGTGGTGTGCAGGTGGGCGCCAAACTCAATCTGCGGGAAGGCCGGAATTAACTCCTCAAACAAGGGCGTAATAAGCGCGGGCGTGCTCACGCCGATGGTGTCGGACAGGGCCACGATGCGCACCCCTAGCGCGGCGAGCTGCTGCGTAAAATCAGCTACCACCGCCGGGCTATACGGGTCGCCGTAGGGGTTGCCGAACCCCATGGAGAGGTACACAATCAGCGTTTTACCCCCGCGCTCGCACAGCGCGTGCATGGCGGCCACGTCGGCCAGCGCCTCGGTAATGGTCTGGTTGGTGTTGCGGCGCTGGAAAGTTTCGCTGATGGAAAGCGGAAAGCCTAAGTAGCTGATTTCGGGGTGGCTGGCGGCCTGCTCGGCGCCGCGCAGGTTGGCCACGATGGCCAGCAACCTGGTTTTGGTCTGGCTTAAATTCAGGCCAGCCAGCACCTCGGCCGTATCGCGCAGCTGCGGAATGGCTTTGGGCGACACAAACGAGCCGAAGTCGAGCACATCGAAGCCCACGGCCAGCAACTGCTGGAGGTAGGCGGTTTTGGTGGCGGTGGGGATGAAGTCATGCAGGCCCTGCATGGCATCGCGGGGGCACTCGGTGAGAACGATGGGGTGGGTAGGCATGGCACGAAGGTAAAGCGCCGTAGCGCGGCCGCGGGCAGCCATCTACGCGCGGCCGCGCAGCGTCCGGGCTACGGTGCGCCGAACTTGCCCGGCGGCGAGGGCGTTAGCCAGGTATGCTTTTTTCGTTTTTTTCGACCTCTGGCAAGCGGACGGCCGGAGGCTTTTTGCTGGTGCTGCTAGCCCTGCTGGCCTCGTGCAGCAAGCCGCAAACCCTGGCGGCCTTATTTCAAAAAACCACGCCGCACGATGACTACGGCCGGGCCCTCGACCGCGCGGGCTTACAGCAGGCCGCGTTGGGCCGGCAGTGGCAACAGGCCGCCGCCCAAGCCCTACGCGACTCGCTCACCGTGACCCTCCCCGTGCTCGAAACCGGCTATTTCCGCCCCGAGCAGCCCACGGCGGCCGGCTACCGCTACGCCGTGCGGGCCGGCGAACTGGTGCACGTGCGCCTCACGCTGGCGCCCGGCCCCGTGCTGGCCCCCCGCGTGTTTGTCGATGCCTTTGCGCTAGCCCCCGGCCAGGCGCCCGACCTGCTGAAGTGGGCTGCCACCGACACTACTGCTGCCGGCACCTACGACTACAGCTACCAAGTGGCCGACGATGGCCAGCACCTGCTGCGCGTGCAGCCCGAGCTGCTGGCGGCGGGCCGCTACACCCTGCGCCTGTGGCGCGGGCCAGGGCTAGGGTTATTTCCGGTGAAAGGGCGCACCGACCAGGCCATCGGCAGCTTCTGGGGCAACGCGCGCGATGGCGGCGCCCGGCGCCACGAGGGTGTTGACATTTTTGCCCCGCGCGGCACGCCCGCCGTGGCGGCTACCGATGGCTACATCACCCGCACCGGCGAAAGCAAGCTGGGCGGCCGCGTGGTGTGGCTGGCCGATGCCCAGAGCCAGCACCTCTACTACGCCCACCTCGACAAGCAGCTGGTGCAGCCCGGCCAGCGCGTGCGGGCCGGCGACACACTGGGGCTGGTGGGCAACACCGGTAATGCCCGCACCACAGCCCCGCACCTGCACTTCGGCATCTACCGCGCCGGGCGCGGGGCGGTAGACCCCTGGCCCTTCTTGCATCGTGAAGACCCGGTACCAACTGCCCTGGCCGGCCCCGACCGCCGGGGCGAGTGGGTGCGCCCCACGCGGGCCAGCCGCACGCTGCCCACCACCCTGCCCCTGCTGGTGCAGGGCCAGCGCGCCGGCTATTTGCGCGTGGCCTTGCCCGGCGGCGAGCGCCGCTACGTAGCTGCTCGCGCCGTGGCCCCGGCGCAGCCCCTGCGGCGCCTTACGCTGGCCGCGGCCCACGAAATTCAGCTCGCGCCGGCGGTCGATGCGCCGGCCGTGGGCATCTGGCCGCTGCGCACAGCGGTAGTAGTGCTGGGCCAAAGCGCCGGCTACTCGCTCTTACGAGGGCCAGCCGGACAGCAGGGCTGGGCCCGAATATGAGGAGCCAGCCTGTCTAAGACACCTGCCACTGCGCAGTTATTTTGAAAGAATAGCACGCCGGACAACCACCGCCCACCCGGTTGCCTGCGTCAGCATCGCCTTGCTCGGGGCAGCTAGCGGGTGCCGACGCGCCAGGCTAATAACCTGACCAGAAACCCGACGCAGATTATTTTATCTTTAAATAATTCAACTATAAGTCCTGCTCCAGCCTGCCTGCTGGCAGTTGGCTGCATTATTTTAAAGGCAACTCCAGCAAGCGTAACGCATTTGCAGTCTATTTATTGCCTTTAATAAGAGCAGTAAGCCAAAAACTATCTGCCAGGTTACCTCGGTACGCGCTTGTACTTTTGTGGGAGATAGCCGAAACTTTTATTTTTACTTTACCCCATTTGTCAGCGCGTAAAGCCTTGGCTGGCAGGCGCTTCGGAACCGAGCTGCTCAACCTTGGGGCTGCCGCTAGGGCCACGGTTGTCGAGCTACGGTGTGCTCGCTCCTTAGTAGACATTTCCCGGCATCGGCTGTCTGCCTTTGGGCTGCCGCAGGCGCAGCTAGGCCTGGGCAGCTGCTAGGCTGCCACCGGTTGGCTGCCAGGTCGGCCGTCTTACCTGCTAAAAGTAATTTTGCTGCCCGTCTTAGCTTTGGCATTGTTTTTAGCTTAATGTAAATCCAAGGGAACTTTTTTTTTCGTTTGTCTCAATATGGATAAACTCGCTACTTCATCCGCTGGTCTGCTCGCGCGTATGCAGGCTGCCTCCTGGCAAGAACAACTGCGTGCCAGCGTGCGCCTTTACCTGGAGCTAGGCGCTAAGCCTAGCCTAGCTCAAGAAGCTGATATACTATTACAACGCACTGAAGCCGAATTGCTTGAATACTTATTAGCTGGTGCTCCGCCTACCCCACCCGAACGCCAGCGCGCCCGACAGCTGCTCGACATGGCTCAATATGCCCTGCTTGATGACCAGCTGCAAGAGTCGCTTTTGCCTGGCTGTGAAGGCCGCCTGACTTGCAGCAACTAATAGCAACCGCACCAAGCTGGCTAGCCTCCAGTCGACTTTGCCAACGCCGTTGTCCTCAAATAAAAAGGCTCCCTGAACTTTCAGGGAGCCTTTTTATTTGCTACTATTCAAGGTTATACCCACTTGTTATCGAGGGTAGCACCATTGACATCAATCTTGTTGGCCGAGATAACCAAGCTCAATACCATAGAAGCCTGGGTTTCGGCGCCCCGTGCATCAAAGCTCTCGGCATAGCTCACGCAGTAGGCTTCTTTAAAGGCAATTTCCTTCATTTTAGAGTCCTGGTCGCCGCGCTTGAATACAATCTTACCATCGGCCCGCTTGTAGGGGTCCAGCATCCAGCTGATAAGCTTCACGCTATCAGTCGAAACGATAGTCACCTTAATAGTGCCCCCCTGCACCACCGACGAAGGGCGCCCCTTATCGTCCGTGGTTTGGTTGAAGGAGTAGCCGCAGCTTACTACTTCACATTCCTCGCTGCCAGCAGCATCAAAAACTGCACTAAAAGAAGCCATGTTAAAAAAGAATTGGTGGAAAAATACCCTACCCTAGCTATACGCAGGTAGGTGGTTGAAGTTAAGACTATCAGTATTTAGTAACCTGAAAATAACTTAGCTCACGCTTTCTCTTCAGCCTACTGTTGAGCATATTCCGCGTTCCAGTCACGGTCAGGATTGTCGGGGTCATCGCCCTTAGTACCGTCGAGCGAAACCATGAAGGTTTTGGCCGGAAAGTAGGGCACCATGTGAATATCGAGGTTGATGCGGTCCTTTTGGTCAGGGTCACGCTCAAACTTCTTAATAGAAAATTTCTCAATCAGCTTGCCTGGTCCGGCGATGCTATCCAGGAAGCGCACAATCTGTTCCTGAATATCCATACGCATGTTGTGGTCCCAGTTCTCGAAGGCGCGGCGGTTCAAAAAGTCAATCAGCACCTTGGTCACGTAGTCGAACACGCGCACTACTGAATAGGTCTGCAAACCAATGTTATCGCCGTTGAAAAGCGTCTTGGCCGAAAAAGCCATTACCCGGCCGTACTCGTTTACCATCGGCACGAGGCCGATTTTTTCGAGGTTAGAAATCTCGCTCTTACGTAGTGGAAACTTCACGCCGTCCACCTCATTGAGGGTGCCGTGCTTGCGGCCCGCCGTCACCTGCGAGGCTAGCGTGGCATAGATGCGGCCCGCCAGCGCCGAGGAGGGTGGCACGTACAAGTCTTCTTCTTCCCCGATTTCCTCCAGCTTGCCGCGGCCCACCAGCCAGTTGGCGGCCATCACCACGTTGGATTTGTGGGCGTCGGCCCCGGTTAGGTTGGCTTCTTCAAACAGCTCGATTACGTCTTCCGGCGTGTCGTAGTGCTCGAAATCGGTGACCATCATCACCTTGTTCTTATGGGCGATTTTAGCCCACTTATCCACTACTTTGTTTGAGCCCAGGTAGCCCGGCACCACTAGCAGCGAATAGTTATCGCGCAGGTCGAGGCGGTCGTAATTCTGCTCCAGCTCCTCCGACACGGCGTCGATAAAGGTGGTATTGTCCAGGTCCTGTAGCTGGTCTTTATCCGCGTTCAGGATGGATACGTTCTTGACCTCATCCAGGTCAGTGTTCTTGAAAAACAGCGCTACCGAGCGGTAGGCCTGCTCTAGCTCGTGGGTAGCCTCCACGGCGGTGCGCAGATTGTCGGTGAGCTGCTGCTCGGTAGCCTCCACGCGCTGCTGGCCTTTCTCGATTGCGTCGGCGGTCGAGTCGCTTTCGCTCAAGAGCTTGTGCCACAGGGCTAGTCGCTTTTTAAGCTGCTTGCGGTCAGCCTTTTTACTGTCTTCCGACAAGAATATCTTCTTGCGGGCTTTTTTTTCAGGATTGAGGTTAGAAGCCCCGTCAATGGTTGTTTCGAGCAGGTCGAAACCGCCCACCTTGAGCAGGGCCTGCGTGCTTTGTTCGAGGGAAGGAGTTGCTTCGCGGGCGCGGTAGCCAGCGGCGGCATCTTGCTGTTCGGGAGCCATGAAAAAAGGGAGATGCGGAAAAAGAAGAGGGAGCGGAAGGAGCGGCTAGCCTACGCTAGCTCGTCCATCATGGCCTGAATAGCTTGCAAAAAAGCCTTCTTGGTTTCGGGATTTTCCAGAGCCGTCTTTAAAATCTTATTCGATTTGAGTTGGCGCAGCAATTTGCTCAGGTCGTCGGTTTCGGCGGCGAGGCTGCGCAGAAAATCGCTTTGGTTGATGATGCCTTTCTTACCAAAATCACCAAGCGAGGCAAAATGCAGCTTTTCAGCCACGCCAGCCCCATCGGCATCGGTAAAATCGACGGCCACCTCGGGTTTGAAGTGGGCAAACACCGCCTCGGGCGTTTTCAGGCCCTCCACAATCTGAGCCCGCAGGGGCGTATTAGTGGTGAGTTTTTGCACCAGCAGGGTGCGGTTGAGGGGAATGTCCGAAATCGCTTCGGAAGCATTGTCGAGCTTACGCTCCTGACCACCAATTCCGTAGGAGTACATAGAGGAAAATGTAGAAAGTGAAATGGCCGGCTAGGGCCACGGTGTGCGTCGGTGGCTGGCTTGAGAATGGTTACGGGGCTGCTAATCTAAAGGTTTAAACGCCTAAGTTTGATGCAGAAGCCGGCCCGCCGGCCTACTGTCGAGCTTAATGCCTTAGCCCAAGCAACCCTGGCGGCCGGGTAGCACGTAGCTCCGGCGTTGCTTCTGTTTTTGCTCATCTTTTCCTCGTTGCCCGTGGCCTACTCCGACACCCTTCAGCGCAGCCTGCACATTGCCCAGGCCGTGGCCCATGAATACCGCCAGGCGCAGTACGGCGCCCCGCACCTGCTCACCGCTCTGCTGCATAATGAGGTAGGGCTAGCGTCCTGGTTGGTAGCGGTGCTCGATAAGGACATTCACTACCTACGCGAGTGGGCCGAGGTGCGTCTCGAAGACGAGCCCAAGGCCGCCCGCCCGCCCGAGCAGCCCACCCCCGACGCCACCGTGCAGCAGGCCCTGGAGCTGGCCGACCTGGTGGCCTTGCAGCTGGCCCGCGAGCAGCCCGATGCCCTGTGCGCCCTGGCCGCCTTGCTGCGCCCCGGCCTGGCTTTTTCGGCCGAGCAGTTAAAATCGCTGCCGCTCACCCAGAAAGAAATTCTGGATGCGGCTCAGGCCGAGCGGCCCGCGCCCGCAGCTGCGCCCGCCGGCGCGGACGCTGCCGCTAGCCCCGCGCCCGCCCGGCAGGGCGGCGCGCTGGCCACCTACTGCACCGACAAAACCGCCCAGGCCCGCGCCGGCCAGCTCGACCCGATTGTGGGGCGCGACCGCGAAATCAGGCTGGTGGCCGAAATTCTGGGCCGCCGCACCAAGCCCAACGTGCTGCTCATCGGCGAGCCGGGCGTAGGCAAGTCAGCTTTGGTCGAGGGCTTTGCCCAGCAAATTGCGCTAGGGCTGGTGCCGGTGCATTTGCGCGAGGTAACACTCTTTGAGCTGGATTTGGGGACGCTGGTGGCCGGCGCATCGTACAAGGGCGAGGTCGAGGACCGCATCAAAAAGGTACTTACTGAACTCAAGCAATACACCCGCGCCATCTTGTTTATTGATGAGCTGCACGTGCTGCTCGACCCCAAGGGCAGCGCCGGCAGCGGCATTGCGCAGCTGCTCAAGCCCGAGCTGGCTAGGGGCGAACTGACCGTAATCGGGGCCACGACCAACGACGAGTACCGCCAGTATATCGAAAAGGATGAGGCGTTTAACCGCCGCTTCGACATCGTGCGCGTGGAGGAGCCCTCGGTGGTGGTGGCCGAGCGGATGCTGGAGCGCGTGCTGCCCATCTACGCGGCGCACCACGGCATTGCCCTGGGCGAGGGCACCGTGGGCGAGGCCGTGCGCCTGGCCAAGCGCTACCTCAAAGACCGGCAGCTGCCCGACTCGGCCATCGACCTCGTGGACCGCACGATGGCCGCCATCCGGATGCTCGACGAGCAGGCCGTGGCGGGCCTGCTCGCCCTGAAAACCGAGTTCGACGCCCTTGCGGCCCGCCACGCCGAGCTGCCCGAGGCCGACTACCTGCGCGAGTTGCGGTGGTTCTCATACCAGGTGCAAAACCAGGTTAGCCAGCTCTGGCTCAATCAGTTTGAAAACGAGCAGCAGCCCGACAAGCTCGAAACCAGCGCCGAACTCGAAACCTACCTGCGCGAGCTATTGGCCGCCGTGCTGACCCTAGCCGACACCAAGAAGGAAAGCGTGGAAAAGCAGGATATCGCCGCCATCGTATCGGGCAAAACCGGTATTCCGCTGGGCAAGCTGCAAAGCAACGAGCGTGACAAGCTGCTGCGCATGGACGAGGTTTTGCAGCAGCGCGTGGTGGGCCAGGACGGCGCCGTGCGCGCCCTGTGCGCCGCCATTCTGGAGTCGCGCTCGGGCCTCACAAAGGCCGGGCAGCCCATTGGCTCGTTCTTTTTGCTAGGGCCCACCGGCACCGGCAAGACCGAACTGGCCAAGGCCCTGGCCGATTTTTTGTTCAACGACGAGGCGTTTTTGATTCGCTTCGACATGTCGGAGTTCAAGGAGGAGCACTCGGCGGCCCTGCTCTACGGCGCGCCTCCTGGCTACGTGGGCTACGAGGAGGGCGGCCTGCTGGTCAATAAAATACGCGAGAAGCCTTATTCGGTGGTGCTGTTTGATGAGATTGAAAAGGCGCACCCGTCGGTGTTCGATATTTTTCTGCAAATTCTGGACGAGGGCAAGCTGCACGACCGGCTAGGGCGCGAGGGCGACTTCTCGAACGCCGTCATTCTGTTCACCTCCAACATCGGGGCCGAGCAGGTGAGCCAAACCTTCGCGGCCGGCGCTACCCCCGCCTCGGCCGACCTGCTCGAAACCATGAGCCGGCACTTCCGGCCCGAGTTTCTGGCTCGCCTCACCGAAATCGTGCCTTTTGCTCCCATCTCGGAGGAAAACGTGGGCCGCATCTTCGATATTCACCTGCGGCCGTTGCTGGAGCAGCTCCGGCGGCAGGGCATCACGCTCACGCTCAGCCCCGAGGCGCGGCAGCACTTAGCCTTGTCGGGCTTCACGCCCAAGTACGGGGCGCGGCCCATCACGGGCGTTATCCGCGCGCAGCTGCGGCGGCCCATTTCGCGGCTCATCATCTCGGGCGCGGCGAAGCCGGGCACTACGCTGGCCCTCACCCGGCCCGAGGGCAGCGACGAACTGCTGTGGACCACCAGCCACGACGAGCCCGCGGCCCCGGTGCCCCCCCTAGCCACGGCGGCCGAAGCGCTGGCGGCGGGCGCTTAGCTTTGCCCCGCCTGGGTTATTTTTTCCGTATTCCCCTGCCCTATATCGTCGTTTTATGCGGAGCTAACCGTGGGCGGCCAGTCGCTTTACCGGCTGCGCCAGTGCCAGTTTGCGTTCACGCAGGCCACCGACCCGCGGGGCCGGGCCGCGGCCAAGGTGCGCCACGGCCTGCTGCACCTGACCCTGGACGTGCCCGATGATGACCAGCTGCTCGACTGGGCCAACACCGTGCACAAGACCCTAGCTGGCCACGTCACCTTCTTCGAAGATGACCACCGCACGGCCCGCGAAACCCCCAGCTTCGCCGCGGGGCAGTGCGTAAGCTACCAGGAAACCTTCGTGGCCGGCGACGGGCAAGCGGGTGCCTGTGCCAGTTGCTCATCACCAGCAATGGGCTTGCGCTGGCGCTCGCAAGCAGCTTTCGCCGGTGGGCTGGCGGGTTGCGGCCCCGGCATCAGATTTCGCCACGGTACCCATTGCCCAGGCTGACCGTCGGGCTGCGTAGGGGCAGCGCTAGGCTCTGTGGGGCGTTAGCTGGTTAAAACAAGGGCCACTTGTTGTTGAGCTCCACGTCGCCGCTCTTGATTTTATTGGCCGAGAGGGTGAGCGCCATGGTCATGGACTGCGCGGAGGCGCTGCCGTCGAAAAGCTTGCGCAGGCCAACGCAATAAGCCTCGGTGAAGATGATGGTTTTACGGGCCACCGAAGCGTCATCAGCGGAGGCCACTACCAGCCGGCCGCTCATTTGTTTTTTGTCTTCGAGCGCCCAGCGATGCATTGCCTCATCGGGCACAGAGTCTATCTCCACCAGCAACTGGCCACCCTGCACGCGGGCATCGGGGCGGCCCAGCAGGTCAGTGTGCTGGCGCAGGCTCCAGCTAAAGCTGCGCACCACGTAGTCGCCGCCGTCGTCGATAAAAAGCTTGGCACTAAAAGCCATAACACAGGAATATTATTGAAAAGAAACCTCGCCAGATGCGGCTAGGGTAGGTACGGGCACCCTGGCCAAAAGGATGGGGCTAGCCCCGGACCAGCAACGAAACCCGGGCCTGGGGCGTAGCAAGGTACTCGCTAGCCTTCCCTTTTTGCTTGTATGCCCGATACCTACTACCGCTTGCCCCTCGACCTGGCGGGCCTCGTCGAGCGCCAGCAGCTGCCGCGCTGCTCGGTGCAAGAGTCTATTGCCCAGCACCTGTACCTGATGCTGACAACCCACTTCGGCGAGTCGCGCTACGAGCCTGATTTTGGCTGCCTGGTGTGGGAGCAGGACTTTGAGGCCATGACCACTATCCAGTGGAAAGATAACGTGCAACAGTCTATCGAGCACACCATTCGCACCTACGAGCCGCGCCTGGTGCGTGCCCGGGCGCAGGTGGCCGTGCTCGATTTTGAGCTAAAAAACGTGAACCAGCGCATTCGCAAGCGGCTCGATGTGCGGGTAACCGCCAGCCTGCACCACACCAACGAGCCGTTTGCTTTTCAGGCCAGCCTGTTCGTGGCCCCGCTGTCGGTGGAGTAACTTGGCCCGCGGGTTTGCCTTTTCTCTTTTCTCCGATGTTGCCTCCCCTCCCTTTTGCGTCGCCCGCGTCGGCCGCCCCCAATTTCAGCAAGGCTAGTGTTAAAAGCCGGCTTACGCGGCAGGCCGCCGAGTTCTGGGGCTACGCCGAAAACGACCTCGACGGCTTCGACCCTCTCGTGCAGCTGCTACTCGAAGCCTGCGCCGTTGAGTTCGAAAAGATGGGCCAAGAGCTTCAGCACACGCAGTACCGCCTACTTGAGCGCTTAGCTACCTTGCTGAACCCCGACGTGGTGGACATTGCGCAGCCCGCGCACGCCGTGGCGCAGGCCCGCGCCCGCGAAGCCACCGTGGCCCTGCCCGATACGGCGCAGTTCGTGTTTCAGCCCCCTGCGGTGGGCCGGCAGGCAGCCGGGCCCGAAATCTTTTTTTCGCCCTTGCAGGCCACTCGGCTCGTGGGCGGGGCCGTGCGCTGCCTGGCCACCGAGGCTACCGTGTGGCAGCTCGAGCCCAGCGGCCAGAAGCGCGTGGTGGCCCACAATGCCACCCCGTCGCCCGCCGCCCACCGCCGTCTGTGGCTAGGGCTGGAGCTGCCAGACACGGGCGTGGACCTAGCCGACCTGACCCTGTATTTTGAGTGGCTGAACGAGCCGCACGCGGCGGAATACGCCGCTTTTTTGCCGGGCGAGCAGTGGCTGCTGGGCAGCACCCCGCTCATGGGTCGCGCCGGCCTGCCGGTGCCCGAAGATCCCGCTAGTCTGGGTGAGGCCTACAACGTGTTGCAACGGGTAGAGCAGCAGGTGCGCGACTTCTACGGGCCGGCCTTTGTGCGGGTGGCGGGCCCGGCCGGGGCGCTGGCCGCCTACGCCCCCCGCCCCTACCCCGCCGAGCTGGCCGAAAGCCTGGACCCCGCCACCGACCTAGCGGTCCTCACCCAGCCGCTAACCTGGTTGGAGGTGCGCTTTTCGGCGGCCCTGCCCCCGGCGGCCTTCGTCCAGCTGCGGTGCGAGCTGAACTGCTTTCCAGTGCTCAACCGCCAGCTGCACAAAGTGCTGTACCGCTTGCAGCCGGCGCTCAACTTATTTCCGCTTGTGAGCGAGGCGCCGTTTCTGGCCATGCGCGAGGTGTATAGCCTCAGCAATGTGGTGTACCGCTCTACTACGCTCAACGACCTGAGCGCGGGGGCCACCGACACCTACACGCTGCGCGCCCAGGGCGTGGGGCGCTTCGACACCCGCACCGGCCACGAGGCCCTGCGCGAGCTGTTGGACCTGCTGCGCGATGAGAGCCGGGCCTTCACGGCGGCGGGCACCGACTTTATCAGTTCCATCCTGCGCGAACTCAACCAAAGCTTGACCCGCCTCGAAGAGCGCCTCGACCGCCAGCCCGGCGCCGAGCAGGCGGTGCCCTACCTGCTGCTGCGCCCGCGCGATGTGCAGGACAGCGTGTACCTGGAATACTGGTCGAGCAACGGGGCGCTGGCCAACCGGCTGCCCGCGGGCAGCCGGCTGCGCATTCACGATGGCCTGTATCTCGATGAGGTGCGCCTGCTCACCACCACTACCGGCGGCCGTGAGCGCCCCACCGCCGACGAGCGCACCCACGCCCTGCGCCGCAACCTGCTCACGCGCCAGCGGCTCGTGACGCTGGCCGACATCACGGCCGCCTGCTGGGCCGAGCTGGGCGCGCACCTGGCCGATGTGCAGGTGGCCAAAGGCTTCCAGAGCGGCCCCACGGCGGCGGCGGGCTTTGTGCGCTGCATTCGGGTGGCGCTGGTGCCGGCGGCGGGCAGCCGCCTCAGCCCGGCCGAGTGGCAGCAGGCCGCCCACGCGCTGCAAGTGCACCTGGCCGGGCAATCGGCCCTGAACCTGCCCTACGAGGTACTGGTGGAACCGCTGGCGGTGGGCTAGCCCACGCGCAGGAAAGCGGCAGGCCCTAGCGAAGGCATAGCTCGGCCGGAACAGCATCGTGCACCAATGGGCCGACGCAGTGCACTGCCTGCTGCAAGAAAGCCGCTAGCTGCGAGCCTGCCTGGCTAAGTAAGGGCAGCTGCCGCACTAGCTCATCGGTGGCGGCAACCCGGTATACCTGGCCGGCTGCCACGTGTATGCAAACTACTTGGTAAGTATGCTGACGCTTAAACTCATAAAAGGTCAGCCAGTCGCCCGCGCTGCTCCAGTACAAAAAGGTGGGCGGGTCAGTTTGGCACTCCCCGAGTGCGTGGGCTACGTGGCCGGCGCGGTGGTAAAGCAGCCGGGGTGGGCTAGCCACCGCCCAAAGCGCAAGGTCAGCCAGGCGATTTCCCCACACCTCCCAGGGCGCACTTGTCACGGCCACGTACTGCCCACCCGGGCTAGGCAGGACCGTGCCGGACTGCCTAGCCCCGCTGTTACCGGGTGCCAACGAGGTTTTGTAGCAGCAGGCGGCCCACATTTGCCGGCTCCATCTGCGGAAAAGCCCGTTTCAGGCGTTCGCTAGCCTCCTCCTGACTTAGGTGCCGCTGGTTTACCGCGCTGGCCAAATCGGCGGCTAGGGTATAGGCTGCCTCAATCTGTTGGCAAATGGCGGCGTAGCTAGCGGGCGTTACCTCCGGAAACTTTTCTTGCACAGCAGGCAGCAATGCGGCGGGTGCCCGCCGGCTATCCCGCAGCAAGCTGGCCAGGGTATAATTGAACGGGTCGGCAAAAACCGGTGGGGCCGGTACTGGCAGGCTATCGCCCACTTTCATCAGCAGATTGCCAAGTAGCGCGCGCCTGTTCATGGCCTGCATTTTACTTCGTTGTCTTCCGCACCATCAGCGCGGGCATTGTTTGAGCTCATTGTTTTGAGAGTCGTTGTAATAAAATACCGTGTTGCCTTCGGCCGAGGCCGGTAGTAGCAGCTTTTCGCGCACGGCCGATTTCGCCAGGATACGCCAGGTTTTTAAGTCGATGCTGGCTAGCCGAAAGTCAACGCCCCGTAGCAATGGCGCCAGCAGGTGCGGCCCCTGCACCAGCAAGGGCCCACCAAACTCGGCCCGCTGGCCGGCCTCGTTCAGCACCCAGCCATCAGTGAGGCGCAGGTAGCCAATGGCAGGACCACCCTGCCCCAACTCACGCGTTTCGACATACGCCACCTCCACGCCCTGAGCCGTGAAGTTGCCGACAAACTGATAGGGAGAAAATATCATTTTGACCTGGGTGGTAAGGTTTTACTGGCTTGGCCCAGCACTGCGCGCGACTCTACTTCTACCTGGTATAAGCCCCCTGGGTAGGCCCAACCCTGGCTGCCCGCGATGCCGATTTG
>Ga0308164_10003281_pt1 | contig 14864 bp, 16 predicted proteins | sample PhyTR2_FD_201031 | JGI IMG/M metagenome (GOLD analysis project Ga0308164, IMG submission 201031) | Phyllosphere microbial communities from UC Gill Tract Community Farm, Albany, California, United States - DLSLT.R2 | ecosystem: Host-associated > Plants > Phyllosphere > Unclassified | place: USA... | reverse complement strand
TCTACCGCTACTACCGCTTCCTCGGCATGCCACTCGTTCAGTCGATCCGCTTGGCGCGCCATCATCGGATGCACGTGAGCTGACCATGCAACGCATCTCGCCCGATCGGGTGTCCCTTGAAATTGCGCACCGCGCGCTTCACACGGACGCCCGACTGGACGAGATGCTCGAACACCCGGCCCTCAAGATCATCTTGGAGGCTCTCGCCCGCCGGCACATGCAGCGCCGAGCGCGGATCGATGTGAAGAAGCTGCAGGCCAACGACCACGATTGACCACCCGATGACCACACCGAACAGCCAGCCCCCGAACAATGCATTCGTTTCGCTTAAAGTCGCCGCCGAGAAGAAGATTCACGGCGACGACGTGTCGAAGGTGACCTCGTTTGCCGTCGCGCCACACCTCCTGGAGACCGAGGAAGGCTTCAACGCGCGCCCACTGAATTTGCAACACGTGGCAGAGATGTCGCTGGCCATGCGCAACGGCGCCACGTTCCCGCCGCTCGAGGTACGCGTCGATGATGGTCACATCCTGATCGTTGACGGACACCACCGCCACGCCGCTGCGCTCAAGGCGATCGCCGAAGGCTTCGAGATCAAGGCGCTGGACTGTCGCCACTTCCGTGGCAACGACGCTGACCGCGTCGCACACATGCTCAACAGCGCATCCGGACTGGCGCTCACGCCGCTACAGCTCGGCGTCCAGTACCGCAAGCTGCTTGGCTTCGGCTGGACCGAACCGCAGATCGCGAACCGTCGCGGCAAGTCCGTCCAGCACGTCAAGGACATGATCCAGTTGGCTGAGGCGGACAGCGACGTGCACCAGGCTGTGAACGCTGGCCATCTTTCGGGCACGGCTGCTCTCAAGATGGTCAAAAAGCACGGCGCCCGCGCCGGAGCTGTCATTCGTGACCGGGTCGAGCGAGCCAAGGCTGAAGGCAAGGACAAGGTCACGCCGAAGGCGCTGGCCGGCACTGCCAAGGTAACTGACAAACAGATGCTGGCTTGGCTTGTTGCCAACAGCGCGATGACGGCCTATCCAGGGGCTCAGCCACCAGGCGTAGCACAAGGCTTTGCCATCATTTTCGAAGTGCCCGCAACGGCAGAACACAGCAACGACCTTCTGTCGGTGCTCGCAGCCGCAGCAACTCATTCCACCACCACCTAAAGGACCACCATGAATCGCAACACCATTGGCCCCGGCTCGCCTGTCAAGTTCGACAGCGAAGTCGGCCCGCAGCAAGGCACCGTCGCCGAGATCCTCACCGACATCGGCAATGGCGCCCGCATCGCCTTCGTGCGCGTCACTGGCACCCTCGACGGCGCGCCGTGGCGCGTCCCAGTCAATGACCTGCAGCACGTGGAGGCGGCATGAGCACGAAGGCATTCGCCATCTTCCTTCAAGACCTGCGCGATGGCCGCGCCCACACCGAGCTGACTTCGCAGCTGGCCGAGCTGCTGACCAAGGTCAAGGACACGGGCAAGGGCGGCGACATCACCTTGAAGATCAAGATCAAGCCCGCAGGCCGCGGCCAGGACGTGGACAAGGTGACTGTTACTGACGCAATCACCGTGAACCTGCCGAAACCAGAGCGCGGCGAGGACTTCTTCTGGCTGACCGACGACAACGATCTGTCGCGCAACCATCCTCGCCAGCACGCACTGGAGCTTCGCGAGGCCACCACCCCTACCCCACTTACCTTTAAGGAAGCTTCAACGTGAATACCCAAACCAATAACGATGGCCTCGCTCAGGCGATCGCCAAGATCGGCGCGATGCAGGACGCAGCAACCGCTATCCAGGAGATCCATGGGACGACCCACTTGGTCGTCCCGGAAGGCTACAGGCACATCGACCTGACCGCAGCAATCGAACAGGCCGGCGCAGCTCCGATACGCAAAAAAGGTGCCGTGCACTTAAGCGACCTGGCCAGCTTCAATGTTTACGTCGCAGATCAGGGCTCGCCCATCGACACGTACATCTACGCCGACCCGGACAGCCGCACGCTCACTGCCGTACTCAACGAGCATGTGAAGTCGCAGCGGTCCACGGGCTGGCGCGATCACCGCGCCGTCTACAAGGCCGAGCTGAGCCGCGAGTTCACTACCTGGATGCAGTTCAACAAGAAGCCGATGGAGCAGGAAGACTTCGCCATTTTCCTCGAGGACAATATCGCTGATGTGGTTGAGCCATCGGGCGAAGCACTGCTGCAAATCGCGTTGACGCTCCAGGCGAAGACCGAAGTCAATTTCAGCAGCCATAAGCGGCTCGACAACGGTCAGATTCAGTTCGCTTACAGCGAGACGGTCGACGCCCGGGCCGGCACCGGGATGATCGAGATCCCGCGCGAGTTCACCATTGGCCTGCGCCTGTTCAAGAACGGCGACGGCTACAAGGTTCGCGCCCGCCTCAAGTATCGCCTTGGCGGCGGCAAGCTCAAGTTCTGGTACGAGCTGGACCGCGCCGAGAACGCGATCGAGGATGCCTTCCAGGCGTATGTCAACCAAGCGCGCGAGAACGGCTTCACCGTCCTCATCGGCAAACCGTAAGCGTGAGCCCGCCATGCGCCGCTACCACCGCCCTGTCGTCTTCCAACCCAAAGCCAACGTGCCGATGGTCACGGAAACGCGTGACCGGCTGGCCCTGCAGATCCGCATGGCGGGCGAGTCGCTGATCGAGCACCCGAGCATCGACGCCTACAACACGCTGTCGAAGATGCTGGCCTCGCTCAATCGCGCCGGCATGGCCCCTGCCCTGCTCGATCGCGGCACCAACGTCATGAACACGATCTGCGACCGCTATGAGCAGTCGCGCCATATCACCGTGGAGTCCGAGGAGGCAGTGTCGCTGCGCGAGAACATCGCCGATATCGACGCTGCGTTACATCGCCTGCCGGTGCAACGGTTCAACAAGGCGGTGGCCGAGGTGGAGACGTTCTTCACCGTGGCCGAGGCCCAATCAACGAATGAGAACTAGTACATGAAGCGCGACGATTTCACCTTCTCCCTGGGCTTCGGCCACGAGCGCATCGCGGACAACTTCGCCGGCGGCGGCGGCGCGAGCGAAGCAATCCGCCAGGCCTATGGCCGCGATCCAGACATCGCCATCAACCACGACGGCGAGGCACTGGCGATGCACGCAGCGAACCACCCGACCAGTCGCCACATCCGCGAGGACGTGTTCCTGGTCGATCCCATGAAGGAAATCGGTGACGGTCCGCTCGGCGCGGCCTGGTTCTCACCTACCTGCACGCACTTCTCCCGGGCGAAAGGATTCAACATACTCGACCAGACCACGCGCGGCCTGGCATGGGTCGTCTTGAAGTGGGGCGTGCTGCTGGCGCCACGCTCGATCTACTTGGAGAATGTCGAAGAATTCCAGGGCTGGGGGCCGCTCGATGAAAAGGGTCGGCCGATCAAGGAGCACAAGGGACGCACCTTCGCCGCTTTCGTGCTGGCGTTGACCACTGGCTTGCCGAAAGAACATCCCGATCTGGCCGAGATCCGCGCCACCTTGGGCGACGACTTCCCGTTCGAGCGAATCTACGCAGGCCTGGGCTACAAAGTCGAGTGGCGCGTGCTGCGCGCCTGCGACTTTGGCGCCGGCACCATCCGCAAGCGCCTATTCATGGTGATGCGCCGCGACGGCATCGCGATCCGCTGGCCAGCACCGACGCACGGCGACCCGGCCTCGAAGGAAGTCAAGGCAGGCAAGCTGCTGCCGTTCGTGACCGCTGCCGACTGCATCGACTGGTCGATCCCATGCCGTTCGATTTTCGACCGCAAAAAGCCGCTAGCGGTCAACACGCTGCGGCGCGTCGGGCGTGGGTTCGAGCGGTACGTGAAGGACGCCGCGAACCCCTACATCGTCGGGGCTGGAGGCCCGGGCTACGCCGGCAAGCCAACGTCTGTCAACAAACCGTTCGGTACGCTGACAACGGAGAACCATCGCGCGCTGGTGTCAGCCTCGCTTGTCCAGATAGGATATGGTGAGGCTCCGGGGCAAGCGCCGCGTGCTCTGGACATTGAGGAACCGCTGGGTACGATTGTCGCTGGCGGCATCAAGCACGCGGTCGTTGCCGCGTCGCTGGTCCAGTACTACAAGAGCGGTAGCCAGAACGTCGCAGTCGACCGGCCAATGCCGACCATTGTCACGAAGGACCGCGTCGGCGTCACGTGCGCCTACCTGTGCAAGCACTACCAGGGCGTCGTCGGCGTGCCCGTCGACCAGCCAGCGCCGACCGTGACGACGTCCGATCACAGCTCGCTGATCACCGCGCACCTGGTCGGCATTGACAATCAGAGCAACGGCGATCGTGACACTTGGGACGTAGCGCGCCCGCTCGGCACTGTCGTCACCGAGAACCGGCATGCGGTCGTGACGAGCAACTTGGTGAAGCTGCGCGGCACCAGCACAGCGGCGGCAACTGACGAGCCGCTTGGCACGGTCAGCGCCGGTGGCCAACACCACGCGGAGATGCGCACCACGCTCACGCCGCCTGGACTGACCGACGAGCGCCGCCAGAAGATCCGCGCCTTCCTGCGCGAGTATTGCCCAAGCCTCAAAGATGCCGAGCACCCCGAACTGGTGACGATCAATGGCGAGCTGATGGAAGTCGCCGATATCGGCCTGCGCATGCTCGTGCCGCGCGAGCTGGCCAACGCGCAAGGGTTCCCGCCCGACTACATTCTGGATCCGTTCTACACGAAGGTCTGCAAGCGCGGCCGCACGACCACCAAGCGCCTGTCGGGCAGCGCCCAGGTGCGCATGATCGGCAACAGCGTGTCGCCACCGCCGGCCGTGGCCGTGCTGCGTGCGAACAACGCTCACGAACAGCTGATGGCGAGGGCAGCATGAGCAGCTGGGGAACACCAAGCCGGATCAGCTCCGACCTTTACCGCGAGCGCACCGCAGCGACACCACCGGTCTCGCTTCGCCGCCGCCGATGCGCATGCGGCAAGGTCGTCACGGCCAAGCAGCTAACGCAGTACGGCGCGTGCGCCGCATGCGTGCTATGCACGCCGAGCCAGGCGAAGGAGGCGCGATGACAGGACCTGTACCGAACAACCAGGACGAGCCGAATGATGTCGAGGCGTACCGGCATCACCTGCTCCTGCTCAAGTCAATGCACTGCTGCCGTCCAGTGGTCTACGAAGGCCTGAACCAATTCATCACGTGCCTGACCGCGAACCGCGACGGCGGGCACATCTCGATGACGGTCTACCTGGCCGGCAAGCCGGGCGCCATCGACAGCAGCCAGATTCAAATTCAACATGCAGCCCAAGAAGGAAAAAGAGCATGACCGACCATACAACCTCGGCAAACGCTGAGACGCAGCAAGCACTGCACACGCTGATCTCGGACGATGCCTACGCCATTACATTCCAATCCGTCGGGCAGTACCGAGCTGCGCTGCTCAGGAACAAGGCCCCTGCTGCGATCCCGCTTATGACTGATCCACTTGGCCGACACTGGCGTCAGCCGAACGACATACGGCAGGCACCCATGGATGACACACACGTGTTGCTGACGTCGCGTCAAGTGGAAGAACTATCCGACTACTCGCGCAGCTATCCAAGCGGTACCTATGACGGCAAGTGCTGGAAACGCGAGGGACAGGACTGCTGGTACTTGTGCTGGTACGAGCCTCACAGCCAGCCTGGGAAGATTGGCATCGGATTCCGCATCATTCTAGAAGCCGACATCAAGCGCGCCGCCCAGCTCGACGGCAACCAGGGAGATGTCAGATGAGCCGCTACCTCACAGCCGATGAACTGGCCGAACTGATCGGCTGCGCACCCACCAGCTTCGCCTGCATGCGACGCCACTTGACGCGCAACAGCTGGCCATTCGAACCGAATCTGCGTGGCTTCCCTCAGGTCAGCAGGGAGTACCATAACGCCCGCATGTCGGGCCACACCCCCACGGACACCACCGTCGAGCATGACGATGAACCGGATTTCAGTATGTTTGAGGCAGCATGATAGGAAGAAGGAAGTCCCCGGACGGCATGCCGTTCCGGCTCTACGAGCGCATCGGCAAGTTCAAGGTAAGCTACGGATACAAGCTGCCCGATGGCACCTGGGCATTTCGCCTGACCGCGCCGGTGGACGATGCTGCGGCACGCGCACGTGCTCGTTCTGACGCGGTCGACCGCGCGAACGTGCTAAACGGTGCGCCGCTCGAGGGCGGCGAAACCGAGGCCCTGTTCCGACGCTACTTTGCCTGGCAGCACGGCTTGCCTGCTCAAAGCGAGGACCGGAAGGCAGCCAGCACGCTTAAGGAAAACGAGCACAACGAAGCCAAGCGACTCCTGAGGAGTTTTGCGAAGGTGAAGCCGGCATCGATCAAGCCCGTCCATATCTACAAGTACCTGGACGGTCGTGCCGCCGAGGGGGCACCCGCCAAAGCGAACAAGGAAATCGCTTTGCTGTCTGCTGTGCTTGAGTTCGGACGCCGGAAAGGCGTGCTGGAAACAAACCCGTGCCGAGACATCAAGTACAACAAGACTTTGCCGGACACGCGCTATGTGACCCCCGCTGAACTCGACCTAGTTGTCCAGACGGCCCGGGAGCGAGGCGGTATGTATGTCGTCGCCGCGCTATGTCTGCGTGCAGCCTACCTCACAGTCAGCCGGCCAGACGAGATGCGCCAAGTCATGCGCCAGTCGATCAAAGAAGATGGAATGGAAATGTTGGTGGGCAAGCGCAAGAAGGGCCGCGCTCCCAAATCAAAACTGATCGAGTGGTCAACTGAGTTGCGTGCGGTTATCGACGAGGCTTTGTCGCTGCAGCGCACGACGAGCCTATATGTGTTCGGCAACAGTGACGGCCAGCCATACACAATCAGTGGATGGAACACGAACCTGCGCAGATTGATGGAGCACGCTCGAAAGAAGGCCGAGGCCGAAGGCTTCGAGTTCACCAGATTTACCTTGAAGGACATGCGACCGGCTGCGGTTACTGACAGGGTAGACGACGGCGACGAGACCATCACCAACGCAACTGGACACAGTAGCGACCGCATGATCCAGCAGGTTTATGATCGTCGGAGGACAAAGAAAGCTAGAGCTACTAAGTGAACTGATGATCCCTCTGTAGAGGCGTGCCATAATATTTCAATGCGCCCTGACATATTTTACAAATACACCTCACCCGATACAGCGCTGGTGGTCTTGAGAAACATGACCCTGCGCTGGTCCAGTCCTGGGTTGTTCAATGACCCGCTGGAGCTCCGACGCATGCCCCGGATCTCTCCTCCACCGATCGCTTCGTTCCGCGCCTACATGACGACACTAGGCGAGGCGGCAGCGGGCCTTCGCACGCTTGATGAGTCAAAGCTAACGAGTGATTCACAGAAATACATGCAGATTTTCCGCAATGCATTGCAGCGACACTCCCTTCACACGATCCTGAGTACTCTCCCAACGACACTGCCCGACCATGACAAAGAAATTGACGAGGCACTGGTCCAGTATCTAGAACACAACGACGCACGGATACTTTGCCTATCGGAAACGCCGACAAACAATGCTATGTGGGCAAACTACGCTATGAATGCTACTGGGTGTGTTCTCGGTTTTCGACCGACCCAGAATTCGTGGCTGGACGACGTGAAGCAAGTACGTTACTTCGATGAGCTACCAGTTCTGGGATCCGGAGTTGATCTGCTGCTTTACGGACATACCGCAGAGATGACCCAACGCAGCATGGATGTACTCGGGTACTCGAAAAAAGCTGAATGGGGATACGAAAAGGAATGGCGCATACTGCTGTGGGCTGAAGAGAAAGACGACGCGCTTTATTCCGACTATCTTTTTAACGTTAGCGAACTTGAGTCAGTTACGTTCGGAGTCAGGATCTCGAAGATAACTGAGGATGCCGTCCGAGTTCTCGTAGCGGAACGTTACCTGAACTGCCAACTATATCGCATGGTGGTCAAGGGCGGGGAGACTGTCAGGCTTTTAGCCTGATCTGTAATACAGCTATGTAGGCACCCTAAATTGTTGGAAGATCGTAGTTGCACCCACACTATAATGCGGTTTACGGCAGGATCAAAATTCCAAAGATTTCATTGAGTAACTTAATAAAATCAGTGACTTATCTTCGGTTGAGCAGAGGATTGTGATTCCTGTTGTCGTGGGTTCGAGCCCCATCAGCCACCCCACAGAATGTAAGTAAAAAGCCCAGTCTTCGGACTGGGCTTTTTGCGTTCTGATCCGAACAAAAGCCGGGGTCAGGTCTGACATTCGGACACGACCTCAACATTGAGCCTGTAGTCCTTCCTGCACGGCATCGAAACTCTTTGCTCAGCAAACTTCCTAGGCTCTTGTTGCTATGTTAAGCGTGAGCTCGTGTCCGAATTTGATACCTGACCCCGGCTTCCCTGGCTTCACATGGCAACGCGAGAACGTCGATCGAGTCGGCGCTGCGCTCCTGGATGGCAGTCACGTCGTCTTCGGTGAGTGCGGGTGCTCCCCCGTCTGGACAAGCGCCGCGCCATAAGCAAGCAAGTTTTTGCTGAGTTATCTCTGATCCGGGTAAGTCAACCTCACATCTCAAGCCCGCTGACCCACGCCAAAATCTGGTAGCGACTATAGATAGAAAATATCCCTAATTCAATTGGGAGGGGTTATGGCCTATTTCATATATTCTGGGGACGTGGAAAAACTAAACGGTCGCGCACCATTTTCAGACGGCGAGTGTGTAGCGCTTGTGCAGGCAACGACAAGTGTTGGGCATACGAGCCGATGGAGGCCAGGACCTCGCGTAGTCGACCTGAGCTATTTGAATCCGGGAACTGTGATCGCAAACTTCGTATTCGACAAGCAGGGTAATGGACGCTTCCCGAATCAGCATGGATACCATGCAGCGCTGTTCGTGGATTTTTGCGGGAGGGGCGTGTCGAGCACCACAGCAAAAAATATACGGGTCATGGACCAGTGGCGCACGCGCATCCCAAATACCGTCAGGCAGCGGGAAATCGTCGCGCGGGGCAAAAGTAAGGCCCAAGGAAGTGCCTATTCCGACTCAGATAACGCAGACCAGTTCTACGTGGTGGTTTCCAAATGAAGGCAGCACTGCTCGCAATTATCTTGGCTTCTGGCGCCGTGCAAGCAGAGGTAATCGACTGTCCTGCGAAGAATTCTGGAGCGCGACTCATCGGGGCCGGCATGTTTGAAGGTGATGGAAAACAGTACGAATTGATGGGTGAGCCGAAAATGGTGCGCGGCGGCCACGATGTCAGATTCGGCTTCAGTGGTGGCGAGGTGAGGTGGATAGCCTGCTGGTACGAGCCCACTACCGCTCGCTGGTATCGCGTTAGCGCTTCCGCGAGACATTGCATACTTAAACAGCGAACAGTGGAGTCGCGCCAAGTGACAGCATCCGTCCAGTGCAAATGATTTTGCGCTTCTACTTCGGCCAGGCCCAAAAAAGTAGCGTCAGGTCAGAAAGATGGGGGCGGGTCCGACATTCAGACACGTGCCCTAGATTCATCCTGTTGTTCTTCCAATGCGGCAAACAATGTCTTTGCTAAGCCAAACTTTTCAGTCTTCGACGTTATGGTAAGCCTGAGCTCGTGTCCGAATGTCAGACCTGACCCCGGCTTTGGTTTAAGTCAGCGGCTGGCAATCATCACCTGCTCAACCCCATTCCACACCAATTGCGTATTCAAATCCCGCGACGCCGACAGCTTGCCATTGACGTACAAATTGGTCCGCAGCGCATACCTTCCCTGCGACGCATCCTTCGGCAGCGTGATTTCAAACGAGTTCTCGAAGCGCCCGCCTGAGTTGTTGGTCAGCGCCTTCGAGCCTGATTTGAACTGCTTGCCATCCTGATCGAACACCACCAGCTCTTCACGCACTTGCATGACCGGCGTCGTCGCACCGTTCACCAGTTCGACGGTTGAGTTGACCACCACCGGCTTGCCACGCTGTACCGTGCTGGCGTTCAGGCGTGGCTGGTACGACACCACTTGCGGCTCGGCAGGGAGGCGGCCGCGGGTGCGGATGAAGTCGTTGTCGACCTGGGCGGCGGTGCGGGTCTGGCGTGATTGCGAGTTGATGGCCACGCAGCCGAGTGCGGCCACGATGCCACCGGCGGCGGCGCCCCTTGCTGCGCCGCGTTTGCCGTCCATTAGTGCGCCCAGCAGTGCGCCGGCTGCGGCGCCCATCAGTGCCGACGAGCCGACGGCGCACGGGTCCTGCTCGGCAGCGACGCCGCCTTGCGGGTACTGCGTTTGCGACATGCCGCTCTGGCCGGTGGTGGCGCAGCCGGATACCAGGCTCGTCAGCAACGTGAGCACAACGATCTTTTTCATTGGCGTTTTCATGGTTTTCCCTGATGAGACTGCTTTATCTGATGGTGGTTTCTTCTTGCAGCATCTGGCGTTCGCGATCGCGGATCTGCTGCATCATGCTGTCGAGCTGCGGATTGTTCGGGTCGGCCCGACGTGCGCTTTCTACATAGGTTTTGGCGGCATCAAATTTTCGCTGCAACAGCGCCTGCTCGGCATCGCGCAGGAACATCGTCGCCATCGACGTGCGCTGCGCTGCGCCCGTGTCTTGGGTAGTGGGCGCAGTCGGCGCACGCGGCGCAACTGGCTCTTGCACCTGGCTTGGCATGCGCTGGACCGGCGCCGCACCCGGCATGAAGACCTCGGCAGGCGGCACCGGTTGCGATGCAGCCGCAGCGGCGGCATCCAGTGCGTCGACCTCCCATTTAAGCTGGTTCAGGCTGGGCTCATCGCGGTTCAGGCCCGTCAGTTTGGCCAGTGCGGCCCTGGCTTGCGCCTGGTCACGTGCATCGAGCGCACTGCGCACGTCAGCCAGTGCGCCCTTGATGGATTCCTGGGTCGCCTCCAGCCTGGTGCGCAAGGCTTCGGCCTCCGGCTTGTTTGAACACGCTGCCGTCAATTCGTTCAGTCCCGCGCGCGCACGACCAGGCCGGCTGTCCTGCAGCAAGCCGTCGATCGCACGGAAGTTGCGTAGGCAAGTGTTGTCGGTCTTTTCCGCTGCCGCAATCGCACGTTGCAAGGTGTTGACCTTGGCGCGCTCCTTGTCGCCGCATTCGGCGCTGGCCCGCAGCGCCTGGGTGCGCGCGACGGCAAGGTCGCCCGACGTGACCGCCTGGGTGCCCAGGTCGAAAGCCGATTCACAGGCGTTTTCCTCGATAACTGGCTTGTCATTGGAACCCATGTTGTAGAGCACAACCAGCAGCAGCGCGATCCCACCGGCGATCCACTTGCCCTTCCCGCCTTTGCGCGTCGCAGGCGGTATCGGCGTGCGATCGGCTGCAGGCCGGGACGGCGTTGCGGGCGCAGACGGCGGCACAGCGGCAGCAGGCGGCACACTTGCCGCCGCCGGCGCCGCAACTGGTCGCGGTGTCACGACAGGCGCGGCAGGCGCAGGCACGCTCGGCGGCGCTGGTACCGCAGCAACCGGAGCACCAACCGGAGCAGCAGCAGGAGCAGCAACCTGCCCCACCTTGCGCACCGCCCCATCCACCCCTTCACCACAGAATGGACAGAACGCCACCTCACCCTGCAGCGTCGCACTGCAGCCAGAACACTGTTTCAAAGTCTCATCCTCACAGCATCGGTGGCAACGGCGGCGGCGATGCCGGTGCCCCAAACAACATCGTCAATTCCGGCAACTGCCCCAGCTCACCCCAGGCTGCAAGACCAGCACGCCACACCTTCGTGCCAGCAACCACGACCTGCCCCGTCTGCACCATCTGCACGATCTGCTGCGCGGTGTACGGGCCGAACTGCTGCCCACCAATGCCCAGATGATATTGATGCTCAACGAGCGGTGGCGGCATACCCAGTGGCGGCGGCGTGGCGCCCAACGGCGGCGGCATGCCAGGCATGCCCGGCGCGCCAGCCGGGAACGTGGCAACAGGCGCAGTAGCCTGCGGCGCCAGCAAGGCATCTAACTTACCGGCATTGAACGCATCCGGCTTGATCACGTATTTCAGGCGCAGATGACCATCCTCGCCCGGCTCGCGCACTTCCCAGTCATACGCGTCTTCATCGGAATCCGGCACGACGCTCGCCCACTCCGTCAGCACCTCCAGCAATTGCTCGTCCGCGCGGTCGATGTCGCGCTGGCTCATGCCCTTGCGGCGGGCCTTCTCGGCCAGCTCGCGTTTGGCTTCACCGGCAATCGCGCTGGCAAAGCCCTTGCGGTCATCCTGCGCGCCGGTCGCGTCTTCCACCAGTTTCGGCGTGTAGACGGCCGTCTCGTAGTAGCTGGCCAGCGCCGCCAGCGCAACGGTCTGGCTGGCGTCGAGTTCAGCCAGACGTTCCTGCACCCGTTCGACAATGGCGTCGCGGTAGGTGGCGGGCAAGCCGTTCTGGCGGATGGCGCGTTCGTTGCCGATGCGGCGCACGTCGCCGCGCGCGACGGCAAACTGGTACTGCCCGCGCGGAATCACGCGCTGGGTCGAGCGCGTCAAAATGCCCAGCATGATCGCCTGCAGGTACTGCTTGAAGTCTTCGGCCAGGCGGTTGATCTCGTCGGTCGTCGGCGCCATCGGATGGCTGAACTGGGTCGAGTCGATGTGCGTGTGGGTCGGGTTCTTTTCGGCTTCCTTGCGGTAGCTGGTGCGCCACCCTTCCATGCCGCGCAGCACCGTCATCGGGATGCCGGACAGTTCACAGTAGCAGACGGCGCGGCCCGGCACACCGGTCTCGACGATGGACAATTGCGCCGCCGTGATATTGGCCTGGGTCGGCACGCAGGTATTGAGTTCGGCGCCAAACAGGCGTTTAAAACGGTCGGCATTGGCCACGCCCACGAAGCACTTGAACTGGTCGGCCTTGACGGTGAAGTCACCCGACAGGTTCGCATCGATCCACGGCATCGCGCAGGCCAGCAGTTTGCGGAAGCGGTCCATCCGTTCGGCCGGATTCATTTGCTCCAGCGCCTCGATCAACGGATCGTGATCGACGTTGTCCGCGTCGCCCGCACCGGCCAGCGTCAACTGCCGCTCGGCCATGCGTTTGACTTTGTTGATGATCTCGCTGCGCTGGGCGGCGTCGCCCAGCATCGGGAACAGCACCTTCGAGCCGCCCAGGTCCTTGAACGCTTCGTCGGCCCATTCGCGCAGTTGCAGCGCGTTCGGCATCGGCACGTTGCGCTCGGCCACTGGCACCGTGATCAAGGTGGCGTGGTCCTTGTTCAGGTCTTGCTGGATGATGGCGTTGGCATGCTGCAGCTGGCCCAGCATGGTCAGCACGGCTTCGCGGCCGGCTTGCAATTCGCCGACCAGGCCGTTCCAGATGGCGCGACCCTGCGCGTCGACGCCGTTCTTCTTGCCCAGCCAGGCGGACAGGTCGGCCATCAGGATCGCCGCTTCGTCGGCCGCCTTGGCGCGCAGGTGGAACTTGAGCGCGTTGGCGATTTCGGTGCGCAAATGGTCCAGCACCGTGACTGCCTGCTTTTCGTTATTGCTACTGAAGAAGCCGCCCCGCGTCTGTTCGAGGTTGGCCAGCAGGCGTTCGTATTCGCGGGTGCGCACCGCTTCCTTGATTTCGCGGTAACGCTCGCTGTTGAGCTTCAGAGCGCTGATCAGGCCAGTGCCCGGCGCCTCGAGCCGGTCCTTGATCTGCTCGACCAGCGACAGCACGTATTCGAGGCCGCCGAAATCCTTGTTGTCGAGGTAGGCGTAGAGCTGGTCGCGGATCGCGAGCTTGATGCGCTCCAGCACTTCGCGCCGGCGCTTCACGACGCGGTCTTCGGTCGTGTCGGCGGTGGAATCCTGGTCGCGCACCGAGTCGCGCTCGAGCTGCTGGACGGTTTCGCGCACCTGCGTCGGCCACTCTGCGCGGTCGAAGCCGGTACGGATGCTGTCGATGCGTGCATTGACGCGCTGCTCGACGCCGGCCAGCAGCAGGCCATGCTTGTCCTGTAGCAGGTCGTCGACGAGCGCGTAATCGAGGAACTCACCGCTCGAGCGTTTCAGCTCGACGTTGCGGTCGGAGAAGGTCGGGAAGTCGCTGAACGGCGCGGCGCGCAGCGCCATCTGGGCCGCCATGAATTCATCGCGCTGCTTGTCGGTGGCGCGGTTCACGCCGGTGTCAACGCCGCCCACGCCAAAGAAGGCCTTGAGCATAGCGCCGGCCCAGCGGTGCGCGCGCTCTTCGCGCCGCGCTTCCTGGCGCGTGTCGAGCACGGCCTGGCCAAACGACGAGAAGCGCTTCGAGTACGACAGGCGCATGTCGGCAAAGCGGTTCTTCGGCACCAGCGCGTCGTGCAGGAAGTTCTTGTGCTGCGCCTGGTTCACGGCCACCGAGCGCTTGCGGCGCGCGAAGTCGCCCGAGGCAAAATCTTCGAACAGCGTGTCGGCCACCATGTGGTAGACATCCTTGACGTCGTTCGTGTGCTGCTGCGCCAGGTTGCCCGAGTCGATCAGATAGACTTCGCTGTACGGCTCGCGCGGCAACTCTGGCTGGTCGTAGGCATCCCAGCGGCCCACGTAGCCCTTGTTGCCAAGCATGGCCGATTCGAGTTCCATCAGCGCGGCGTAGCCGTTCGCTTCGGTGCGCTCCTTGTTGGCGCCCGCATACCCGGTCGGCAAGAACAGCATCAGTTCGACGTCGGCATTGCCCACCTCGGACTTGGCCAGCCAGCGCGCCAGCAAACCCATGTCGAGGAAGGCGCCGGAGCCGGTGCCGCCGGCCACCGAGCCCACGATGACGATGCGGAACTTCTCGGTTTCCATGCGCAGGCCGAGGCGCGCCAGTTGCTGCTCGTGCGACAGGCCGGCCTTGAGCGTCTTGAGCTTCAGGCGGATCTTGTCGCGGATCTTGGTGTACTTGTCGAACAGGTACAGGCGCGAGACGGCGCGGATCTGGCCCG
>Ga0308164_10003279_pt1 | contig 14868 bp, 8 predicted proteins | sample PhyTR2_FD_201031 | JGI IMG/M metagenome (GOLD analysis project Ga0308164, IMG submission 201031) | Phyllosphere microbial communities from UC Gill Tract Community Farm, Albany, California, United States - DLSLT.R2 | ecosystem: Host-associated > Plants > Phyllosphere > Unclassified | place: USA... | reverse complement strand
AGCAGATCACCAGTTCGGCGTCGCCGAACTTGGTGATCGCGGCAAAGCGCATGTTGGTGAGCCGGGTCACCAACCGCAGGATGTTGGTGGTGGCTTCGATTTCAGCAATGGCTGAGCGTTCTTCCTGAGACAGGAGGGTGGGTGGGTAGTCGAGTGCCATGATGTACCTCGTCGTTTGGTGCAGTTTCGGCTTGTGAGGGAGGTTCTGCAAGGGGGAGATGGAGCGATGTTTTGACACGAGCGCCATGCAGCCAAAACCGAACATTCGGGTACAAAAAAGTCGTTGTGCGCCGCGCAAGGTGCTTGGTTTGTGACGGCTGCATGGTCGGCCGGGGGAAGTTGAATTAATTACTTAGGCATTTGATCTAAATGACTAATTTGGGTTTATAAAATTTTCTGAATAGCAGTTGGAATACAGGCAAAGCTGAATTGAGCAACATGCCTCATTGCCGTCCTGCGGGCATGGCCGACAAGAACATCTGTTTATCCGAACTGGCCAATCTAACGAGGCCATCTCTCGCGGGTTTGCCAAACCCAGCTCGGCCCGCTACTTAAGTAACCCGCTCAAACAAGTCTTTGAACATCATTTTGAACGGCGCATCGCTAGGGACCAACAGCTGGCGTGACTTCAAGCAAAAAGGCAGTACCCATAGCCGCAGCCCACCTGTCTTGGGGAACTCGAATACTGGTAGCGGTCGATCAAATGCCCCAGTCTTAGGGTAAATCAGCACCACATCTCCCGATCCATTCAGATAGCTTTGCCCATAGGCCTGCAACTGATAGAAGTCACCCTGTGCGAGGCCGTATTTATTCGTCCCATTTGCCTTGAGACCATCGAGCAGTTTCCACTTTGTATCGAGAACCAGCACATCTTTCTTGGCATCCTTGATCAACAGGTCTGGTTTTAGACAAAACCAATTCTGTTCTTGATGGCGAACCAAGTGATGGCTGCGTGCTTGGGTTTTCAGGTGAAGCGGCCTCGCCAGTTGCTTCGCTATATGCTTGGAGACGAACGCTTCGAACACTGCCTCCATTGGGAACAGCAGCGACGGAGCGTGATTGCCTCCGCGGCCTGTCATGGGTGATTGCTGTTCTAGAATCAACTTTGACCAAGCGAGTGCTTCTTCGTAGTAACCCATGCCCCGCTCAAGGCGTACCCGCTGGAAGTCCATATTAGGGTCTGCTGAAATCGGGACCTCTGCGAAGACAAATCTCAGTTCTCGAGCCAGTTGCTGATGTGTCTGAGATGCCGTCAGTTGCAGGATTCGTTGCAATGCGGTGTGTAATAAACGGTTTTCCGGACGATTAATCGAGAACTCGTCGTGCTCTGTAAAGAACCGGTCCGCCCTGCAAAGGTTTTGCCGCAGATGGGATGCCATCATCAGTTTGCCGCGAAGGGCAAACAGGTTGCTTTGCTGAGTGGTATAGGTGCTGCGCAGGCCTTGTTTGACGATATGCCCGACGGTGCGTAGGAACTCGGCAATAAAAACTTCCAGTAAGGGCATTCGTGCCGCGGCGAGGTTGGCGGTGTCAGTTTGGAGGTGGCGAAACTCTTGAAGGCAGCAGAGCATTTCGATCAACAGCTGACGAGCCTTCGAGGCGCCCGCACCTATTACTTTTCCGACTTTCGGCAGTACCTCGATTTGGTAACCGTCTGGTGCACGTATCACTCCAACAAAACTAGTGACCTGAACGGCTCGATGCCCGCGCCGTTGAGTCAGGCGCAGCCACGCTGGCTTACTGTCGTTGGAGGCCCGCAGGCACTGGCGTTCTAGCCATGCGTAGACCGTATCCGGGATAATGTGCAGACCCTCGGACAACGAGCCAGTCGAAGTCGCTGCCATCAACACGTCAAATTCGTAAATCGATATTCCGCTCACGTGCCTCCGCCTTCAGGTCGACAGCGTCTTGTAGATGCCAATGTAGGCATCCGGATTAGAGAGCGCAGCCTTCTGCAGAGCGTAGTGGCGCTTAGTGGAATAGCTGTCCATGCCATGATCGCTGCCGAACAGGCGAGCCAGATCATCCTCCTGATCTTCACCCTCAACGATAAAGCGTGCGGCTTGGGATTTCTGATTGTCTGCTAAGACAAGGCGGATCTTTTGCCAGTCTTCGAAAAAGTACTCTTCGAGCAGGGGCAGAATACGTGTGCTGAACACCTGTTGCAGGGCTACAAATCGCTCGTCTCCATCAGGCACCAGCGCTAATGCTGTGAAGTACGCATGGCCGATGCAATGGTCGCGGTCGTAGAGCATCTCGATGCGCTGGTTTATTGCATCAAGCATACGAGGCACATCCATTACTTGCTCCCCCAGACTGACTCGAAGGTTTGCAAGCGGCGCGCCTGGCTCGTCGCTAGCGTCCGGCATCAACGGCACAAACTCGAATCGGCGACGTAACGCGGTGTCCAGCAACGCAAGGGATCGGTCTGCCGTGTTCATAGTGCCGACAATGTCGACATTGGCTGGTACCGAAAAACTCTCTCCGGAATACGGTAACGTCACCGAGATGGCGTTTTTAGCACCTTCGCGTTTATCAGGTTCGATCAAAGTGATCAGCTCGCCAAAGATCTTGCTGATGTTTCCCCGGTTGATCTCGTCGATTACCATCGCGAACTGCTGATCTGGCGCCATACGTGCTTTGCGGCACAAGTCCTTGAAGACACCAGCGCGGATCTCGTATTGGACTTCACCGGATTCCGCATCGCCTTCGAGAACCGGACGCAGACCTTCCACGAACTCCTCGTACCCGTAAGATTGATGGAAGGTGACGAAACTGTAACGCTTGATGTATTCGGCTGAGGGAGGACCGGCATTGTACTCGTCTACCAGCCGCTTCAGATTGGCAGCTGCGTCCGCCCAGTCTCCAGTTAGTATCCATGATGAGTCCGATAGCTTATCGAAGACAGCCGGTGCCATTCGCTTGCTCATCTTGATGGTTTCGGAGGACTCGATAGCATGGTATTGGAGAGCATCCCAAACCGTGTTTCGCACACTCTTGTTCGTGCTTTTGGCGGCGGCAATCGATTTCATGAATGGGTGATCAAGCAAGACATCGACACTTGCTTTCCCGCCCAAGTGGTACAGAGTTGCTGCGATTGCCTCCCACCAGGTAAGGCTGGCAATCCTTTCGCTCACAAACTGATTTTGCCATTCTTCCTTGGATACCGAGGTCGTGACTTGCTCATACTCTCGCTTCATTAGCTTCGACAATTCGTATGTCTTGCCTGTGCCAGGTGGGCCGTAGTAGATACGATTGAGAGGAAGCCTTATCGCATCAGAATCAGCAATGTCGTCTTCGCCAGTCTCATCGTTGTCTTCCACCGGATCGTCCCTCAGTTGATCCGGCCATAGTCCAGGTCGTTCGGCTTCAAGTAATAGCCAGTCGTTGGGTAAATCATGCTTGTCGGCAAGGGATGCTTCAATCTTCGTGAGCAGTTCATTAGTTAGCGGCTCACGGTGGAGGATGGGGAGGGCGCCCACCTCACGCTTCCAGGAGAGCTTCCGCACTCGCGTGCCCCGCACAATGCCAAGTACGCCAATCGCCCGTTCGCTTCCGGGGTTCTTGCGGCCAAATCGCACCTGAATATCTTTGCTCGAGTGCCACCAGTCCAAGCCGGCCATATGTACAGCACGCGCCAATCGACAGAACTCCGCTTTGTCCTCTGGAGTCCATGAGGCGCGGAAGGTCTGAAACGCTGGCTTGCTGTCGAAGTGCTTGAGCAGGTCTTCGTCGTCCAGTGACTTACTCAGATTCATTTTGGCTACTAACTCTTCGTAATGCAGCTTGAAGTTGCGGATGGCTTCAGCGCTCCATTCGGTGAGCTGGTCCAGCGATTTTTCCAAACCATCGCCTGCGGGCATTGTTGTTACAAAGGGAGCGTTGTAATAGTCGCCTCGCAGGGCTAAGTAGGTTTTGCGCGTTTTACTAGACTCGCCCAGCCCGACGGTATCGATCTTGACCACAAAGCCGTCGTCGGCATCGATCCCTACGGTAATAGCCAGTTCCTTAGGCGCTTCCGGTGAGGGGTAAATTTTCGCCCAGTTGTAGCCAGAGAAATGATTACCCTGGTTGGTAGGCCGCTTGCGAATTTCGACGCGCCCTACTGGAAACAGCGTGGTCTTGAGTTTGTTAGCCCATGCCTGTGTGACTGCATAGGCTTTTTTCAGATCATCGTAAGCTTGGTTTTGCTCGGGGTTGGACTCGTCACGCTTGTGTCCTGCCCACTTGTTCAACAACTCGAAGTGGTTGCTCGTGAAATAGTCCGTCATCGTACTCAGATTCCTTCAACATCAATTCCATGTTCTGCCAACCATGTCTTGCGCTGTGCATAGTCAGGCATGACGCGTTCCAGGCGGAGCCAAAATTCTGGGGTGTGATGTGGCTCTTGCAGGTGCACCATCTCATGCACCACCACGTACTCCGCAATGGACTTGGGCAGTAGGATTGTTTTCCAATGAAAATAGAGCTGTGCGCCCTTACCACATGAGCCCCAGCGATAGCCCAGATCCTGCACACGCACACCGCTGGGGGTCAGGTCCATTCGCGCTTGGTGGTTCTCGACTCGTAAGGCGAGCCAGCTGCGGGCATGTTCGCTATACCAACGGATGAAATGTTCGCGGGCTCTTGGCAGTTCGCTACGCAGCAGGCGGAAGCGACCAGCAGAAAGTTTTAATGGCCCATCCTGCTCATCAACCAGTTTGAGGCGATAACTTCGTCCCAAATACAGAAACCCCTCTCCGTCGACGTATTCCTTGGTGGGGATTGAGCGCTGCAGGCGTTCCTTTTCGGCAAGACGCGAGTAAATCCAGAAGCTTTTTTCCGCTACGAATTGCCGCAGCGCTTGCTCCTCAACCTCTGGCGGTGCAGACAGGATAAGTGCGCCGTCACGTTCGACGGTGATCTGTAACGTCTTGCGCCGCGCGCTGCGGCGTAGCGTCAGTTGCAGATCGTTTACGGTGAGGGTTTGACTGCTCACAGCTGCATCAACCGTTCATGGCTGGCTCTCGCTTGATCCATCAGGCGGTCAGACAGCACCCCCGCCGTATCGCTATCCACCAAGGGCGGACGCAGTCGCATCAGGTAATCAAATAGCTGCCCGGCCAGCTCCTCCTGTGCCGCTCGCTTGCGCGGGCTCCAGATATCGCGGTGGCTTTGGAGTTCGCCCACCAACAGATCGACCAGTTCCACTGTCACATCCTTCAAACGCAGCAGCTCGGCGGGCTGCGGATTGGCGTCGGCACACACCACATCCAGCAGGGTGCGCAGGAAGGGTGCATAGTGTTCGGGCAAATCCAGGGGGCTGTAGCCATCGCTCATTTGACCGCTGCGCAGCTCGTTGATGATCTTCTGCATCTGTTCAACCAACTGATCCCACTGCTCGCCCAGCGACTTGAGCAGCTCGTTCAGGCGTTCGGACAGCTTGCGATAGAGCACCGGATCTTCATCAGTATGCTTGCGCACATGCGAGCGAATGGCGTGCTCCATCTCTGATGCCTTGGCGCGGTCGTTGACGCTTCGCGACAACTGTTTCTCGAAGTCTGCATCGGTGAGCTGGATCGGCGGAATCTTCGGGTCGATGCCCAGTGAGATAACATGATCGTCGATCAGTTTGCGCACCTTGGCACCGACATCCTTGCCCAATTGCGGCAGGTCCTTGTAGCGCCCACGTGCCCGCGCGTGGATATAGGCCAGGCGCTTGGCATCCTTGACGAAGGGCAGGCCCTCGGGGCGTGGCAGCACGGTGTCCAATGAGTTGAGGAACGCTTTGAGTTTTACCGCAAATTCGGCGCGCACCTTTTCCGACTCCAGTGCGGCAATGCAGGTTTCGGCATCTTCCAGCGACTCGATGCCCTGGCGACGCAGCACATCCACTACACGAAGATGACGATCGCGCAGCACCGGCACCTCGTCCTTGATGCTGCTCAGCGCACCTTCGATATCCTCGTCGGCATAGGCTGCCAGCGCTTCGCGCAGGTGGTTGGCGACCCCGTAGTAATCGACCACGATACCGCAGCGCTTGCCGAAACCAGTACGGTTGACCCGCGCAATGGCTTGCAGCAGCTCGGCTTCCTTGATTGGCCGGTCAAGGTACATGACCCCTTCGATGGGGGCGTCAAAGCCGGTGAGCAACATAGACTTAACGATCAGGAAAGCCAACGGGTCGGTCTTGCCTGGCTGCTCATGATTCAGGGGCTTCTTGAAACGCTGGATCAGCAGCTCGTGCTTGCTGCCATCCGTCCAGGTTTTCCACTCGGCCGGATCGTTATTTGAGCCGGAAATAATCGGTGCGAATTCCAGGCTGCGTAGCCTGTCGCGATAGCGCCACGCCTGCACGCGCGCCTGCAGCTTGGGTGGACGCTGGCACAGTGCTTCATCGTCGAGGTCCTTGTCGGCTGCTGGCAACGCTTCGGCCTCGGCCAACAACTGATCGCGGGCGGCCTGCAGTGCGTGGAAATAGCGGATTGCCGCAATCCGGCTATAGGCTACCACCTGCGCCTTGTAGCCATTGGGCAGGATATTGGTGACGTAATGTCTGAGGATGTCGCGCGCCTTATCTGCAATCAGCGCGGGGGCATCAAAGATATGGCCTTTGGTGGCGTATTTTTTCTTGATCAGCTCCAGCTCGTCCTGACTGTGCTCGCGGAACAAATCCTCGAACAGTTCATCCAGGCTCGCTCCATCTTTTAATGCGCCCTGGGCAGTGCGTCCTTCGTAAAGCACCGGCACTGTAGCGCCATCTGCCTCGGCTTCCTTGATGGTGTATTTGTCGATGAACGCGCCGAAAATTTCGTGGGTGCGTTTCTTATCGCCCATGATGATCGGTGTACCGGTAAAGCCGATGCGCACGCAGTTGGGTAGGCCCGCCAGCAGGTTTGCCTGCAGATCGCCGGCTTGGGTGCGGTGCGCCTCATCGATCAATACCAGAATGCTCTCGTCGTGGTTGAGCACCTCGAATGGTTTGCTTACTAGGTAGGGCGCGCGCTTTTCTGCGGCTTTGAGGGGTGCAGTAGCTTGCGTAGGGATCGACGCCTCCCCATCTTCTTCCTGTTCGGGATTGCGATACTTCTGGATGGTGGCGAATACCAAGCCGGGGCCCTGGCGACGTGCCAAGGCTTTAACACCCTCGATATTGGAGGCCACCTCCGGCAGTTCACCGCTCAGCGTGGCGGTGGCGGAGAGCTGGTTTTGCAGGTCTTTACGGTCAGTGACCACGATGATTTTGAAGCGGCGCAGTTGTGTATCCGTGCGCATCTTGCGCACCAGAAATACCATGGTCAGGCTCTTGCCTGAGCCTTGAGTGTGCCAAACGATGCCGCCGCGCTGGTCGCTCTCGCCGTGCTCAAGGCGTGTCTGCCCGCGTTTCATGCGGATCACCGTGCGGTTCACCGCGCGGTACTGCTGGTAGCGGCAGACCGTCTTGATGGTCTGCCCGCCAACCGGCATGAACAGCATGAAATGCCGGATCAGATCGAGCAGGTGGGCCGGCGTCAGCATGCCTGCCACCAGGCGCTCCTGCTCGGACAGTTTGGCTTTGCCCAACTGCTCGGCTACTGACTGCTCGCTGCCGCTACCCTCCGGGCCAACCACGGTTTTCCATTGGGAGAAATGCCCGAAGCCGGCCCCAATGCAGCCCACCCGTGCTTCGTCGTAGCTACTGGCGACCAACAGCTGCACGCTAGCGAACAGTGTTTCGTTGCCCTCGTTGTCCTCGACTTCGAAGGCCGCCTTGCGCTGGTTGCTGTAGCGGCGCAATTGATCGACAGCTTCGGCCAGCGGTTCTGGGATGGATGGGCTCTTGCATTCCACCACCACCAGCGGGATGCCGTTCACCAGCAACACCAGATCCGGGACGATAAATTTCTTGCCGCTGTTGTACCCCGGTGGGCAATCCACTCGGAACTGGTTGATCACGCGGAAGTGGTTATTGGCCGGGTTGGCCCAATCGATGTACTGGATGGTCTGACCACGTCCGCCTTCCCAGCCCTGAAGGCCATCGACCGTGATGCCTTTGAGCAGCAGCTCAGTGACTGTCTGGTTGGCTTCCATCAGCTTGCCGGCGCCCACGCGGGTAATGGCCGCCAGTGCTTCGGCAATGCGCTGCTCATCCAGCCAGGGCTGACCGTCGCGCAGGTTGATGGCAAGCAAGCGTTCGGCCAGTGCAGCTCGCTGAATCACTTCACTGAAACTGCTGCGACCAGTGATGGCCGGGTCGTCGAGGCTGCCCTCGATATGCTTCCAGTTCAGCCCCTGTAACTGAGCCACAAAGGGTTTTTCGACGTCATCCAATTCCCAGCCCACGGTTACTCCTTTAATCCAGTTCAGGCGTGTATGGGCTCATACAGGCTCATAGCGGCTCATAGCGGCTCATAGAATTTTTAGCCGAGCTTATAGACCGACCAGCGTCGTTCACCTTGCTGTATCAGTGTGCCCTTGTCTTTCATGCGCTTGAGCAGTTTTGCCGCTTGATCAGGCGAGAGCCGACAATGATCCATTACTTCAGCGCGCTGAATCTGCCCATGCTGCTGCACGTAGTTCAACACCATCTGCTCATGTTGAATGGGTGTGAAGCCTGCCTGGCGGGTATAACCGGCCTTGTCGCCCACGGCCTGGTACAGACTGGCTGACAGAGTGTAGCTGCGCCCTCGGGTAGAACCGTGGGCCTCGACCAAGCCGGCTTCGGTCAGGGCTTCCAGGGTGCGTTTGGCACTGGCGGTGTCGCGCTGGATCTGTACGGCCAGTTCGTCGGCCGTGACGCGCTTCGTCTCACGCAGGGCGGCCAGGGCGATCAGGCTGTCGATGGGCAGCTCGGCGTTGGTGGCGCGCTCGTGCTCGACTACTAGGCGGCGGAAGTCAAGGTCGGCCTCTGCGGTGGGTAAGCGCAGCACCACGCTCTGGGCGGTAGTGTAACTGTAGTCCGGGGCCGGCCGGCCGAATTTGAGCATGCCGCGGAAAATCTTGTCTACGCCTCGGCCGGAGCGTTCGACTACGCCGACGCGCTTCATGGCGTCGGCCAGGGCCGGGTTGCGCGGGCGCGGTTCGGTCACCAGCAGGTTGGCCAGGGTCACGCCATCGACCAAGCCACCGGGGTTGCTGACCACCAGGGCATCGTCTTCAAGACGCACATGCACCGCGCCCCGGCCGTGGTAGTCACGATGGACCAGGGCATTGGCCACGGCTTCTCGGAAGGCGCCGAGGTCCACCTTGGGCACCGGTACGCGGAACAGGCCGACCTGCAGTTCTTCCTCGGGGTTGTAGGGGCGGAAGTTGGTTTCCAGCCAGTCCAGTGCCTTGAGCAATGGGAAGCGGCGAAACTCATTGAAGCGCACTGCTTGCTGGGCCAGCACCTGGAAAGCGAACTCGTGGGTGGGCACCAGTTGGCGCAGGGAGGTTTCCCGGCCGATCAGTAGCAGGCCGGTAAGGGTCGGCACGTGCATACCGTCCGGCTGGCGCGCAGTGAGCAGCAGTGCGCCGTCCAGGGCTTCGTCGTCCAGTTCCAGCAGCACGCGGTCGCCGCCGTATTGCTGCACCGCCTGGCGCAAGCGCTCACGCTCCAGTGGGTCGAGGTCGGCCAAGGTGGCACCGGCCACCGGCTGGGCGGAGACATCGAGCAGGCCAAAGCTGCTTGCGCGGCTGCTGCGCTCATGGGGCAGCATGGCTATGCATTCGGGCGTGCCGTCGTGCTTCAAGCGGCGGCGTAGATAGACACCGCCGGTGGTGGCCACCTCGCCCTGGGTTTTGGGTACACGGATACGCGCCACGTTCACACCATCCAGGTCGAGCGCCTCGGCCTGTACGTTCAGCGAAGGCGAGGTGCGCGCTGCGACCATGCCGGCCAAGCCCTCCAGCAGGCGATGCTCGGCATGCAGGCCGGTGAGTGTGCCGTCGTCCTCGACGCCCAGCCACAGTTCGCCGCCCTCAGAGTTAGCAAGACACACCAACGCCTCGATCAGGCGGAGTCGGACAGCTTCTTGCGGTCACTCTTGAACTCGACGGTGAGGGTTTCGCAGGTCGGCAGGCGCGGGGTCATCTCAGGCTCCCATTTGTCTAACAGACTGTTTGTCGATAGGTGCAACAGGCACTGATTCCAACAGCGGAGTGACACGCACGCGGCCGGTCAGCAGGTCGTCCATCAGGCCGGACTTCATGCTCTGGAGTTTGCCGAGTTCGGCTTCCTCTGCGAGAAGTTTGGATTCATAAGTAGCGATCCGGAGTTCGATTCGCTCTTGCTCATCAAGAGAAGGAACACCCGCATTCACGCTTCCAAGCTCTCCCCGCGTTACATGCAGAAATGAGTCTTTGAAACCATGAGCGGCGTCCTCAATACTCATCTGCCGAAACCTGAGAAGGCGGAACAGGAACATTTTGGAGACAAGGCTCAATTTCGGCAGAACTCTGAATATGTGTTGATTCAAGACTCCCTCCGGGCCATCCCAGAGCCTCGCCCCAAAAGAAACCCCACGTTGCCCAGACCAAGCGAACAGTAGATCGCCGGGATGTACATGCCACTTTTCCTGTATTGCCCCTGCGTAGTAGTTGAAGTCACGCGAGCCGTTCAGGTTCTGGATTCTGATGATGGGAAAACCACTTTCTTTCCATTCAGCAGCATCGAAGGTGTTGCCGTTCAGGTATTCAGCCAGTACTGAAAACTCCCTGCACTCCCACTCCCTCGGCATCCACCCCAACGGCGACTCCTTGTAGAGTTGCGGCTCGTCATTCTGTGGCGGGCGCAGTTGGCCGTTGGCGTCGATGCCGCGGGTAAGCAGGTCGTGCAGCAGACCCTGCTTGACGGCCTTGAGCTTGTCGATCAGCGCTCCGGTGTCGCGGATGGCAGTGTCGAGGGTGTCGAGGATTTGGGCGATGGCCGCCTGCTGTTCAACGCTTGGAACTGGTATCTCGATTGCCCGAATGTCACGCAATACCAGGCGCCGGAGTGCGCTACCGGACATGAAGTTTTCAAACTGCCGGACACAAATCTGGCTTTGCAATGCATGGCCAAGGTAAGCCGAGTCGATTTCCTCGGTCGGCACAATGATGCAGATAGACGAGAGCGCCCCAATCTCCTCATCCTGCTTATAGACCACGACACGCCCGACGGTACCATCCTTTGAGAGCAATACATTTCCATTGCGGATAGTGCATCCAGTAGCGTTAAGCTCGCGGTAAGCCGAATTGGATATTCGAGTGCAGGAACTGAAATCGATGAATCCCGATCTCATGTCCTTGACGTTGGCTATGAGATAACCATGCTCCTGTGGGGTAGGGCTGAAATGAGAGCCATCGGTAATACGGCTGGCTAGCTCACGTAAAGGAGCGGATGGGAACTGGCTTGGCGTGGGCTGCTCAGACATATCCCAACCCCTTCAGGAATCCCTGCAACGCCACGGCAGCCGAATCGCGCTTGTGCTCAATGTCATTTAGCGTTACGCGGTATTTATCCCACCAATTCTCATAGGCGGCGACGATCTGCTTGCGTTGCGCGGTGATATAGCGCTCGACGATGGCCTGCATATCGTTGTGCAGGATGGTCAGCAGCAGCTCGGCGGCTTGTGGCTCGTCCAATCTATCGACGGCTTGATTTAGGTGGCTGGCGAAGTTTTCCTGCTGGGTCTTGAGCTGCTTCTTTGCCTTGGCCAGCTCGGCTTTCCGGGCCTTGAACTGGGCTTCGCTAATTGAGTTTTCCTCATCATCGGCATCCGCTGTGCTGTCGGCCTCATCAGCCCCTTCCCCCTTGGCTGGGGCGGCAGCCTTGAGCTGGCTGTCCAGTTCGGCCATTTTGGCCTCCAGCTCGGCCAGCCTGGCAACGAAATCGCCGAGCAGGAATTTCACTAGCTTGTGCTCCAGCGGGCTTTGCTTGCTGGCCTTGTCTTCCAGGGCGGTGATGATGCTGGTGCGCCAAGCGTCGATTACGCCCCGGCTACCGCGAGCCATCAAGCCAAGGAAGTCGTATTTGCTCTGGTACCAAAAGCCCGCGACGATGCCCCTGACTTGGAAGGGGTCGAGCAGGCCAATGCCTTCCAGCGTCTGGCTAAAACTAGCCAGCAATTCGCCGCGTAGCTCTACCAGTGCAACGCTGTTATCCAGCTTCCCTGCCAGTGTGGTGATACGCGGGCTGTGTTCGTGCCACCAGCTCTCGAATGCCTGACACAGGGCGGCTTCCTTGGTCTGCAGGCCGGCATTGCCTTCGATGGCTGGCTTGAGATCGGCACGGCGAGTTAGCTCGCCGCCAAAGTCGAAATATTTCGCATCGCGCGCCACGAACAGGTCGTGCGGGTCGAGGCCGTGAGCGGCGAACAACGGCGCTTTCGCCTCGATTTCGGCCTTGGGCACACCGCCAAATAGGTGCGCGCGTACATCATGGGGCTCGGGTGGCGGCGCGTTATCCACGTAGCGACGGATATTCAGGTTGTAACCGTTGTCGCGCAGGGTGGCGATATCTAACACATCGCTGAGGCGCTCGATCCGGCGAAATTCGTCGAAGGCGGTGGTGATCTTCTCGATGTGCTCGGGCAGCAGGTAGTTCTGCGCACGGCCCTCGAAGTACTCGCGGTCGGCGTTTATAAACAGCACCTTGCCCTGGCGCTCGGCAGGCTTGGCGCTGACACGGTTGGCGCCTTCCTGCTTTTGTTGGCGCAGGATAAGGATGCAGGCAGGAATGCCGGTGCCATAGAACAGGTTGGCCGGGAGGCCGATCACAGCTTCGAGCAGATCGTTTTCGATAATGCCAGCGCGGATTCCGCGTTCCTCACCGCCCCGGAACAGCACGCCGTGGGGCAGTACGGTGGCGATCATGCCCTCGTCGCGGGTCACAGCGAGCATGTGCTGCAGGAACATCAGGTCGGCCTTTTTCGAGCCCAGCGGCACCTCGCCGAAGCAGAAGCGTTGCTCGCGGAATGTCGGGTTCCAAGCCAGGCTGCCATCCGCGCTTTTCTCAGTATGGCCCCAGTTGATGGAGAAAGGCGGGTTGGTGAGGATTCGGTCGAAGCGGCGCAGTTCGCCGCCCTCGATATGCCGAGGGTCGGCTAGGGTGTCTTCGTTCTCCAGCCAGGCGTTGCTGATGCCGTGCAGCAGCATATTCATCTGCGCGATGGACCAAACGGTACCGTTGAATTCCTGGCCGAATAGGTTGGCCTTGCGGCCGTCCTCACCGTGCTCGTCGATATATTCCTTGGCAGCAATCAACATGCCGCCCGAGCCGCAGCAGGGGTCGTAGACATCGTGAGCCAGAGTCGGCTTGAGCAGATGAACCATCAGGCGCACAACAGAGCGCGGTGTATAGAACTCACCGCCTTTCTTGCCGGCCGAGTCGGCGAACTCGGCGATCAGGTATTCGTAGGCTGCCCCAAGCAGGTCGGGGAACTCGAAGTCACTGTTGCGCAGGCGCACTTCACCAAAGTGGGTGATGAGTTGGCGCAGCTTCTGATCGGGGATCTTGCTCTGGCCTACTTTGCGGGTGAAGTCGATGTGCTCCAGCACCCCTTCCAGGGAGACGTTATTTTCCTCGATGCCACCCAGCGCTTTGTTGAGCAGGTTGCCGACGTTGATGTGAGCTTCGTTGAGCAAATACTTGAAGCGCGAATGGCTGGGCACCCAAAAATTGCCATCTCGCTTGTACCAGCGCGGGTTTTCCGCGGTTACAAAGGCTTCGGCCTTGCTCTTGCCAGCGTCTATCTCGTCGGCAACGACCTGCTCATAGCGCTCCTCAAATACGTCGGAGCAGCGCTTGAGGAACAGCATGCCAAAAATGTATTCCTTGAACTCCGAGGCATCCATCTTGCCACGCAGAATATCGGCAGCCTTGAACAGATGGCGTTCCAGTTGTTGCAGCGTGAGGGGCATTGCGGAATCTCTTGTGAGCATCCAGGGAGGGGATGCCGATCCTGAAGGCATAAAATGGCGGTGATTGTACCCGAGTCCAAGCTCGGCACTAGGCAGTCTCGGTCGCAGGGATTCAGAGAAATACCAAACTCTTTATCACGTTATCCCGCCGAGAGTCCCAAATGTCATCAGGGACTACAGCCCCTGCGATCCGTGAGGGTGTCCACTGACACTGAGCTGGCGGCTTCTTGCGACCGAGAGCAAAGGCATCTCAGGATGTGGCCTCCTCAGCACCGATAATACGGTCGGGTGGAGGCTGTGTTGGCTGACGAGACCGGCACCGCGAGATCGTGAGCCTGGTGCAAGCAGCATGGCGATCACCGGAGCACACCCGACTATTGGTCAGGTGCAGTCCATTCCCTGACCTGTGACACCATCATCCACAGCGCTGTTGCTGGCGATCAACCGATCTTGGAGCCTCATGATTTTCAACGCCATATTGGATGTCTAGCTATTGACATGGGTGCGAGCAGTTCTATCTAAGGGGAGGACGTCTCCGCGATGTCCGCCGTGACTCTTCAGAGATTTCAGGGAGTGCGACTTCTTGATCACTCAGCGGGATGCGTTAGGGCTGGCGCTTATCATCCGCTTTGGGGGGTGGTCCAGATTAGCCCTTCGACGTAGATGTCTACCCAGCAAGTAGTTACCGCCTCGGCAGAGTGAGTCACCGTGTGCAGCCGCCATTCGGTGAGGTAGTAGGTAGTACGTTTGGTACTGGAGTTCGTGATCGCCCGCATGATATCGATCAGCTCTTCGGAGCGTGGCCGTGTTGTCTTTCGCGTCTCGAATACCCGATTAACCGAAATTTGAAACCATAAAAAGACTGCAAAAGCACCGGAATCTTTACGTAGTCACTGAATTCCAGACACAAAAAAAGGCGCCCGAGGGCGCCTTCTTCTGCAGATTTGGTGGAGCCGGGGGGATTTGAACCCCCGTCCGCCAGTACTCCGCTGTCGGTACTACATGCTTAGCCGTGTCTACTGAGTTAAT
>Ga0308164_10003276_pt1 | contig 14890 bp, 13 predicted proteins | sample PhyTR2_FD_201031 | JGI IMG/M metagenome (GOLD analysis project Ga0308164, IMG submission 201031) | Phyllosphere microbial communities from UC Gill Tract Community Farm, Albany, California, United States - DLSLT.R2 | ecosystem: Host-associated > Plants > Phyllosphere > Unclassified | place: USA... | reverse complement strand
CACCACCGTTTTGCCCGGCTGATCACCCGCGCGCAGCGCCCGCAAACGCTCAGGCACCTCCTCCAAGCCGATCACGCGCTCGACCATCGGCGACAGCTGACCCTCGGCAACCAGGCCCAGCAACGCTTCCAGCATCACCGCGAAATCTTCCTGTGTCGGCCGATGCCCGGAAGCATAGGCCCCCCCCAGTGCCACCTCATGAATCGAGGCCGCATAGGTGTAAGGCGGTACCTGAGTCAGATTGGGCATTGGGTCGATGCACAGCAGGTGGCCGTTGTAGTGCAGCAGCCGCAACGACTGGCGCGCATCCTGCGGGTTGACCACTTCCAGCATGGCATCGACTCCGTAGCCGCCGGCAGTCAGCGCGCGCACTTTGTCGAGCAATGCGGGATCATCGCGCTCAAACACATCATCCGCCCCCAGTTCACGCACCCGATGCGCTTGCGCCTGCCGCGCCAGGCCGATCACCTTGGCACCGATGATCTTGCCCAATTGCACCGCGAATCCCCCCACTGCACCGCTGGAACCTTGAACCAGCAACGTCTGGCCCGCTTGCAGGCCGGCTTTGCGGACCAATGCCTGATAGGCAGTGAGGGCGGCGCAGGGGAGGGCCGCGGCGCTGTTGAAGTCGACGCTGGCAGGAATGCGCGCCAGTACATGGGAATGGGCGAGCGCATAGTCGGCGAACACCCCCGGCTCGCTCAGGTTACCGTGCCAGACCACGCGTTCGCCCAGCGCCCAATCCGTCACCCCGCTGCCCAGCGCGTCGATCACTCCGGCGCCATCTACCCCTAGGGTTTGCCCAGCGCTCAGCCACGGCGCAGTGCCATCGGCCAGCTTCCAGTCAACCGGGTTCAGCGAGGCGGCGTGCAGGCGCACGCGAACCTGGCCAGGACCGGGCTCGGGCACGGGGCGCTCCGCCAAGTGAGTAGTGGCAAGACTTTTGTCGACGCTGTCGCAAACGATGGCGCGCATAGATGAACTCCTGATTGTTGTTGTGGGGGAGCGATTATTGGTAAGCGCCAGCCGAATAGGTCAGCTCGTAGCTATGGCTGTAGATCTCGAGAATGATGCCGAACGGGTCTTCCATGTACACCATGCGAAACGGCTTCTCGCCCGGAAAGTACTCGCGCACCGGCATACGCTGCTTGCCGCCCGCGGCGACGATCTTCGCGGCCAGGCCTTCGACGTCGGGGTCCTGAACGCAGAAGTGGAACACGCCGGTTTTCCAGTATTCGAAGTTGTTTTCGGGTTTGACCGAGTTGGGAAATTCGAAGATCTCCACGCCGATGCGATCGCCCGTCGACAGGTGGGCGATTCGGCAGGAGGCCCAGCCGGCGCCGAACACGTCGGTGCACATGACGCCCACGGCGGTGTCGTCTTCAACGATGGTGGTGGGCGGCATGATCACGTACCAACCCATGACCTCTGTGTAGAACTTGACGGCGGCATCGAGATCAGTGACCGACAGGCCAATGTGGGAAAAGCTGCGGGGGTATACCTGGGACATGATGGTCGACCTCTTGAGAATGAACAGGTCTACAATCTACGGCGCCCTCGCTATAATGAAAATAATCTGCCGCTGATGGTTTCGATAAGAGATATTTATGCTAAACCCGCAATGGCTGCGTACCTTCAGCACCTTGGCCGAGCTGGGCAACTTCACCCGTACTGCCGAGCGGCTAGACCTCACGCAGGCGGCGGTAAGTCAGCATGTACAGCGGCTGGAGGCTGAACTGGGGCCACTGCTGATTCGCCGGCCGCGGCAATTGGAACTGACCCCGGCCGGCGAAGCGCTGCTGTACTACTGCGCCGAGGTTGGCGCTGCCAGCCAGCGTTTGCAGCAACGCTTGTCATCAGCCGATGCCGAACAAGGTGATATCAGCCTGATCAGCCCCGGCAGTATCGGCCTGGCACTGTACCCTCACCTGCTGGAGCTGCAGCGCACCTACCCAGGGCTGCATGTGCGCCACCGCTTCGCACCAGACAGCGAGGTCCTGGATGCCGTCCTCGAGAACCGTTTCGAACTGGGGCTACTCACCCTCAAGCCTGACGACAAGCGTCTGACGGTGCGACAGTTCGCCGAGGAACCGTTGGAGCTTGTGGTGCCCGCTGGCGTCCACGTCGACAGTTGGGCTGATCTTGAACGCTTGGGTTTCGTCGACCATCCCGACGGCCAGGCCATGGCGGCACGGCTATTAAGTCGGCGCTTTCCAGGGGCGCCGGGGGTGCGTAGCTTGCCCAGTGCTGGATTCACCAATCAGATTTCGCTGATATTGGAGCCGGTGTCTCGCGCGTTGGGCTTCTCGGTGATACCCAGGTACGCCCGCCTTTCATTTGCGCGGCCAGAGTTGATCCAGGTGATCCAGGGCGGCCAGGAAGTCATCGATACCCTGTGGCTGATCCATCGCGCGGAATGGCCATTATCGGCCCGCGCGGCACGCATGCTGGAGTGGCTGAACGGTTATTTTTGATCGATCTGCCTCGTCGGTGTGCGGGTGCGGGAGCTGATCCTGCAAGTTGCGGCTGACGCTGGAGGATGACCGGTTCGCCTATGGCAATACGTTGCACCTGGGCGGCATGTGGGGACTGCTAACTTCTCACTGCAAAGTCATCAGACGCTCGACAGCTAGCAGCACGGCAATCACGACCATTGCAGCTCCCGAAACCCGGCTCACGAGAATGGCCGCCGCTGGCCTGGAAGCGAGCACCGCACGGGCCCCGAAACCGACCAGTAAAAACACGACGCCACAGCTGAAGGCATGCAGCATTCCCAGCACGATGATCTGCGCTGGCACGGGTAATGCTGCTTGGGGCTGGGTAAATTGTGGGAGTAGGGCGAGGAACAGCAGAACCACCTTCGAATTGAGTCCGCTGACGCACAGCCCCTTGATCGCCCAACTCGACCAGGTGCCCTCATCGGGGGATTCCCCTTGCACCGGCGCAGAAGGCTTGAGCAGCATGTTGACGCCCAACCATAGTAAATATCCTGACCCGGCCAACGTAAGCGCGGTGAGCGCGTAAGGAATTCTCACCAGTACGCCGCCCACGCCCGCAGCGACAATCAACGTTGCCAGAAGATGACCCGAAAGCATACCCGCTACGGCGGGCACTACCCTTCGCCCTTTGATTTCCGCAGAAATAGCGTAAGCCCAGTCGACGCCCGGCGTGATGACGAATAAAAAAGATACGGCCCAAAACGCCGCCAGAATGTTGAAACTCACAAATTTTTCTCCACCCGTTCACCGAGCCTATGGAGGATGCCTCGGTGTTGAGTGGCAAGAATAATAAAAACTACAGGGCATTTTCTTTTTAAAGCGACACTATACTGGTCTGAAAATAGAAGGTTATTTGAAATGGATCGCATAGACCGCAAGATTCTTGCTGAGCTGCAGAAGGACGGTCGTCAATCGCTTACGGAGCTTGCAGAACGCGTGGGACTAAGCCTGTCACCCTGCCATCGACGAGTGCGGGCGCTGGAGGATAGCGGCGCCATTCTTGGCTATCGGGCACAACTGTGTGCATCGCTGCTGGATCTCAATTTTTCGTCCCTGGTGTTTGTGACTTTGCGCGAGGGGCATCAGGAGGCCGTCGCGGATTTTGAAGCCGCTTTGCCGGCCATCCCCTACATCGTTCAAGCGCAGCGGCTGTTTGGTGATCCCGACTACCTGTTAATGGTAGTTACGCAGGATTTACCCGCGTTTCAAAGGCTTTACGACGCGCAGTTGTCGAAGCTGCCCAACGTCCAGCGGTTGACCTCTACTCTGGTGATGAAGCAGGTGATTGCTGATCGACACCTTCCGATATAACGCATGGCAGCCCAAGTTGACTCGTACATCAAGCTTGAGTGCCTTAACCTGTTACTCAACCACTACGCTGATTTTCTCAATGGTGAACACGCGGCTGTCGGTTCAAAATCTCTAGTTGTTCTTACTATCATTTATTCACTAAAAGCCCGCCCGATGCGGCGGCGCTGTCCATCGTCTACCCGTTGGAGAAACGAGCCGTTGCGCGAGCCCTCCGCGAACCTGATTGCAGCAAAGCACACGGCGCCCTACGCTGGGTTTCGAGCAGGGGCGAGGAACAAACTCAGTCATGCGATCAGAGCCAAGGCGAAGCCGCCGAGGGGGACGTCGTGAACCCACTCGACTGGTATTTGCAGATCAACTTCAAGGCTCGCCATTTGCGCCTGCTCGTGGCCATCGACACTTACCGCAACCTGACCCAGGTCGCCGAGATTACCCACGTGACTGTGCCCGCCGTGTCCAAGTCGCTGGCCGAACTTGAGCGTGGGCTGGGGCTTGCCTTGTTCTCCCGCACGGCGCGCGGCTTGATGCCCACACCCTATGGCGAATGCCTGATCAGACACGCGCGCTCGATGCTGACGATCCTGCACAATGCTCGCGACGAATTGAAGGCCATCAGCTCAGGTGCCGAAGGCAAGGTGCGCATCGGCATGCTGCCGGCTTCCGCGTCGGTGTTGCTGCCTTTGGCGCTTAGTTTGCTGAAGCAGCACTCGCCGGGTACCAACGTCACGGTCATCGAGGGCAATACCGAGTCGCTGTTGCCTGACCTCTGGCAAGGCCGCATCGATTTGATCGTGGGGCGCCTGCCGGCCCCGGATACGCTCGGCAGCTTCGAAGAACAAGAGTTGCTTGAGGAGCCCGTCGTGCTGGTCACTGGCCGGCATCATCCACTCGCGCGCATCAAGAACGTGCAATGGCCGGACCTGGGCGCCTATCCATGGATATTGCCGCCGCCGGGCTCGATATTGCGCGAACCCCTGGAGCGTGCGCTAGAAGCGAACGATGTGCCATTGACCAACAACTACATCGAGACGCTGTCGATTCACGTCGTCCGCGCGCACTTGCAAAGCTCCGACTTTATCGCAGTGATGGCGGGCTCGCTGGCGAACGACTCCGACAATGCCTTTTATAAGTTGCCATTGAGTCTGCCCAGGCTGCTGCGCCCGGCCGGCGTGCTGTGGAATCGCAACCGCGGGCTGACACCCAGTGCGAAGCTGATGGTTTCGTACCTGGAGGAGGCCGCTACGCAACTACTGGTCAACTTCAATGCAACGGCGATCACGGCCCCTATCTCCACCAGGCCAAAGCGCCCCCGATTAAACAGAGATTGAAAGCACACTGCCTGACATGTGCTCCATGTCAGACGGTGTGCCCTCGGTTGATGTTCAGAATCGAAACTTGATCCCTGAAATGATCGACAGCTCTGCCTCGCCGGCCGGAGCGCTGAGCTTCGGTGAAGAATTGCTTGCAGGCAGACTTAGGTCGCCACTGTTGCTCATGTGCTCTGCCGACACGTACAGCTCGGTCTGTTTGGACAATGAGTAGACGCCACGCACCACCACGGCCTGGGCCTTGTCGGCCGAGTTTTGATATTTGAGTTGCCCGATCATGCCGTCGATGGAGAAGTTCTTCGCCACGGGCACCGAAGTGGCGATCCATAGCAGGTTGCTCTCGGGTGTGGCGATACCTTCGTTGTCGCGCTTGACCCAACCCATGGCGACCTTGGTACCCATAACCCTGAAGTAACCGCCCAGCAGGAATCGACTATCCGTTATTCCGGGTTCAACCAGCCCACCATAAGTGGCGGAAGTACCGCCGTAGATACGCTCATAGGCGCTGGATAAACCCCAGTGCTTTGTGTCGTACTTAACCATGCCGGCCCACTCGCGACATTCGCTGGTTTCGTCGGTTTCACCTGCGCAATTACTCGCTACCACACTACTGCCTTTGACCGCATCGCGGCCGAAGCTATAGTTGGCGCCGAGGGTAAATCCGCCGAGCGGGACAACGTAGCGAATGGCATTGTCTTCGCGTGCCGTTCCGGTGTAGCCCTCGTCCAGCGTGGTAATGCCGTGGGAACCGGCGCCGAATGGATTGAGCTCCTTCCAAGCGAGAAACCTCACATTATACTGGCGGCCGAAAGTCAAAGTGCCGTAGTCGCTTTCCAGGCCGACGTAAGATTGCCGGCCGAACAAGCGGCCGCCTTGCAGCGAAGTGCCGTTGTCTGGCGAAAAGCCGGCTTCCAGGTTCCAGATGGCGCTCAGGCCAGGCTGTATCTTGTCTTTGCCGCGCACGCCTACATACGAAGTCCCGATCCCCGAGCTCAAGCGGGTCACATTACCGCTGCCGGCAACATTGCTGGTGTGCTCGACACCGAGGTCGATCTGGCCGTATACGGTCATGTCGTTTACGAGTGTCTTGAGCGTGTCCTTGGTGGCCGCCAATTCCTGGCGCTGCTTGTCGACGTTGGCGCTCGGTGCCTTTCGGGTTTGCTGCTCGGCCAGCTGTTGAGCTTGCAATTGTGCGCCCATCTGATCGAGTCGCTTGTTCAACGCCTCCAGGCGCGCCGTCAATGCCTGTAATTGTTGATTCGGGTCAGTTTCCTGTTGGTCGGCCCATGCCGGTGAGATATTCACCAACGCCATACATGCGAGCAGGGCAACCCTGTAGTTTGTCATTTCTTGAACTCTCTTTTTGTTATTAATTGTTGAGTGGGCGAGTTTTAAGAGTGATTAGTTAGCGGTGGTCGCGCAATTGACAAACACTGCCAGGGACTTGAGCGAATGGTTAAGGTGTCGATATTTATATATTGAGTTTTAGGCGGCGAAAGTTTCTTGGCCGCCCTGCGCCCAGGGCGACGCCTTGGCGACGCAGGGAGTCCAATGTAACGGCGGGCCTTTTGGGCAAAGCAGGATGTTGCGCTAGCGATGATCAGCCTGAGGTTTTCGGCTGCAGTGCATGCAGGCTCATCGCGAGCGACACCGAAGTGAAATAACCGATGGTGATGAGCAATTCGGCAATTACTGCGCGGCCCAGGCCGGTTTCATAACGGGCAAACTGGGTATCGCTGGTCACCCCGCCCGCGAGCATGTCGCAGACTGCTTCGCAAATAAGCCCCAGGCGCGCGTCGTCCGTCGACGGGCGCTGCTTCTCCAGAATGGCAGTGACCACCGCCTCCGGCACCCCGGCGTTGAGCGCATGGCGTTGATGATTGGCAATAACGTACCCCGCCTTCCAGAAGACTGCCGTAGCCAGGATCGCTACTTCGCTTTCCACTTCGCTCAATACCGGCGAGTGGTCGATGTGGGTACCGATGATTTCCATACCTTCGGCCAATCCCGGATTGTGCAGCCAGATATTGAATGGCGTGGGAATTCGTCCCCGGCCCTCACCTAACCGGTCGATGACTTTCTGTTGCTCGTCGCTTGCTTCGTTCGGATTGATTTTTTGCAGTCGAGTACACATCTGTCGTGTTCCTTGCACCAGGTAAGGTACGCAGGGGCGCACGTTGGTACGCCCCACCATGATCTTTCTACGTTCAAAAGCCGAGCAGGCTGGTGGGCCAGGCGATATGCAGCAGCCTGTCAAACACACCATAGATAAACGCCGTCACCGCTATCGCCAGGATCACACTGATGCGCCAATGTTCGCGGGCTTCCAGGCGCATGAAGGCCACCACCAGTACCGGTATGGTGGGCAGCATGCCAATCAGCGAGGTCAAGGCCAGAAAGGCAACGAACCAGCCGAAGAACCGAATCGCCCGCGCCAACACCAGGCGATTGGGCAGCGAACCGTGGTCACTCGATGAGTCCATGTGGAGGCCACCGGCGCCTTGCGGCCGCGTCGAGCCAATCAGCAGCTTGTAGATCAGACTGATACTGGCGGCGATGATCAGCACGCTGGCAACGACGGTGGGCCCGATTGCCGCGAGGAAATTCCACTGTTGTGCGGTCACCAGCATGAACAGCCCGGTACCGATGAAGAACAGGTAGGTGAGGTCGTCGAGCTTGAACCTCACTTTCGCACCTTTTGGCCGGTGCAACAGCCGGGCGAGCTCGCCCTTCTTCGTCAGTTTGAACAGCGGGCTCAGCAACACCAGCGCCGAGATGCCGAGCAGCACCATGACGCCGGGACGCATCAGCCAGGTGGCGTCGTAGCGCATGAATGAAATCGACATGTAGCGTTCGATCAGCACGCCGAGGACCAACCCGAGAATCAAGGGCGGGCGAGGCCATTTCTGGCGCTTCATGATCCAGCCGATCACGCCGGCGATCAGTAGCACGAACAGGTCACCCCAGCTGCGCGAGCCCTGGAACGCGCCGACCAGCACGATGGGGATGATCACCGGCAGAATCAGCGAGTAGCGCAGCGTTGCGACCTTGGCGAACTGGCCGCTGAACAGGAAACACAGCCCGGCCCCGAAGATGTTGGCGATCGCGATCGACCAGACCATCGAGTAGGTTATGTCCAGATGCCGAGTCAGCATGTCCGGGCCGGGGTTGAATCCATGGACCATCAACGCGCCTAGCAAGATGGCCTGGGCAGCGCCACCAGGCAAGCCGAAGGCCAGCATCGGCACCAGCATCCCGCCCTCCTTGGCGTTGTTGGCGGCCTCGGGAGCGATGACGCCACGCACATCGCCTTTACCGAAGGACTCCTTGGCGCCTTTTTCGGTTTGCACCGCATGGCCATAGGCGATCCAGTCGGTCACTGCGCCGGTGATACCAGGAATGGCACCGCAGAACGCACCGATGCCAGCACAACGAAGCACCAGAAACCAGTTGTGCAGGGTGTCCTTGACGCCTTGGCCCATGCCTTTGAATGAGCTGACCGCCGGCTGGTTGCTGATGGTTGCGCGCTTGATCGCCAGGTCGCACAGCTCGGGAAGAGCGAACACACCCAACAGGACCGGCAGAATGGGAATGCCTTCTTCCAGATAGAGCAGGTTCCCCGTCCAACGCAGCTGGCCGGTCTGGGCATTGGTGCCGATCATGCCGATGAGGATGCCGAAACTCGCTGCCACCAGGCCCTTGAGGGGCGCATTGCCTGACAGCACCGACACCATGGTGACGCCGAAGATGGTCAGCGCCAGCATCTCTGGCGTGGTGATCGAAAGCACCAGCGGCCGTAGCAACGGCAGCGAGACGGCAAGGATGAACGCCCCGATCAAACCGCCCAGCAGTGAGGAGGTGTAGCAGGCGCTCAGCGCGCGGGATGCTTCGCCACGTTTGGACATGGGCAGGCCGTCGAGCACCGTCGCCTGGGAAGCGGCGTGCCCCGGCACGCCTAACAGCACCGCCCCCAGCACATCCGAAGTCGCAGTGACCGAATGCATGCCGAGCAACATGCCCATGGCCGCGATTGGATCCATCGTGTAGGTAAAAGGCACCAGCAGTGCAAACCCGGTGAGGCCACCAATACCCGGAATCAGGCCAATGGCGATGCCGACCAGTACGCCGGCGGCAACGAACACCAGGCGCTCTGCTGACAATATGAGCGACAGCGCGTGACCGGCTGCCGATAGCGTTGAAGAATCGAAAAGGAAATCCATGATTCATCCTGATTAGTGGGCAAGCTGACTCAGTGAGTCGGCGTAGTCGATGCCAGATACTGCGCTCGCGCAGGCCATTGCCACGGCGAGTCGCGTACCCCAACACCCAGCGCTTAGCGCATCCCGGCACCCGGCCCGGCGAGTGCGGGATAGAGGATTTTTGCCGTGCGCCCCCAAACCCAGGCACGTTCTTCTTCGCTCAATGTTGCGAAGCAGGCTTGGCCTTGGTCGATGAGTTTCTTCAACGGGCCTTCGGAGGCCGGGAAATTCGAGCCGAAGGCCAGGTGGTCGGCGCCGAAAATCTTGACCAGATGTGGAAAGAACGCTGCGCTGCCGCCCGGCGCCGCTTGCGCCAGTTCGAAGGTCTTGGGGGTGATCTTGAGGTAGACGTTCTTGTGCTTCGCCAGCGCGAACAGCCCCGCACAGGCCTCATACGGAAGGCCGCCTTGCAGGTCCGGCCGCCCGCAGTGATCGAGGGCAATCTTGACGTTCGGGAAGCGCTCGGCGAGCTCGGCGACCATGCTCAAGCCTTCGGGAGTGGTCTGTACCACAATCGTCATGCCGATCTCGGCGCAACGCTGCCAGATAGGGAAAGTCGCGGGGTTGACCAGCCATCTGCCATCGGTCTGGTGCGTCGCGCCACCGGTGAACAGGCGAATGCCGCCCATGCCATGGGCCAGCCAGTAATCGAAGGTCTGCAGGGCGTCAGGGGCCAGCACATTGAAGGAGTACACACCGGTGAACCGCTCCGGGTACTTTTCGACTGAATCGGCCACATAGGCGTTGTTATGGCCGTAGGTGGTGGAGGAGTGCACGATCGCTGCCTTGGCGACCCCCGCCTCATCCATCTGCTGGAGCAATTGTTCGACGGTGGCCGGGCGCGTGGCTGACCACTTGGAGCGGTGCCCCTGCTGTGGGGCAATGGGGTAATGGGCAGTGTCTGTCGAGATGATATGGGGGTGAATGTCGATGATTTCCGGCTTCATTTTTACAACCTCTAGACGTTTTTCCGCCATTTCTCCTCGCGAGGATCATGACCTTTTGTTGTTGATCAGGGCTGGCTCACAGTGCGCAGAGCCGTTGCGACACGAAGGCGCGATGCTTCGGATTACGCAGAAAGACGATCAGCGATTGCGCAGCTTGCGTGCTTTGTCGAGCACGGCATCGGGCGTGGCATAGAGTTCGCTGACGATTTGATCCACCGCCGTGCCGTCGATGGCTTCGATTGGGAAGCCTGCGGCTTTGACTGCGGCAGTGAACTGCGGGTCATGGATGGTCTCGTCGAAGGCGGTGCGCAGCGCATCCAGACGTTCCTGGGGCACGCCCTTGGGCACCGCGATGGGGCGTCCTGCCTCGAAGGGAGAAACGAAGAAGTCGAACAGCTCCCTGGCGTCGGGATCAGTGACGTATTGGCTCAGGTTGGGGGCGTCGGGAAAGGCAGGGTCGCTTTTCCAGCCTAGGTGCAAAAGTACCTTCATACGGCCGTCGGCGAGCATTCGCGCCGGCTCGCCTTCTTGCAGCCCGGAAACCGTCGAGGCCCAGCCATCGACTTCCCCGCGCTGCATGGCCAGATACACTTCGCTACGGCCGGTGTATCCCGACACGATCCTCATTTTGGTCCCGGCATACTGGTTGAGCATCGCCGGCAAAAAGCGATTCTCGCCGGAGAAGCCGGTAGCCCCTATGATCAACTCCTTGTGGAAAAGGTCGTCGGCAGTGGTAATGCCCGTGCGGGTCATCGAAACGATGGTGTAGTTGACCTTTTCCAGGCTGCCGAGCCAGGTGACCTGGCGCGGATCGAAGTGGCTCGGGTTCGGCTCCAGCAGCGGGGTATAGAGGTTATTGCGTTGCAGGAACCCGATGACGCTCCCGTCCTTGGGCTGGCTGGTCTGCAGCGAAGCCGCCGCGACCATGCCGCCGGCACCGACGACGTTCTGCACCACCGGAATGGGTTGTCCTGGCAGGTGCTGGGAAAAAAACCGGGCGAACTGGCGTGCGAACGTATCGGTAGGCGTGCCCGCGTCGGCACTGACCACCAACGTGAGTGCCTTGCCACGGTAGAACTGTTCGACAGACTGACCGAAAGCCGGTCCGGCAATGAGCGTCGCAGCGCTGAGCGCAACACCGAAGAATGCCGCTTGGCGTGTCATGCCCATGGCTTTGTCTCCTGATAATAATTGTAATTGGAATAGGAATGCGTCATCGATCCCTTCAGGGTCGACCCAGCGTGCTCAGGAAAGCCATCCCGCAAGACTGGACCCTCGCGGCAGTGTCCGTTGCAGAATAGGGGTGTCGGAGTGTTGTCCGGCCGGCGTTCAAGTGTCCATTGAGAAAACCGACTGGCGATTTGAGTAAATGGTTAACTCGATGCCGCGGCTTGCAATTGACCTGCAGCTTCTTCGAGGCAACCGCGCATGAGCTCGGCGCTCGCCGTCAGCCCGCGATTGCGGTTCCACAGCACGCCTGCCGGGCGGACCAGGCGTGGCAGGCTCAAGGGCAGGATATGCAACGGCTGCGCGAAGTCATCGGCGATGGAGCCTGCCATCACGGCGATGCAATCGGAAACCTGCAGGTGCGCGCGCACCACATGAATCGAAAGTGTCTCGATGTAGTTGTTGGTCAAGGGCACTTCATGGGCTTCGAGTGCGCGTTCGAGCGGGTCGCGCAGTATGGAACCCGGCGGCGGCAGCACCCAGGGATACGCACACAGGTCCGACCATTGCAGGTTGTCTTTGCGGGCGAGGGGATGATGGCGGCCGGTCATCAGCCGCACGGGTTCTTCCAGCAACTCCTGTTCTACGAAGCTGCCGAGTGAGTCGGGCGCTGGCAGGCGGCCCACCACAAGGTCCAGGCGCCCCTGCCAGAGTTCGGGCAGCAATGTTTCCGTGGTGCCTTCGATCACCGTCACGTTAGTGCTGGGAGAGTGCAGCTTGAGGATGCTCAAGGCCTTCGGCAGCAGCGCCGAGGCGGATGCAGGGAGCATGCCGATGTGTACCTTGCCAGCGGCTCCTGAACTCAGCGATTTTAGCTCGTCGCGCGCCTGCTGAAGGATCGTCAGCATGGACCGTGCATGCTTGATCAGGCACTCGCCGTACGGCGTCGGCACCAGACCCTGCGCGGTTCTGGAAAACAGGCTGAGCCCCAGCCCGCGCTCTAGTTCGGCTAGGGATTTGGATATCGCCGGCACCGTCACATGGGTGACTTCCGCGACCTGGGTCAAGTTGCGGTAGGTGTCGATAGCCGCAAGCAAGCGCAAGTGCCGCGCCTTCAGGTTGACCTGCAGATACCAGTCGAACTCCGCCATGCATGGCCCCCTCATAGCCTTTACCGTTTTGTTAAGCCTAACCCATTTTTACTCAATCGACTGCTGGGCCGCTCAAGGGCAGCATGTCCCCACGGCTTCGACCTGCAGGCCGCAGCGCAGCACTGCAACCCGACGTTTGATACAGATCAACAATAAGGAAAGTGAAATGTCCGTTCGTCTCAAGATCGCCATTGCCGACCATCCGCATACGGCAGCCATCCGCAACGGCACCATTGCCATTGAAGGTGTGGATGCCGAATTTGTCACAGTCAAACCGCAAATCGCCGCGTTCCGCCGCATGGTGCGTGATGTCGAGTTCGATGTCTGTGAAATCGCGCCTACCACCTACATCATCGCCCGCGCCTATGGCGCGCCGTTCGTTGCGTTGCCGATCTTCGTCGTGCGGCGTTTTCACCACGCCGGCTTGCTGGTGCGCCCGGATGCAGGGATCAAGCAGCCTAAGGATCTGGAAGGCAAAAAGGTCGGCGTGCGCGCCTATTCGGTGACCACTGGCGTGTGGACCCGCCAGGTACTAATCGATGAATTCGGCCTGGATTCGAGCAAAGTGACCTGGGTCGTCGACGATGAAGAGCATGTGACCCAACTCAAGCTGCCAGCCAACGTTATCCACGCCACTCGGCCGCTTGCCGAAATGATGGCCGACGGTGAACTTGTGGCGGGCTTCGGCGCCGCCGCGGGTATCGGACGTACCGGCAACCCTACCGACGGTTGGAAAGAAGTCGAAGCCGACTATCCCGACCTGTTCCCCAATGCCGCAGAGATTGAGGCCGAGTACTACGCCCGTACCGGCGTCTACCCCATGCACGGCACCATCGTTGTCAAGGATTCGGTGCTCGCCGAACACCCCTGGCTGGCCAAGTCGATCTACGACGCCTTCGAGAAAGCCAAGCAGGATTACCTCGTGCGACTGGACAGCGGTGAGGCTACCAGTGCGACCGATAAAAAATACCTCGAACTGCGCAAGATTGTAGGCCACGACCCACTCCCATATGGCATCGAGGCCAACCGCAAGACCATCGAAGCGCTGGAGGCCACCGCCTTCAAGCAAGGGCTTACGCCACGCCGCATGTCCATGAGTGAGTTGTTCGTGGACCCACAAGCCTGAATTCGACGGAGCAAGCCATGATTATCGATTGCCATGGTCATTTTACGACCGTTCCCGCTTCGTTCCGCGACTGGCGCGCCAAGCAGATCGAGTCGGCCGATGACCCACTCAGCGCGCCCCCGCTTTCGGGCTCCCACGTCACCGACGAGCAGATCCGTGACGGCATCGGCAACGGCCAGCTGCGCCTGCAGAAAGAGCGTGGCGGCGACCTCACATTGTTCTCGCCGATCGCCGGTTTGATGAGCCACCACCTGGGCAACGAGCGCACCAGCCTGGAGTGGGCTGAAGTCTCGAACGACCTCGTTCGCCGGGTCTGCGATCTTTACCCCGACAACTTCGTGCCCGTCTGCCAGCTGCCGCAGTCACCGTTGGCGCCGCCGAAGAATTCCATTCCTGAATTGCGGCGCTGTGTCGAGGAACTGGGATTTGTAGGCTGCAACCTCAATCCGGATCCCAGCGGTGGTTACTGGACAGGCACCCCTATCACCGACCGTGAGTGGTACCCGCTGTTCGAAGCGCTATGCGACCTCGACGTGCCAGCCATGATCCACGTCGCAGCCTCGTGCAACCCCTGCCATCACGGCACCGGCGCGCATTACCTGAACGCCGATACGTCGGTTTTCATGCAGTTGCTGCAAAGCGACCTGTTCAAGGAATTCCCCACCTTGCGCCTGGTCATTCCCCATGGTGGAGGGGCCGTGCCCTACCACTGGGGGCGTTACCGTGGCATGTCGCTGGAGATGGCCAAGCGTCCGCTGGAAGGCCTGCTGGACAACATCTTCTTCGACACCTGTGTCTATCACCATCCCGGCGTGGAGCTGCTGACCAAGGTCATACCGACTCGCAACGTGCTGTTCGGTTCGGAAATGGTTGGCGCCGTGCGGGGCAAGGATCCCGCTACCGACCAGTATTTCGACGACACCAAACGCTACTTGGATGCCTGCACCGCGCTCACTGACGCCGATCGCCAGGCGATCTTCGAAGGCAATGTGCGGCGGGTCTATCCGCGCCTCGACAAGTATCTCCAAGCCAAAGGCAAGTGAGGGTAGGGCATACCATGCAGATCATCGACATTCATCCGCACATCATTTCCGATGACGAGA
>Ga0308164_10003275_pt1 | contig 14897 bp, 5 predicted proteins | sample PhyTR2_FD_201031 | JGI IMG/M metagenome (GOLD analysis project Ga0308164, IMG submission 201031) | Phyllosphere microbial communities from UC Gill Tract Community Farm, Albany, California, United States - DLSLT.R2 | ecosystem: Host-associated > Plants > Phyllosphere > Unclassified | place: USA... | reverse complement strand
CAACGCATTTCCACCAGCAACGGCAGCGTCTCCTATCCCTTCGAGATCGACGCCTTCCGCAAGTACTGCCTGATGAACGGGCTCGACGATATCGGCCTGACCCTGCGTCACGCCGACGTTATCCGCGGCTTCGAAGAGCGCCATCTGGCAACCCAACCCTGGTTGGCCAACGTCATTTAATCAAGATCAGATCATGAAAATCGCAATCCTCCCGGGCGACGGCATCGGCCCGGAAATTATTGAACAGGCCGTCAAAGTCCTCAACGTGCTCGGCGAATCGTTCGAGCTCGAAACCGCCCCGGTCGGCGGCGCCGGCTACGCGGCCCACGGCCACCCGCTGCCCGACGGCACGCTGGCGCTGGCCAAGGCTGCCGACGCCGTGCTGTTCGGCGCCGTCGGCGACTACCAGTACGACAAGCTCGAGCGCGCACTGCGCCCCGAGCAAGCCATCCTCGGCCTGCGCAAGCAGCTGGGCCTGTTCGGCAACCTGCGTCCGGCCATCCTGTACCCGGAACTGGCCGGCGCGTCCACGTTGAAGCCTGAAGTGGTGTCGGGCCTGGACATCCTGATCGTGCGCGAACTGACCGGCGATATTTATTTCGGCCAGCCGCGCGGCGTGCGCGAATGCCCGGACGGTCCGTTCAAGGGCCAGCGCGAAGGTTACGACACCATGCGCTACGCCGAAGGCGAAATCCGCCGCATCGCCCACGTGGCATTCCAGGCTGCGCAAAAGCGCGGCAAGCGCTTGACCAGCGTGGACAAGGCCAACGTGCTGGAAACCTTCCAGTTCTGGAAAGACATCGTCACCGACGTCCACAAGGAATACCCGGACGTCGCGCTCGACCACATGTACGTCGATAACGCCGCCATGCAGCTGGTGCGCGCGCCGAAGAAATTCGACGTCATCGTCACCGGCAACATGTTCGGCGACATCCTGAGCGACTGCGCAGCGATGCTGACCGGTTCGATCGGCATGCTGCCATCGGCATCGCTCGACGCCAACAACAAGGGCCTGTACGAACCGTCGCACGGCTCGGCGCCGGACATCGCCGGCAAGGGCATCGCCAATCCGCTGGCGACGATCCTGTCGGCGGCGATGATGCTGCGCTACACGTTCAACAAGAACGAGCAGGCCGACCGCATCGAAACCGCCGTCAAGTCGGTGCTGGCGCAGGGCCTGCGCACCGCCGACATCTTCGAACCGGGTACGACCAAGGTCGGCACGGAAGAGATGGGCAATGCGGTCGTCAAAGCGTTGGCTTAAAAATTAATAGACAAGGAAGAGCAAATGAAACTCGTAGGTCTCGTAGGTTGGCGCGGTATGGTGGGTTCGGTCCTGATGCAACGCATGCAGGAAGAGGGCGATTTCGCCCATATCGAGCCGGTATTTTTCACGACGTCGAACCCGGGCGGCAACGCTCCGGCGATGGCGAAAAATGAAACCAAGCTCAAAAGCGCCACCGATATCGACGAACTGAAAAAGTGCGAGATCATCATCTCGTGCCAGGGCGGCGACTACACCAGCGACGTGTTCCCTAAACTGCGCGCAGCCGGCTGGAACGGCTACTGGATCGATGCGGCATCCACCCTGCGCATGGAAAAAGACGCGGTGATCGTGCTCGATCCGGTCAATATGCACGTGATCAAGGACGCGCTGGGCAAGGGCGTGAAAAACTACATCGGCGGCAATTGCACCGTGTCGTGCATGCTGATCGGCCTGGGTGGCCTGTTCCAGCACGGCCTGGTGGACTGGATGACGTCGATGACGTACCAGGCGGCCTCGGGCGGCGGCGCCCAGCACATGCGCGAGCTGCTCACCCAGTTCGGCACCATCAACGGCGCGGTCAAGCCGCTGCTCGACGACCCGGCGTCCGCCATCCTGGAAATCGACCGCCAGGTGCTGGCCACCCAGCACGGCCTGTCGGCTGACGAGATCAAGCAGTTCGGCGCGCCGCTGGCCGGCAACCTGATCCCGTGGATCGACAAGGACCTGGGCAACGGCCAGTCGAAGGAAGAGTGGAAAGCCGGCGCCGAGACCAACAAGATCCTGGGCCTGGGCGCGGACTTCGGTTCGACTGCGATCCCGGTCGATGGCCTGTGCGTGCGCATCGGCGCCATGCGTTGCCACTCGCAGGCGCTGACCATCAAGCTGAAAAAGGATGTGCCGCTCGACGAAATCACCGACATCATCGCGTCCGCCAACCAGTGGGCCAAGGTCGTGCCCAACACGCGTGAAGCGTCGGTCAAGGACCTGTCACCGGCCGCAGTGACCGGCAGCCTGACGATTCCCGTCGGCCGCCTGCGCAAGATGAGCATGGGTCCGGACTACCTGTCGGCGTTCACCGTGGGCGACCAGCTGCTGTGGGGCGCGGCCGAACCGTTGCGCCGCATGCTGCGCATCGTGCTTGACGCATAAGTTTGGCACATAAGTTCGTCAAGCTGAAAAAAAGGCTGCCAGATCGGCAGCCTTTTTTTATATCCCGAGCGTTCGCCGCGCCACCGCCAGCGGCTTGCGCAGCACGTGGTAGATCAGCGGCGCCCAGCCGCCATACAGCTTGGCGGTGCCCTTGAGGCCGATACGCTGCACGGCTTCGCCCGGCGCCAGGTCCGCTTTCAGGCTGTACGCCACCACACCTTCGCTGCCCAGGTTCGGTTCATAGCTGGACTGGGTCAGCACGCCGGCCACCGTGCCCAGCGGCGCCACGTTCAGGTACAGCTTGACGTCCGCGCCAGGTTCGAGGCTCAGCGCGTCTTCCACCGGCAGGCGGATGGCGATCTGCACCTTGGCCGGATCGGCCAGCAGGATGATGCGCTCGCCAGTTTGCACCGGTTTACCGAGCCAGTCGTTCTGGTCCGAGAACACGGCAATGCCGGCCTCGGGGGCGCGCACCTGGATGCGTTCCAGCATGTCTTTCACATACTGGGCCTCAGCGGCCTTTTCTTCGAGCTTGGCGTTCAGCGCCGACAGGTCGGCCTTGCTGGCGCCGTCGTTGAACGACTTTTGCGTGGCGCGCAGGTATTCGGCGGCAGCGACCGCCTCGGACTTGGCCGCCACTTCGTTGCGGTTGCGCGCACCGGTGTCCTCCAGCGCGAACAGTGGCGCGCCGGCGGCCACCACCTGGTTCGGCGTCACGAAAAAGCGCGCGACCACGCCATCTTGCGGTGCGGCGATCAGTTTGGCGTCCTTGCCGATGATCTCGGCGGGCGCCAGTACCGTTAGCCGCATCGGAATGCAGGCCACGATCAGCGTCGCCAGCAGCAGGCGCTTCGGCTTCGCTTTCACGCGCGACAAGGCGCCGCGCCAGTTGGACGGCCGTTCGCGCCAGGCCCACAGCGCCTGGCCGTACACCACCGCCAGCCGCTCGGCCAGCGCGGTTTGCGCCTCGTCGGCCACAGTCTCCAGCACCATCCACAAGCCGCCCACGGTGCCGCCGGCCGGTGTGGGCAGCGCCACCATCAGAACACTTTGCCCCATCCACTCATCCCAGCCCGCGTGCAGCGTAGCGTCGAGCATGTCGCGCGACACGTGCAGCGCATGGCCGCCGTCGAGCCTGGGCGCCAGCTGGCGCAGGGCCTGGTTCATCCACTGGCGGTACGGCGAGTCGGCGGGCGCGTCGGCCAGTCCGGAAATCAGGTGCAGCTCCGGCCGGCCGGCCGCATCGAGCCGCCACAGCACCGCCTGGCGATAGGGCAGGATACGGAAGGTGTCGTTGACGGCGATAAACTCGACCGCGCCTTCACTGGTGGCGGTGCGCACGTCCTGCTCGATCTGGAGCAGGGCGCCGATACTTTGAAGATTGATCGAATCGGACAAGGTGTTTCCTGGTGATGCGTAAAGAAAATTACCGGCCGGCAGCAGGGAAGCTGGCCACGCCGCTCATGCCGGGCAGCAGGTTGGCCGTGTTGCCGGTCACTTCGCCCTCGATCTCGATCGACTGGCTGACAGCATCGACGCGGCCGTTGATGCGCTGCACCTTGGCGTTGTAGGCATTGCCGGTTTCATCGATCTTCAGCGAGAACGGCTGACCGACCTTGAGCCACGACAGCCACACCGACGGTACGTTCAGCTGCACCTTGAGCTTGCGGTCGTTGACGATCTCGATCAGCGGCTGGCCGATGTTGACGCTGGCGTACTGCTTGGCCAGCAAGCGGGTGACGCGGCCGGCGAACGGCGCGACGATGGTGCACTGGCGCAGCTGCGCCTGGTACAGCTGGATCTGGGCCTTGGCCTTTTGCGCCAGCGCGGCGCTTTGCTGGACGTCGATCTCGGCCACCGACTGCATCGCCTGCAGCTTGACCTTCGATTCGTAGGTCTGCTGCGCGCTGTAGAACTCGGCGTTGGCCATTTTCAGGTGCGCATCCTGCTCGTCGCAGTTAAATTTCAGCAAGACCTGGCCAGCGGCAAACGTGCTGCCCAGCTTGACGTTGACCAGGTCGAGACGGCCGGCCATCTGCGAGGCCAGCACGCTTTCCTGGTCGGCCGCGACCAGCACGCGGATGGTCTTGGCGGCGGGTGCAGCAGCGGGCGCAGCTGCCGGCGTGGCCGGCTTGGCGGCGGCCGGAGCCGCCGGCACGGCTGGCGCCGCAGCCAGCGCGCCGGCGCCCAGGGTAGACAAGAACAGTGTTACCAAAGAACGGTGCAACGACATCATCAGTTTTTCGCCTGCAGTGGAGGTTTTGCTTCGCTGCGCAGCAGGCTGGTGATCTTGGTGGCGGCCGATTCTGCCGCTGCCTTGCCGAACACCGGCCAAGCCGAGCTCACGCTGTCCGGTATCGCCGAACGGTAGCTGAAGGTGCCTAGTGTAACCCCATCGCGCTGTACCAGCCAGGTCAGTTCGACCGTGCGCAGGCCGCCGTTGGGCTGGCCCACGGTGGCGGTGGCCGATACCACCGGAATATTGGCGCCGGCCAGGCTGACCAGGGCGCCGTTGGCGTTCAATTCCTGGTGCAGCAGCGCGCCCAGGTCGAGGCCGCTACCGGCCGGCGAGCTGATGGCGCCGATCGCTACCGGCGGTGGCGGTGCGGCCACGTCGGCGGTGTGGAAGTTGGTCTTGCGCCAGTCGGCATCGGCTTGCGCCAGCTGCTTGGTAAACACCGCCACGCTTTCGCTTTGCGGCTGGGCCGGCAGCAGGTCGGCGCCGACCGAGTTGGCGACCCGCGCATAGGCGATTTGCAGGTTGGCCAGCGCCACGTAGCGCTGCATCTCGGACAGGGCGGCGCGCACCTCGGTACGCAGCAGTTCCATGCTGGACTCGGTGCTGGCCTTGGTGGCCGACAGCGTGTGCTGTTCGATGCGGGCATCGACCTGGGCGGTCTGGCTGCTGACTGCGTAGTCGGTGCGGGCTTCCTGGAAGCGCTGGGCCGCGATACGCACCTGCGTCATCACGGCCATGGTCAGCGCGATGCGACGGGTGTCGTCCACTTTCTGTTGCGCTTCCTGGGCGCGCTTGGCGGCCGGGTAGGCGAACGCGCGCATCAGGTTCAGCGACACGCTGCTGCCGGCTTCGCCCCAGGTATTGTTGAGCAGGAACTTGTTGCTGTCGCGGTTGCTCGAGACATTGATTTCGAGGCCCGGCAGGAAGGCCATCAGCGCCTTGCGGCCTTCGAGCACCGAGATTTTCTTGCGGTAGTCTTCTTCGCGCAGTTCGGGACGGTTGTTCAGCGCGGCCTGGTCGAGCGCATTGAGGTCGTCGAACGGTTGCAGCTTGGCAGTCGCTTCTTCTTCCTGGCCGGCCGACAGCACGATGTTGCTGCCCGGGCGCAGGTTGATCAGCGCGTTCAGTTCGGACTTGGCCAGGATCAGTTCCTGGCGGCGCGCCACGATCTGCTGGTGCATGTCGAGCAGGGCGCGCTGGTAGGCCAGCGCTTGCAACGGCGGCAGCATGCGTTCGGTTTCCATGCGCTCGCTGCGCAGCATCGCTTCCTTGACGCGGTTGAGCAGGTCGTCCATGCGCGGCAGGGTCTGCTGCGCAACATAGGCGCGCCAGAAGGCCTGTCGCACGTCCTGCGAAATGTTCTGCACGACCTTGCGCTTGCGCTCTTCCGAGATCATCACCGACACGGCCTGCTGCTGGGCGCGCACGTAGCTGACGCCGAAGTCCAGCACGTTCCAGGCCAGTACCGCGTTCTGGGTGTTGCGGGTGCGTTCCTGGGCGCCCGAGAACAGGTTGCTCTCCACGCCGCTGCCGAGATCGACCGAGCGCGAGCCGGCGTCATTGCTGCGCGAGCTGTAGCCGGCCGCCAGCGTCAGGCGCGGCAGCATGTCGTACTTGGCCAGGTCGAGCTGGTCGGAGGCCATGCTTTGCTCCATCGAGCGCAGGCGGTAGTCGTAGTTGTACTTGAGCGCGCGGGCAAAGGCCTCGTGCAGGGTGATCTCGCCGGTGACCGGTTCCACGTCCTTGAACAGGGTTTCCACGTCGTCCTTGGCGCGGGCGTTGCGCTCGGCGGCGCCGATCGGTTCCGGCATGATGTTGCACGCGCTCAGGGCGGCAGCGAGCATCAGCGCCATCGGCAGGCGGCGCAAGGTGGTGGAGCGTGCGGCTCCGGTGGCGCCGGGCGCGTTGGCAGCGGTGGTGGCGGTGGTCATCGGTGAAGCTCCTTGGTGGTTAAGCTGGTTCATGTTGTTATGGTTGCGCATCAGTTTTACAGACGGGTCAGGTGGCGCAGCGTGGCGTTGGCTTCCTGCAGGAAGCGCTGTGCTTCGCGCGACAATTGGGTACTCAGGGCGCCGGCCTGGGTGGTGGCGGCTTCGGCGTCGACATTGGCATCGGCCAGGACAGTGCTGTCCCCTTCGCTGCCGCCTTCGCTGCCGTCGCCGTTGTCGCCGGTCGCACCGGTATTGGCGGCAGCGCCCGCATCATCGACAGCCGCTGCCGCGCGGTGCAGGCCCAGCGCTTGCAGCAGGTGCTTGCCGTGCAGCGCCGCTTGCGGCGGCTTGACTTCCTTGACCACGCTATCGCCCTTGAGCGAGAACTCTGCCTTGGCCGTATTGCCCGCGCCGTCGCTGGCGGTGACCACGATGTCGAGCGACACCGTTTCGCCGCGCGGTGGCGTGCCGCTGAAGGTACCGGTGACCGCATCGAAGCGCACCCAGGCCGGCAACGGCGAACCGTCGGCCAGCCTGGCGGTCAGCGTCGGCGGCACGCCGTTGGCGCTGACAAAGGTGTCGCGCGGGATGGCGTAGGTCAGGCCCTGCTGCGCCTCGACTGCCACTGTCACCAGGCCGATGTCGCGGTTCAGTACCAGTGCGGCGCCGGTGGCCAGCAGCGCGGCGGCGGCCGGCGTTGCTGCGACCACCGGGGCGGCGGTCGTGGCCGGGACCGGGGCAGGCGCCGGAGCAGCAACCGGAGCCGTTACCGTGGCAGGTGCCGCCAGCGGGGCGGTGCCCGTGACCGGTGCGATGGTGCTGGTGGTCGCAGCAGTGCTGTCGGTGAGGCTGGTGCTGGTGCTGGTCAATTGCGTCGTCGACACCTGGTTGACCGCAGTGGAAATGGGCGAAGTACCGGTGATGCCTGCTGCCGCGTCGCGGATCGGTGGCGTATTCGGCGTCGCCGTTTGCGGCGCCGTTGTCGCTGCCGGAACCACCGGTGTGACGACCGGCACAACCGGCGCAGTCACCGGTGGCGTTGGCGCCAGCACGGTGAGCGCCAGCGGTGCCGAGGTGGCGCCGACGTTGCCGGCAGCATCGATGGCGCGGGCGGTAATGCTGTGCGCGCCCAGCGACAGTTGCAAGGTCACGGTCCAGTTGCCGTTGGCATCGGCCACGACCCGGACCGCTTCCACGCCGTCGCTCGATACCACGACGGTGCTGTTTGGTTCGGCAACGCCGGACAGTTGCGGCGTGGTGACCAGCGTGGTGGTGCTGTTGCCGTCGTCCAGGCGCGGCGTGCCGGCAGCGGCTGGCGCGGTGGCATCGACGACCACGGTCAGGGCAGGCGAGGCAGCGCTGGTGTTGCCGGCCGCGTCAGCGACCCGGGCCGTGAGACGGTGCGTACCGTCGGCCAGCAGGCTGCTGGTAATGCTCCAGGCGCCGCTGGCATCCACGGTGGCGCGGCCCAGCACTGTCACGCCATCGGTGTCGTACAGGATGGCGGTGGCGCCGGGTTCGCCGCGGCCGGTAATGGTTGGACGGGCCACGTTGGTGATGCCGTCGCTGTCGGACGCACCGCTGTCGCTGGCCGGGGCCAGCACCGGCGTTGCCGGTACCGCCGGCGCAGCGGTGTCGATGGTGACGGTCAAGGCCGCACTGGCCGCGCTGACCAGGCCGGTGGTGCTGGTGGTCCTGGTGGTCAGCTGGTGGTTGCCATCGGTCAGCGCGCGGCTGGTGATGCTCCAGGTGCCGCCGGCGCCCACCACGGTGGTGCCAAGCACGCTGACACCATCGGTATCGTACAGCGTGACGGTGGAGCCGGCCTGGGCGCGGCCGGTGATGGTCGGCGTGGTAACGCTGGTAATGCCGTCGCTGTTGGACGCGCCGTTGTCGCTGGCAGGCGCCAGGACCGGCACCGCCGGCGTGACGGGCACCGCCGTGTCGATGGTGATGGCGAGGACCGGACTGGCGGCACTGGTGTTGCCGGCCAGGTCGGTGGCTTTGGTGGTCAGGTTGTGGACGCCATCGCCCAGTACGCTGCTGGTGATGCTCCAGTTGCCGTTGGCGGCAGCCACCGCCGTGCCCAGCACGGTAACGCCGTCCGTATCGTACAGGGTGACGGTGCTGCCCGCCTCGGCGCGGCCGGTGATGGTCGGACGGGTGACGCTGGTCACGCCGTCGCTGTTCGAAGGGCCGCTGTCGCTGGCCGGGGCCAGGACCGGCGTTGCCGGCGCGGCCGGTGCGGCGGTATCGATGGTGACGCTCAGGGCCGGGCTGGCGGCACTGCGGTTGCCGGCAGCGTCGGTAGCTTTGACGCTCAAGCTGTGGACGCCGTCGGCCAGCACGCTGCTGGTGATGCTCCAGTTGCCGTTGGCCGCTGCGACAGCGGTGCCCAGCACGGTGATGCCGTCGGTGTCGTACAGCGTCACGGTGCTGCCCGCTTCGGCACGGCCGGTGATGGTGGGGCGGGTGACGCTGGTGATGCCGTCGGTGTTGGACGGGCCGTTGTCGCTGGCCGGAGCCAGTACCGGCGTGGCAGGCGCAGCTGGCGCGGCCGTATCGATGGTGACCGCCAGCGCCGCGCTGGCGTTGCTGACGATGCCGGTGATACTGGTGGTCCGGGTGGTCAACTGGTGGTTGCCATCTGCCAGCGCGCGGCTGGTGACGCTCCAGGTGCCGCCGGCGCCCACCACAGTGCTGCCGAGTACGGTAACACCGTCGGTGTCGTACAGCGTGACGGTGGTGCCCGGCTGGGCGCGGCCAGTGATGGTCGGCGTGGTGACGCTGGTGATGCCGTCGGTATTGGAGCCGCCATTGTCGCTGGCGGGCGCCAGTACCGGCATCGCCGGCGTGACGGGGACCGCCGTGTCGATGGTGACGTTCAAGGCCGCGCTGGCCGAACCGGTGTTGCCAGCCGTGTCGGTGGCCTTGACGGTCAAGCTGTGGACGCCATCGCCAAGCAGGGTGCTGGTGATGCTCCAGCTGCCGTCGGTGGCGGCAACCGCCGTGCCCAGGGCGGTAACGCCATCGGTGTCGTACAAGGTGACGGTGCTGCCCTCTTCGGCGCGGCCGGTGATGGTTGGACGGGTGACGCTGGTGACGCCGTCGCTGTTCGAGGCGCCGTTGTCGCTGGCGGGCGCCAGGACCGGCGCCGCTGGCGCGGCTGGCGCACTGGTGTCGATGGTAACTGCCAGCGGCGCGCTGGCGCCGCTGGTGTTGCCGGCGGCGTCAAGCGCTTTGACGGTCAAGCTGTGCACGCCATCGGCCAGCAGGCTGCTGGTGATGCGCCAGTCGCCGTTGACGCCGGTGATGGCGGTGCCCAGCACGGTCACGCCATCGGTGTCGTACAGGGTGACGGTGCTGCCCGCTTCGGCGCGGCCGGTGATGGTCGGCCGGTTGACGCTGGTGATGCCGTCGCTATTGGACACGCCATTGTCGCTGCCAGCGGCCAAGACCGGCGCGGTTGGTGCAGTCGGCGCCGTGCTGTCGATGGTGACCGTCAGCGCGCTTGATGCGGCGCTGGTGTTGCCGGCGATATCGGTGGCCTTGACGCTCAAGCTGTGCGATCCATTCGCCAGCGTGGCGCTGGTAATGCTCCACACGCCGCCGGTAGCCACTGCGGTGCCCAGCACGGTGGTGCCATCGGTATCGTAAAGGGTGACCAGGCTGCCCGCTTCGGCAGTGCCGGTAATCACCGGCGTGGTGATGTTGGTGACGCCGTCTGCGTTCGAGGCGCCGCTGTCCGATGCAGGCGCCAATGCCGGAGCGGCTGGCGCTGCCGGGGCCGTGGTGTCGATGCTGATCAGCAGTGCGCTCGATGCGGCGCTGGTGTTGCCGCCGGCATCGGTGGCCTTGACGCTCAAGCTGTGCGCACCCTGGCCCAGCGCGCTGCTGGTGATGGTCCACACGCCGCCGGTAGCGACGGTGGTCCCCAGCACGGTAGTGCCATCGGTATCGTACAGCGTGACCGTGCTGCCGGCTTCGGCGGTGCCGCTGACCGTTGGGGTGGTAATGCGGGTAACGCCGTCCGAGTTCGAGGCGCCGCTGTCGGACGCTGCGGACAGGACTGGCGCGGCTGGTACGGTTGGCGCGATGGTGTCGATGGTGATCGACAACGCTGCCGAGGCGGCGCTGGTGTTGCCGGCGATATCGGTGGCCTTGATGGTCAGGCTGTGGGCGCCGGTTGCCAGCGTGCTGCTGGTGATGCTCCAGACGCCGCCGGTGGCGACGGCGGTGCCCAGCACGGTCGTACCATCGGTATCGTACAAGGTCACCAGGCTGCCGGCTTCGGCGGTGCCGGTGATGACCGGGGTGATGATGCTGGTGACGCCGTCCGCGTTCGAGGCGCCGCTGTCGGACGCTGCTGCCAGCACCGGCGCTGCCGGCGCGGTCGGCGCCGTGGTGTCGACGGTGATTGCCAGCGCGTTCGAGGCGGCGCTGGTGTTGCCGGCGATATCGGTGGAAGTCACGCTCAAGCTGTGCGCTCCCTGGCCCAGCGCGCTGCTGGTAATGGTCCACACGCCGCCGGTGGCCACTGTCGTGCCCAGCACGGTGGTGCCGTCGGTGTCGTACAAGGTGACCAGGCTGCCCGCTTCGGCGGTGCCGCTGACCGTTGGCGTGGTGATGCTGGTGACGCCGTCCGAATTCGAGGCGCCGCTGTCGGAAGCTGCCGCCAATACCGGCGCGGCTGGTGCTACCGGCGCGGTCGTGTCGACGCTGATCGTCAGCGCGCCGGATGCCGCGCTGGTGTTGCCGGCGGTGTCGGTGGCCTTGATGGTCAGGCTGTGGACGCCCGCCGCCAGCGTGCTGCTGTTGATGCTCCAGACGCCGCCGGTGGCCACTGCCGTGCCCAGCACGGTGGTGCCGTTGGTGTCATACAAGGTCACCAGGCTGCCGGCTTCGGCCGTGCCGGTGATGACCGGCGTGGTGACGTTGGTCACGCGGTCGCTGTTCGAGGCGCCGCTGTCGGACGCTGCTGCCAGCACCGGCGCTGCCGGCGCGGTCGGCGCCGTGGTGTCGATGGTGATCGCCAGCGCGTTCGAGGCTGCGCTGGTGTTGCCGGCAATGTCGGTGGCTTTGATAGTCAGGCTGTGGGCGCCGGCGGCCAGCGTGCTGCTGGTGATGCTCCAGATGCCGCCGGTGGCCACTGCTGTGCCCAGCACGGTGGTGCCATTGGTATCGTAAAGAGTAACCAGGCTGCCCGCCTCGGCGGTGCCGGTAATCACCGGGGTAGTGATGCGGGTCACGCCATCGCTGTTCGAGGCGCCGCTGTCGGACGCTGCTGCCAGCACCGGGGCCGCTGGTGCGATGGGCGCGGTGGTGTCGATGGTAATCGCCAGCGCGTTCGATGCCACGCTGGTGTTGCCGGCGATATCAGTCGCCTTGATGGTCAGGCTGTGGGCGCCGGCGGCCAGCGTGCTGCTGGTGATGCTCCAGACGCCGCCGGTCGCGACTGCCGTACCGAGCACGGTGGTGCCGTCGGTGTCGTACAAGGTGACCAGGCTGCCTGCTTCGGCGGTGCCGCTGAGGACCGGCGTGGTGATGCGGGTGACGCCATCCGAGTTGGACGCGCCGCTGTCGGACGCTGCGGCCAGGACCGGCGCAGCTGGGGCGACGGGCGCAGTCGTGTCGATGGTGATCGCCAGCGCGTTCGATGCCGCGCTGGTGTTGCCGGCGATATCGGTGGCCTTGATGGTCAGGCTGTGGGCGCCGGCGGCCAGCGTGCTGCTGGTGATGCTCCAGACGCCGCCGGTGGCTACTGCCGTACCGAGCACGGTGGCGCCATCGGTGTCGTACAGGGTGACCAGGCTGCCTGCTTCAGCGGTGCCGCTGACGACCGGGGTGGTGATCCGGGTGACGCCATCCGAGTTGGACGCGCCGCTGTCGGACGCTGCGGCCAGGACCGGCGCTGCCGGTGCAGCAGGCGCCGTGGTGTCGATGGTAATCGCCAGCGCGTTCGAGGCGGCGCTGGTGTTGCCGGCAATGTCGGTGGCCTTGATGGTCAGGCTGTGGGCGCCGGCGGCCAGCGTGCTGCTGGTGATGCTCCAGACGCCGCCGGTGGCCACGGCCGTACCGAGCACGGTGGTGCCGTTGGTGTCATACAAGGTCACAAGGCTGCCAGCTTCGGCGGTACCGCTGACGACCGGGGTGGTAATGCGGGTGACGCCATCCGAGTTGGACGCGCCGCTGTCGGACGCTGCTGCCAGGACCGGAGCCGCTGGTGCGACGGGCGCGGTGGTGTCGATGGTGATTGCAAGCGCGTTCGAGGCGGCGCTGGTGTTGCCGGCAATATCAGTCGCCTTGATGGTCAGGCTGTGGGCGCCGGCGGCCAGCGTGCTGCTGGTGATGCTCCACACGCCGCCGGTGGCCACTGCCGTACCGAGCACGGTGGCGCCATCGGTGTCGTACAGGGTGACCAGGCTGCCTGCTTCGGCGGTGCCGCTGACGACCGGGGTGGTGATGCGGGTGACGCCATCCGAGTTGGACGCGCCGCTGTCGGACGCTGCTGCCAGGACCGGGGCCGCTGGTGCGACCGGCGCGGTAGTGTCGATGGTAATCGCCAGCGCGTTGGAGGCGGCGCTGGTATTGCCAGCGATATCGGTGGCCTTGATGGTCAGGCTGTGGGCGCCAGGGGCCAGAGTGCTGCTGGTGATGCTCCAGACGCCGCCGGTGGCCACCGCCGTGCCCAGCACGGTAGTGCCGTCAGTGTCGTACAGCGTGACCAGGCTGCCCGCTTCGGCAGTACCGCTGACGACCGGGGTGGTGATGCGGGTCACGCCATCGCTGTTCGAGGCGCCGCTGTCGGAAGCTGCTGCCAGCACCGGCGCTGCCGGTGCGGTCGGCGCCGTGGTGTCGATGGTAATCGCCAGCGCGTTGGAGGCGGCGCTGGTATTGCCGGCGATATCGGTGGCCTTGACGGTCAGGCTGTGGGCGCCGGCCGCCAGCGTGCTGCTGGTGATGCTCCAGACGCCGCCGGTGGCCACTGCCGTACCGAGCACGGTGGCGCCGTCGGTGTCGTACAAGGTGACCAGGCTGCCGGCTTCGGCGGTGCCGCTTACGACCGGGGTGGTGATGCGGGTGACGCCATCGCTGTTCGAGGCGCCGCTGTCGGAAGCAGCCGCCAATACCGGCCGGGCCGGTGTGGCTGGCGCAGTGGTGTCGATGGTGATGGCCAGCGCGCTGGAGGCAACGCTGGTGTTGCCCACCACGTCCACCGCCTTGGCCGTCAGACTGTGCGCGCCTTGGGCCAGCGCGACATTGGTCGTGATGCTCCAGACGCCGCCAGTGGCCGTAGCAGTGCCCAGCACGGTGGTGCCATCGGTGTCGTACAAGGTGACAATGCTGCCTGACAGCGCGGTACCGGTAATGGTTGGGGTGGTGACATTGGTGATGCGGTCCGAGTTCGAACTGCCGCTGTCCGAGCTTGCGGCCAGCGCCAGCCCGGTGGGCGGCGCGCCGGCGGTGGCAATGGTGATTTGCAGCGCGCCCGATGCCGCACTGACATTGCCGGCGGTATCGCGCGCTTTGACCGTCAGGTTGTGGGTGCCGTCGGCCAGCGTGCTGCTGGTGATGCTCCAAACGCCGCCGGTGGCTACTGCCGTGCCCAGCACGGTGGTGCCGTCGCTGTCGTACAGCGTGACAATGCTGCCGCTCTCGGCAGTGCCATTGATGACCGGCGTGTTGACGCTGGTGATGCCGTCGCTGTTCGAGGCGCCGTTATCGCTGGCCGAATCGAGCGTGGGCGCAGGTGGCGCCGCTGGCGCGGTGGTGTCGAGCACCAGCGTCAGCGTGCCGCCGGCCGTGCCGACGTTGCCGGCAACGTCGATCACGCGCGCGGTCAGCACCTTGGTGCCGTCGGCGCCGAGGCTGCCGCTGGTCAAGGTCACATCGTAATAGCCGTTGGCGATATTGGTGCTGGTCAGCGTGGCGCGTACCGGCGTGGCAAATGAGCTACCGCCCAGCAGCAGTTCGACCGTGTCGCCGGCCACCGCATTGGTGCCGCCCAGGTTAATGCGGAGCAATGGATTGGTGACACTGGTAATGCGGTCGGAGTTCGAGCTGCCGCTGTCGGACGCGCTGGCGATCAGGATCGGGTTGCTTGGCGTACCGGGCGTGGCGGTGTCAAGCACCAGCGTCAGCGCGCCGCCGGCGGTGCCGACGTTGCCGGCAATGTCGGTTACGCGCGCGGTCAGCACCTTGGTGCCGTCGGCGCCGAGGCTGCCACTGGTCAAGGTCACATCGTAATAGCCGTTGGCGATATTGGTGCTGGTCAGCGTGGCGCGTACCGGCGTGGCAAACGAGCTACCGC
>Ga0308164_10003272_pt1 | contig 14904 bp, 10 predicted proteins | sample PhyTR2_FD_201031 | JGI IMG/M metagenome (GOLD analysis project Ga0308164, IMG submission 201031) | Phyllosphere microbial communities from UC Gill Tract Community Farm, Albany, California, United States - DLSLT.R2 | ecosystem: Host-associated > Plants > Phyllosphere > Unclassified | place: USA... | reverse complement strand
CTTCTAGTTCTAACCCTGCTGCTGACCTGCGGCATTGCCCACGCTGAAATTCCCGAAACCGACTGGCTGGACCTGATGCCCAAATCAGACCAGAAAGCCCTCGAAGCCATGCCCGACATTGACCACAACTCTCCGGAAGCTCAAGGGACGTTCGATAGCAAAGGCGGCTTGAAACAGAGCAAAGGCTTGCCCGCTGTGATGTATTCGGCCAAAACCGTACCGGGCATGAATGGCAAGGAGGTGCGCCTGGGTGGCTACCCGGTGCCGCTGGAGACCGACGCCAAAGGCCGTAGCACGTTGTTCTTCCTCGTGCCCTATCCCGGCGCTTGCATCCATGTGCCACCACCGCCGCCGAACCAACTGGTGCTGGTGCGCTTCCCCAAAGGTTTGAAGATCGAAGACATCTACACACCGCTGTGGGTGGTGGGCAAATTGAAGGTCGAGAAAGTCAGCAATGACCTGGCCGATGCGGCCTATGCCATGGACGCCGAGAAAGCGCGGGTGGTGGTGGAAGCCGACCTGTAGGCAAGCCTGTTGGAGCGAGGCTTGCCCGCGAATCAGCCGATTCTGTTACCCAGGCACACCGCATAATCGTTCTTCGCGGCAAGCCTCGCTCCAACAGATCTTCCGCAGGGTGCCTGCCGCGAAATTGATCAGTCTTCCGACAAAGACTCAGCCCACACACTCAACGCCAGCACATGCATCTCGTCTGGTGCCAGCGTCACCACGTCGTCCAGCACGTTGGCGGTTTCTACGCAGACCATGCGCTGCCAGCCATCGGCGGCCATGTCGTTGAAGGTTTTGGTCTTCTCGGTCCATGGGTTCCACACGATCGCAGACTTGGAGCCGCTGGTGCAGATGTGGATCTTGCGCTGCCATTGCGGGTCGACAATGCTCAGCATGTCGGGAGTATCGAGGTAGATGCGGTCGGTCTCGCCGGCAAATTGCAACTCACCGGATTGCTCGCGCTCTTCCCAGTTTTCCAGGGTTTCGATGTAGCGCAGGCCGTCCAGGCCTTTGATGCTGACTTCGCGCACATCGCTGACCGCGAAATAGCTGTGCAGCGCCTGGCTGAAGCTCACCGTTTCGCTGCCAGAGTTGTAGCTGATCAGGCTGACGTTCAGTGCCTCATCCAGACGAATACTCAGTTTCAGCGCCACATTGTGTGGCCAGCCTGGCAACCCGCCTTCTGCTTTGGGCTGAATGAACTCAACGATCAGGGCGTCGTCGTCTTCACCCATGCCCATCAATTCCCAATCAATCGCGCGGACTTCGCCGTGGGCTTTTGCTGGCTCGCTGCTATCGCGCATGGCCTGAACGCTGGAAGGATTACGCTCCAGATTGCCAAACCACGGCCAGCAAATCGGCATGCCACCACGAATCGCCTTGCCCTTTTTAAAAGCAGCGTCCGGGTTGGACCAGATCAGCGGCTTATGCCCAGCCCGCTGGTAACTGACGATGTGCGCACCTTGCTGGGCAACCACCAGTTCGGCATCGCCGTGGCTGATGCGCCAGCAGTTCAGCTCATCGATGGTGACGGATTCAACTTGGGGCGTTGGCATAAATAAACTCTCAAACAAAGACTAAGACAAAATGGACAGTGTCCAAGTCGATGAGTTTACCTTCCTGCAGTCACACAATCCTGCTTTGACGCGTATTCCCTGTAGGAGCTGCCGAAGGCTGCGAACGGCGGTGTGTCAGAAATGACCCTTTCGCAGCCTTCGGCAGCTCCTACAGGGTTCGCCTACCGCCGTGCAGGAACGGAGCGGGTACGGCCGCTGCCATCGATGGCCACGAATACGAACACCGCCTCGGTCACTTTGCGCCATTCACTGGACAGCGGGTCGTCGCTCCAGACTTCAACCATCATCTGGATGGAGCTGCGGCCGATTTCCAGTGCTTGGGTATAGAAGGAAAGCTGTGCGCCAACGGCCACAGGCACCAGGAACGCCATGCGGTCGATGGCAACGGTCGCGACGCGCCCACCGGCGATCTTGCTGGCCATGGCGGTGCCAGCCAAATCCATCTGGGAAACCAGCCAGCCGCCGAAAATGTCCCCGAAGCCATTGGTTTCGCGAGGTAGTGCGGTGATTTGCAAAGCCAGGTCGCCTTGCGGGATTGGATCTTCTTGTTCGAGCTCGATCATGCCTAGGGTGCCTCTGACCCATGACTCTTGGTGTTTTGCCGCGGTTGACAGGCGCCATTCAGAACCAACAGCGTGAACATTTGATGTTCAGCGTGATACGAGGCGCCTGTAGGGGAAACTCTGCGAAAGCGGCTGGCTGAAACACAGCTGCTTTCGCACAGCAGCCCCTGACTGACGGCTGTGCGCTACATTTCGACACAGGCAGCAATCATTCTGCGGCCAGCGAGTATATCGGGCGGTGCGTCATGAAACGACCATTGGGTACTGATTTCGACGATTTACGCATCAGGCTGTGTGCTTTTTGAAACAATTTGCTATCGTGCCGAACCCGATGCGGCGGCATGACTGCCTGTATCACGCAATTTTGGTGCCTATCCGCACCGTTGCTCCGGACAATTGCTGTTGCAGGCCACCCCGCCGCAACCTGCTTTACTGTCGCTAACCCAATTAAGAGAAGTCCCCTTAGAGAAGTAATTCATGTCCACTGTGCCTTTGAGTACCGCGCAGCCTGCGCGTCCCCTGACCCGCAACGATTACAAAACCCTGTCGCTTTCGGCATTGGGCGGCGCGCTGGAGTTTTACGACTTCATCATTTTCGTGTTCTTTGCGGCGGTGGTCGGCAAACTGTTTTTCCCTGTGGATATGCCTGAATGGCTGCGCATGATGCAGACCTTCGGGATTTTCGCTGCCGGTTATCTGGCGCGGCCTCTGGGCGGCATCATCATGGCGCACTTTGGCGACCTGCTGGGGCGCAAGAAAATGTTCACCCTGAGCATTTTCATGATGGCGGTTCCGACGCTGATCATGGGTTTACTGCCCACTTACGCCCAGATCGGCATTTTCGCGCCGATCCTGCTTCTGTTGATGCGCGTTATTCAAGGCGCAGCCATTGGCGGTGAAGTCCCGGGGGCCTGGGTGTTTGTTTCCGAGCACGTGCCTGCCCGCCACATTGGCTATGCCTGTGGCACGCTGACCTGTGGTCTGACGGCTGGCATCTTGCTGGGCTCCCTGATGGCTACCTTCATCAATACCATCTACACCCCTGTTGAAGTCTCCGACTTCGCATGGCGTATCCCGTTCCTGGTGGGTGGTGTGTTCGGCTTGCTGTCGGTCTACCTGCGTCGCTGGTTGCACGAAACGCCAGTGTTCGCTGAACTGCAATTGCGCAAGGCGCTGGCCGAAGAAGTACCGCTCAAGTCGGTGCTGCGCGACCATCGCGGCGCCGTCGCTATTTCTATGTTGCTGACCTGGCTGCTGTCGGCCGGGATCATCGTGGTCATCCTGATGACACCGACCATCCTGCAGGGCGCCACTTTCGGTTTCCCGGCCGCTGTCGCCCTGAAGGCCAATAGCCTGGCGATCGTATTCCTGAGCATCGGTTGCGTTGCTTCTGGCGCACTGGCCGACCGCATTGGCGCTGGCCGGGTGTTCCTGTTTGGTAGCCTGGGTTTGCTGATCAGTTCATGGACCCTCTATCACACGCTGGCTGCCAATCCTGACTGGCTGTTCCCGCTTTACGCAGTGACCGGCCTGTTCGTTGGCGTCATCGGCGCGGTGCCGTATGTGATGGTCAAGGCCTTCCCGGCAGTGGTGCGGTTCTCGGGGTTGTCGTTCTCGTACAACCTGGCCTATGCGATTTTCGGTGGCCTGACGCCGATGGTGGTGACGCTCATGCTCAAATCCAGCCCGATGGCGCCAGCCTGGTACGTGGCGATGCTGTGTGTGTTGGGCATGGTCATTGGTTGCTACCTGATCGCTAAAAAGCGCTGAGCCTCTCATAGCTCGGAACACCCCGTTTCATACTTCGCAGCATTTGAAGGCCACGCCCCGTAAAAGGGTCGTGGCCTTTCATTCAATTGTCACAATCAATTCATAGAGTCGTCACATGGGCTGCCAATACTTGGGGCCAACGGACCTATTTTTTGACCTCGCTCGGAGCAAGGTATGAAACTCAAACGTTTGATGACTGCACTGACCTTCGTTGCCGCTGGCGTCGCGACTGCTAACGCATTGGCCGCTGTTGACCCCGCGATCAAGCCGTACGTGAAGACATCGGGCGTTTCGGGCAACCTTTCCAGCGTGGGTTCCGACACTCTGGCGAATCTCATGACCCTGTGGGCCGAGGCCTACAAGAAAGAATACCCAAGCGTAAACATCCAGATTCAGGCGGCGGGGTCTTCCACTGCACCGCCAGCCCTTACCGAAGGCACCGCCAACCTCGGGCCGATGAGCCGCAAGATGAAAGACGGCGAATTGTCGGCTTTCGAGCAGAAGCACGGTTATAAGCCAACCGCCATTCCTGTGGCGGTGGATGCGCTGGCGGTGTTCGTACACAAAGACAACCCGATCAAGGGCCTGACCATGGCCCAGGTGGATGCGATTTTCTCCGTCACCCGGCTTTGTGGTGCCAAGGCTGACGCCAAGACCTGGGCTGACGTCGGCGTAACCGGCGATCTGGCCAACAAGCCGATTCAGCTGTTCGGTCGCAATTCAGTGTCCGGGACGTACGGTTACTTCAAGGAAGAAGCCCTGTGCAAAGGCGACTTCAAGGCCAACGTCAATGAACAGCCTGGCTCGGCTTCGGTGGTCAGCTCCATCAGCAGCTCGCTCAACGGCATCGGGTACTCCGGTATTGGTTATAAAACGTCCAGCGTGCGCACCGTGCCGCTGGCCAAGAAGGATGGCGGCGAGTTCGTCGAAGACAACGAAACCAACGCTTTGAACGGGACTTACCCTCTGTCTCGTTTCCTCTACGTCTACGTCAACAAAGCACCGAACAAGCCTTTGGCTCCCCTGGAGGCAGAATTCGTAAAACTGGTGCTCTCCCGTCAGGGTCAGGAAGTGGTCATGAAAGACGGCTACATTCCTCTGCCATCACGAGTGGTGAGCAAGGCCTTGGCTGATCTAGGCTTGCAGGAAGGTGCAGCAGCGGGCAAATAATCAGCGTCTCGGTGGCTCCAGTTTTCGGCTTCTGTTTTGCAAATGGCCACCCTCACTTTTCAGTCCGCTGCCATGAATACCGGTGGCGGGCTTTTCTGCGTCACCATACTGTAATGTTTTTGTCATACAGGTCCGCTAGGGTGTGCGCATGTTGAACTGGCCAATTCTCCGATGACTGAAAATTCACCCTCCCAGCGCATTGATTTCAATACGCCGGAGTTGCAGCGCAAGCGTCGCGTGCGCGCCTTCAAAGATCGGCTGACCCGCTGGTACGTGGCTGTCGGCGGGCTTGCTGTGCTTGCAGCGATCACCCTGATCTTCTTTTATCTGGCGTATGTAGTCGCACCTCTGTTTCAGGGTGCCAGCCTGAACACAGAAACCCCCCTCCAGCCCGCCTGGATCAATGACGCTGGCCAGCCGCTGATGCTCGCCATCGAAGAGCAGAATCAGGTCGGCATGCGCATTTCCGACAAGGGCGAGGCGATATTTTTCAGTGTTGACGACGGTGCCGAACTCAAGCGCGTTGGCCTGCCACTTGCGCCCGGCGTGAGCGTCACCTCTATTGGCCAGGATCAGCCCGGCACGCCTCTGGTGGCGCTGGGTTTGTCCAATGGTCAGGTGCTCGCCTTCCGGCACAACTACCTGGTGACGTACCCGAACAACAAGAAAACCATCACCCCGAGCATCACCTGGCCTTATGGTGAAACGCCGTTGGTGCTGGACGATCAGGGTCGGGCTTTGGAGCACGTCAGCCTCAACGCCAGCGGCGAAACCCTGGTGATTGCCGGTTCCACGGGCACCCAGCTGCACGTTTTTTCCCTGGAAAAGAAAGAGAACATGATGACCGGCGAGGTCAGCAGCGAGCAGGAGCGTATCGAGCTGCCGCAAACCTCGGCGATGGTCAAAGCGATTTACATCGATCCTCGTCAGCAATGGTTGTATGTGATCAACGGTCGCGCTCAGGCCGATGTCTTCAGCCTGCGGGATCGCACCCTTAACGGCCGCTATAAACTGCTGGAAGACGCAAATGCCGAAATCACGGCCAGCACCCAATTGGTCGGCGGCATTTCGCTGATCATCGGTAACTCCAAAGGCTCGATGGCCCAGTGGTTCATGGCGCGGGACGTGGATCAAGAGATGCGCTTCATGCACATCCGCGATTTCCAGATGGGCAAGTCGCCAATCACCCAGATCACCGCCGAGCAGCGCCGCAAAGGCTTCGTGGCACTGGATGCGTCGGGTCAGCTCGGGGTATTCCATAGCACTGCACATCGCACACTCCTGGTTGAGCAGATTGCCCAGGGTTCGGGAATCCTCGCTCTGTCGCCTCGGGCTGACCAATTGCTGGTCGAGCAGGGCGGCGCGTTGTTGCCGCTGACCCTCAAGAATCCGCACCCGGAAGTATCCTGGAGCGCGCTGTGGGGCAAGGTCTGGTACGAAAACTACGATTCGCCGCAGTATGTCTGGCAGTCCACGGCATCCAACAGTGATTTCGAGCCCAAGCTGAGCCTGGCCCCGTTGACCTATGGCACCTTGAAAGCCGCGTTCTATGCCATGTTGCTGGCCGCGCCACTGGCGATCGCCGCCGCGATTTACACCGCTTACTTCATGGCCCCGGCGATGCGTCGCAAGGTCAAGCCGGTGATCGAACTGATGGAAGCCATGCCCACCGTGATCCTCGGCTTCTTTGCCGGGCTGTTCCTGGCTCCTTATCTGGAAGGCCATTTGCCAGGTGTCTTCAGCCTGTTGCTGCTGACCCCGATTGGAATCCTGCTGGCCGGTTTCGGTTGGAGCCGCATGCCTGACAACATTCGCCTGCGTGTGCCGGACGGTTGGGAAGCCGCAATCCTGCTGCCGGTTGTGCTACTGGTGGGCTGGTTCGCCTTGAGCATGAGCCCGCATCTGGAGAACTGGTTCTTCGGTGGCGACATGCGCATGTGGATCTCCCACGATCTGGGCATCACTTACGATCAGCGCAATGCGCTGGTGGTGGGTATCGCCATGGGCTTTGCGGTGATTCCCAACATTTACTCGATTGCCGAAGACGCGGTGTTCAGCGTGCCGCGCGGCCTGACCCTGGGCTCGCTGGCCCTGGGCGCCACGCCTTGGCAGACCCTGACCCGGGTGGTGATCCTGACCGCCAGCCCAGGGATTTTCTCGGCGTTGATGATCGGCATGGGCCGCGCGGTGGGCGAGACCATGATCGTGCTGATGGCCACCGGCAACACGCCGATCATGGACATGAACCTGTTTGAGGGGATGCGCACGCTGGCGGCCAACGTGGCAGTGGAGATGCCGGAGTCGGAAGTGGGTGGCAGTCACTATCGGGTGTTGTTCCTGGCGGCGCTGGTGCTGCTGATCTTCACCTTTGTGATGAACACCCTCGCAGAGCTGATTCGTCAGCGCCTGCGCAAGCAATACTCGTCTCTTTAAGGAAGGTAGCAGTTCGTGAAACGGAACTCCCTCAAGAGCTGGTTCAAGACAGGCGCCCCAGGCGTCTGGATGAGCGCGGGCGCAGTGTCCATCGCCGTCATCATGACGCTGGGTTTGCTCTCGGTCATCGCTGTGCGCGGCCTGGGTCATTTCTGGCCGGCCGATCTGGTGTATGCGCAGTACGACGTACCGAATCAGGAAAAGCACGTTCTCATTGGTGAAGTGGTCGAGCAAGAGCAAGTCCCCCGCGAGCGCTTGAAAGGCTCAGGGTTGCCGGTCCCTGATGAAGGTCCGGAGTTCATGACCCGGGAGCTGTTCAAAGTCGGCAACCGTGACATCGGCCCCAGCGATTTCACGTGGATCGTCGGCGAATGGCTGTCTGAACAGAGCATGCCCGCCGAGTTGATGACCCTTGAGCGGCGTGAGTGGGGCAATTTCTACGGCTACCTGGTCAATGTGAAGGAAAGCGGCAAGGTCGTGGCTGAAGGCGAGGCGGCCTGGCCGACACTGCAAGAACGCATCAAGCGCGTCGAAGGTCTGGCCGACGAGCTTTATCAGCTGGAAAAGAAAGACATCGGCGCTATCAACCACGGCATCGAGCGCCTGCGTCTGCAAGCTCGCAAGCTGGAGCTTGAAGGCACGCTGGACGCTGAGGCTCAAGCCGACATGGCCAGCGAGCGGGCCGAGCTGGATAGCCGCTACAAAGTGATCGAAACCCAATTGGGTGCGCTGCACCAAGCCTTTGATCGCGACAGCCTCACCGCCCGGGATGCCAACGGTAAGGAAGTCGAAATCAGCCTGGGCAAAATCGTCCATGCCTACCAGCCAAACGCGATGGGCACGTTCACCAAGCTCGGTTTCTATTTCAAGAAGCTCTGGGAATTCCTAAGTGAAGACCCACGGGAAGCAAACACTGAAGGCGGTATCTTCCCGGCGATTTTCGGCACCGTGATGATGACCCTGATCATGGCCGTGATCGTCACGCCGTTCGGTGTGCTGGCAGCGGTTTACCTGCGTGAATACGCTCGACAAGGCCCGGTGACCCGGTTGATCCGCATCGCCGTGAACAACCTGGCGGGCGTGCCAGCCATCGTTTATGGCGTGTTCGGGTTGGGTTTCTTTGTTTATGTGTTGGGTGGTTCGCTGGACCGGCTGTTCTTCCCCGAGGCGCTGCCCGCACCGACGTTCGGTACGCCGGGCCTGCTTTGGGCTTCGCTGACCCTGGCGCTGCTGGCGGTGCCGGTAGTCATCGTCGCCACCGAAGAAGGCCTGGCGCGCATTCCGCTAAGTCTGCGTGAAGGCTCGCTGGCGCTGGGTGCGACCAAGGCCGAAACCCTGTGGAAGATCGTCCTGCCCATGGCCAGCCCGGCGATGATGACCGGCTTGATCCTGGCCGTGGCCCGCGCCGCCGGTGAGGTCGCTCCACTGATGCTGGTGGGCGTGGTGAAACTCGCGCCGTCGCTGCCGGTGGACGGCAATTACCCGTACCTGCACCTGGACCAGAAGATCATGCACCTGGGGTTCCATATTTATGACGTCGGCTTCCAGAGCCCCAATGTCGAGGCGGCGCGGCCACTGGTGTATGCCACGGCGCTGTTGCTGGTGCTGGTGATCGCCTTGCTCAATCTGTCTGCGGTGGCGATTCGTAACCACCTGCGGGAAAAATACAAAGCGCTGGATAGCTAAAAAACCTGTGGCAAATAAGGGTCTTGTAGGAGCGAACTTGTTCGCGAGGCGGTGTGTCAGGTTCGACGCCTCGCGAACAAGTTCGCTCCTACCGACGTTCAGATTAATTGGTTAGCGTAAGGAGCAATCCATGCAACCGCAAAACCCGGCACGAGGTATCAATATGTCAGCCCTGGGGCGCAACAAGTCTGGTCTGCACCTGGCCGACGAAACCGTGGCTATCGAAGTGCCGGGCCTGAACCTGTTTTATGGTGACAAGCAGGCGCTGTTCGATGTCAGCCTGAACATCCCGAAACAGCGTGTGACGGCCTTCATCGGCCCGTCTGGCTGCGGCAAATCCACGCTGCTGCGCACCTTCAATCGCATGAACGATCTGGTGGATGGCTGCCGCGTTGAAGGCGCCATCAATCTGTACGGTCACGATATCTACACCAAAGGCGAAGACGTTGCGGAATTGCGCCGTCGGGTCGGCATGGTGTTCCAGAAGCCCAACCCGTTTCCCAAGACCATCTACGAAAACGTGGTTTACGGCCTGCGAATCCAGGGCATCAATAAAAAACGTGTGCTCGACGAAGCGGTCGAGTGGGCGCTCAAAGGCGCGGCGCTGTGGGAGGAGGTCAAAGATCGCCTGCATGAGTCGGCGCTGGGCCTGTCCGGAGGTCAGCAGCAGCGGCTGGTGATTGCCCGCACGATTGCCGTTGAGCCAGAGTTTCTGCTGCTCGACGAACCTTGTTCTGCACTTGATCCGATTTCGACACTGAAAGTTGAAGAGCTGATCTACGAACTGAAATCCAAATACACCATTGTGATCGTTACGCACAACATGCAGCAGGCGGCACGGGTGTCGGATTACACCGCATTTATGTACATGGGCAAACTGGTCGAGTTCGGTGACACGGACACGATGTTCACCAACCCGGCTAAAAAACAGACGGAAGATTACATCACCGGTCGTTATGGCTAGGACTTGCTCAAACCCTGAAGCACCGCTGCGTTTTCGCACTTAATCGGACGTTCCAAGGACACCAAGCATGATTCATAAAGACAGCCTCACGCATCACATCTCGCAACAGTTCAACGCTGAGCTCGAAGAAGTACGCAGCCATTTGCTCGAGATGGGCGGTTTGGTCGAAAAGCAGGTCAACGATGCCGTGACTGCCTTGATCGAAGCCGATTCCGGTCTGGCCCAGCGGGTTCGGGAAGTTGACGACCGCATCAACCAGATGGAGCGCAATATCGACGAAGAATGCCTGCGCATCCTCGCTCGTCGTCAGCCGGCTGCTTCGGACCTGCGTTTGATCATCAGCATCTCCAAGTCGGTCATCGACCTTGAGCGCATCGGTGACGAAGCGACCAAGATCGCTCGTCGTGCCATTCAGTTGTGCGAAGAGGGTGAATCGCCGCGCGGTTACGTTGAAGTGCGCCACATTGGCGATCAGGTGCGCAACATGGTCCGCGATGCACTGGACTCGTTCGCTCGCTTTGACCCGGAATTAGCGCTGTCGGTGGCTCAGTACGACAAGATCATCGACCGCGAATACAAGACCGCCCTGCGTGAGCTGGCGACTTACATGATGGAAGATCCGCGATCTATTTCCCGGGTTCTCAACGTGATCTGGGTACTGCGCTCGCTGGAGCGGATTGGCGACCACGCGCGCAACATTTCCGAGCTGGTCATTTACCTGGTGCGCGGCACTGACGTGCGGCACATGGGCCTCAAGCGCATGAAAGAAGAGGTTCAAGGTATATCGAGCGAAAGCCCTAATGTTCCGGGCCAACCTGACGATAAGTAAGATTGCCTGCGAAAAAACGCCCAGCTCGCAGCTGGGCGTTTTCGTTCACGGGCTTTTGAATTTTTCAGCCGCCCGCGAATTAAATGTCCTGGCGTCGTCAATCAGGATGGCAGTTGGCTAGTAGTCAACGCTATGCTTGCCGAAATATAGGGTGTGTCAGGCAGCAACGCAGTTCGCCGATCCAGGCGGACACGCCCGCAGGAGCGTCGATGAGTAAAGTCAGTGTTTTGATCGTGGATGACGCGACTTTCATTCGCGATTTGGTTAAGAAAGGTCTGCGCAACTATTTTCCGGGTATTCACACCGAAGACGCCGTCAACGGCCGCAAGGCTCAGATATTGCTGAGCCGCGAGACGTTTGATCTGATTCTGTGCGATTGGGAAATGCCGGAAATGTCCGGCCTGGAACTGCTGGCCTGGTGTCGCGGCCAAGACAATTATCTGAGAACCGTGCCGTTCATCATGGTCACCAGCCGTGGCGACAAAGAAAACGTCGTGCAGGCCATCCAGGCGGGCGTGAGCGATTTCGTCGGCAAGCCTTTCACCAATGAACAGCTGCTCACCAAGGTCAAAAAAGCATTCGCCAAGGTCGGCAAGCTGGACGCGGTGATGGCCAGTGGTCCGGCACGGGTCAGCTCCGGGCTCAATGAGTCGCTGAGCGCGCTCACCGGTGGCAAGGCTGAAGTGGTCAGGCCCGCAGCGAGCGGCCTCGCCAAGGCAGCGCCAGTGCCACAGCAGGCAGCAGCCAAAGAGCCTGCTGGTCGCGGCCAGGGCCAGTTGCGCCTGTCCAGCGGCAACCAAAGCTGTGTGATCAAGGCTCTGACCCTGAAGGAAGCTTCGCTGGTGGTGCGCCGCAGCGAAACATTGCCTCAGATCCTCGAACAGGCTGTGCTTGATCTGGAGCAGGGCGAGAACAATGAAGTGGCGCGGCTCAACGGCTACCTGCACACCATCACCGCCTTCGAGCCCAAGCCCGACAGTGACTGGTTGCAAGTGACTTTCCGCTTTACCGATCAGGACGCGCAGAAGCTGGATTACATTTCCCGCCTGATCGCCCGCGGCACAGCGCAGAAGCACTTCTCGCCGGGTGCTTGATCGAAGACCTGTGGCAGTGATCTGTGGGGGATTCGATGTTTACCTGCAACCGTTAGTGTCGGGCTCAATAGATCCCCCTGTGGGAGCGAGCTTGCTCGCGAAGGCGATGTTCCTGCTCACAGTAATAGTGTCGGATGTTCTGGCCTCTTCGCGAGCAAGGTGGAGCGCCACCCCGGTCGCTCCCACTGGTAATCACCGAACCTGAGGGAGCGTAGCTACGCCTGCAGCCTCTTGGCATCTGGCGTGGATTCCTTGACGCTTGCTCTGTTGCCGATTGATACAGCTGAGTCCTCATTCGGAGAAATCGCTGTTAGGCTTGCCTCACCTTATTTACAACCCAGACCAATCCCATGCTTGAGCGCTTATTGATCCTGTGTGCTCTGTTGCTGGCTGCGCAATCAGCCGGGGCGGTGACCATCTATCGATTCACGGATGCCAACGGCGTGGTCTCGTTTACCGACCGCCCTATGCCGGGTGCGTCGGTAATGGTGTTCAAGGATCGGATGGTCGAGCGCATTGATCGCCAGGTGCATTTGAGCACCAGGCGAGACAAAGGCGTCGACAGTCTCTACGTGCGCAACGACCTGTATGCGCCCGTGGAAATCGAGCTGAAGATCTCGGGGGTGAAGAACGTTCTGGGTGTCGCTGACCAGACCATCCGGCGCACCATCGCCGCTCGCAGCAATGAGCGGGTTACGGTGTTGAGCCCGAAGATAGTCGGCAAGGCCATGAGCTATAAAACCAACCTGCGCTCTATCGTCGGTGATCCGCAGCGCTCAAGCCTGGCGTATCGCTATCCGTTGCCCTGGATCGGTGGCCCGTTTCGCTTGAGCCAGGGCCCCAACGGCAGGTACAGCCACTTTGGCGCCAAGGGCCGCTACGCCATGGACATCGCCATGCCTGAAGGCACGCCCATCATCGCGGCCCGTGGCGGGGTGGTGGTCAAAGTCGAGAATGAGCAGACAGGCAAAGGGTCGAACCCTTCAGGCAACTTCGTGCGAATCCTGCACGACGACGGCACCATGGGCGTTTACCTGCATTTGATGCGCGGCTCGGTGAGCGTAAAGGAAGGCCAGCACGTCGTTGTCGGCACTGCCTTGGCGCGTTCCGGCAATACCGGCAACAGCACCGGCCCGCACCTGCACTTCGCGATACAGCGCAACGTAGGCCTGGCGCTCGAATCCATCCCCTACGAATTCGCCCAGCCGGTGCAGAGCCTGCCGAATTTCGCCGTGGGTGGGAATTGAGGCTCGGCTGAGGAGCTGTAGGAGTGAGCTTGCTCGCGATAGCGTCGGGTCAGGCAATAGTTTCTCAACAGACCTACCGCCATCGCGAGCAAGCTCACTCCAGAACCGGGGTGTACCTGCCAATCACGGACTGTAGGAGCTCACGAGCAGCGCGAGGCAGCGATGGCGGTTTGTCTGACCCACCGCTATCGCGGGCGTCGTAACCTCCGTGCGCTCCTACAGGGGCAATCAGTCATCAATCAATCTTGACCACCTTGGCCAATACGATTTTCGGACCTTTCATCTTTTTGATGATGATCCGCAGCCCTTCGAACTCCATGACTTCCTCGACTTCCGGAACCCGTTTCAGGGTTTCGTAGATCAGGCCTGCCAGGGTTTCGGCTTCTACGTGGTCCAGATCGATGCCCAGAAGGCGTTCGACCTTGAACAGCGGGGTGTCGCCACGTACCAGCAGTTTGCCCGGCTGGTAGGCGAGGATGCCGCGTTCAACCTTGCGGTGTTCGTCCTGGATGTCGCCGACCAGCACTTCGAGCACGTCTTCCATGGTCAGGTAGCCGATGATCTTGCCGTCGGCTTCTTCAACCAGGGCAAAGTGCGCACCGCCCTGACGGAACTGCTCCAGCAGGCGCGACAGCGGCATGTGCTTGGAAACCCGCTCCAGTGGGCGGGTCAGCTCGGCCAAGTTGAAGGATTCCGGGATGTGATCCAGAGCTGCCAGCTCCAGCAGCAGGTCCTTGATGTGCAGCAGGCCGACAAACTCACCACGCTCGGCGTCGTACACCGGATAGCGGCTGAATTTGTGGCGGCGGAACAGGGCGAGGATTTCCTTGAGCGGCGCGTTGAAGTCCAGAGTGACCAGGTCTTCTCGGGAGTTGGCCCAGTCGACCACTTCCAGTTCGCCCATCTCAACGGCTGACGCGAGCACTCGCATGCCCTGATCGCTGGGATCCTGCCCACGGCTGGAGTGCAGGATCAGTTTCAGTTCTTCACGGCTGTAGCTGTGTTCATGATGCGGGCCGGGTTCGCCCTGGCCGGCAATGCGCAGGATGCCGTTGGCGCTGGCGTTGAGCAGGTAAATCGCCGGATACATTGCCCAGTAGAACAGGTACAGCGGCACGGCCGTCCACAGCGACAACAGTTCCGGCTTGCGGATCGCCCAGGATTTTGGGGCTAGCTCGCCGACCACGATGTGCAGGTAGGAAATGATGAAGAAGGCGGTAAAGAACGACACGCCTTTGATCACTTCAGGAGTATCCACGCCCACAGCGGCGAGCAGCGGCTCAAGCAAGTGCGCGAACGCCGGCTCACCGACCCAGCCAAGGCCCAGAGAGGCGAGGGTGATACCCAATTGGCAGGCGGACAGGTAGGCGTCGAGTTGGTTGTGAACGGTGCGCAGGATATGTCCGCGCCAGCCGTTTTTTTCGGCAATGGCTTCAACCTTGGTCGAGCGCAGCTTGACCATGGCGAACTCTGCCGCAACGAAAAAGCCGTTGAGCAGGACCAGAAGCATTGCGAAGAGAATCATGCCGAAGTCGGCGAACAGTGACGCGAGGTTAAAACCAGGG
>Ga0308164_10003271_pt1 | contig 14904 bp, 12 predicted proteins | sample PhyTR2_FD_201031 | JGI IMG/M metagenome (GOLD analysis project Ga0308164, IMG submission 201031) | Phyllosphere microbial communities from UC Gill Tract Community Farm, Albany, California, United States - DLSLT.R2 | ecosystem: Host-associated > Plants > Phyllosphere > Unclassified | place: USA... | reverse complement strand
CGACGCTTACATGACATCGTCGTGGCATGTGAGATTTAGCGGTACGCGGATTAGCGCAGGCGATCTCGCAAACCCAAGCCGCCAAACTTCGTTGAAACGGAGGTCTCTTGGACGTGCGTGAGGCAAAAGCAAAAACCGCCCCTCTCGGGACGGCCAGCCTTTCCATTCTCAACCACTGATGGCGTCGTCGTTAGAACTGGGAAGCCCCGGTAGCGGAGGTCGGACTCATCCGGTTCGCCATTAGCAATGAGACATTCGGGGGGGCTCAGCTCTCGCCCCAGACCTGCATCACCTTCGCCACAGCGGGTCGCGCCTTCACCCGCTCGAAATGTGCGGCCACGTTCGCCGGCAGCCCTACATCCACCTGTGGTGCCCAGCGCTCGACGTAGAATAACGCAGCGTCGGTGACACCGAACGTGTCGCCGGCCGCCCACTCGCGACCGCCCAGCTGACCGTCGACGATGGCGAAAGCCTCCTCGATCATCTGCCGGCCCTGCTTTTTCACCGAGCCCTGACCGAGGCCGAGTGTCTGGTGGACGGGGTCCTGCGGCTCAAACTTCTCCGGCATGAACATGCGGGCGAACGCCTGGCCGTGGATGGTGCCCACTGCGTAATCCATCAACGACAAGGCGCGCTCCTCCTCGTCGGGATCGGTGGGTAGCAGGTTCAGGGCAGGGGCCTGCCGCGCCAGCCAGACCGCGATAGCGCCGAACTCGGTCAGGACGCGACCATCGTCTAACACCAGTGTCGGCACCTTTGACTTTGGATTGATAGCCTTGAACCAACTCTCCTTCGTCGCGCCTCCGGCGACATCGATCTTCTCGGCCTCATAAGGTCGGCCGATCTCCTCCAAAAGAACGTGGGTGCCGATCGCGCAGGTGTGCGGTCCCCAATACAGCTTCATCGAATTTGGTCCTCAATCGTTGCCACGTGCCACACGAGCCTGTCGCTCGGGAATAACATTGTCGGAAGAGCGGCCCGCTCGCCTGTCGGTTCCAACGAAAAAGTAGTCTGATCCCCGACTGGCTAATTGACGCAGCTGACGATCCCGTCGATCTCTTTCATGGTCGGTGAAGGGGGAGGCCGCGTGAGCGGTGCTGACTATTGGAAATAGAGCGCGAGAGTTTGGATGCGGTGCTGCATCAGCTCTATCACGACATCGACGAGCACGGGCGGCAGCACGGCGGCGGAACCCGTGGGGATAAGCTTGGCGGAACGGTCGAGCTGCTCGGCGTCGCGCTGCGGATTACGAACCCACGAGCGAGAATCAGCCGATCGGAAAACCGTGGAAAGCCGTTCAGCGCTTTGGGTGAGCTGCTGTGGTATCTTTCGGGTTCCGATAAGCTGGCATTCATCAAGCCTTACGTCTCCGAATATGAGAACGACGCGGTCGATGGCGTGCTGGAGGGAGCTTACGGACCGAGACTGCTGGCGATGCGGGGTAATATTGACCAGTTCGACAGCATTGAACGGCTTCTACGCCGCAAGCCCGGATCACGACGCGCCGTCGTCCAGCTTTTCAACGCCGAGGACATCGCGACCGACCACAAGGAAATTCCCTGCACGACGACGTTACAATTTCATCTACGCGAAGGTCGACTGCACCTCTCTGTCACTCTGAGATCGAACGACGCCTATTGGGGTCTGCCCCATGACGTCTTCTGCTTCACCATGATCCAAGAGATGATGGCGCGGCGGCTAGAAGCCGACCTCGGCGAATACTATCAGTATGTTGGCAGCATGCACATATACGACAAATACCTGCCGGACATGCGCGCGTATCTGGACGAGGGTTTCCAGCAAGTTCACGCCATGCCGCCGATGCCGGTCGGCAACCCCTTCGACCTAGTGCCCAAGCTGCTGGAAATTGAGGGACGGTTGCGCGATGGGCAGCGAGTCGAAGCCTCTAGCGAAATGTCTGATCCCTACTGGTCCGACGTGGTCCGCCTACTGCAAGTCTTCTGGTCGCGGCGCCAATCTAGCAGCAAAGAAGAACACGTGCGCCGGCTCGACGAGATCCGCGATGAACTGGCATCGGGATCGTACAAGCCGTATGTGGACGGAAGAAAGGATCTTCCGATCCGCGCCACCGCAGATAAAGCAGGTGGCGATCCAACAGCAGGAAGCGCGGATGATGTGGCCATGTAGAGACGTCGAGCGCCAGCGCCTTGAAGCCGAGCTAACGGGAGCGAAGACGGCCTTTGGGCTGACAGGTCTTCAGAATCAGGCCACGATCGAAACCCTTGCTCTGCAGTTTATCGCTAGCCAGCGCCGAGAGGACTATTACAAAAGGGTACAAGCGAAGCCGATCTCAGCCGCGCGGGCCGATCCAAACAATCCGGCATTCGACGCAGAGAGGGCCGTCGCTTATCATATGCAGCAAGGCAACATCGACGAAGCCGGCTGGCTGATCTTCCTGATGACGCACTTCGCGCGTCCTGTGGGGGCCAAGTGGTTGCGCCTCCAAGACGTTTACGGAAGGCTGGGGAACGGCCGATGGGACTGGGCCACAGTCACCGCCAGCCCCGCCGCGTTTTACAACTGGTTGGATGCCAACTGGCAGCAGATCCGAGGCAAATTCGGCAACCACCGAAAATACACGAGCCTGCGACCAAACGTTCTGATCCCTATGCGCAAGACGGTGGCTGACTATCTGGTTTGGATCGGTCCGGGCGGTCACGCTGCGTTCTTCGCAGCCGCAGTTCACGCAGCCGGCAACGACCCACACGTCATATTCGACCATCTGTACAACGGGATGAAGATTGGTACCTTCGCGCGGCTCGGTAAGTTCGACTATTTGTCGCTCGCGGGGCGCTACGGCCTTGCTCCTATCGAAGCCGGGTCCGCCTATCTGAAGGGGGCGACGGGACCGGAGGCCGGGGCAAGACTACTCGTGGACGGATCACGCAAGTCCGCGACGCCGCTCAGCTCGATACAAAACACGCTTGACGCCCTCGACCTGCGGCTCAAGGTCGGCATGGCGATAATGGAGGACGCGCTATGCAACTGGCAGAAGAGCCCAACGAAGTTTGTCCACTATCTCGGCTAATCAAATAGCGCCGCAAGGTCGTCCCAGCGCCAGTGGCGCTTGAGATAATTCATCTGATCGGGCCGGATCATCCGTCGATGTTGCATCTGTCCGACGGTTAGTCCAGGCGCAACGCCCGTCAACACGCTGAAGCGGACGACTGCGTCCTTCGCTGCGTATAGCTGCTCGAATTCGTCCTCGCGCCGCTCGGGAATAATGCAGCGCGACGCGAAGTCGTTGGCTTCGCGTTCGGTATCGTCCTGCGCTTCGGCGTCGATGTCGCTGTCGACGAACGTCTGCGCGCGATGGAGGACGACGTGACCGAGTTCATGGAAGACGGTAAACCAGAAGCGATCATCGGACAGGCCGCGGAAGCTCAGCAGGATCATCGCCTTGTCCGAAGCAACCATCCGGCTGGCGCCAGACGCGCGGCAACCCTGCGGGGCACGCTGTAGCACGACGGCGACGCCCACCTCGGCGCAAAGCGATTTTAGCTTTGGCAGAAAGAGTTCGGGCCGGCGAACGAGCGAAAGTTTCCTGATCGCTTCCATGCGATCCAGAAGATTGTCGACGTGCAGTGGGCGGGTCGAAATCATGTCCGCGCCCAGTTCCCCCTCGCGCAACCACATCAGTACCGCGCGGTCGTCTGAGCTAAATGCCTGAGACGTACGAAACAAGGTCTCCGACCGGATCCGGCCGTAACGGGTTTGCCACGCCGCGATCGTGCCAACATTAAAGAACGCCAAGCGGCGACGTACCTCGGCCCTGCGCGTGTCCTCCGACATCCTCCCCCGCGGCTTCGCCCCAGGCACGGGGATCAGAAGCCAGTCGTCGGCCTCGGTCGCAAATGCGCGGTCGACCGCCCGCTCAAGCGCGCCATCGTAATTCTCCTGCCGCTTGAGCCAAAACGCCGCAGTGCCGCCCATCGATTCGGCCAATACGCTGGCGTCTTCAGCATGGATTGGACGCGACCCATCGAGCAGCCCGCGGAGCGTAGCTATCCCACCCGAGAGCTGAACGGCAACGTCTTCGGGGCCGAGCCCACGACGCTGCATGAGGGCCCGCATCGAATCGCCGGGCTTCGAAAACCAGTCAGGCGTGAACTCGTTCGCGTCCCTCAAAGCACCCTCAACACTTCCACCAGCTTCAACCTCGTCACACTATCCCACCGAATCCGGCCATCGTCGGACCTCGTAAAGCGTGTTCCGACCGCGACAAGGGCTGCGCGATAGTCTGCACTAAGGTCGACGCGAAGGGAATCATCCTCCAGCACAAAAAGCTCGCCGACGTGCAGATCGATCAACTGCTCCGCGTTCTCGAGCGCGTGCGCGTCGGAGATGAGCGTGACGAGCGCCTGCGCCTCCACACGACCGTATTGCCCCTCCGCACGATCAAGGTCGGTGCAGATGTCGTGAAGGAAAGGATCGTGAAACGAAACCGTGATCAAGGAGCGTACGCTCCGTTCGACCTCGCGCCGCAGACGGGCATGGCTGTGCTAGCGCTTCTCATTGTGGCAACGGCGACCCGTGCGGCTTGGCCTGCTGCTTTGCGCGGATCGTCTCGATGCGATCCCAGTTTCGCTCAAGCTCCCGGTCGCCGGCGTTGTCCATATTAATTCCCGACGCGCTGCACAAACCTGCCAAGGTCACCATCACGCCGCCAACTTCCTGATCGGGCCGCCCGACAGGCCTGCCGAACACGTATTCGACCAGCGCCAGCGCGTCGTCCCGCGAGCATCCGTTAGCTTGCGCGAGTTCAAGAGCCTCTTCTAGGAAGCGATGAGTCCGCTCCGCCCGATCGGAACGAACCGACGGCGGAAAGCATGCGTCAAGCCACCGCTCGACGCGCTGCTGATAGGAACTTAACTCCGACGACATTCCCCCCCGATCCCCCTTGAGAAACCAACGACTGGTCCTTCAACGCATTGATACGGCGGGCCTCGACGAAGTCAAAGAGCGGTGGTCGGCTAAACGGTGCTAAAGCCAAACTGTCCGCGGCGGCGCCCGTAGCGTGCCCGGGCGGTTGCGACACATCCCAAACGCCAGCAGCGTCAGACGACGTAAGACCGCGACGGCGTGCCGCCTAAGACGGCGTCAGGCGCTGGGTGCGCGAACAAATCACCAGTCGCTTCGCCCCTCGCGTCATCGCCACGTAAAGGTGACGGCGATCCATTTCGGCGGGATCGAGAATGACGGCGACATCCGCCTCAAGGCCTTTCAGCAACAAAGTGCTGCCGACCGTGCGCTTGGCAAGCGGGCGACCGATCAGACGTGAGCGCTCACGCTCTTGAACCGCCGCTTCCGCCGGGACCAGAACCGCGTCATCCCCACAGCTCTTCAGCATCCTGAGCGCACCGCGCAGGATCGCCGGGCGATGCGTTCGAACGCCGCCTTCCTGGCCGATTTCACTTAGCAGCGCGGCAATGCCATGATAGCTCGGCGCGTCAGACAGCCTGACCGCCGATGCCTCGACCGGCGACGCTGGCCGCCGCTCGCGCCCGGCGCGCAACGTCGCCACGCGGTTCAGAAGATTGGCGCCGCCGGTATTGGTCATGACTGAGCCGGCGAAGTTCACGACATGCGCGAGGAGATTGGGTGCGCCGAGGTTCAGACTTTCGCCGAAGGTCACCAAGTCGCGCATATCAACATTCTCGACGGTGACGGCGCCGTGAATCTGGCTTGCAAATTGCCGTTGACCCGCCGGGTTCTTGGAATCTGCGATAATGAGAACCCGTTCCTCTTGCGCGGCCTGCGCGGCGCCTGCGCGCAGTCGACGCTGATGATCTTCGGTTCCGTCGAGACGGACCCACGAAATGTTGGGCGGGGCTGCTGAAAGGTCGACGCCTTGGCCGGCTATCAGGGTCTGACGGACCCCGAGCAGATACCGTCCAAAAGCCTCCTCGTCGGCATTGATCCATCGCCAAGGGACCGTCAGTTCGGCCGCCACCGGAAAATGAGTGCAGACATGCTGCTCCCAATCGGCAAGGGCATTGCCTTGAAATCCGAAAATCGCCTGCATCGGGTCGCCGAGAACACAGGTCCGCAGGCTAAGCGCCGCATAATAAACGATCGCGTGCTGTATTTCGGAGCAGTCCTGATACTCGTCGACGATCAACCGATCGTAAGTCGCGGCCAGCACATCATTGACGTGCCCGTCGCGCAAAAGAATTGCGGCTGCCTTGCGGATTGCGGGATAGTGCGACTTCGGATGTGTGATCGAAAGGATCGTCGGATCATGCCCACCGCGCTTCGGAAACAGCGTGAGCAGGCGCATGCACCAGCCATCGATCGTCGAAAGCCGATATTTGGCCGCCGCGACACCCGCTCTATCCAGCCGCGTGCGCAACGCGGCCACGCCGGCGTTGGTATGCGTTAGCACCAAGATCGGCTTGGGCCCCTGATGGCGGCCGAGCGCCAGTGCGATCAGGTGAGTTTTCCCGCACCCGGCCGGCGCCGTTACCGTCCCCTTGTCGATCGAAAGAAGGTCGACGTCAGCCACTTCTGCACCACTGGTAGATGTTTCCAACGACGCCTTGGAAGGCAGCGGTCGCGTTAGCCATGTCGGGGGCAATGATATCCCGGGCAGCTTCCTCCATCCATGTCACCGTCTTGAACCACGCATTCTTCTTCCATTTCGACGCCACGGCGAGAATTTGACGGGTCACCGGGCTGACCGGCCCCCGACAGGTGACTAGCGTGACAAGGCCCTGTGATGCCGCCGAGATGTGCTCCGCGATCAGCTCATCGCCGTGAAGCTCAATCGCCCGCTCCAAGAGACGATGAACCGCCGCGTCGCTCACCCCGTGGAAGATCGCATGTTCGAGAGCTTGCCCCGGGGCCCATTTAAAGACGGTGCCGTTGTTGAACTGGAAGGCCTGCTCTTCCGAAGCGTCGGGCTGGACGTCGTCGTCGCGGAGCGACGCGGTGCGGTAGCCGAGCTTGGCGATGACGTTTGCACGCCCATAAATCTTGCTGACGCCACCGGCATCGACCAATGCGACACCGAGCGCATTCAGCGAGACCGTCCCCTGACCAGAATAGTAGAGGTCGAGCCCACGCATCAGCCCGGTCTCGCTGGCGCCTTCGCACACGAGCACCGACCGCGACAGGAACGCCTCGGGATGGGCTCTGATCGTCCCTTGAATCGGATCAGCCGTACCGACGAGGTCTAGCCTGTGCGCTCCCTTTTGCTTGCGAACGATCCAGAGCTGGTCGCCGCGCAGTTCGCGGAGCGCAACCGGGGAATGGGTCGTGACGAAGGCTTGGATCGGCGGCGGCGTCTCCTTAGCCCCGATCGACCCAAGTAGGCGAATGATGCGGTGGGGCTCCAGGCCATGTTCGAGTTCGTCAACAAGCAGGACGCTCGATTCTTTAGCCGCCTTGCGCTGGAGGCCCGCGACCAGCAGGCGCGTCGACCCGACGCCGAGCGCGCGGAGCGGCACGCCATCATCGCCGTGGAGCGCAACGGTGCCGCCACTGAACGACACCGAATGGGCGTCGAGCATGGCCTTTAAGGTATCGCCCGCCGGAATACCGAGCTCTCGCGCGGTGTCGGCCACGATCTTCAGCGTCTCGCCGAGCTGCGCATCGGCAAGGTTGCCGAATGCTTTGCGCGCGTCGCGCGCGGCGCTCGCGAGGGCCGCGGATGTGTCGGCTTTTTCCTCGGTTAATCGGTTCAGCACCGAGCCGCGGCGCCAAGCGAGATTGCTCTCTGCAAGCGCACCAATGCGCGTCGGCGAGAGGCGGGTGCGATCACCCCAAGTGAGGTTACGCGATAGCCCTTGCGCTTGCGCGCGATCTGAAACGAGGGTCCATATCGGGTCGAGATCGCTGCCCACCGTCAACTGGACCGTGAGCACCGTCTCCTTGCCAGCCTCGGGTTCGTCATCAATCGTCTGCGTCGCAGGATCAAATCCTCGAACATAGGCGCCATAAGTCTCTATGCTCTTGAGCGCATCGGAGAGGTCACCGATCGTGATGCGAATGACGATTGGGGTCGCCACGTTCAGACCATGAAAGTCGGCATCGGTGATTTGCACCATCCGGCGCGCACCGAGACAGAAGTCGATTGCGTCCAATATGGAGGATTTTCCGGCGTCGCCCGGGCCAATCAGGCAGTTGATTCCCGCCGCCGGGAACCAGTTCAGTTGCTCGACGCATCGGAAGTTGCTGATGCTAATCTGGCGAATCTGCGCCATTTGCCCCCCTTGTCACCGACTGGTCTATCGCCCAGCTCAGAGTCTGCATAGCATTGCGCGCGGTCCTGTTCGAATGTGCGGAGGGCCTTGTCGCTCACCTTATTATGCTAAGCATTGGGACCGATCGCTCACTAAGGCTTCGCTTACCGCTACAGGCTCCATACGCCAGTAAAGAGACGACAGGTCGCTCGACCTGATCCGGAACTGGCTACGCCGCTTAATTTCCGGTCGTAATTTGGAAGCGCCTTCCAGCTTGATGCCTGGGTCGTAGTAGACAGCGCCCTGAGCAACTGCCTTCAGCAGCCGGAGAAAGTCGGTCCCTTCGCCCAGCCTGACGGTGTCTCCATAGCGGTATGCCAGCTCCGGCTCTTTGCGCCGCTCGGCCGGCACGTATACTGCCTGAGCGTGCTTCCGATTCCAAAGACCGGCTAAAGCCGTGAAGCTCCATGATGCTGCAATCGTGTCTTCGCCGCGAACAAGCGCAAGGCTACATCCCTTTGTATCGCTGTAGATGCATTCGACCCGGTAACTGCTGCTGGAACCGAGCCTCCGCTCTTTGCTGGCGGCAAGCAAATACTTCTGCCATCCTGAGTAAAACGAGGCTGTCTTGAGCGGATTTGATACCCTTGAAGCGCGTTTGCGTCCGAACCGTCGTGGCGCACTCAGGAAGATCAGCGAACGTATCGCCTCGGTCGAACGATTGCGTCCCTGGCTTGTCGTCACCGGTGTTTCAGGAGCCTTCATCGCCGCCTTCGGCAAGGTCTTTACCGGAACGGCCGGCATTGTTCTGGCCATCACCGGAGCTGCGATTGCAGCCTTCGGAGGTGGGTTTGTGGCACTGCTCGACTATCGCAAGCTCGAACTCGGGACTTATCTCACCGAAGCCGAAGCGATCGCCGAGGATGCCATTGCGCAGGGACGTGCGCTGGAGGCCGAACGCGATGTAGCCCGGAGCGAAGGCGAAACGCTGGACCGACGCCGGATTGCCTACAGGCAGGCGAGCAACCTGATGCGGGAGGCGGCCGAGCAGTCGATGCTCGCCGATGTTGCAACGCTGACCAGCGCGGCCGATTTCATGCTGAAGAGCGCTGTGGTCCCGATCGGTGCTGCCATCGGCTTCGAGATGGAAGAGCGCTGGGCAATCTCGATCTTCCAGGTTCAGGGCGAAGGAGATACCGCCATTCTGCGTCGCATTGCGGGGCTTAGGGCAGACAGGCTTGCCGAGCAGGCACAGGCGCGCGAGTGGCGCCTGAACGAAGGACTGGTCGGCGTGGCATGGCATACCGGCCGCGATGGCATCATTGAGGATTACCGGGATCCGCAGGTGGCTATCGATTACCCAGTACCTGATGGACAGCGACGGGGTTACGATCCGGACCGCTACCGTTCGATGGCAGCCATTCCCATCCGGGTTGGACCCGACCAGACGATCTGGGGTGTTATAGCGGCATCGAGCGATTGCACCGGCCGCTTCCGCCGCGATCCAGGAAACAACCGGGTTCAGGCAGTGGATACGGTACGCCTCATCGGGCGCAGTACCGCGCTGCTGGCGACCGCGTTCCGGCTGCGTGACAACAGGGCCTAGGCTTTACGGAATGATGTTTATATGAGACCCATGCCTGACAAGGAGCCAGCGATGAAGATTGGAATGGAGCCCGATCCCGTCGAGGATCTGGAGCGTGAGCTGGAACTTGCCGTTGCAACGGCGGCAAAGGTCCAGTTTGGCGGCCAGGGCGATATCGGCGAGGCAATGGCGAGGGTGCATCAGCTTTCGCGTCGTCGGCTCGAATGGCCCACGCAGGATATCCTCCTGAGAGCGTAACCAGACCTGCGGCTGTCTGCCTGACCTTTTGGGACATCAGCCATGGACCTGCCATCCATCCATCTGCCGCAATGCTGATCGCTGTCATTCAATAAGCGTCAGGATCAGCCGCTTTCCTGGCAAGCCTGGTGAGGATCGTGATCGGATCACGCCCCTGCCCATAACCGTATCGGGCGGCTTCCCGCTTGCTGCACCGGCGTTCGCCGGGAAAAATACCGCATCTGGCAGCAGGAGTAAGTGCAGCCATTCCACCCGGCGCGTCGCGAGGAGGCATATCCACGGTCTCCGTACGTTCGTCGGGCAATGGTAGACGGTAACGATCCTTACGCCCCCCACAGACAACGATATCGCTTCCTCTGTCATCGGCATCGCATCGGGGCACGATTGAGGCCATGACAGGCTCGGGCGGGCGACGTACCTGGCCGAGGTCAAACGCTCCCGCCATTGGGGCTGCTTGTAGCGCAAGCATACTCCAAAACAGCATGGATTACCCCAATCCCATGCCGCGGCTCTGCGCAGGCTTCTCGCCACTGCTGTGTTCGACCGCTCGCGAAGACACGATAGCCGCCTGCCGCTCGCCGGTCCGCATCTCGATCGCGTCCGCCAGCTTCTCCTTGCTGTCGGTGTAGATCGCCGCATGCTGCTTGGCCCGGCTGATCGCGACATAGGCAGATTTCGCATCCACAGTGTTCGCCCGGAAGCTTTCCAGATGCGTCATCGATCGATCAGCAGTCGCGCCCTGGCTGCCATGCACGGTCCCGACCCATCCGTGCCGGACATGCCGGTCGCCGGTCTGGTCAAGCGACAGCGTATGCTCCCGTCCGCGCGCATCGATCGCGGTCAGCATCCGCTTCTCGACATCGATCCCGACCACGGCCGCAGTCGCGCCGTTCACACGCCCTGCCTCGCGATCGTTGCGGGTGAACTGTACTCGGTCGCCGGCTGCGAACTCGCGGATGACCTCGGCAAAGCTCTCCGCCTGGCCACGACCCCATTTGTCGAGCCGCCAATCAATCGCCCGGCCCTCGCTGGTCTGTAGCTCAATACGGTTGGCGTCACGATCGACACGGGCGATCCGGTAAGCCTGTCCCTTCTCGATCCCGTGCCGCTCATAGTCGCGCCGGAACGTCACGACGTCACCGGCTTCGTAGCTGCGCACATGGCGCGCCTCCTCGCGGGTCAGCCCCCTGCTCTCCAGCGTCGTCGCGCTGATCGTCTTGCCGCTCAGCGTTCCGTCCCTGCGCAGCTCGGCGCGGATCGCCTGGGTCAGCAACTCGCGCCCTTCGCGTGTCGTATCCATCACCAGCGTGCGGGCACGCTGATCGGGGGTGAGCGCAGCATAGTCACGTGCGATGGCGCTACGCCGATCACCGACGTCGGCGATCTCGGCAACCTTGCCCCCACCACGGTCCAACGTTTCCAATGCCCGCCGGGCGTCGCCGGCGATCGTCGCCTGCACCGCTTCGCGGGTCAGGTCGTTCTCCTGACGTACGATCTTGTCGAGCACGAACGTCTTCATGCCGGCGTCCTGGAGCTGCCCGAAGGCGCGCCCGGCCTCAACAGACCCAAGCTGCTTCACGTCACCGACCAGCACCACGCGCGCATTCGCCCGCTCGGCCATGCTTAGCACGCGCGCCATGTCACGCGCGCTGACCATTGAGGCTTCGTCGACGATCCAGGCCTCACGACCGCGGCTGGCCTCGGTAACAAGCTGCTCTCCGGTCAGCACCGCCTTGGCGACCGTCTCACCCTTGGCACCGATCGCATCACCCACCACGCTCGCCGCGGCAGCCGTGGGCGCAAAAGCCCGGACCTCATAGCCTGCGCTGCGCATCCCCTCAGCATAGGTAGCGAGCACGGTGGTCGTCTTGGCGGTACCAGCATAGCCCTGCACACCTGCCACCCGGTCCTGCCCCGTCAACAACCCGATCGTCGCTGACTGCTGGCCTTCCGTCCACTTGTGCCCCCGTGCCTCGGCAAAGAACGCGGCGGCGGTAACGATGCGCGCCGCCTCCTGCCGATCGTGCGGCGTATCGGCAGCACCACGTCCGCTATGTTCGACCGCAAGCATCCGGCGCTCGGTCGCCACCGCATCGCGCGTAGTGAACCCCTGCCCTGCCGCACCGCGCTCGCGTGCGACCAACTCGCCACCTGCCTTGGCCCGATCGACCGCCGCGGCAATCTCGGTTGCGTTAGCCCGGCCGCCTGCGTGCTCGCCAGCCCGTGCCTCCAGCGCTGCGGCACCGAACACCGCCTCGCGCTCGGACAGCTGCCGTGCCGCGGCTGCCACCGCCAGCAAGGCCGCGGCTTCGGCACGGCCGGTATCGGCCAGCCCGCGTGTCGGCATTTTAGCGGCACGTGCCTCGCTTTCGGCGATGGCCGCTACTCGCTCGGCCGCGCTGAACCCAATCGTATCGGCCTGCTCACGCCAGCCCGGCACCAGCGCCTCGCGTGGGATCTCCTGCTTGGCCTGGCGGGTGGCGAGGGTCAGTGTCGCTTTCTCGGCCGCGGTGGCATCGGCGCGGGTCTTGCCGCGTTCGGCTAGCGCCGCCTCCACCTGATTGCCGCGAGCGCTGAACTCCTTGATCGCAGCCTCCGGCACCGCGGCCAGTTCGAACATCGATCCCCTGGTTTCGCGCAAACCATAGCCAAGCTCACGCGCGCCTTGCGCCAGCGCCTGCCGGTAGACCGCGCCTGCATCCTTGTAGATGCGGTAGAAGGCTAGGCTCTCGACGCTGCGCCAGCTACCATCCTTGTCCTGAGTTGCGTTGAGGATGACCGAGTGGCTGTGAAGCTGAGGGTCCTGCTCACGGCTGGTGTTGTGACGGAAGGTCGCAACCGCCAGCTTTCCGGTCTCGACAGTGCGGATCTCGCCCCCGGTACGAATACGCGTCGCGGCACCGTGGCGTTCGACATAGGCGAGGGCGGTCTTTACCGCCTGGTCGTGCGCGGCGATCAGGCGCCGATCGCCGGCAACCTCGGCCATGATCGACACCGATTTTGGCGCGGAAAACGTCATGTCCCACCCCGGTCGGTGCTCGCGCTCACCATTACGGATGGTGCCAAGCTGCTGGCCGTTCGGCAGCTCGCCCTCCAGCCCGCGCTTGAAGGCAGCACGGTCTACCTCGCCCTCAAGTCCCAGCGCCTTCGCCCCCTCTCCGAACCATGCGCTAGGTGCCTCGCCGCCTTCAGAGTAATAATCGTCGGACTCGTAATAGCTCGCCGCCTGACCTGCACTCTTCAGCCCGGCGACGCTGGCAACCACCTACAGTGCTCCGCCCGCGGTACGATCCGTAGCTGGTTTCGGCACAGGTACTGGTGACGGGGCGGTGCTCGACCGTGCCGACGATGCCGACAGCGGTATGGTTGGCTCAGCGATATCGGGCCGCTCCATATGCGCGCGGTCGATCGCCACGCGGGCGATCGGCAAGCTGGAGAGGCGCAGGAAACCGGTCAGTGGCGGCAGGTCGCCAATCTCGCTGTCGAGCACGATTGGTTTGGTGGAGCGCGTGGTCGATAGCGATCCCTTGTCGGTCCAAGCATCACTGTCCAGCGACGCGGAGGAGCGATGCTCCTCGATCTCGGAGCGGCCCAGCAGCTCGGTCGCCCACTTAGTACTCTCAGGGTCACCCAGCCGCATGACAAGCTGGGTTCCGGCCTGGCCGACGATCGTGCCCGCGGCATTCTGTCCGTAAGTATCGCGAAGCTGGCCGATCGCCTGAAACGCGATCACGACCGCCGCACCGAACTTACGGCCCTCGGGCAACAGCGTGAGCAGCCCGGACGCGCGCGGCAGCGCAGGCAGCTCGTCCAGCACCAGCCACGCGCGTGGAGCGCCGCGGATCGGCCGGTCGAGGATGGCGGCGACAGCGCAGTCCAGCCAGCAGCCGAGCAGCGGTTTCGCCGCGGCGAAATTACGTTTGCGCGAAGCGAGAAATATCCACGGTTTCGCGCCCTCGATGGTGGGCAATGCCTGGTAGAAATCATCGAAGCTGATCGTCGGCCCGTCGCCCGGCGCCGGCTTCAGGGTACCAACGATCTTGGCTGCCTCGGCGAGGCAGAACAGCACGCTCGCTGTCGCCTTGTCGGCATCCTTCTGGAACACGCGCGCCGCCTCGGTGCCACTCGTCAACGCTGCCAGCTCGTCGGCTGTCATGTCGCGGAGCGCACGGGTCAGCTCCGGAACATTGCCCCTGCCCTGCTCCCACAGGCGACGGATGACGGCTGCAACGACAAGCCGGGCCTGATCGTACCAGACGTCATCGCCGGTCGCGTTGCCGCCCGGCTTGGCAACGATGAAGCCTGCCAGCCGGTCAGCATCGGACGCGGAGCGCACGTCATCGAACGGGTTCCAATAGGCACAGCGCGCGTCGAACGGATTGAGGATCAGGTCGCCGCGTTCAGGCCGGTAGTAGCGCGCGACATAGCCGCCATCCACGTCATGGACGAAGGCATGTTGCCCGCGCCGCTCCACCTGGTCGAGCAGCGCCCAGATCGCGGTCGTCTTGCCGGTGCCGGTAGCCCCTGCAAACAGGAAGTGCCGCGCTTCCTCGCCTTCTGGCACTGGCACGCCTCCGATCGTCACCGGCCGCTCGGCGGGAGCGATCCGCACAAGCTGTGCAAGGTGGCCTGCTTCCACCCGCTCGGCGCCGCGGACCGTCCGGTCGCGGCCAGCACGTTCGCCTTCCTTCAGCCAGGCGCCGCGACGCCAGCGGTAGAGCGGCACGCCGATCGCAATACCGCACAAAAGGGCAAAGAAACCCATCCGCCATAGCAGCCGCTTGAAGCCGCGGGCAGTAGGACTGTCAGGGTCGAGGATCTGATCACGAACGTTAACCCGCATCCCGGCTTCATAGG
>Ga0308164_10003270_pt1 | contig 14905 bp, 14 predicted proteins | sample PhyTR2_FD_201031 | JGI IMG/M metagenome (GOLD analysis project Ga0308164, IMG submission 201031) | Phyllosphere microbial communities from UC Gill Tract Community Farm, Albany, California, United States - DLSLT.R2 | ecosystem: Host-associated > Plants > Phyllosphere > Unclassified | place: USA... | reverse complement strand
AGGGAGCGCGGCAGTCGTGCCTGGCTGACTAATATACTTGCCAGCCCGGTGGATTTCGCTTCACGCAGGCGATTCCATGCGAATTTTTTGTGAACAGATATTACCGTAACCCCTCCGAAGCACAAAAAGGCGGCTCGATGGCCGCCCTCTTCACATCAACGGGCGCGCATCAACCCGCAACCGGCGCCGGCCGCGCCAGACCCTTCGCCCGTGCATCGCGGATCAATGCGCGCACCGTCTTGTCGGCGACTTTGCTTTCTCGCTCCATCTCCTTGCCCAGCATGCCCATTTGCTCGCCCAGCACATGCATCGGTTTGCCGGCCTCTTCCATCTGGCGGCCAATCGCCCCCATCGCCGCGTGCGACTTGCGTATCTGCGGCGAGTCGTAGGCCTGGCCGATCTGCCGGCCCGCGGCATTCATGCGCGCACCAGTTGCGGCCATCTCGCGGCTCAGGCGCTCGCGCTCGGCCTGGTCACGCGCTGTTTCCATCTGGCCGCTCAGGCGCTCCATGTGCTCGCCCAGCGCCTGCATGCCACCATCGATTTCACGCATATCGCGCTCACTGGGCAGGTTGTCCTTGCTGACGGCAACCCGGTCCATCTGGCGCCCCAGTGCATCCATTTTCTTGCTGTGCACATCCATCTCCTTGCTGTGCACGTCCATGCGGGCACTCAGCCGATCCAGCGGCGCCCAGGCCGTACGCACCTTGGCCATCACCGCGGCATCCTGGATCACGTAGTCGCGTCCATCTTCACGAAACCAGATGAACTCGCCGGGAATGGCGCGCTGGGCTGCTTTCACCGCCGGCCAGTCGTCGCTGCTGCCGCTGATATTGAAGCTGCCTTCCTTGCCGCGCACCAGCGCGTACGGCTCGCCCTGCGTCACGCGCACCGCGCGTTTGGCCTCCTGCGCGCCAGCCTGCAGGGGCACGGTCAATGCCAGCGACGCAGCGCACAGCGCCAGGCCAATGAAGGGAAGCGCCAGTCGGCGTGTGAGCGGTGCAGGATGCGGCATGATGTTCTCCTTGGGCCAGGGACAATGACAACGGGCCGGACGCAGCCGGCGATGACATCACTCTAGCCGCCGCTCCCGGCACGAACCAGCGCGCTGCGACAGACCGTCGAAATCGCGGCGCAGACCGTCAATCGGGGCCCACAACGACAACGCGGCCCGAAGGCCGCGTTAAATTCATGCACAGAGCGCAGGCTGTGAAGCCTGCCTCAACTTAATACACGACCACCGAGCGGATCGACTCGCCCGACTTCATCAGGTCGAAGCCTTCGTTGATGCGGTCGAGCGGCAGGTGATGGGTGATCAGATCATCGATATTGATCTTGTTTTCCATATACCAGTCGACGATCTTCGGCACGTCGGTGCGCCCACGGGCGCCGCCGAAGGCCGAGCCCTTCCATTCGCGGCCGGTCACCAGCTGGAACGGACGTGTGGAAATTTCCTGGCCGGCAGCGGCCACGCCAATGATGATCGACTTGCCCCAGCCCTTGTGGCAGCACTCGAGTGCCTGGCGCATCGTGTTCACATTGCCGATGCACTCGAAGCTGTAGTCGGCGCCGCCATCGGTCAATTGAACAATGGCGTCGACCACGTTCTCGACCTGGGTCGGATTGATGAAATGGGTCATACCGAACTTGCGCGCCATCGCTTCGCGTTCCGGGTTCAGATCGACACCGATGATCTTGTCGGCGCCCACCATCCGCGCTGCCTGGATCACGTTCAGGCCGATGCCGCCCAGGCCGAACACGACCACATTCGCACCCGCCTCGACCTTGGCGGTGAAGATCACGGCGCCGATGCCGGTGGTCACGCCGCAACCGATGTAGCAGATCTTGTCGAATGGCGCGTCATTGCGCACCTTCGCCAGGGCGATCTCGGGCACCACGATGTAGTTCGAGAAGGTCGACGTGCCCATGTAGTGATAGATCGGCTGGCCGTCGATCGAGAAGCGCGACGTTGCGTCCGGCATCAGGCCACGGCCCTGCGTCGTACGGATCGCCTGGCACAGATTGGTCTTTTGCGACAGGCAGAATTTGCACTGGCGGCATTCCGGCGTGTACAGCGGAATCACATGATCGTCCTTGCGCAGGCTGGTCACGCCCGGGCCAACATCCACCACCACGCCGGCGCCTTCATGGCCCAGGATCGACGGGAAGATGCCTTCCGGGTCGGCGCCCGACAGCGTGTAGTAGTCGGTATGGCAAATGCCGGTGGCCTTGATCTCGACCAGCACTTCACCGGCCTTCGGGCCTTCGAGTTCCACTTCTTCGATCGTCAGCGGCTGACCCGCCTTCCACGCGATTGCTGCCTTGGTTTTCATGTCGTTTTCCCGTTGCTTGAATGGACCCGCGCGCGCAGGCGCGTCGCAAAACATCATGATAACAAGCTTGCGGCAACATGGCCGCGCGCTGCGGATGCGCCTGCCGATCCAGGCGTCATGACGCCGTCACATGCTGTCATTACAGTCCGCATTTGTCGGGGACGCGCATTACCTGCCCCCGGGCCATCCAACGGCGCCTCGAGGAACACGTGATGAATACGGCTGACTACAAGATCGCGCACCGGCACGCGCTGCCCGACGAATCCGACGCAGACCTGCACGCCACGGTCCGGCCGGGCGCGATGGGCGCACGACGGCGCCAGGATTTCCTGTTTCATCGAACCACCGGCCTGTTCGCCGCATCGGTTCTGGTAATACTGGCCGGCATCATCGTTTCGCTGACGATCGGCGCGTGGCCGGCCCTGCGCGAGTTCGGTCCTGGATTCGTCACGCGGGTCGAATGGGACCCGGTCAACGAGCAGTTCGGCGCGATGATCGCCATCGGCGGCACGCTGGCGACCTCGTTCATTGCGCTGGCCGTGGCGGTTCCGATCAGCTTTGGCGTCGCGCTGTTTCTGACTGAAATCTGTCCCGCATGGCTGCGCCGCCCGCTGGGTACTGCAGTCGAGTTGCTGGCCGGTGTGCCATCGATCATCTACGGCATGTGGGGCTTTTTCGTTTTCGCGCCCCTGTTCGCGGATTACGTCCAGCCCTTGCTGGCCAGCACGCTCGGCCAGGTTCCGGTGATCGGCAAGCTGTTCGCAGGCTCACAAACCGGCCTGGGTATCCTGACCGCCGGCCTGATCCTGTCGATCATGATCATTCCGTTCATTGCATCCGTCATGCGCGACGTCTTCACGATCGTGCCGGCAGTGCTGAAGGAATCGGCCTATGGTCTTGGTTGCACGAAGTGGGAAGTGGCATGCAGGGTCGTGCTGCCCTACACCCGCAACGGCGTGGTCGGCGGCGTGATGCTCGGCCTGGGGCGGGCGCTGGGCGAAACGATGGCTGTCACCTTTGTGATCGGCAATGCGCATCGGCTGTCCTGGTCACTGTTTGCTGCCGGCAGTTCGATCTCTTCGACGCTGGCGAACGAATTCGGCGAAGCTGAAAAGGCGCTGCATGTCGCGTCGCTGTATGCGCTGGGACTGATCCTGTTTGCCATCACCTTCATCGTGCTATGCGCTGCAAAGCTCATGCTGGTGCGGATGCAGCGACGCGAAGGCACGGCCTAGCCGGCGTGCGCCAGGTCGTTGCTCACGGACGGTGCGATGACGGCGCGTCCACCAGCAGGCCTGGCTGCAGCGCGCGAATGCGCCACTCGGTAAAGTAGCCGCCAGCCTCGTTGTAGCGAAGATAAACCCGGCCACACGTCGTGCAGCGCGCCACCGTGCAGCGGTTATACGGATAAAAGCGCGGTGCAATGGGCGCGTCCGCACTTTCGTAGCGCGTGCCCGCCGGATGGTATTCGGTGAACGTCGGCTCGTCGTACGGATCATCGAGCAAGGTGCCGATATCTTCAAAGTGGTCGAGTTCCAGCGTCAGCGGCTGCGCCATCCAGGCGGTCAGGGGCACCTCGGTACAGCTGCATGGCGTCGTGACTGCCGCCGACGCCTGCGCCAGGCGCATCAACATGGCGAACTCTATTTTCTGCATGGCCATCCAATCATGATCGGGTCCGTGCCAGCCGCCGTATCGGCACTGGCGTCTCATCGAAGACTATACCGTGCCCCGTCCATGCTGACGAGGCCGCCTGTGCCCGCGGCCAATCTAGGCTATGCTTGCCGGTTAGTTTATTCAGGCAGACCGCACGATGCATATTTACTCGACTCATTCCGTGGGCGTCATGACGCGCCCGCGCACCACCCCTCCCGTCACTGCAGGCCGCTTCCCGGCACGAACGGAGCGCAGCTGATGTTTCATCTGATGTTCAGCCTTCCCTGCCTGCTGGTCCTGGTTCGCTGGCTCTGGCCGCTGCCGTTGTCCACCAAATCCAAAGTGGCCAGCGCCGTCGTGCTGGTGCTGGTCTCGCAATACCACCTGTGGTCGCGCCTGTCGTCGGGCAGCGTGTTTTCGCCTGAATTCCCGAAAGGGCTGGTGATCCTGTTCAACTGGGGCTTCGGCGCGATCCTGCTGCTGGCCGTGTTCCAGTTGCTGGTCGATGCCGGCGCCCTGATCGTGATGGCGATCCGGCGCCGGCGCGTGGCGATTGCGCCACGCCTGCGCTACGGCATCGCCGTTGCCGCCGCGCTGCTGGCAGCGCTGGGCGTGAACCAGGCGATCAAGTCGCCGTCGCTCGAAGACGTGCTGATCGAGGTAAAGAACCTGCCGCACGAATTCGACGGCTACCAGGTCGTGCACCTGACCGACCTGCACATCAGCCGCCTGTTCGACGCGCCCTGGACACGCAAGGTCGTCGCCGACACCAATGCGCTGGACGCCGACCTGATCGTCATTACCGGCGACCTCATCGACGGCAATATTGCACACCGCGAACGCGACGTGGCGCCGCTGCGCGACCTGCGCGCACCCGACGGCGTCTGGGTCATCCCCGGCAACCACGAGTACTTCTTCGGCCACAAGGCGTGGATGGCGTATTTCGCGGGGCTCAACATGACGCCGCTGGACAACAGCCATACCGTTCTCAAGCGCGGCGCTGGTCAACTGGTGCTGGCCGGTGTCAATGACGTGACCGCCCCGCAGACGGGCGCCGCGGCGCCAGATGTCGACGCAGCCTTGCGCGGCGCGCCGGCCGGCGCACCGGTGATTCTGCTCGACCACCAGCCGCGCAATGCGCGTCATGCCGCCAGCCGTGGTGTGGCGCTGCAATTGTCCGGCCACACCCATGGCGGCATGATCGTCGGGCTGGATCGGGTGGTCGCGCGCGCCAACAACGGCTTCGTGTCGGGCCGCTACGACGTCGATGGGATGACGCTGTACCTGAACAATGGCACCGCATTATGGCCGGGCTTCGCGCTGCGCCTGGGCGTGCCGTCCGAGCTGACCCGGATCACGCTGCGGCGCCAGGCCGTACCCTCATGAAACAACAAGCCGTCCCGGCTGCGGGCAGCGGGGACGGCTTGTCGATGCAGCGATGGAAGGTCGACTGACCCTCCCTGCAGACCCTTAACGCGTGGTGCGCGTACCGACCACTTCGATCACGACGCGGCGGTTGCGGGCGCGGCCTTCGGCCGTGGCATTGTCCGCGATCGGCTGCGTTTCGCCTTTGCCTTCGGTGTACAGGCGCGCCTGATCGAGGCCCTTCGAGACCAGGTAGGCCTTGACGGCATCGGCGCGGCGCAGCGACAGCTTCTGGTTGTACGCGTCCGAGCCGACCGAGTCGGTGTGACCGACGGCGATCATGACTTCGGTGTCCATGCCTTGCAGCTTGCGCATCAGGTCGTCCAGCGCAGCCTTGCCTTCCGGCTTGACGAGCGCGCGGTCGAAATCGAACAGCGCCTCGGCCGCGAACGACACTTTCTCCGACACCGGCTGTGGCGCCGCTTCGACGATTGGTGCGGCCGGTTGCACTTCCTGCGGCGCAGCCACCGGCGCCGGCGCAGGGATCGTGCGCGCAGCAGGACGGCCGAATGCGCGGATCAGACTGATCGAAGCCAGGTCCATCTCGCCACGGTTGCCCAGCGGATCACGCAGACGATAGCGCTCCACTTCGCCGCGCACTGCCCAGGCATCGTTGATCTGATATTGCAGGCCCAGGCCGACCTTGGCCTGGAACTTCTCTTCCTTTTCGGGGTTCGGCGCGGTGACGGCATTGAGCCGGTTGCCCGAGAACGTCGCCGTCGAGCGGCCGTACTGGCCGCCGATGCGGGCCAGCGCCGACAGGCGCTCGGTCAGCGGCAGATGGCCGATCAGGTCGAGATTGACGCCGCGAAATTTCGTCTCGCCGCGCAGGACACCGCTGCCGTTTCCGGACGTGTTTGCCTGGAAGCCGAACTTGCCGAGGTCGAAGTAACCGCCCTCGATAGCAAAGTAACGGTTGAATTTCTTGCCGATGAAGACCTTGTAGCCGAGGTCGCGCTGGTCGGTCGTGAATGCATCGAGGCTGGCGCCGTTGGCAGTCAGGCTGCGGGCGATGCGCTCGTCGTCGATCGTGGCGCGGCCCTGGCCCAGGCCGGCGCCTGCGTACCAGGCGCTGTCAGCCCAGTTCGGGTCGATGACATCGCGCCCGGCGGCGGTCTGGTCCTGGCCCGCGGCCGAGGCGCTGCTGATGCCGGCGCCGGCCATGGCGATGCATGCGAGAAGTGTGAGTGTGGTTTTCATGATGGTCTAAGCCGCTTATTTGGTGATCTGGTTATTGCTCAGGGTGACGGCAGCGGTCGACAGCACGCGGCCGTTGAGCAGGGTCGTGTTGTCGCCCACGGTGATCGCAGCAGCGCGGCCCAGGATCGATCCCTTGAAGATGCTGTTTGCACCGAGCGTGGTGGCGCCGACGGGAACCCAGGTCACGTTGTCCGCGGTGGCCCCATTGATCAATTCCACTTCGGAATTGGCGACGGTATTGAGCGTCTGGGTGCTCGTGAAGATATACACGCCAGGACCGTCGAGCGTCAGCTTGCCCGTGATGTTCATCGTGCCGGTGGCGCAGTACACGCCGGGCGTGAGAGGCAGGCCGCCCAGATCGATATTGCCCGGGAACGTCACGGTGCAAGGACGCAGATTGGCGTCCGTGATGGCCAGCTCGAGGTCGGCAAATGCGGTATCGAGGAAGGCGCCCGTGTAGTACGTTTGGAACGCGCCGGCAATGACTGGCGTCGTCGTTTGTGACGGCGACCCGACGTTACCGGTAATGACGGTGGTGCCACCGGCGTTGTTGGTCAGCGAGGTCTGGGCCAGCACACCGAACGACGCCGCGCTACCCAGGTCGACAGGGTCGAGGACCACGACCGGAGGCACTGGGACTGGGACTGGCACTGGCACTGGCACTGGCACTGGCACTGGGACCGGCACAGGTAGAGGGACTGGCGCTGGGACCGGATCTGGTTCGGGGACCGGGACTGGCGCAGGCACTGGCACTGGCCGTGGTGCAAGGACGGTCAGATTCGCGCTGCCCGATTTGCCGCCAGAGGTCGCGGTCACGACAATCGTACCGGGTGTGACGCCAGTGGCCCAGCCGGTTGGCAGGACAGTGGCGGTGGCGGTCGAGGACGAGGTCCAGGTGGCAGTGGTGGTAATGACCGCAGTCGTGTTGTTCGAGTAGGTTGCTGTTGCGACGTAGCGGCGCAGGCCATTGACCGCGACAATGGCGCTCGCTGGCGTGACGGCAATGCTCGTCACGACCGCAGCACTGGTCGTCGCGTTGGCGATGGCCGATTTACCGCCGAAGCCGGCAGTGATGACCGATGTGCCACCCGCGATGCCGGTGATCATGCCGGTCGTGCCGACACTGACTGCACCCGGCGTGGCCGAGGCGTAGGTGCTGGCGGTCGTGACATCGACCACCGTGCCATCCGAATAGGTGGCGTTCACGGCCAACTGTCCGGTGGCACCGATGTCGAAGGTGGTGGCGCCAGGCGTGAGCGCCAGCGACACGAGCGTTGGCGGCAACACCGTCAGCGTCGCGCTGCCTGTGAGCCCGCCGGAGGCGGCGGCGATGACCGAGGTGCCGGCCGTCTTGCCGAGCGCCAGGCCGGTGCTGGCCGAGATCGACGCCACCCCGGTGGAGGCCGACGTGAAGGTCGACACGGCGCTGATGTCGCGCGTCGTCTTGTCGTCGAAGGTGCCCAGCGCCACGAACTGCTGCGCATTGCCGATATTGATCGACGGATTTACTGGTGCGACCGCGATCGACACCAGCCTGGCCGGCAGGACGGTCAGGGTCGCTGCGCCGCTCTTGCCTTCGAAGGCAGCGGTGATGACGGAGGTGCCGGCAGCAACGCCGATAGCAAGGCCGCGGGCGCCATCGACGGTGCCGGCAGCCGGCGTGGCGGAGGTCCAGGCCGACAGGCGGGTGATGTCACGCGCAGTACCGTCGGAGTAGGCGGCCGTTGCCGTGAATTGCTGGCTCGCGCCAATGGCGACCGATGCGGTCGTTGGCGCGACGGCCACGCTGACCAGGCTCGCTGCCGGCAGCCCCAGCACCGGGTCACGGCCCTGGTCACCGCTGCCGCAACCTGCGGCCAGCACGGCGCTTGCAAGGCCGAGGCCGCAAACGAGGCGTTTGATGGTGCGTCTCACGGTTTGTATCATGTCGTTCCCTGTTCAAGACAATTTCCGGAGCTGCTTTGCATGAGACTCATGCCAAGGACGGAAATCGGGTTGGCGCCTGCCGAGCAAGCGCGAACCGGAACGGACTATTGCTTTTCGGCACTCGCACTACTGTGCGGTAGCGCGCTTATGCACACTAATAGTTTATTAAGGAAATATTTCTACTTTGAATCAAAAACGTGGTAACAAGCGGTGTTCAGCGCGCCCCGCACCAGCCTGATGTTCACGCTGGTGCGATGACCAGACGCATGCGCTGCTCGACCTGATCCGATCCTGGCCGCATCGGCTCTTGCCACCCCGTCGCGACAAAGCCGGCGCGCGTATACAGGCGCACTGCCCCATCGTTGGCGCAATTGACACCAAGCTGCATGGCAGTTGCGCCGCGCGCCTGCGCCCAGCGCACCGCTTCGGCCAGCAAGCCAGCGGCCACGCCCTGCCCGCGTGCTTCAGGCGCTACCCACATCTGGAACAGGTTCACGAGAGCCGGGTCGTCCGCGTCAACCTTCGCCCAGGCCAACCCGACGAGATTGCCAGCGACGTCGGCTACCAATGGATGGTCGATGCCGGACGTGGCCGCACGCGCCAGGCGCGCCGCCCATTCTTCGGGCGGCCGCACGGATTCGTCGGCCAGTGTGCTGCCGAAGGCGTCGGGGGCGTCTTCCAGCGCGCGCAGGCGAAGCGCGCGGTAGGCCGGCCATGCATCGGGCGTGAAGTTGCGGATCGTATAGCCTGCGAGTTGGTACGCCATGCACGTGCCCCTGTTGGTGATCGGACAACGATTCTAGCAAGCAATTCTAGCGCTGTGGCTTAATCCTGCTCCCACTCTTCCAGCTTGCGCTTGCGTGCGCGGCCGACCTCGATCCGGTTGCGGGTTGTGAAGGCAATCAGCCGCGCCACGACCACCGCCAGGTACATCAAACCGACGAGCATCTCGACGCTGGCCAGCGCCCGCGCCGGTGCGGTCAGCGGAATCACGTCGCCAATGCCCGTGCTCGACAGCAGCGCAAAGCTCAGGTAATTGAGTTCGGTCCAGGTGCGCGGCGCGCTCGCGTTGACGGCGGCGGCAAAGGTGCCGGGCTGGACTTCCTGCAGCAGGATGTACATGTGGGTAAAGGCCCAGGCCAGCAGCGTGAACGTGGCGCCGGCCGCGAACAGCTCGTCGGTCGTGGCCCGTTCGTCTTCCATCATGTAGGCGATCAGGCTGCCGGCCGCGTAGAAGTAGAACAGCGCCTCCAGCCCGGATGACCAGGCCAGCAGGTGGTTATAGCCGAGCAGGATCTGCGCCAGCAGCAGGAAAATGATGGGCACCGCCAGCGCCCAGCTCACGCGCGCCTCGCCGGGCGTGCGCCGCACCATGCGGATGGCAAACGCCAGCACCACGATGCCGAAGCAGTTGAAGGCCACCTGGCCGGCCCGGGTGCCTTCGATGAACGGATAGGACAGCATGCCGAGCAGCTGCACCAGCAGCAGGATGGCGGACGGATGGCGGCGGGTGTGGATGAACAGGCGCGGAGCGATCATGGCGGCAGGACAAAGTCGTAAGTACTGCCATTGTAGGTTCAGCCGGCCGAAAACAGGCTCCCGAATGCGTGCGCGGCCGTGCGCGGATCGGCTGCACCGTACACGCTCGTGATCGCCGCGACCATGTCGGCGCCCCGCGCGACCAGGGGCGCTGCGTTGGCCGGCGTCATGCCGCCGATGACGACGAGGGGCAGCGTGAACTCGGCGCGCGCCTGGTCGAGGAGTATCGGCGGCGTCACGAACGTGTACTTTTTGACCGGGGACGGATAGAAGCCGCCGAAGGCAAGATAGCTGGCGCCGGCGTCGCGCGCGGCGCGCGCCAGCGCCAGGTCACCGTAGCACGAGGCGCCGACGATCTTGTCCCGGCCCAGCAGCGCGCGGGCATCCGCGATCCCACCGTCCGTGTGGCCCAGGTGCACGCCATCGGCGTCGAGCGCCTGGCACAGGTCGAGGTGGTCGTTGATGACGAGCGGACAGCCGTGACGGCGGCACAGCGCCAGCAGCGCCGTCGCCTGCTCGAGCCGCAGGCGCGCGTCTGCCTCCTTGTGGCGGTACTGCAGCAGCGCGGCGCCAGCGCTCAGGGCGGCGTCGGTGGCGGCCAGCAGCCGGTCGGTGTCATTCCAGTTGGGTGTGACGAGATACAGGCCCTTCATATTGGCTCCTTCAATGTGGTTGAGGCAGGCGGCGCGGAATGCGCTGCCCCGGCGCGATCGCGAACGATTGCGCCAGCGTGGTGTGCGTGTAGGCCTGGGCGCGCTCGAGGGCGATGGCCATCGACTCGCCCAGCGCCAGGCGCGCCGCCAGCGCTGCGGCCAGCGTGCAGCCACTGCCGTGATAACTGGCCGGCAAGCGCGGCCAGTGCCACTCGCGCAGCACTTGACCGTCCTGCAGCCAGCGGTTGATTACCTTGTCGCCCGGCGCGTGGCCGCCCGTGACGAGCATCTGCATGGTGGGTGGCATGCCCAGCACATCGCGTTCGGGCAGATTGGGCAGCACGATCGTCGCCAGCGTCAGCAAATCGGACAAGGCGGCGCTGGCGCTGCCCGGCCCCAGTGCATCGCCATGGCCACTGGCCAGCACCGGGTCGAGCACCACCGGCAGGTCGGGTTGCCGTGCGCGCAGCTCGCCGATGACGTCCGCGATTGCCGCCGCATTGGCCGCGTTGCCGGGGATGCCCAGCTTGACGGCGCGGATGTCGAAGGCGGCGACCAGCGGCGCGGCCTGGCGCGTGACCAGGCCGGCGTCGACCGGGTGCGCCTCGAACACGCGGTTATTGTCCTGGCAGGTCAGCGCCGTGGCCACCGGAAGCGCGTGTGCACCTTGCGCGGCAATGGCCAGGATGTCGGCCGCCAGGCCTGCGCCGCCGCCGGGATCGAGCCCGGCGAAGACCAGCACGCACGGTGTCATGGGGCGACGTTGGCCGTGATCTTGCCCTCGACCGGCGACGATGGCGAGGCCGCGAAACGCTTCGGCATGCGCCCCGCCAGGTACGCATCGCGCCCGGCCAGCACCGCATGCTTCATCGCGCGCGCCATGCGCACCGGGTCGCGCGCGCCGGCAATCGCGGTGTTCATCAGCACGCCGTCGCAGCCGAGTTCCATCGCGATCGCCGCATCCGACGCCGTGCCCACACCGGCGTCGACCAGCACCGGCACCGTGGCCTGCTCGATGATCAGTTGCAGGTTCCACGGGTTGAGGATGCCCATGCCCGAGCCGATCAGCGACGCCAGCGGCATCACGGCCACGCAGCCGATCTCCTGCAGGATGCGGGCCTGGATCGGATCGTCGCTGCAGTAGACCATCACGTCGAAACCGTCACGCACCAGCGTTTCGGCCGCCTTGAGTGTCTCGGGCATGTGCGGGAACAGCGTGGTGGCGTCGCCCAGCACCTCGAGCTTGACGAGGTTGCGCCCGCCCAGCAGCTCGCGCGCCATCTGCAGCGTGTAGACCGCGTCCTTCGCATTGAAGCAGCCGGCCGTGTTGGGCAGGATGGTGAACTCTGACGGCGGCAGCACGTCGAGCAGGCTGGGCGCGTTCGGGTCCTGGCCGATGTTCACGCGGCGGATCGCCACCGTGATGATCTCGGCGCCGGCCGCCAGCGTGGCCTCGCGCGTTTGCGCCAGGTCGCGGTATTTGCCGCTGCCCACCAGCAGGCGCGAGTGGTAGGCGCGCCCGGCGATGGTGAGTACATCCGGTTGCCCGTCTGGTTTCATGTTTTCGTTCATGACATTCATCCTGTTCTCCTTTAGCCGCCACCGATGGCGCGCACGATATCGATCCGGTCCTGCGCCTGCAGGCGGCGCGTCGGCCACTGCTGGCGTGGCACCACCTCGCGGTTGACGGCCAGCGCCATCCCCTGCCCGCTCAGGTCCAGCTGCTCGAGCAGCCCGGCGAGCGTCTGGCCCGGCGGCACGCCGCACGGCGCGCCATTGACTTCGATGGATGTCATTCAGACCTCCCGATACAGCCGGGCGCCATCGCGCACGAACTCGATCGCTTTTTCCTGCATCCCCTGCTGCAGGGCCGTCTCGCCCTGCACGCCATTGGCAGCGGCGTAGGCGCGTACTTCCTGTGTGATCTTCATCGAGCAGAAATGCGGGCCGCACATCGAGCAGAAATGGGCCACCTTGGCCGAATCCTTGGGCAGTGTCTCGTCGTGGAATTCGCGCGCCTTGTCGGGATCCAGGCCCAGGTTGAACTGGTCGTCCCAGCGGAATTCGAAGCGCGCCTTCGACAGTGCGTTGTCGCGCAACTGCGCGCCCGGATGGCCCTTGGCCAGGTCGGCCGCGTGGGCGGCGATCTTGTACGTGATGATGCCGTCCTTGACGTCCTCTTTGTCGGGCAGGCCCAGGTGCTCCTTGGGCGTCACGTAGCACAGCATCGCCGTGCCGTACCAGCCAATCGTGGCCGCGCCGATGCCGGACGTGATGTGATCGTACCCGGGCGCGATATCGGTCGTGAGCGGCCCGAGCGTGTAGAACGGCGCTTCATGGCACTGCTCGAGCTGCAGGTCCATGTTCTCCTTGATCAGGTGCAGCGGCACGTGGCCGGGGCCTTCGATGATCGTCTGCACATCGTGCTTCCACGCGATCTGCGTGAGTTCACCCAGCGTTTTCAGTTCGGCCAGTTGCGCCTCGTCGTTGGCGTCGTAGATCGAGCCGGGGCGCAGGCCATCGCCCAGGCTGAACGTCACGTCGTACGCTTTCATGATGGCGCAGATGTCTTCGAAATGGGTGTACAGGAACGATTCGCGGTGGTGCGCCAGGCACCACTTGGCCATGATCGAGCCGCCGCGCGAGACGATGCCCGTCAGGCGATTGGCCGTCATCGGCACATAGCGCAGCAGCACGCCGGCGTGGATCGTGAAGTAATCGACACCCTGCTCGGCCTGTTCGATCAGCGTGTCGCGGAAGATCTCCCAGGTCAGGTCCTCGGCCTTGCCATTGACCTTTTCCAGCGCCTGGTAGATCGGCACCGTGCCGATCGGGACCGGGCTGTTACGCAGGATCCATTCGCGCGTTTCGTGGATGTGCTTGCCGGTGGACAGATCCATCACCGTGTCGGCGCCCCAGCGGATCGCCCAGGTCATCTTTTCGACTTCCTCGCCAATCGACGAGGTCACGGCCGAATTGCCGATATTGGCATTGACCTTGACCAGGAAATTGCGGCCGATGATCATCGGCTCGATTTCGGGGTGGTTGATATTGAGCGGGATGACGGCGCGCCCGCGCGCGACTTCGGAGCGTACGAATTCCGGCGTGATTTCAGCGGGGATGCTGGCGCCGAACGACTGGCCCGGATGCTGGCGGCCCATCAGGTCGGCGACCCGCTTGCCCATCGGGCCGGACGCATGCAGCGACGCGATGTATTCCTTGCGCTGCATGTTTTCGCGCAGCGCGATGAATTCCATTTCGGGCGTGATGATGCCCTGGCGCGCGTAGTGCATCTGCGTGACATTCGCGCCACTCTTCGCGCGGCGCGGTGCGCGCTGCAGGTCGAAGCGCAGCGCGGTCAAGGCCGGATCGTTCAGCCGCTGCTGGCCATACTGCGACGATGGCCCGGCCAGTTGCTCGGTGTCGCCGCGCCCGTCGATCCAAGGTTGACGCATTGGCGCCAGGCCGCTGCGGATATCGATCGCGGTGGCCGGTTCGGTGTACGGCCCCGACGTGTCGTAGACGAACAGCGGCGGATTGGGTTCGCCGCCAAAGCTGTCGGACGTGGCCGACTGGCTGATCGCGCGCATCGGCACGCGGATATCGGGCCGGCTGCCTTCGATGTAGACCTTGCGGGAATTGGGTAGCGATGCGATGGCTGCCTGGTCCACCGTGGCGGTGGCGGCATCGAACAGTTGCGAAGACTTCGGCGGTGCGTTCATGTGGCTCCCTTGCGTGCATGAGAGCCAGCAAAGGAGTTGCCGGGTGCGGCAAGGTCGGGCGCAAGACTGCGCACGGCCGCACGAATCGGCTGCTTCCCTTCGCTGGCATTATCCAGATCAGGTTCGGAGGGTATTTCTCACCCGCGTGTCGTTGGAACGACAGGCAGGACCCCTAGCGTGTGCCGGACGAGCAATCCCCGTCCAGCGCGGCAAATTATACGCGCTTGTAATTTATAATGGTCTTTTTCGCACATCACACGCCACCACATCATGGAATTAGCCAAGTCTTTCGAGCCAGCCGATATTGAACAGTTCTGGCGCGCAGAGTGGGAACAGCGCGGCTACTTTGCCGCGACCATGGACGAGGGCAAGCCCTCCTTCAGCACCCAGCTGCCGCCGCCGAACGTCACCGGTACCCTGCACATGGGCCACGCGTTCAACCAGACGATCA
>Ga0308164_10003269_pt1 | contig 14906 bp, 10 predicted proteins | sample PhyTR2_FD_201031 | JGI IMG/M metagenome (GOLD analysis project Ga0308164, IMG submission 201031) | Phyllosphere microbial communities from UC Gill Tract Community Farm, Albany, California, United States - DLSLT.R2 | ecosystem: Host-associated > Plants > Phyllosphere > Unclassified | place: USA... | reverse complement strand
CTGATCGTGGAACTGACGCTGAAGAACGGCCAGAAAACCATCGAGCGCATCCCGGCCGAAGTGTGGCGTTATTCGCCGACCAAGATCACGAAGCTGTTCGTCACCGATGAACCGATCGTCGGCCTGACGCAGGACCCGAACTGGGAAACGGCCGACGTCGATGTCAGCAACAACAGCTGGCCACGCAAGGCGACACCGTCGCGTCTCGAACTGTTCAAGACCGAACGCGATCCGAACAACCTGATGCGCGACTTCAATTCGAAGCTCAAGACGAAGGATGCGGAAGGTACCTCCGCAGTAGCGCCAGAAGCGGCGCCAACGCCGGCGGAATAACGCAGCATCCGGTTGGTTCATTACCCGGGCGGAGCGATCCGCCCGATGTCATTTTTTGGGTACCACGATCATGAAACTCCCCCACCTGCACGCGGCCTTCGCAACCTTCACTCTTGGCGTCGCGATGACCGCCGGCGCGGCCGGCCCGGCCTTCGACGACAAATTCCGCCAGCTGGACGAGCTGCTGCCGACGCCCGGCGTCACGCGCAACGCCGCCGGCGCACCGGGCCACGCCTACTGGCAGCAGCGCGCCGACTACAAGCTGCGCGTCACGCTCGACGAAGCCAGTCGCGCCATCAGCGGCGCCGGCACCGTCACGTACCACAACAACTCGCCCGACACGCTGTCGTACCTGTGGGTGCAGCTGGACCAGAACATGTTCCGCAGCGATTCGGACAACCGCAAGATCACGACGCTGCCGTCGCGCAGCGCGTGGCAGGCCAGGGGCAACGATGGCGTGAAGTTCGACGCACTGCGCTTCACGCTCGAAGCAGGCAAGTTTGCAGGCGGCATCGACATCCAGAGCGTGACCGGCAGCGACGGCCGCGCGCTGGCGCACACGATCAACAAGACGATGATGCGGATCGACCTGCCGCAGCCATTGAAACCCGGTGCAAAGGTGTCGTTCAACGTGGCCTGGCGCTTCAACATCCCCGAAATGAATGTGCTGGGTCGCCGCATGGGCTTCGAGCGCTTCAAGGATGGCAACGACATCTACGAAATCGCGCAGTGGTTCCCGCGCATGGCCGCCTACTACGACGCAGCCGGCTGGCAGAACGCGCAATACCTGGGCGACGGCGAATTCACGCTGGAATTTGGCGACTACGATGTGGCGATCACGGTGCCGAGCGACCACATTGTGGCCGCCACGGGCGAGCTGCAGAACGCGGGCGATGTCCTGACCAGCGCCCAGCGCGGGCGCCTGCAGCAGGCGAAAACCGCGGGCAAGCCGGTGATGATCGTGTCGCAGGCCGAAGCGCAGGCGACCGAAAAGGGGCGCGCCAGCGGCAACCGCACCTGGCGCTTCAACGCGAAGAACGTGCGCGACTTCGCGTTCGCGTCGAGCCGCAAGTTCATCTGGGATGCGCAGGGCATCAAGAGCGGCAAGCAGGACGTGATGGCGATGTCGTACTACCCGGCCGAAGCGAACCCGCTGTGGGAGAAATACTCGACGCCGGCCGTGATCCACACGATCGAGCAGTACAACAAGTACTCGTTCGACTACCCGTATCCGGTGGCGATCTCGGTCAACGGCCCGGTGGGCGGCATGGAATACCCGATGCTGTCGTTTAACGGCCGCCGCCCCGTCAAGGACGCCAAGACGGGCGAGCTGACGTACTCGCAGGCCGCCAAGTATGGCCTGATCAGCGTGATCATCCACGAGGTGGGCCACAACTACTTCCCGATGATCGTCAATTCGGACGAGCGCCAGTGGACCTGGATGGACGAAGGGATGAACAGCTTCCTGCAGTTCCTGGCCGAACAGGCGTGGGAAGAGAACTATCCGGCGCGCCGTGGCGAGCCGCGCGACATCGTCGACTACATGCGCAGCACGAACCAGGCGCCGATCATGACGAATGCCGAGTCGACGCTGCAGCGCGGCGCCAACGCCTACGCCAAGCCAGCCACCGCATTCAACATCCTGCGCGAGACGGTGCTCGGGCGCGAGCTGTTCGACTTCGCCTTCAAGGAATACGCCGAGCGCTGGAAGTTCAAGCGCCCCACCCCGGCCGACTTCTTCCGCACGATGGAAGATGCCTCGGGCACGGACCTCGACTGGTTCTGGCGCGGCTGGTTCTACACGACCGACGCGGTGGACATCAGCGTCGACGGCATCAGCGAGTACACGGTGTCGTCGAAGGACCCGGAAGTCGAAAAAGCCTGGCAGCGCGCGCGCCGCGCCGCCGAGCCGGTGTCGGTGACCGACCAGCGCAACCAGGGTATGCCGCGCCGCGTCGATGCGCATCCCGAGCTGAAGGACTTCTACAACGAACACGACGAGTTCACCGTCACCAACAAGGACCGCAACAAGTTTGCCGAAACGACGGCCGACCTGGAAGACTGGGAAAAGGCGCTGCTCAAGGAAGGCAAGCACCTGACGCTGGTCGACTTTTCCAATCGCGGTGGCCTCGTGATGCCGCTGATCGTCGAGCTGACCTTCAAAAGCGGCAAAAAGACGATCGAACGCATTCCGGCCGAAGTGTGGCGCTATTCGCCCAAAAAGATCACGAAGCTGTTCGTCACCGATGAACCGATTGTCGGACTGACCCAGGACCCGTACTGGGAAACGGCCGACATCGATGTCAGCAACAATAGCTGGCCACGCAAAGCGACGCCGTCGCGCCTGGAGTTGTTCAAGACCGAGCGCGATCCGAACAACCTGATGCGCGACGCGGCAACACCGCTCAAGGCTGCACCGAAGGCAGCCCAATGAAGCTGCACGGATTGAAATCGCTGCTCCTGGCGCTGCTGCTGTGCGCCAGCGCTGCGGCCAGCGCGCACCGCTTCCACTTCGGCATGACCGACATCTCGTACAACGCGCGCACCGAGAGCACGGAAATCGTCCACACCTACACGGCGCACGATATCGATGCGCTTCTGCTCAATCTGTACGGACGCCAGTTTGACCTGAGCGACGTGGAAGACCAGGCGGTGCTGCGCACCTACGTCGAGCGCCACTTCTGGCTTGTCGACAAGGACGGCAAGAAGCTGCCCATGACCTGGGTCGGCATGACGGCCGATGCGCAAAGCGTCGTGATCTACCAGGAGCTGGCCGCCACGCCGCTGTCGGCAACGGCCGTCATCCACCAGGGCGTCCTGGTCGACTTCATGGCCGAACAGGTCAACACCGTGAACCTCAACGAAGGCGGCGCCGTGCGTTCGCTGACCTTCATGCGCCAGGCGCTCGAACAGCCCGCGCGCTGAAACTTACTCTGAATTTGCCCATGCTGCTTCGTCCCATCCCGTGCGTGCTTGCCGCGCTGTTCGTCTCATCCACCGTTCATGCCGATGATTTCCAGCTCCAGCGCGTGCTGGTCGAAGGCGCCCGCGCCAGCCAGCTCGGCATCGCCGATTCCGCTGGCGCCGGTAGCGCCGGTGCGAAGGACCTGGCCGGGCGGATCGCCTACCGGCCGGGCGAACTGCTCGAAGTCACGCCCGGCCTGATCGCCAGCCAGCACAGCGGCGAAGGCAAGGCCAACCAGTTCTATCTGCGCGGCTTCAATCTCGACCACGGCACCGACCTGGCCACCTGGGTCGACGGTATGCCCGTCAACCAGCGCAGTCACGCGCACGGCCAGGGCTGGACCGACCTGAATTTTTTGATTCCCGAACTGGTGGGCCGGCTTGATTACCGCAAGGGGCCGTATTCGGCGCGCGAAGGCGATTTCTCGTCGGCCGGCGTGGCGTCGCTCAGCTATGCCAATCGTCTGGTCAAGAGCATCGCTTCCGCGACGGTCGGCCAGGACGGTTACGCCCGCACGATGCTGGCCGGTTCGCCCGAGGTTGCCGGCGGCAGCCTGCTGTACGCGCTGGAATTGATGAAAAACGATGGCCCATGGACGCGCCCCGACGGCTACCGCAAGGTCAACGCCGTACTGCGCTACAGCCAGGGCTACGCCAACAATGGCTGGAACGTCACCGCGATGAGCTACAGCGGCCACTGGAATTCGACGGACCAGATTCCGCTGCGGGCCGTCGAGGATGGCCGCATCGGGCGCTATGACCTCATCGACGACAGCGATGGCGGCAAAGCGCGGCGCCAGAGCATCTCGGGCATCTGGCGCAGCACGGACACCGATTCGGCCTCGAAAGTCAGTGCCTACGTAATCCGCAACGAGCTCGAACTGTTTTCGAATTTCACCTACTTCTTGAACGATCCGGTGAACGGCGACCAGTTCGCCCAGCCGGACCGGCGCGTGACGACGGGCCTGGACGCCACCCACAGCTGGCACATGCACCGCAGTGACACGCTGTCGTCCGACCTGACGGTGGGCGCGCAACTCCAGAACGACAATATCTACAATGGCCTGTACGACACCCGCAAGCGCGCGCGGATTGCCACCACGCGCGAAGACCACATCGTCGAGACGAGTGGCGCGGTGTTCGTCGAGAATGCCACGCGCTGGAGCGATGCGCTGCGCACGGTCGTCGGTGTGCGCGCGAATAACTACCGCTTCCACGTCGATGGCGACCGGCCTGAAAACGCCGGCAAGGCGCACGACACGCTGGTGACGCCGACGCTGAACATCGCCTATGGCCCGTGGGCCTCGACCGAGCTGTATGCCAACTACGGCCACGGCTTTCACAGCAACGACGCGCGCGGCACGGTCGCCACGGTCGATCCGAAAACGCTCGATGCGGTGGATCGCACGCCAGGCCTCGTGCGTTCGCGCGGCGTGGAGTTTGGCCTGCGCACCGAGGCGATTCCGAAGATGCAGATGTCGCTGGCCGTGTACCGCCTCGACTTCGATTCCGAGCTGACCTATATCGGCGACGCCGGCAACACCGAGGCGGGCGATCCGAGCCGCCGCTACGGCATCGAGTTCTCGAACTACTACCGGCCCTACAAATGGCTGTCGGTCGACTTCGATGCGGCCTGGGCGCGCGCCCGCTCACTGGGCAACCGGATCCCGGGCGCCATCGAAGGCGTCGCGCAACTGGGCGTGACGGTCGACCGCAGCGGCCCATGGTCGGGTTCCCTGCGCCTGCGCTGGTTCGGTCCACGCCCGCTCATCGAGGATGACAGCGTGCGTTCGAAGGCAAGCGTGACGCTCAACGGGCGCGTGGGCTACCAGCTGGCGAAGGACCTGCAGCTGGAGCTCGAAGCGTTCAACCTGACGAACCGGCGCGCCTCGGCGATCGACTACTTCTACGAGTCGCAACTGGCAGGCGAAACGGCGCCCGTGGCGGACGTGCATTTCCACCCGATTGAACCGCGCTCGCTGCGCCTGACGCTGGTCAAGACCTGGTGAAGTCTGGCCGGGCGGCAATGAAAGTGCTAGGCTAGCGGGATGACCACTCCGCCCCTGCCCTATCTCGATCCGTCGCGCCTGACGGCCGCACTGCGCGACACCGGCTACGCCCTGCTGCGCCCTGACGACGTTGCGCTGCTGGCCGGCTGCAGCCTGCCTGAACTCGCCACGCTGGTGCCCAGCTGGGACCGCCTCGAACTCGACGACTACCTGAAGGATGGCGGGCGCTATCGGCGCCGCCGTCACTCCTGCTTCATCGACGATGGCGCCAGCCTGACGCAGACGCCGCACCGCGCGCACTGGCAGCCGGTCGAATACAACGCGCTGCACGGCGGCATGCACCGCCTGTTCGCACCAATGGAAACGGCGACCGTCGCCAACCCGGCCTGGGAACGGCTGCTGCGCGCGCTCGGCGCCGCATGTTCGGCGGTGACGCCAACACACCCATGGTTCGTCGAAGCGCACCAGTTCAGGATCGACACGGCGGACGGCATTGGCCGCCCGACACCCGAAGGCGCGCACCGCGACGGCGTGAATTTCGTGGCCGTGATCATGATTGGCCGCCATGGCATCAAGGGCGGCGAGACGCGCGTGTTCGACGCCGATGGTCCATCTGGCCAGCGCTTCACGATGACCGACCCGTGGACGCTGCTGTTGCTGGACGACGCGGCCGTGATCCACGAATCGACGCCGATCCAGCCGCTGGGCGAGCATGGTTACCGCGATACGCTGGTGCTGACCTGGCGCGCCGGGTCGTTCCAGGGTGAAAACGTCTAAACAGAGCAAAAAAAACGCCCGCAGAACCTGGTGGTTGGCGGGCGGCAAATCCAATTTTCGGAGAAAACTGGAGGAGACAGTTCCAATATAGTCTTTTTTATTGTGCAGTGCAATACGGTAGATCTACTGTTGTAAATTTGCAGAACGCCCTGCCAAACCGCCTATTTTTCCGCACTGCACTATTTGTAACGACAACCGTGCAGCCCTGCCGGGGGCGTCACATTTGCTACACTCAGTTGCTTGCCGGAGCGCCGGATCACCGGATTGCTGGACCAGGCCGCGATCACCCAGACACCATGAAAACCATTCGACATCCACGTGCCCTTGCCATCGCCCTCGGGGCTGCGTCGCTGTGCGCCGTCATTGCGCTGACAACGATCAACCGCGCCGACGCCAAGGAAGAAAAGGCCGCGCCACGCCCTGCCCTGAGCGTCACCACCACCCGTCCCGCCACCACCAGCCTGCCGATCAGCCTGACCGCCAACGGCAGCATCGCCGCCTGGCAGGATGCCGTCATCGGCAGCGAATCGAACGGGCTGCGTTTGAACGAAGTGCGCGTCAATGTCGGCGACGTGGTCAAAAAGGGCCAGGTGCTGGCCGTGTTCGCGGATGAAACTGTGCGCGCCGATATCGAGGGCGCACGCGCCGCGCTGCTCGAAGCGAAGGCCAATGCGCTGGAATCCAAGGCAAACGCCGACCGCGCGCGGGCACTGGAAAGCTCCGGGGCCCTCAGCGCCCAGCAGGTCACGCAATACGTGACGGGCGAGCAGACCGGCGCCGCGCGCGTCCAGTCGGCCCAGGCCACGCTCACGCAGCAGCAGTTGCGCCTGAAGTACACGAAGGTGACGGCGCCCGACAGTGGCGTGATCTCGGCGCGCAGCGCCACCGTTGGCGCCGTCGTCGGCGTGGGCACCGAACTGTTTCGCATGATCCGCCAGGGCCGCCTCGAATGGCGCGCCGAAGTGACGGCGCAGGACCTGGGCCGCATCAAGGCGGGCACGCGCGCCATCGTGCGCGGCGCCAGCGGCCTCGAAGTCACGGGCAAGGTGCGCGTCGTGGCGCCGTCAGTCGATCCGCAGACCCGGCTTGCGCTGGTCTATGTCGACCTGCCGCCAGCACTGTCGGGCGATATGCCGCTCAGGGCCGGCATGTTCGCCAGCGGCCGGTTCGAACTGGGCACGTCGAATGCGCTGACCGTACCGCAGCAGTCGATCGCCGTGCGCGACGGCTTCAGTTATGTGTATCGCCTGAATGCGGACAGCCGCGTGAGCCAGCTGAAGGTCACCACGGGTCGCCGCCTGGGCGACCGGGTCGAGATCGTTGGCGGCCTGGCGGCCGACGCGCCCATTGTCGTCACCGGCGCCGGGTTCCTGAATGACGGCGACCTCGTGCGCAATATCGCGACGCCAGCTGCAGCACCGGCAAAGGCTGCACGATGAATTTTTCCGCCCTGTCGATCCGCAATCCGATCCCGGCGATCATGCTGTTCGTCCTGCTCACCGTGGCGGGGCTGATGGCCTTCAATGCCAGCAAGGTGCAGGACTTCCCGGACATCGAACTGCCGATCGTCACCGTCACCGCCGTCCTGGACGGCGCCGCCCCGGCGCAGCTGGAGACCGAAGTCGCGCGCAAGATCGAGGACTCGGTCGCCACCCTGCAGGGCATCAAGAACATCTATACGCGCGTGCTCGATGGCGTGGCCACCGTCACGGTCGAATTCATCCTCGAGCGCGATTCGGCCGAAGCCGTCAACGACGTGCGCGACGCGGTCTCGCGCGTGCGCGCCGACATGCCGGCCGAGCTGCGCGAACCGACCGTGACCAAGGCCGCCACCGCCGGGCGCGTCGTCTCGACCTTCACGATCGCCGCAGCCGAAGGCTCGGGCCTGGACGACCAGGACCTGAGCTGGTTCGTCGACAACGACGTCGCCAAGCGCATGCTGGGCGTGCCGGGCCTCGGTGAAATCCGGCGCGTGGGCGGCGTCACGCGCGAGATGCGCGTGGAGCTCGATGACCAGAAGATGGCCGCGCTGCGCGTCTCGGCGCTCGACATCTCGCGCCAGCTGCGCAATGTGCAGCGCGAAGCGCCGGGCGGCCGGGGCGATGTCAGCGGCGTCGAGCAATCGGTGCGCACGCTGGCCACCGTCGGCACCGCGCAGGCGCTGGCCGCGATGGAGATCCCGCTGCCGGACGGGCGCCACGTGCGCCTGGACCAGGTCGCGCGCGTGCTCGATACCGTGGAAGAACCACGCGCGCTGGCCGAGCAGGATGGCCGCCGCGTGGTCGCCTTTGAAGTGTTCCGCACGCGCGGGGCCGGCGAGATCGATGTCGCCACGGGCGCCCGCGCCGCGATGGAGCAGCTCAAGAAAGAAAACCCGAAGCTGATCGTCAATGAAGTGATCGACAACTCGGTGTCGGTCGACGAGAACTTCGACGCCTCGATGCACATGCTGTACGAAGGCGCGCTGCTGGCGGTGCTGGTGGTGTGGTGGTTCCTGCGCGACTGGCGCGCGACGCTGATCGCCGCGGCCGCCCTGCCCCTGTCGGTGATTCCCGCCTTCCTGGGCCAGTACCTGTTCGGCTACACGCTCAATATGGTCACGCTGCTGTCGCTGGCCCTCGTGATCGGGGTGCTGGTCGACGATGCGATCGTCGAGATCGAAAACATCTCGCGCCACCTCCACATGGGCAAGTCGCCAATGCAGGCCTCGCTCGAAGCGGCCGACGAAATCGGGATGGCGGTGATTGCCACCACGTTCGCCCTCGTGGCCGTGTTTCTGCCGACCGCCTTCATGGGCGGCATCCCCGGCAAATTCTTCAAGCAGTTCGGCTGGACCGCCGTGCTGGCGATCCTGGCCTCGCTGCTGGTGGCGCGCCTGCTCACGCCGATGATGTGCGCGTACCTGCTCAAGGCGCCGAAGAACGCCGGCGTGGCCGGCCACGAGCCGCAGGATGGCGCGATCATGCGGCGCTACCTGGCCGTGATGCAGTGGTGCCTGCGCCGCCGTGGCCTGACGATGCTGGGCGCAGCCGTGTTCTTCGCGGGCTCGCTGGCGCTGGTGCCGCTGCTGCCAACCGGTTTCATGCCGCCGGCCGATCGCTCGCAGACGCAGGTCAATGTCGAACTGGCGCCGGGCGCCACGCTGGCCCAGACCCGCGCCGTGGCCGAACAGGTGCGCCTGGAACTGATGAAGGTCGAGGGCGTGACGAGCATCTTCAGTTCGATCGGTGGCGGTTCGAGCGGCGACGCGTTCTCGCCCGGCGCCGCCGCCGAAGCGCGGCGCGCGGTCCTGACCGTGAAAACGGTGGACCGGAGCGATCGCGACGTGAAGCTGGGCGTGATTGAAAACACGATCCGCGAACGCGTGGCCGCCATTCCCGGCGCGCGCTTCACGGTCGGCATTCCGGATGCCGGCACCAAGATGCAGCTGGTGCTGCGCAGCGAAGACGCCAATGCGCTGAGCACCGCGGCGCGCCAGGCCGAGCGTGAATTGCGCGGCCTGCCCGGCATCGGCAACGTCAGTTCGAGCGCCTCGCTGGTGCGCCCTGAAATCATCGTGCGCCCGGACTTCGCGCGCGCGGCCGACCAGGGTGTGACGGCGGCGGCCATTGGCGAGACGGTGCGCGTGGCCACCGCCGGCGACTACGAGCAGTCGCTGGCCAAGATGAACCTGGACGAGCGCCAGGTGCCGATCCGCGTGAAACTGCCGGACGCCGTGCGGGCCGACCTGGACGCGATCGGGCGCCTGACGGTGCCTGGCAAGAACGGGCCGGTGCTGCTCTCGACCGTGGCCGACATCACGATGGAAAGCGGCCCGGCGCAGATCAACCGCCTGAACCGCACCCGCAACGTCACGCTCGACGTCGAGCTGTCGGGCCGCTCGCTCGGCGAGGTCAATACCGAAGCGCGCGCGCTGCCCGTGTTCCAGTCGCTGCCTTCGTCAGTGACGATCGCGGAGCTGGGCGACGCCCAGGAAATGCAGGCGCTGTTTGCCAGCTTCGGCCTGGCGATGCTGATCGGCGTGCTGTGCATCTACGGCGTGCTGGTGCTGCTGTTCTCGGACTTCATGCAGCCGGTGACGATCCTGGCCGCGCTGCCGCTGTCGATCGGCGGCGCCTTCGTGGCGCTGCTCGTCACCAGCAATGCGCTGTCGATGCCGACGATGATCGGCCTGATCATGCTGATGGGGATCGTGACCAAGAACTCGATCCTGCTGGTCGATTACGCGATCCTGGCGCGCCAGGCGGGCATGAACCGCTTCGACGCGCTGGTCGACGCCTGCCACAAGCGCAGCCGGCCGATCGTGATGACCACCATCGCGATGGGCGCGGGCATGCTGCCGCTGGCGCTGGGGTTCTCGGGCGATCCGAGCTTCCGCTCGCCGATGGCGGTGGCCGTGATCGGTGGCCTGATCACGTCGACGTTACTGAGCCTGCTGGTGGTGCCGGCCGTGTTCACGTATGTCGACGACTTTGAAAACTGGCTCAAGCGCACCGGGCGCAAGATGCGGCGCCAGCCGGCGCGGGCCGTCGAGGTGGACAACACCCCGGCCTGAGCGCGGCTTCGTCTCAGCGAGGTTCTTCGACGCTGGCAGCTTGCAGCAGCTGCCAGAGCGCGAAGACCTTCGCGCCATCGTTCGCCGGGCAGTACTGCAACAGCCCGGCCCTGCTGGGTTCATCCATCGCATCGACAATCCGCCCGATCATCGCCGCATCGTCGTCGCTGACGATGGCGAGCGGATGCGCCCAGCGTGGACGGCCCGGTTCGCGGCCGAACAGCCAGACCGGCAGCACGCCCACCAGCAGCAGCGGGCACAGAACTGGAATCAGGTAGGTCCACCAGGGCGACCAGAGCGCGCCGACCAGGCCAGTCAGTCCCAGACTGGCCACGATGGTCACGCCATATAACAGCGCGCCGCACCGCTCGAGCCAGTCCGGCGGATACGCCCTTGCCAGCCGGTTCACCACGCCCTGCAGACGGAAATGATCGCCGCGTGACAGGGCAATCCGGGCAGGATCGACGACGGTACGAAGCATGCTCATGATGGCCTGCCCTGCAAGGTGGCGATCAGCGCCACGACGATCGTGCATGCGATCCAGATCGACCACAGCGTATGCGTCATGAAATGCGCGCCGCGCAGCTGCTGCAGATAGCCGACCGTGGCGCCGACGCCGGTGGCCAGCAATGCTGCGGCGCGCGCCCGCGCTGGCCGCGCCGGCAACCAGCAGACGGCCAGCGCCACCAGCCACAACGCGCTCGACGCATGGCCGGCAGGCAGGCACTGCCCCGGCGCCATGCCCGTAGGGAGCGTGCCGAACAGGCGCACGTACGGCTGCTCGCCGCCATAGCGCAGCAGGTCCCATGGACAGTGCGATGCGCTGAGCTGTTTCAAGGTACTGGTCACGGCCGGCACCAGGATGGCGGACAGCGCGACGATGCGCAGCTGCACGCGGCCAAGCGCACCCAGCGCGGCGCGGGGCCGGCAGGCATCGACCAGCGCATAGCCGATGACGCCCACCGCAAACACGATCATGAACTGCTTGATGATGACGTGGTTGAACGTGACGGTCAGCCACGCATCGCGCCAGGGAAAGACGCGGCGCTGTGCGTCGAACACGGCATCGGCCAGCATCAGGTCGAGATCCGTATAGCGGCCCAGCCACAGGATGGCCAACGCGGCCGCCGCCAGCAGCGCGGTCAGGCGTCTCAGGGCGTGCGCCGACAGCAGCGTGGCATCGGCCCGCACCTCACGCACCCCGCACGCACGCATGGAACAGGTCCAGGCGCGGGTTGAGCACGGCCGTGTTCACGTCGAGCATGCCGAGCACCGAGTGAAACACATTGTCATGCGATAGCGGTTCGTTGCGCCGCGCCGCCAGGCAGCGCCGGTCGATGCGGAACCGGTCGCTGAAGCTGTCGGACATCCACAGCATCATCGGTACCTCGGTCTGTTCGCGTGGCGCGAACATGTACGGCGCGCCGTGCAGATACACGTTGCTTTCGCCGAGCGACTCGCCATGGTCCGAGAAGTACAGCATGGCCGTATCGGCGTCCTGCGCGGCGGCGATCGCGCGCAAGCCGTCGATGGTCTTGCTCAGGAAGTAATCGGTGTACAGGATCGTGTTGTCGTAGGCGGCCCGGATCGAGTCGCGCGAGCAGGTGTCGAAGTCATTGCTCGCGCAGACCGGGCCAAAGCGGCCGAACCCTTGCGGATAGCGGCTGGCATACGCCGGACCATGGCTGCCCTTCTGGTGCAGCACCACGACCAGATCCTTGCTGCTGTTGGCGAGCAAGCCGGGCAAGCCATCGAGCAGGCGCTCGTCATAGCACTCGTCGCCGCTGCAGTGCACATTCTTGCCGTCGGGCCGGGACAGGTCTTCGTACTGCACGCGGTTGCACACGCCCTTGCAGCCCGAATTGTTATCGCGCCACAGCACGGCGAAACCCGCATGCGCCAGCACGTCCAGCAAGCCTTCCTGGCTCGACGCCTTCGACTGGCTGTAATCGTTGCGCCCGAAGGCCGAAAACACGCACGGCACCGACACCGCGGTTGCGGTACCACACGAGCTGACACGCGAAAAATTGATCAAGCCAGCTTGCCGCGCCAGCAGCGGATTGGTGTCGCGGGCATAGCCATCGAGCGAAAAATTCGCTGCCCGCGCCGTCTCGCCGACGACGATCACCGTCAGCGTCTTGCGGTGATGGCCCGCCCAGGCGGCGCCTTTCACGGCATCGCGGCCCAGCGGGGCGACCACGATCTCGGCCGCCCAGCGGCTGCGCAGATACCCATGCACGGCCTGGATGAAATTGGTGGGCGTGAGCAGGAAGCGCAGTTCACGGTGCTCATGCAGCGTCGGCGCCAGGCTCTTGAACAGCAGCGCCAGCAGCACGAACGCCAGCAGCAGCGAGCCGCCGGCATTGCTGCTGCGCTTGAGCAGCCCTTTCACGCCGCTGGGAAACTGGATATTCGCGCGCGCGATCCACAGCGATGGCAGCACGCCCAGCAACCCGATCCTGGCGGCCATCTGCCAGCTGATCAATTCGGTGGCTTCGCGGGTGTCGGTCTCGAACACGTTCTGGATCATCGCCTTGTCGATGACGATCCCGTAGGTCGCAATGAAGTAGCCTGCCGCGGATGCCGCCAGCACGAGAGCGATCAGCACCGGCTTGGCGAGGTAGCGAAAGCTGGCCAGTGTCAGGCAGGCGTTGAAGAACAGGACGACGATGAGGAACGTGCCGGCAAGCAGGGGCAGGCTGGCCAGCGATATGCCACCGGTTGCATGAACCAGCACCTTCCAGAACGTGACATTGCCGAGGCTTGCCAGCAATAGCGCCACGCCAAGTACCAGCAGCGATGCATCGATCCGTCTTGCAAACAGCTTGTCCATCTCACGCCCTTGTCCACAGCGCAGCCGACGTCGCTGCAATGCCTCAAGGATAGAAAGGGTGATGGCAAGCCACCGTCAACACGGCGTTAGGATGGCGTGAACGACGCAGGAAAAACGATCGTGAAGCGGCTGCCGCCGCTCGGGCGGTTTTCGTAGACGAGCGACGCGCCCAGGTATTCGCAGATGCGCTTGACCAGCGACAGCCCCAACCCGGTGCCGGCCGATCCGCTCGACGGGATCGGGCGTGCGCCTTCGCCCAGCGTCTGCCGTACCGCCTCGGGCAAGCCGCGCCCCGTGTCTTCGACCGTGATGCGCCCCTGTTCGATGACGACCGTCACTTCGCCCTGCTCGGTGTACTGGCAGGCGTTGCGAATCAGGTTGGCGATGGCCGACACGCACAGTTCGGCGGGCGCGCAAATGCGAAACGCCGCATCGCCGACACAGCGCAGCGTAACGGGTTTGTCCGCCACCATGGCCTGGTAGCGCTCGGTTTCGCGGCACGCGATCTCGTTGACCGAGACGGGAGAAAACAGAGCGAGCTGGGGTGCGCGCGCCAGCACCAGCAGCACCGTCACGCACTCCGTCGCTTCCTGCGCCGCCCGGTAAATGCGCTGCGCTGGCGCCTGTACCGCCGGGCTCCTGCCGTTTTCGACGAGGATCTCGGCCGCCCCCATGATGACGGTCAGCGGCGTGCGCAGCTCGTGGCTAACGTCGCCCGTAAACAGGCGTTCACGATCGAGGTATTCGCGCAACTCACGCGTGTGCGCCGCCAGCGCGCGCGCCAGGGTTCCAAGCTCGTCTCCCCGTTGGGTATGCGGCAAGGCAAACGCGCCCTGCCCCACGGCGTCGGCCAGTTCGCGCAGCGGCGTGACGATGCGCCTGCCGACAAAGCGACCGAGAAACAGCGCCAGCGTGACGAAGCCGGCAAAAAAGGCTGCGAACATCGAGTACACCAGGATCTCGATCTGCTCGTAATCGCTTTCATGGTCGACCACGACATATGGCCCCCGTTCATCGGCGCCGGACAGCACGTGCAGGCCGATGCCATCGACGTCGGCCTCGGACACGCCGGCCGGCAGCGCGCGCAGCGAGAGCGGGATGTCGTCGCCCCGGTGGAAGCGCAGGCCGGCCGGCAGGTCGGCCGGCAGCCCGGCAGCGGCCCTGGGACGCGCCCACTTTTCGACTTCGGCCAGGCGCTCGTCGACCAGGTGCACTTCGATGCCCTCGACCACCAGCGCGGCCAGCACCGCGAAGAACAGCGACAGGACCACGCCGAACAGGATGAAGGCGCCGACGATCGGCCGGCTCAGCGAACTAGCCGGGCGCATCGGGCATCGCCAGTTTGTAGCCGACACCGGCAATGGTATGGACCAGGGGCGAGGCAAACGGCTTGTCGACCGCCTGGCGCAGCGCGTGGATGTGCGTGCGCAGCGCG
>Ga0308164_10003267_pt1 | contig 14908 bp, 14 predicted proteins | sample PhyTR2_FD_201031 | JGI IMG/M metagenome (GOLD analysis project Ga0308164, IMG submission 201031) | Phyllosphere microbial communities from UC Gill Tract Community Farm, Albany, California, United States - DLSLT.R2 | ecosystem: Host-associated > Plants > Phyllosphere > Unclassified | place: USA... | reverse complement strand
GCGAAAGGTATTTCTGACGACAGAGCTTCATCGGATATACCTATTTTCGCGGGCAAGCGCGCTCCTACAGGGTGGGTGTCGCTCAAAAGCCGTGTTCAGTAAGCGAAATCACTTGGCGCCCCAGACGCCACTCAACGCCTGCAACGCCGAACCACCGGCGCCTTGCTGACCGAGGTATTGCAGAATCACCGGCACGAACTGGCTGACCATGCTGCTGTTCATGCCCAGTGCGCTGAAGGCCTTGTTCACGTCGCCCATGCTTTGCACGTTGCCCAGCGCGCTGTCGAGGGCAGAGTTGCTGGTCCCGGAATTACCCATCAGTCCGCCCAGACCACTCAGGCTGCCAAGGGCCGATGTGCCGGCCAGTTGATCAAGGCCTGGCACCGATTTGCTCAGTTGCGAATAGTCATTGCCGGCGAGCTTGTTCTTGGCCAGACCCAACAAGGCGCCGGTCCCGCCCACGGCTTGCTCCGGCGTGACGTTCAATTGTGTGCCCAGAGTGTTCAACAGCCCGGCGGCCTCAGGCGCGGCGGTTGCCTTTTGCTGACCTCCAGTGGCGTTGGAAACAGCATTGGCCGCGTCATTCAGATTGAAAGCGAAGACCGGCGTGGCTGCCAGCGCCATCAGGCTCGCCAGCGCAGCACCACGTACATTTCTCATTGAAACTTTCATCGCAACAACCTCGTTTGCCAGGAGACCGGCATGGCCGGGTAAACACGCGTTGGACCGCCCCTCGGAGGGAAGTTCCACGCAGTGCCTCAGGGTTTGCTGACATAAAACAACCGCTGCGGCTCGAAGGTCCGCGCCAGCCGTTGATCCGCCGCCGTCGAGCCCGCCTGCAGGAGCCGGTGGCGAATGAACGCCTTATCGAAATGCTCACCGTTGTGAAGCTTCTCGCGCAGACTGATCAAGCGCGTACCCCCCTGATGATCGGCACCGCGATATAGCGGTTCACTGAAGAGGCGCACCTGAGGGTCGGGGCTACCTCCGGTGGATTTCACCTGAACCTGGGTAATGATCGCGAAACCGGACAGCCAGGGCGACCAGAGCCGGGAAACGTCGGCGGCGAAACACTCACCCGGGGTGAAGTCAGCCTCGCAGTCCGCCAGCTCGCGGTAGGTCGGTGCGACGCGCACATGTTGGCGATACGCAGCGCGGTATCCGGCTTCGCACAGCGGCAGCGCAACCCCGCCCCAGATACACGCGTTCGGATTTTCAAAGAACATTTCCGACGATACCCAGCCCGATGTGACAGGCACCAGGTGAGCGCTGGTCAGCGTGGCAGGCAAGACAATGAGCGGCATTGCGACGAGGAAATGAATCGAGGTTCTGACGCACCAGACAGACATGCATGACTCACCAGCTGAAAAACGGGCGGGACAAATAGCACGGAGAAAAGGCCGCTGAAACAAGCGGGAATGGAATTCAAGCGCACCGCAATCATTTTCAGAAACGCCCTACAAATGCCGGGATAGAGCCCTACGTCAGGCATAAAAAAAGCGACCCGAAGGTCGCCTTTTGTGAGGGTCAGAGGATCACGCGGCGCTGAACAGTTTGTGTGGGTCGATGACGAATTTCTTCGGCACACCGGCATCGAATTCGCCGTAACCGCGCGGGGCGTCGTCGAGGCTGATCACTTCTACACCCACCACGTCGGCAATGTTGATGCGGTCCCACATGATGGCCTGCATCAGTTGGCGGTTGTACTTCATGACCGGTGTCTGCCCGGTGTGGAAGCTGTGGGATTTTGCCCAGCCCAGACCGAAACGAATGCTCAGCGCACCGACCTTGGCGGCAGCGTCCACGGCGCCCGGGTCTTCCGTCACGTAAAGACCTGGAATACCAATCTTGCCGGCGACGCGAACCACCCCCATCAGCGAGTTGAGTACAGTGGCCGGTGCCTCGGCCTTGGCGCCCGCATGTCCATGGCCGCGCGCTTCGAAACCCACGGCATCGACGGCGCAGTCCACTTCAGGCTCGCCCAGCAGATCGGCGATCTGCTCGTGCAGCGGGGTGTCTTTGGACAGGTCGGCGATTTCGAAACCCTGTGCTTTGGCATGCGCCAGACGCACCGGGTTGACGTCACCGACGATAACGACTGCCGCGCCGAGCAAGCGGGCAGACGCCGCAGCGGCAAGCCCCACGGGACCGGCACCGGCGATGTACACCGAGCTGCCCGGGCCGACACCGGCAGTGACCGCTCCGTGATAACCGGTTGGCAGGATGTCGGAAAGGCAGGTCAGGTCGCGGATCTTCGACATGGCTTTGTCGCGATCAGGAAGTTTGAGCAGGTTGAAGTCAGCGTAGGGCACGAGCACGTATTCGGCCTGGCCGCCGGTCCAGTCGCCCATGTCGACATAACCGTAGGCACCGCCGGCACGGGCCGGATTGACGGTCAGGCAAACGCCGGTGTGTTGCTCTTTGCAGGAGCGGCAACGGCCGCAGGCGACGTTGAACGGCACAGACACCAGATCGCCGATCTTGAGGTTTTCGACGTCGCTGCCCTTCTCGATCACTTCACCGGTGATTTCGTGCCCCAGTACGAGGCCGACCTGGGCGGTCGTCCGGCCACGCACCATGTGTTGATCGGAGCCACAAATGTTGGTGGATACCACGCGCAAGATCACCCCGTGCTCGATCTTCTTGCCACGCGGGTCCTGCATTTTGGGATAGTCGATTTTCCGTACTTCGACCTTGCCTGCGCCGAGATACACCACACCACGATTACCAGACATACATGTCACCTCTTTATTTGTTGTTGTAGAAGAGAGTGGATCGGGTTTCGAGCGGCAAGCTACAAGCCGCAAGAAGTGCGCACGCCGCCTTCTCTTGCGGCTTGAAGCTTAAAGCTTGCAACTACCCCCTACAGCACCACCGTCCTGTTGGCATTGAGAAACACCCGTCGCTCGATGTGGTAACCCACTGCACGCGCCAGGGTCAGGCCTTCGATGTCGCGGCCCTTGGCGATCAGGTCTTCAGGGTAGTGACTGTGGTCTACCACTTCCACGCCCTGGGCGATGATCGGCCCTTCATCCAGGTCGTTGTTGATGTAATGCGCTGTCGCGCCGACCAGTTTCACGCCCTTGTTGTAGGCCTGGTGATACGGCTTGGCGCCTTTGAAACCCGGCAGCAGCGAGTGATGAATGTTGATCGCCTTGCCGTCGAGCTTGCGGCACAGCTCCGGCGACAGCACCTGCATGTAGCGGGCAAGCACCACCAGTTCGGCGCCGGTGTCTTCGATCACCTTCATCACCCTGGCTTCCTGGGCCGGTTTGTCGTTGGGGTCAAGCGGAAAATGGTAGTAGGGAATGTCGTGCCAGCGCGCCAGCGGTTCGAGGTCCGGGTGATTGGAGACGACAGCAACCACGTCCATGGACAGCTGATTGATGCGCTGGCGGTAGAGCAGATCGTTAAGGCAGTGGTCGGCCTTGGACACCATGATCACCACCTTCGGGCGGTAGTTCGGGGCGGTGAGTTCGAAGATCATGCCGAACGATTCGCCGCGCTCGGCCAGGCCTGCACGGAAAGACGCTTCGTCAAACCCGTCCGGTTGGCGGAATTCGACGCGAATGAAGAAGCGACTGGACAGACGGTCATCGAACGAATGGTGTTCGGTGACGTAGCAGCCCTGCTCGAAGAGATAACGCGTCACCGCGTCCACCGTGCCCAGCACGCTGGGGCAGTCGGCGGTCAGAATCCAGGTATCGGGGGCGCGGCTCATAGGTATTCCTTGATCGTTCCCACGCTCTGCGTGGGAATGCAGTTCAGGACGCTCCGCGTCCAATGTCGAGTGACGCTGAGCGTCGCGGGAGGCGTTACCACGCGGAGCGTGGGAACGATCAAATCAAGCAGCAACGCCCAAACCATATTCCGCGCTCGCATCCTGCAACCACAGCCACCAGTAATCGGCGAAGCTGCGGCGGATGACCAGTTCCCAGGTCTCTTCGCCGGTACGGCGGATCACCAACTGCGATTTGGCGAACACTGTGCCGATGGCCTTGCCTACCGGGAAGTTGTTCGGGTGTACGTCGTAGCTGGTGGATTTCATCAGCACTTCGCGGACTTTCGGGCCGGTCAGCTCCAGCAGCGATTGCCCGCCGCTGACGTTGACGACAGCGATGTGCAAACCGGCGAGCGCTTCTCGCAGCTTGTGCTCGACGGCGAATTCTTCACCGGTCGGCACGATCAGCAGCCACTCATCCGGGCCCAGCCACTGGATCGAACTGTCACCGCTGGAGACCAGCGCCAGCGCACCCGGCAGTTCCATGCCCAGCGCCTTGTGCACGCCCGCCGCGAACGCCGGATCGTGCCCGTTGCCGCGAATGGTCAAGTGGCCAAGCAGTTTTTTCTCCCGCAGCACGACGCCCGGATTGCTGCGGCCTTTGCCTATCAGGCTTTGAAGGTCAGCGTGAAACAGCGGCGACTCGGCTTTGGCGTCGGTCGCTGGCAGCTGTTGGTAAACGTTGGCTGTGGTCATAGAGCACCTGTGTTGAATTCTGTTGTTTCAGTGAACACGTTCCCGTAGGAGTGAGCTTGCTCGCGATCGCGGTGTATCAGTCACCAGATGTGAGCCTGATCTCACGCCATCGCGAGCAAGCTCACTCCTACAATTGATCGCGTTCCTCTGTAGGAGCCGGCTTGCTGGCGAACCGATCCGGCAACGCGACGTGTAAGACACATCGCGCTCGCCCACCCGATCACTCCACGTTCTGCTGATCACCCTTCGGATCAAAGAACACCGAGGACACGATCTCCGCCTCGATCACCGACCCATCCGCCAGCGGCGCAAACACCCGCTCGCCCATGCGCTTCAGCCCGCCCTTCACAACGCCCATGGCGAACGAATAGCCCAGCGAGTTGGCCGCATAACTCGACGTCACGTGGCCCACCATCTTCATCGGGATCGACTGCTTCGGATCGAACACCAGTTGCGCGCCTTCCGGCAGCCACTGGTTCGGATCAACCGGTTTCAGGCCTACAAGCTGCTTGCGATCTTCCCGCACGCAGTCCTCACGGTTCATGCCGCGCTGGCCGATCCACGAGAACGGCTTGGTGCGGCCGACACACCAGCCCATGTTCAGATCGTCCGGGGTCATCGAGCCGTCGGTGTCCTGGCCGACGATGATGAAGCCCTTCTCGGCCCGCAGGACGTGCATGGTTTCAGTGCCGTACGGGGTCAGGTTGTACTGCTTGCCGGCTTCGGCGATTTTTTCCAGAACGCCCATGGCGTAGTCGGCCTGGATGTTCACTTCGTAGGAAAGCTCACCGGTAAACGAAATCCGGAACACCCGCGCCGGCACACCGGCAACCAGACCTTCTTTCCAGGTCATGAACGGAAACGCTTCACGGCCCAGGTCGATGTCGGTCACTTCGCTGAGCAGCTTGCGGCTGTTCGGGCCCGACAGCGTCAGGGTCGCGTAGTGGTCGGTGACGGACGTGAAGTACACCTTCAGGTCCGGCCATTCGGTCTGTTGGTAGATTTCCAGCCACTGCAGCACGCGGGCAGCGCCACCGGTGGTGGTGGTCATGATGAAGTGGTTGTCGGCGATGCAGGCGGTCACGCCGTCGTCGAAGACCATGCCGTCTTCCTTGCACATCAGGCCGTAACGCGCTTTGCCCACATCAAGCTTGGTCCAGGCGTTGGTGTAGATGCGGTTCAGAAACTCACGTGCATCCGGGCCTTGAATGTCGATCTTGCCCAGCGTCGATGCGTCCAGCAGACCGACGCTGTCGCGCACGGCCTTGCATTCCCGGCGCACGGCGGCGTGGATATCTTCACCGGCTTTGGGGAAATACCACGGACGCTTCCACTGCCCGACATCCTCGAATTCGGCGCCGTTCTTCACGTGCCACGCATGGAGCGCGGTGAAGCGCACAGGCTCGAAGACGTGACCGCAGTGACGGCCGGCAATGGCGCCGAAGGTCACCGGCGTGTAGTTCGGGCGGAACATGGTGGTGCCCATTTCCGGGATCGATACGTTCAGCGAGCGGGCCGCGATGGCCAGGCCGTTGACGTTGCCGAGCTTGCCCTGATCGGTACCGAAACCCAGCGCGGTGTAGCGTTTGACGTGCTCGACGGACTCAAAGCCCTCGCGGGTCGCCAGTTCGATGGCCGCTGCGGTGACATCGTTCTGCAGGTCGACGAATTGCTTCGGCGCGCGGGCTGTGCCCTTTTCGTGCGGGACTTGAAACAGCGCCAGTGTTGGTTCTTCCACACGACTCAGCGCTTTCGGCAGTACGCCTTCGACCGGTTTGAAACCGGCTTCGCTGGCTGCACGAACACCGCCTTCAAAACCGTCGGTCAGCGAGTCGCCGAGGGCGTAAACGCCGTTCACACCACCGACGCAGACACGTTTCTGCGGCGCTTCACCTGGCACGAAACCGAGAATGTCTTCGCGCCAGACCGGCTTGCCGCCCAAGTGCGAGGCCAAGTGAACGATCGGACTGTAGCCACCGGAGCTGGCCACCAGATCGCAGTCGAGCCATTCGCCGGGGCTGGCGACCTTGTGGGCTTTGACGTCGATGGCGGCCACGCGGGCGGCACTGACGCGCTTGCTGCCACGGGCTTCCACCACGGCGCTGCCGGTCAGAATACGAATGCCTTTGGCACGGGCTTCTTCGACCAACGCACCGCGCGGGTTGTGACGCGCATCGGCGACGGCGACCACCTGCAGGCCAGCGTCGAGCCAGTCCAGCGCCACGCGATAGGCGTAATCGTTGTTGGTCGACAGCACCAGCTTCTTGCCCGGCGCCACGCCATAACGGCGCACGTAAGTGGAGACCGCGCCGGCCAGCATGTTGCCCGGTACGTCGTTGTTGCCGTAAACCAGCGGACGCTCGTGGGTGCCGCTCGCCAGCACCACGCGCTTGGCGCGAACCCGGTGCATGCGCTGACGTACCTGGCCGATCGGTGCGCGGTCGCCCAGATGATCGGTCAGCCGCTCGTGAATGGTCAGGAAGTTGTGGTCGTGGTAGCCGTTCACCGTGGCGCGCGGCAGCAGGGTGACGTTGGGCAGGCCTTTGAGTTCGGCCACCACCGTCGCCACCCAGTCTGCTGCCGGTTTGCCGTCCAGACTTTCGCGGCTGTCCAGCAGGCTGCCGCCGAATTCTTCCTGCTCGTCTGCCAGGATGACCCGAGCACCGCTGCGCGCAGCGGCCAGTGCAGCGGCCAGACCTGCAGGCCCGGCGCCGACCACCAGCACGTCGCAGTGCTGGTTCATGTTGTCGTAGGTGTCCGGATCCAGCTCGGTCGGCGAACGCCCGAGACCTGCTGCTTTACGGATGTACTTCTCGTAAGTCATCCAGAACGACTGCGGGTACATGAAGGTTTTGTAGTAGAAGCCCGGCGGCATCAGCTTGCCGCCGACCTTGCCGAGAATGCCCATCATGTCGGTGTTCACGCTCGGCCAGCCATTGGTGCTGGTCGCAACGAGTCCCGAATAAAGCGCCTGTTGCGTGGCGCGCACATTGGGGATCTGCGTGGCTTCGGTGGCGCCGATCTGCAGCACGGCATTTGGCTCTTCGGAACCTGCCGCAAAGATGCCGCGAGGACGCGAATACTTAAAGCTGCGGCCGATAATGTCGACGCCGTTGGCGAGCAAGGCGGCGGCCAGGGTGTCGCCTTCAAAGCCCTGATAGGTCTGGCCATTGAAATTGAAATTCAGGACCTTGCTGCGATCGATGCGGCCGCCGTTGGGCAGGCGATTGGACTGGCTCATACCTGATCCCCCTTTCTGATCGCAGGCGCAGGATTGACGAACTGAGGCTGCGTGCCGATCGGATAGGTTTCTAGAATTTCGTAGGTCACGGTGTCACGCGTGGTGTTGAAGTACTGCCGGCAACCCGCCGCGTGAATCCACAACTCGTGGTGCAAACCGCGCGGGTTGTCGCGGAAAAACATGTAGTCGCCCCACTCTTCGTCGGTGCAGGCCGCCGGGTCCAGCGGACGCGGGATATGGGCCTGACCGGAGACATGGAATTCCTCTTCGGAGCGCAGTTCGCCACAGTGAGGACAGAAGATATGCAACATGGGAAAGTCCTCTGTTAGTGGGCTACGGCTGCAGCGCCGTGTTCATCGATCAATGCGCCGTTGTGGAACCGGTCGATTGAGAAGGGTTTGGCCAGCGGGTGCATTTCGCCTTTCGCCAGGCTTGCAGCAAACACGTTGCCCGAGCCCGGCGTCGCCTTGAAGCCACCGGTGCCCCAACCGCAGTTGAAGAACATGTTCGGCACAGGCGTCTTGGAAATGATCGGGCAGGCGTCCGGCGTGGTGTCGACGATGCCGCCCCACTGGCGGTTCATGCGCACCCGGGACAGCACCGGGAACATCTCGACGATGGCCTGAATGGTGTGCTCGATCACCGGGTACGAGCCGCGCTGGCCGTAGCCGATCCAGCTGTCGATGCCGGCACCGATCACCAGATCGCCTTTGTCGGACTGGCTGATGTAACCGTGAACGGCGTTGGACATGATCACGCTGTCGATGATGGGCTTGATCGGCTCGGACACCAGCGCTTGCAACGGATGAGACTCAACCGGCAGACGGAACCCGGCGAGCTTGGCCATGTGGCCGGAGTTACCGGCAGTCACTACACCGACGCGCTTGGCACCGATAAAGCCCTTGTTGGTTTCGACGCCGATGCACACGCCGTTTTCCTTGCGGAAGCCGGTCACTTCGGTCTGTTGAATCAGGTCCACACCCAACGCATCGGCGGCACGGGCATAGCCCCAGGCCACAGCGTCATGACGCGCCACACCGCCGCGACGTTGCACGGTGGCGCCAATGATCGGGTAACGGGTATTTTTCGAGCAGTCGAGGTACGGAATTTCTTCAGCCACTTGCTTGCCGTTGAGCAACTCGCCGTCGACGCCGTTGAGACGGTTGGCGCTGACGCGGCGCTCGGAGTCACGCATGTCCTGCAGGGTGTGGCACAGGTTGTACACGCCGCGCTGGGAGAACATGACGTTGTAGTTGATGTCCTGGGACAGGCCTTCCCACAGTTTCATCGCGTGTTCGTACAAGTGCGCAGACTCGTCCCACAGGTAATTGGAACGCACGATGGTGGTGTTGCGCGCGGTGTTGCCGCCGCCCAGCCAGCCTTTTTCGACCACGGCCACGTTAGTGATGCCGTGCTCTTTTGCGAGGTAGTAGGCCGTCGCCAGACCGTGTCCGCCGCCGCCCACAATCACGACGTCATAGACCTTTTTCGGGGTCGGCGTGCGCCACATGCGCTGCCAGTTTTCGTGGTGGCTGAGGGAGTGTTTGAAGAGGCCGAAGCCCGAGTAATGCTGCATGGTGCGACTCCTGACTCAGCGGTAAACCGGGAAATCGGCGCACAGCGCGGAGACCTGCCCGGCAACATTGGCCTCGACGTCGGCGTCGCCGAGGTTGTCGAGAATGTCGCAGATCCAGCCTGCCAGCGTGATGCACTGGGTAACTTTGAAACCGCGCGTGGTCACGGCGGGGGTGCCGATGCGCAGGCCCGACGTCACGAACGGCGACTGCGGATCATTGGGCACGGCGTTCTTGTTGACGGTGATGTGCGAGCGACCGAGGGCCGCGTCGGCATCTTTCCCGGTCAAGCCCTGACGAATCAGGCTGACGAGGAACAGATGGTTATCGGTCCCGCCCGACACTACGTCGTAGCCGCGATCGATGAACACTTGCGCCATGGCCTGAGCGTTATCGATCACTTGCTGTTGATAGGCCTTAAAACCGGGTTCCATGGCTTCCTTGAAGCACACGGCCTTGCCGGCAATCACGTGCATCAATGGGCCACCCTGGGCACCCGGAAACACAGCGGAATTGAGCTTCTTCTCGATCTCTTCGTTGGCTTTGGCCAGGATCAAACCGCCACGCGGACCGCGCAGGGTTTTGTGGGTGGTGGTGGTGACCACATCGGCGTACGGGAGCGGGTTCGGGTACAGACCGGCGGCGACCAGACCGGCGACGTGGGCCATGTCCACAAACAACAGCGCGCCCACTTTGTCGGCGATCTCGCGGAAGCGCGGGAAATCCAGGGTTTTGGAGTAGGCCGAGAAACCGGCAATGATCATCTTCGGTTTGTGCTCGACGGCCAGTCGCTCGACTTCGTCGTAATCGATCAGGCCGGTGGCAACGTCGATGCCGTATTGAACGGCGTTGTACAGCTTGCCCGAGGACGACACTTTGGCGCCGTGGGTCAGGTGACCGCCGTGGGCCAGGCTCATGCCCAGCAACGTGTCGCCCGCTTGCAGTAGCGCCAGGTAAACCGCGCTGTTGGCCGACGAGCCGGAATGCGGCTGGACGTTGGCGTAGTCGGCGCCGAACAGCAGCTTCGCGCGATCAATCGCCAGTTGCTCGACCTTGTCGACGTGCTCGCAGCCGCCGTAGTAACGCTTGCCGGGATAACCCTCGGCGTATTTGTTGGTCAGGCCGCTGCCCTGTGCCTGCATCACACGCTGGCTGGTGTAGTTCTCCGAGGCGATCAGCTCGATGTGGTCTTCCTGACGCTGCTCCTCGGCATTGATCGCAGCCATCAGTGCATCGTCATAACCCTGGATCTGGTCTTGCTTGCTGAACATCGCGGTTCTCCCAGCGGCGGCGCGGCGCCTGAATGATCGACAGGGCCTAGAGCTGCCCTTTGGCCACGATGGTATGGCTGACGCTGACAGCCCAGATGCCTACGCACGCCACACAAAGGCGCGTTTACGACATGGGATGATGGGGGGCAGGATTTGCTCGATTCTGCGGGGTGTGAAAACAAAAATCCCCGGACGAGGCCGGGGATCTAGATGGAACGATGTCGCAATCAGACCGGTTTTACAGGCAACAAGCCATCCGACCGGAACATGCTGCGAATACCCCGCACGGCCTGACGGATGCGGTCCTGATTCTCGATAAGCGCAAAGCGAACGTGGTCGTCGCCGTATTCACCAAAACCGACACCAGGCGACACGCAGACTTTGGCTTCGGCCAGCAGTTTCTTCGCGAACTCCAGCGAACCCAGGTGCGCGTAAGCCTCGGGAATCTTGGCCCAGACATACATCGAGGCTTTCGGGTTTTCGACCATCCAGCCCAGTTCATGCAGACCTTTGACCAGTACGTTACGACGCTGACGGTACTGCTCGGCGATGTCGAGCACGCACTGTTGATCACCTTCCAGCGCGGCAATGGCCGCTACTTGCAACGGCGTGAACGTGCCGTAGTCATGGTAGCTCTTGATCCGCGCCAGGGCGTTGACCAGCTCGGGGTTGCCGACCATGAAACCGATCCGCCAGCCCGCCATGTTGTAGCTCTTGGACAGGGTGAAGAACTCGACGGCGATGTCTTTGGCGCCCGGCACTTGCATGATCGACGGGGCTTTCCAGCCGTCGTAGACGATGTCGGCGTAGGCCAGGTCGTGAACTACCAGCACGTCGTACTGCTTGGCGAGGGCAACCACGCGCTCGAAGAAATCCAGCTCGACGCATTGAGCGGTCGGGTTGGACGGGAAACCCAGAATCATCATCTTCGGTTTCGGGATCGAGCCGCGAATGGCCTTCTCCAGCTCGGCGAAGAAGTCCACACCCGGCACCAACGGCACGGAGCGCACCTGGGCCCCGGCGATCACGGCGCCATAGATGTGAATCGGGTAACTGGGGTTCGGCACCAGAACGGTGTCGCCCTGATCCAGCGTGGCGAGCATCAGGTGCGCCAGCCCTTCCTTGGAGCCGATGGTGACGATGGCTTCGTCTTCGGGATCGATGTCGACGTCGTAGCGTTTCTTGTACCAGCTGGAGATCGCCCGACGCAGACGCGGAATGCCACGCGAAGTCGAGTAGCCGTGAGTGTCTTCACGTTGGGCGACGGTGACCAGTTTTTCGACAATGTGCGGCGGCGTTGCCCCATCGGGGTTGCCCATGCTCAGGTCGATGATGTCCTCACCACGACGACGCGCAGCCATTTTCAGCTCGGCGGTGATGTTGAACACGTAAGGGGGGAGTCGATCGATGCGCGCGAAGCGGCGCGGCGAACCTTGGTCTGCCATGGAAACCTCTGAAGACGTAAGCGCCCGGAACCGTCCGAGCGACGCTGGCCACTGCGGTGGCCTGAGGCGGAAGATACGGGCGGGGATGGCGGTTTGTCTAGAGCGAATTCGGCTACGAACGACCATTAGTAGGACCGGCTTTAGCCGGGAAGGCGTCGGGGGTCACGCCGCGAAATTGAGGGTGCTCTCTCGGGCCTCTTCCCGGCTGAAGCCGGTCCCACTGAATCCCTGAGTTTCGACAGATGATCGTTCCCGCGCTCCGCGTGGGAATGCCGCCCCAGACGCTCTGCGTCCATCGCTGTGACGCGGAGCGTCAGCGGATGCATTCCCACGCAGAGCGTGGGAACGATCATGTGCGCCACATCGCCGTCATTCGATGATCTGCCGCAGCCCAAACAGCAGCAAAAAATGCACCGGATAAATCAAGTACGCCCATCGCCGCATCGGCCACACACCGAATGCCGGGCGTCCGCGCAGAATCGCCAACCCCAACAGCGGCGCCAGCAGGCAAGCCACCAGCGCGCCGATGGAAATCGGGTCGCCCCACAGCATGCCATCGATGATCTTCGGCCACTCGTTGCTCAGTAAACACACAATCCCCGGCACAATCGCCAGCCATAACGAGGTGCGCAACACGAGCACGAACGCCAGAGGCAGCAAAACCCCATACATTCCGAACATCAACTGCGGCCCAAACATAACTCCGATAGCCAAGGCAGCGATACCCAGCAGCCTCACCGGCCATGACCGACTCAATCCGCCCTGCGCGACCAGCAAACCCAGCGCCAGCGTCGGCAATACATTCAGCGTCGTGACCTCACCCGCCATGTAAATCCGATAGGGCAGCTCAGCGATCACAGAAAACACGGCCAGCCAGGCCAGATATTTCCACTTGATTGATGAATCAACTTCGCGCCGGCCATTGCGCACGAGATTCACCGCGATTGCCAGGCAGAACCACGGGAACGCCAGACGCCCCGGCACGTACAGCCAATTGGCGTGCCAGCCGACGTAGCGCAGGTGGTCCATCACCATACTCAGCATCGCCAGCCACTTGAGCAGGTCCAGCGCGCGATCGCGCACGGGTGCGGTCATTGATTTCGTTTCGGTCATATTGCTTCGCTGTCTGGCTGAATTTTCTGACGCAAGAATGCATGACCAAACCGATCAACTTTGGTTACAGTCGCAGGCTTCGATTACAGGGAACCGGCCATGTCAGACCAAAGCCAGCAGTTTGCCAGCGACAACTATTCGGGAATCTGCCCGGAAGCGTGGGCGGCCACGGAGCAAGCCAACCACGGGCACCAGCGTGCCTATGGCGACGATCAGTGGACAGCACGCGCGGCCGATCAATTCCGTCAGTTGTTCGAAACAGACTGCGAGGTGTTCTTCGCTTTCAACGGCACGGCGGCCAACTCCCTGGCGCTGTCTTCGCTCTGCCAGAGCTACCACAGCGTCATCTGCTCGGAAACGGCTCACGTCGAAACGGACGAATGCGGCGCACCGGAATTCTTCTCCAACGGCTCCAAACTGCTGACCGCACGCAGCGAGAACGGCAAGCTGACACCCGCTTCCATTCGTGAAGTCGCGCTAAAACGCGCCGACATCCACTATCCGAAACCCCGCGTGGTCACACTGACCCAGGCCACGGAAGTGGGCAGTGTCTATCAGCCGCAAGAGCTCAAAGCGATCAGCGAGACCTGCAAGGAGCTGGGCCTGAACCTTCACATGGACGGCGCCCGCTTTGCCAATGCCTGCGCCTTCCTCGGTTGCTCGCCTGCCGAGCTGACCTGGAAATCAGGGGTCGATGTGCTGTGCTTCGGTGGCACCAAAAACGGCATGGCGGTGGGCGAGGCGATTCTGTTCTTCAACCACAAGCTCGCCGAAGACTTCGACTACCGCTGCAAACAGGCCGGTCAACTGGCCTCGAAGATGCGTTTCCTGTCAGCGCCCTGGGTGGGTTTGCTGGAAAACGACGCCTGGCTCAAGCACGCCCGTCACGCGAATAGCTGCGCGCAGTTGTTGGCGGATCTGGTGAAGGACATTCCAGGCGTTGAGTTGATGTTCCCGGTGCAGGCCAACGGCGTGTTCCTGCAATTGTCGGAAGCGGCCATTGCTGCGCTGACTGCACGAGGCTGGCGCTTCTACACTTTCATCGGCGTCGGCGGCGCGCGCTTCATGTGCTCGTGGGACACCGAAGAAGCGCGAGTGCGCGAGCTGGCAGCGGACATCCGATTGGTGATGGGGAGCTGAAATCAGCCAGCTCATCTGCACGCCGCAGCCCATCAGCAGTCTGCAGATGGACTGAACCGGTGCCTCACCCCTGAGCGATCACCTTCTCGATCACCTCAACCGTCGCGCTGACCTTGTCTTCATAACGGCTCAGCGCTTCGGCGTGTTGCTGCTTGAGTTCGATCTGTTTTGAACACAGGTTCAGCGCGGCGAGCACCAGAAGACGATCGCCGATCAATGTCGGGTAACTGCGCTTGGTTTCAAACAATGCCGATTTCAGCATCGACACAGCGTCCATCAAGGTCTGCTCTTGGCCGGCAGGTGCCTTGATCGTGTAGTCGTTGCCAAGGATGGAAATAACCTTGGCGCCGTCCTGGTCCGTGATCATGCGTCAACCGCGCTGACGCTGGTGGCGCGATCGACCAACGCCTGAATACGTGCGGCAGTCGCACCCTGTTTTTCTTCCTGCTCCATCAGACTCAACTGCAGACTGTCGTTGTCATCCCTGACTTGTTTCAACTCTTCGGCGAGTTGTGCGTTCGTGTTCTGCAGCTCCTGATTGTGCTGTACCAGGTCACTGACGAGTTTTTCCAACTGGCTTAGGGATGCTTCCAACATTTTGATATCTCAGGCAAATTTCAAAGGGCGCGTACGATAAAGAAAAGTCA
>Ga0308164_10003266_pt1 | contig 14909 bp, 3 predicted proteins | sample PhyTR2_FD_201031 | JGI IMG/M metagenome (GOLD analysis project Ga0308164, IMG submission 201031) | Phyllosphere microbial communities from UC Gill Tract Community Farm, Albany, California, United States - DLSLT.R2 | ecosystem: Host-associated > Plants > Phyllosphere > Unclassified | place: USA... | reverse complement strand
GCCTGGGCCTGAACCGGATCCACACGGGTGCTGGCCCCGGCCTCGGCGCGCATTTGCGTCAGTGCCAGGATGTCACGCAGTGCTTTTACCTCTTTTTTTGCATTATCAAGCAGCTGCGTTGATCGATAAACCTCATTCAGTGCCAGTGCGGTCTGCTCAATAATGGTGTCGATCTGCATCAGGACCGTGGCCTGCTGGCGCAGATATTTCGCGCTGGCCTGATCGACCGCGCTGCCGGTTTTACCAAAGTCGTAGAGCATCTGAGAAAGGCCGACGGTCGCGATATGGCCGCTGCCTTCATCCTGCTGTCGACCCGTGGTGATGCCCGCTTTTATGGCGGGCAGATAGCCCGCTTTCGCGGCATCAATGGTGAATCCTGATGACTCCAGCGTCGCAATGCTGCTGCTGATGGAGGGGTGATGATTAACCGCCAGTTGAATGGCCGCCTGCCAGTCAGCCGGAAAGCTGTCAGCCCCGTTTGATTCTGCAGGCTGCATATCAATTTCTGCCGGATTAATTTGTAATTTATCTGCCAGCGCAGAACCGCCCGCAGGTAAGGTTCCGGGATCGGGCGTTTTAGAAAATACGCCCCAAAAGCCGGACGGGGCTTCATTTATTGAAGGCTCACTTGCAGTAAATAGTTTTTTATCTGCAGCAAAAGAAGAGTGGGTAATAAAAATACAGTGCAAAATGATAATTATTTTTTTCATGATATTTTAAAAGTTAAATATACCTCAGTCATAAAAGTCGGCTTAGCGCGCGGGGAAAGAGCAGGCTGGTATAAATAACCCAGCCTGCTTTTAATGCGGATTTTAATTATCCGATGGTTACATCGTCTTCAATATATAACTGTACCACGGAGCCATCGGCTGCAGAACTGGTGTAATGGTTATAGTTAACCCCATTTGCCACTAATCCTTCTGCCTGCTCCCAGTTACCATTGAGCGTCACCGTGTCGCCATTTTCCCCTCTGACAAATAACGTATTATCGTTATCCGTTACCTTCAGCAGACTTTCTGCACTGACTACCAGATTGTCTTTTCCGGCATCCGTCATCAGGTCGATGGTTTCAATATTATTGACCCTGGCCGAGATATCACTGAGGTTCAGCGTACCTGTGCCATGCCAGGCCAGCGTATCGTTACCATCAGCGCCGTTGATTGAGATGAAATCGGTGTCATAGACTTCGAAAACATCTGCACCGCTGGTGCCGGTGAAGGTAATTTCTCCACCCGCGCTGCCATCAACATCAACACCCAGGTTAAAGCTCAGAGAAGCATTGCTGCCGTCTGACAGGGCATAGGTGAAGGTGTCAGTGTTACCGCTGTGCGCAAACGCATCATCCACCACGTAGCTGTAGTGACCCGCCTCATCGATAACCAGCGTGCCATAGGCGCCTTTAACGCTGACGGCACTGTCGTCGGTAATCGCGGTGGTTTCACCATTCAGGCTCACCGATACCACGGTCAGATCGGCTGAGACATCCGCTATGGAACCGGCAAGGTGCTCGGTCACTTCGTTGAAGTGCAGGCCCTGCTGAACATAGAGTTTGACTGCCGAGCCATCCAGTGCCGTGCTGGTGTAGAGGGTGTAGGTAATGTTATTCAGCGTTTCCACGCCGTTAACGGTCCACACGCCCTGCAGTGAAAGGGAGTCATTGCTGCCACCCCTGACATACAGCACATTGCTGGCATCAGTGATTTTCTCAATATCATCGGCACCCATCAGCAGCGCCGTTGCCTGGGCGTTGTCCTGCAAATCGATGATTTCGATATTGTTCACTTTGCCCGCGATCTCACTGAGGTTCAGCTCGCTTGCACCATTCCAGACCAGCGTATCCTGACCCGATTTACCATCTACCGAGGTGAACTGGGTGTCGTGAACGGTAAAGCTGTCATCGCCAACGGTGCCGGCAAAGATCAGCGCACCCCCTTCCGAACCATCCACGGAAACACCCAGCGTCATCACCAGATTTTTGGTGGTGCCGTCCGCCAGAATGTAGGTGAATGAATCTTCACTGCCGGTCAGTTTGATCACCGAGTCACTGTTCAGCGTGTAGGTATAACTCCCATCGGTATGAATCGTCAGCGTGCCGTAGGTCCCCGCAATGGTGGTGCCCGCTGCGGCCACCAGCGTGTAGCTTGCGGCACCGGTCACAATACCCGCGGTTATCGATTTCACCAGCATTGAACTGTCACTGGCGCTGTCGCTGGTAAAGACCGAGCCATTGACGCTGGAGCTGGTGCTGACCTTATAGTCGGTGGTGCTGACGATATTCACTGCCACTTTCACGGTGAGCGCGTCGTAGTTGGTTGACCACAGGAAGCCAGGATGTCCGGACTGCGTGCTGTCGACCACGATGCGATAGGTTCCCGCACTCTGGCCTTCCAGCGAAACATTCAGCGGACTGCCGCTGGTGACCGCCTGAGTGCCGCTGGTCACGTTGTCCCAGCGCAGCGTCTGCTCGTTATAAACCTGCAACGACCAGTTCACCGAAACGGTATTGCTGGCATTGATCGACGCCCCGGTCACGCTGACGTTAATCTCCTGCAGATCGCTGATGCTGTTAACCGTGAAGCTCTCACTGGTGAAGCTGCTGGTCGCGGTGTTCATCGTGGTGGTCTGCGCCACGCTGTCGCTGAGCAGAGCAACGTCGCCCGTGACGTCGGCCGCATTGTTTTCAGGCGCGGTTTCGGTGCTGCTCAGTTTCATGTCACGATCAACATAGAGGTTCACGGTCTGACCATCGGCGGTGGTGCCGACGTAATGAACGTAATCCACATTGTTGACCACTTCACTGCCAGAGAGCGTCCAGCTACCAGAGAGGGTCAATGTGTCTGTGATGGCACCTTTAACAAACAGCGTGTTATCAGCATCAGTGATATCCGCTATGTTTTGCGTGGTGACAACCAGATTATTAACCGCGCTGTCATTAATCAGCTCAATCTCTTCAATATTGCTGATTTTCGACTGCAGATCGCTGAGCGTCAGTGTACCTGTGCCGCTCCACACCAGCGTATCCAGACCTTCACCCCCATCAATATGGGTGAAGCTGCTATCGCTCACGTTAAAGATATCGTCGCTAGCCGTCCCTGTTACATCCTGCGCAGCGGTAACGGTATATTCCGTTCCATTCTGGCTATCCGTATAGGTGGTTGAAGAGAGATTAACCCCCTGCTGCACGTAGATATCGACCACTGTTCCGGCAGCCGTCGTGCTGGTGTAGTGCGTGTAGGTGATGCTGTCGACGATTACCGTGCCACTGTCGACCCAGGTGCCTTGCAGCGTCACGCTGTCGCCAGCGATTCCTTTGATATACAGCGCATTACTTTCGCTGGTGACATCTTCTACGCTTTGCGCATCCAGCACCAGGTTGTCGCTGCTGGTGGTTGAGGTGAGCATGATCGATTCGATATTGCTGACTTTCGCTGCGACGTCGCTTAAGACCAGCTGGCCATTGCCATGCCATGCCAGCGTGTCGTCGCCAGCCGCACCATCTACCGAGGCGAAGTTAGTGTCATACACATCAAACACATCGTCTGCCTCAGTGCCGTGGAACACCAGCGCACCGCCGTTGCTGCCGTTAACCTCAACGCCCAGATGGATCGTGACGGTGGCAGTCACGACCTCACCATTGGCACCTTTCAGCGCATAGGTGAACACGTCTTCAGAGCCGGCTGGCAGTGTGGTGGTGGCAGGGGTGTAGGTATAAGCCCCGTTGTTATAGATCACCAGGGTGCCATACTGACCCGCAATGGAGACGCCACTTTCGGTGACCCAGGTATAGCTGTCATCGATCGTCACATCGCTGGTGCTGTCACCGGCTTTGGCATAGATGCGGGTGTAGATAGAACTCAGCTTATCAACCGCACCGTCTGTGCCTTCATCGGTCAGCACGTTGCCAGTGGCGAGTTCATTCGCAGTGATGACGTAGTCCGTAGTGCTTAAAACATCCACGTTCATGTTCACTCTGATCGTGTTGGTTGCCCCCGTTTTGGAGACAGCAATTCGATAGGTTCCTGCTTCAGAAACCAGAGAGGACATGTCGGTGAGAAGCAGCACTTCGTCACTATGGTTGCCCGCTTTCACCACTAACTCGTTGGTGGTTACCGTTGACCAGCTTCCGTCCTCTCCCAGTTTCTGGACTTCGTAGACGAGAGTCATATCCTGCGAGAAGTTATTGCCCCAGAAATCATATTGCGTCGAGAGCTTAAACTCGCCGGTCACAATGTCATCTGCAGAATTCAGCGTGAATGAGTCGGTGTAAATGGCTGCACTCTGTGCTGTCAGCAGGGCTTCGGGCATCGTGTCACTGGTTTTGTTGTAGATCACCGTAACGCTGGCATTTGCCTCGTTACTGGAAGCAATGTCGGTGATCGCTGCCGCCGTGGGATCGGTTGGATCCCAGCTCAGATCCAGAGCCGCATTGGTGGTACCAATCTGCACGTGAATCTGGGCGGATGAACTCTGGCCGGTGGCAGAGTCGGTAATGGTATAGGTAAAGGAATCTACCTTACCGATGCTGTCCATGGACGAGATCGGGGTATAGACATAGCTGCCATCGGCGTTGATGACCAGCGTGCCATACTGACCCACCAGCGTGGCGGTTTTGGTGGTGGCATCCAGCGTGACAGATGTCACGGTGCCATCACTGCTGGTCACGCTCGCCGCACTCACTGAGGTATAGGCGCTGTGCGGAATACCATCTGCACCATAGACGGTATCGACATCCGTGATCACATTGCCGGTTGCCGTGGTGTAGTCGGTCGGCGTGCCCTGTTCCGCCAGCGTATAGACGGTTTTAGAGGCGTTCAGATTAAAGCTCGCACCGACGTTAATACCGCCGGTGGTATAAACCAGCTGATACTGGCCAGCAGTCAGACCGGTGAGCGTGATGGTGGAAGTTGATGCGCCCAGTCCAAACAGTCCAAACAGGTTTCCGCTGTTCTCTTCGGAAACGGTGACCCAGGTGCTGGTGGACGAATCATACTTCTGCAACACCAGCGTTGAGGAACTGGCGACATTAAGGAAAGCGGAAGAGGTCGCTGTAACATCAAGATCGATAATGGTGCCATCTGCGACCACAATCGGATCACTGACAATCTTATTGTTAAACGACACTAATCCGCTGTCTTCCAGTACTGTCCCCAGATCCTGACTCACATCAACCGGATAGGTAAAGCCTACTGCCGCGCCTGAGCTGACATTGTCGGATGCGGTCAGATCTATGGCCTGCACATTCAGATCCAGCGTGCCGGATGGATCGCTGCTGTTGCCTGCCGCGTCGGTGACGGTAAAGGTCACTTCATGGCTGCCATCATATAAGCCTTCCGTTGCGGTAAACTGCCAGTTGCCATCATCAGCAACGGTGGTTTCGCCCACGATCTGACCTTTGTCATAGATCGTAACGGTGGCACCAGGCTCAAGATCGCTGCCGCTGAAGGTGAGTTTACTGTCGCTCTGGGTTTCGGCTGTATTAATGGCCGCGCCCACTTCATCGGTGATCACCACCGCAGCAATGTCCACGCCTTCAGGTGCAACAGAGTCCACGACATAACTGACCGCGTCAGATTCACCGCTGCTGTTACCTGCAGCATCGACTGTCTCAAACGTAAAGCTATGATCACCATCAGCCAGCGCTTCTGACGGCGTGAAAGACCAGCTGCCATCGTCGGCGACCTGAGCTTCACCCAGTACCAAATCATTATCGCGAACGATAATAGTGGTGCCCGCTTCCTGGCCTGAGGCGCTAAAGGTCGGTGTGGTATCACCGATAGCGCTGCCAGCGACTAACGTATTGCCAGCGTCATCAGATACCACCATCGCTGCCACATCAATGGTCTCTGGCGCAACCGTGTCGACCACGACGTTAACGGTGTCGCTGCTGGTGTTGCCTTCCGCATCCGTTACCGTCACGATTAACGCGTGGTCACCTTCAGCCAGGGCTGCTTCAGGTGTAAAGCTCCAGCTTCCATCTTCGGCAACCACGACACTTCCCAGCACGGTTTCACCATCGGCGATAGTCACTGTGGTGCCTGGTGTCTGATCTTTTCCGCTGAACGTCGGGGTGGTGTCATTAATGGCATCGCCATCAACAATCACGCGTCCTGCATCATCGGTAATCACGACACCGGTGTTAATGCCTTTGGTAGCAGAGACTGAGAGATCCAGTGCCTCAGACATGCCGCTGCTGTTGCCGACTGCATCGGTGACTTCAAACGTAAAGTGATGATCGCCATCGTCAAGTGCGGTTGATGGGGTAAACGACCAGCTGCCATCCTCATTCACCGTCGTTTCACCCAGCACCGTTTCACCGTCGCGAACAACAACGGTGGCTCCTGCTTCGAGATCTTTGCCACTGAAGATCGGCATATTTTCAGAGGTAACATCCGCGGCGGTAATCGTATTGCCATCCTCATCGACCAGCGCCACCGTAGTGATATCAACCCCGTCTGGCGCGGTGGTATCAATCGTGACGTTGAAGATGCCGTCAACACTCACACCTTCTGAATCAGTAACAGTGACCTTGATAGCGTGCGCACCTTCAGCCAGTGGGTTTTCCGGCGTGAAGGTCCAGCTTCCATCGTCGCCAACTGTCACGGTGGTCAGCGTCGTTTCGCCATCAGCGATGACGATATTGGTTCCCGGTTCGAAGTTTTTACCGTTGAAGGTTGGGGTGCTGTCACTAACAGTGTCGCCATCCAGAATAGCGGTACCGTTATCATCAACGATCTCCATAGACGACGCGTTTTGTACCACGACATTAATGGTGTCATTGACTGCGTTACCGCTGGCATCAGTACCGTCGATGACCAGGGCGTGCTCGCCGTCATCCAGCGGTGCATCAGGCGTGAAGGTCCAGCTGCCGTCCTCGCCCACGGTGGCGGTGCCGAGTGCGGTGTCGCCGTCGGAGACGGTGACGGTGGAGCCGGGCTGCATGCCGCTGCCATTGATCGTCGGCGTGCTGTCGCTGGTGGTTGCGCCGTCGGCGACCGGATTACCCGCGTCGTCGGTGAGGCCGGGCACGGTGGCGCTGGTGTCGACGTTTACGTTAACGGTGTCATTCACCGCGTTGCCGTCGGCACCGGTGCCGTCGATGACCAGCGCGTGCTCGCCGTCATCCAGCGGGGCGTCAGGGGTGAAGGTCCAGCTGCCGTCCTCGCCCACGGTGGCAGTGCCGAGTTCGGCGTCGCCGTCGGTGATCACCACGGTGGAGCCGGGCTGCATGCCGCCGCCGCCGATGGTTGGCGTGCTGTCGCTGGTGGTCGCGCCGTCGGCGATCGGGTTACCGGCGTCGTCGTTCAGGCCCGGCGCGGTGGCGCTGGTGTCAACGGTGACGTTGACGGTGTCACTGACCGCGTTGCCGTCAGCGTCGGTGCCGTTAACCACGAGCGCGTGCTCGCCGTCATCCAGCGGCGCGTCAGGGGTGAAGGCCCAGGTGCCGTCCTCGCCCACTGTGGCAGTGCCGAGCTCGGTGTCGCCGTCGGTGATCACCACGGTGGAGCCGGGCTGCATGCCGCTGCCATTGATCGTCGGGGTGCTGTCGCTGGTGGTCGCGCCGTCGGCGACCGGGTTACCGGCGTCGTCGTTCAGGCCCGGCGCGGTGGCGCTGGTGTCAACGGTGACGTTGACGGTGTCACTGACCGCGTTGCCGTCAGCGTCGGTGCCGTTAACCACGAGCGCGTGCTCGCCGTCATCCAGCGGCGCGTCAGGGGTGAAGGCCCAGGTGCCGTCCTCGCCCACTGTGGCAGTGCCGAGCTCGGTGTCGCCGTCGGTGATCACCACGGTGGAGCCGGGCTGCATGCCGCCGGCGCCGATGGTCGGGGTACTGTCGCTGGTGCTGCTGCCGTCGGCGATTACATTACCCGCGTCGTCGGTGAGGCCCGGCTCGGTGGCGCTGGTGTCGACGTTCACGTTAATGGTGTCACTGACCGCGTTGCCGTCCGCACCGGTGCCGTCGATGACCAGGGCGTGCTCGCCGTCATCCAGCGGGGTTTCCGGCGTAAAGGTCCAGCTGCCGTCCTCGCCCACGGTGGCGGTGCCGAGTTCGGCGTCGCCGTCGGTGATCACCACGGTGGAGCCGGGCTGCATGCCGCTGCCATTGATGGTCGGGGTGCTGTCGCTGGTGGGCGCGCCGTCGGCGATCGGATTACCGGCGTCGTCGGTCAGGCCCGGCGCGGTGGCGCTGGTGTCGACGTTTACGTTCACGGTGTCACTGACCGCGTTGCCGTCCGCACCGGTGCCGTCGATGACCAGGGCGTGCTCGCCGTCATCCAGCGGATTGTCCGGCGTGAAGGTCCAGCTGCCGTCCTCGCCCACGGTGGCGGTGCCGAGCTCGGTGTCGCCGTCAGTGATCACCACGGTGGAGCCGGGCTGCATGCCGCTGCCATTGATGGTCGGGGTGCTGTCGCTGGTGCTGCTGCCACCGGCGATCGGATTGCCCGCGTCGTCGGTCAGGCCCGGCGCGGTGGCGCTGGTGTCAACGGTGACGTCGACGGTGCTGCTGCTGGCGTTGCCGTTCGCATCAGTACCGTCCACCACGAGCGCGTGCTCGCCGTCATCCAGCGGGGCGTCAGGGATAAAGGTCCAGCTGCCGTCCTCGCCCACGGTGGCGGTGCCGAGCTCGGTGTCGCCGTCGGTGATCACCACGGTGGAGCCTGGCTGCATGCCGCTGCCATTGATGGTCGGGGTGCTGTCGCTGGTGCTGCTGCCGTCGGCGATTGGGTTACCGGCGTCGTCGGTGATTCCCGGCGCGGTGGCGCTGGTGTCAACGGTGACGTCGACGGTGCTGCTGCTGGCGTTGCCGCTGGCATCGGTGCCGTCAACCACGAGCGCGTGCTCGCCGTCATCCAGCGGATTGTCCGGCGTGAAGGTCCAGCTGCCGTCCTCGCCCACGGTGGCGGTGCCGAGCTCGGTGTCGCCGTCGGTGATCACCACTGTGGAGCCGGGCTGCATGCCGCCGCCGCCGATCGTCGGGGTGTTGTCGCTGGTGGTCGCGCCGTCGGCGATTGCATTACCGGCGTCGTCGGTGATGCCCGGCGCGGTGGCGCTGGTGTCGACGGTGACGTCAACGGTGCTGCTGCTGGCGTTGCCGTCCGCACCGGTGCCGTCAACCACGAGCGCGTGCTCGCCGTCAGCCAGCGGGGCGTCAGGCGTAAATGTCCAGCTGCCGTCCTCGCCCACGGTGGCGGTGCCGAGTTCGGTGTCGCCGTCGGTGATCACCACGGTGGAGCCGGGCTGCATGCCGCCGCCGCCGATCGTCGGGGTGTTGTCGCTGGTGGTCGCGCCGTCGGCGATTGCATTACCGGCGTCGTCGGTGATGCCCGGCGCGGTGGCGCTGGTGTCGACGGTGACGTCAACGGTGCTGCTGCTGGCGTTGCCGTCCGCACCGGTGCCGTCAACCACGAGCGCGTGCTCGCCGTCAGCCAGCGGGGCGTCAGGCGTAAATGTCCAGCTGCCGTCCTCGCCCACGGTGGCGGTGCCGAGTTCGGTGTCGCCGTCGGTGATCACCACGGTGGAGCCGGGCTGCATGCCGCCGCCGCCGATGGTCGGGGTGCTGTCGCTGGTGCTGCTGCCGTTGGCGATCGGGTTACCGGCGTCGTCGGTCAGGCCCGGCGCGGTGGCGCTGGTGTCGCCTTCCGCTGGATTACCTGTGTCGTCGCCCGCGCCCGGCACAGAGGCACTGCCATTGTCTTCTGCCGGGCTGCCTGCATCATCACTCGCGCCCGGCGTCGTGTCACCGGTGTCGATGATAACGTCGACGGTGCTGCTGGCAGGGTTGCCGCTGGCATCGGTGCCGTCAACCACGAGCGCATGCTCGCCGTCGGCCAGCGGGGCGTCGGGGGTAAAGGTCCAGCTGCCGTCCTCGCCCACTGTGGCAGTGCCGAGCTCGGTGTCGCCGTCGGTGATCACCACGGTGGAGCCGGGCTGCATGCCGTTACCACTGATCGTGGGGGTACTGTCGCTGGTAGGACGACCAGCCACGGGGTTGCCGGCGTCATCGACAAGAGATGGCGTTGTGCCAGCAACAACGCTGGCAGTGCTGTTGTCCTCATTGGCTGCTGCCGTATTGTTATTTCTTGAGGAGGAGCCACCTGAGTTTGATGCTGCAGCCACACCAATTATCGCGGCCAGACCACCTAAAACACCACCCGCCAGATAGACATTGTCAGTGATGAGCGGATCCGCAGTCGTTGAAGCGAGTTCATATACGCCATTAGCCGCATCATAGTTATACGCATAGGCCACACCATCCGGGCCAGAGGCAGTCATAATCGGGAGTTCATCTGCGCTGACGTTTTGCAGGACGATGTCATACTGCTCACCCGTTACATCATCCACCAGCTTAAATTTCATCTGGCCGTTAGCTTTTGACGCAACGATTTTCTGCGGAGGCTGCCCATCAACGCTGTGAACTTCATAGGACGCAGCCTGTGGCGTGGACTTCAATGCCAGCGACTGCCCAGGTTTTAAAGCATGCTTAGCAATGATATTGCCATTACTGTCTTTAATAATTAATTGAATTTTCATTTTTCACCCATAGATGCCGAAATGAACCGGGCGATTAATTAATCACCAGGCGTTGCTGTGCTGATTTAAGAAAAATTTTGTTAAAACAATTAATTAACCTCCATGTAGCCGTTAATAATGGCCACCTGCTGTGGCGTAATAAACATGGCTGAAAGTATTATTTCCTGTAATGAGCGGTGCCATTTGATACGCTGCATTAATAATGCGGAACGCCTTTTTCTGTACCCTGCCATAAGGTGAATGATCGTTTTTCAGAGTAAGGTTTTAACCTGTTTCAGGATTGATTCACTTATCCTGAATGTTTATTACCCCGGTTATATTGCTCATGGATGAGTTCGGCTAACTGAGTGTTTTCCGGGGCGGTAACGCTATTTGTTATAACTTAAACCACCTATCTCTTATCAAAGAGACAGGGTGAGCGATCATTAATTATTCAGGTAACTGCAGTCGGTATTCTTACAAATAAACTCATAAAATGGAATTTACAGAGCCATGGTAAGGTATAGTATCGATAAAAGACGTTATTTAGGGTATTATTCTATAAAGATTGGATCTGGGTGATGTTTCTTAGTATTAAATACTAAAAATAATCTTTATTGCAGTTTTTATCAGATTTTTCTGTCAATTCAATGTAAGCGTGGGTAAGGCGCTGATTTTTGCGCGTAAAAAAGAGTTTCAAAAGAGATTATATAAAAAATTAAATAAAAACAGTATGTTGTGTGATGAGTTTGGGTTTCTTAGGGGCATTGTTTCAAAGGTAAGCTGTTTTTTTAACACCTGATGTTAATAGGTTTTGCGTGCAATAAAAACCTGCGTTGTCATATGGCAATAAATAATGGTGGGATATTTTTAACAATAAATGCACTCTTAATTACCTCTCTGTGAGACAGGTAATAAGATAATCATTTTATAATCTATGTTAAAATCTATAGCGTGTTGCAGTGTGTCTGGCAGGAGAGAGGTAAATATCTATAGTCTGTGAAGAGGGACGTATCTTTATGCTTGCTTCTTCGTTTTCGATTTTCTGATTTTATTCGCGGGTATAATTATTCCCTTTGTTCTGATAGCGGTGGTTTATTGTACCCTGACGGCTGAGTTGCCTGTTGGGTATCACGGCATACCTGGCAGGCATCCTTAAACCCGCAGGCGTTGTTAATGCCTGCGGCAAAGTTTTGTTTCAGCAGAAAATGGACTCAGAAGGGTAATCGCAAGGCAGGGAGTTAATTCGTTGAAGCACATTACACATTCTCTCGGGAATGAGTCTGTATCGTGCCTTCTGCAGCAATCTCACTCTTCATTTTTGCAATAAAAAGCCCGGCTTACGCCGGGCCTGATTTTATCTTTACGCCATCTTCAAAGGCTGCAATCGTTTCTCGCGGCGAATCTTACGCTCTTCCATCACAGCAACCAGCGCCATCAGGCAGATACAGGCAATAGCAGCGGCATCCAGTGCAGCAAAGGTGCCCGCCCAGCCGGTCAGGCCGAATATCGGCGTACCGTCGGCAATCATACCAAGGCCCAGTTTAGCGAAGCTGTCACCAATCAGATAGGCGAAGGTGCCTTTGATGCCATCTGCTGCGCCGATTGCCTTTTTCGGTACAAAGCCGACCGCGGCGACGCCGATTAACAGTTGCGGGCCAAAGACCAGAAAGCCCAGTGCGAACAGCGACGCCAGATAAACATACTGGTTGCTGGCATGCTGATAGATCCCGAGCGTGGCAATAATCAGCGCTAATGCAACGCAGGCCACCAGCGCACGACGGCCATTGGCCAGATCGGATAACCAGCCCCACATCAGCGTGCCCACCAGTGCGCCGACTTCAAACAGGGTAAAGCCCTGAATCGCCACCTCTTTAGAGAGCTTCAGCTCCTGGAAGGCGTAAACCGTTGACCACTGATCGATCCCGATGCGCACCACATAGAGGAAGATGTTGGCGAAGCAGAGCAGCCAGATCACCTTGTTCTTCAGTACGTACTCAACAAAGATCTGCCATTTGGTCATCGACTCATCTTCGGCTTCTTTGTCCTCATCGCTCAGCTCTTCGTCAAACAGCTCTTCGGCCTTGCCCAGGCCATAAGACTCCGGGGAGTCGCTGCCGTAGCGCAGGCCGATGAAACCAACAATCAGCGCGATAATAGAAGGGAAGATAAACATCCCAATTACGTGGCCGTTGAACAGCACATTGGCGCCAAATAGCGCAACGCCCGCCGCACCGGCACCGCCGAGGTTGTGGGAGATATTCCACATGCCAAGATAAGTTCCCCGTTTGCGGCGTGGCGTCCACTTCGTGATGGTAGAGTAGCTACAGGAGCCGCCGGTACTCTGGAAGAATCCGCTTAAGGCATAAAAGGCGATCATCAGGAACAGGCTGACAGAACCGGTGCCCATGCTGGCGCTGAAACCCAGCATACAGATGGCCGAGAGGATCAACATAAACGGCAGGAACTGCTTGGTGTTTTTGCCATCAGCATAATAGGAGACCAGGGTTTTCCCGACGCCATAGGTGATGGAGAAGCCCAGACCGATCATCCCCAGCTGCGTCATGCTCAGTCCGTAGGTGGTGATCATATCGTTCTGCGCGATATTGAAGTTTTTGCGGATCAGATACATGGTCAGGTAGCCGATAAAGACCACCAGATAGGACTGCATAAACGGCTTAAACCACATCTTGCGCCGCAGTTCGATGGGCAGATCCAGTGTCGGTCTGCGCACCTGTTTAAGGAATGCCAGCATGGAAGGGGATTCTCCTGGTTGGAATAGCTGCAAGGGGCAGCGAATGGCTGGCATTGTAAAAACCTGCCGCCAGACTGGCCTGAGACAGCATCCAGGCGAAACCAGGAAAATTTCTTAGTTTTGCCCCACTTGGGCCAAAAAGGAGAGGCGTATCACGCTTCAGGCAGGGGACGCGGCGCCTGAGCATTTAAAAACGGCAGCAGCAGTAACGCGGAGATCCCCGCCGCTGTGGCAATCACCGCAAAGAAGCCGCTCCAGTGCCAGACGTCGATAATCCACGCCAGCGGCCAGCCGGAGAGTGACGCGCCCAGATAGGCGAAAAGACCGACGAAGCCGGTTGCCGCGCCTGCCGCATCTTTATGGGAACACTCGGCTGCCGCCATACCGATCAGCATCTGCGGGCCAAAGACAAAGAAACCGGTAGTAAAAAAGCAGGCTGCCTGCATCACGTAACTGGTAAAGGGCATCAGCCATAGTGAGCCGACGGAAAGCAAAATCCCGGCTGCAAAAATCAGGTTCATCGGGCCACGGTTGCCGTTAAACAGCTTGTCCGAGCCCCAGCCCGCGACCAGCGCACCTATCACACCGCCCAGCTCAAACAGGGTGACTACCGAGTTGGCCGTGACCAGATCTACCCCCAGCGTGTCGGAGATGTAGAGATTTCCCCAGTCATTAAGCGCCGCGCGAACCACATAGACCAGCACGTAACACAACGACAGCAGCCAGATGTAGGGGTTGAATAGCACGTAGCGGGTCAGGATCGCTTTGCGACTCAGACCTGCGCCTTCCTGCTGCTGCGCCATCTCCATCTCATCCTGTCGCCAGTCGCCTACCGCGGGCAGGCCGACAGTCTGAGGCCGGTCGCGCAGACGCCAGCAAAGAAACAGTCCGGCGAGGATCGCTAAACTGCCCGCAATCATCATCCCGATTCGCCAGCCATAATGCAGCGCCACCGCGCCGATAACGATCGGGATGACCGCACCGCCAACGTTGTGCGCGGTGTTCCATAGTGCCCACCAGCCGCCGCGCTCGTTGCGCGAATACCAGCTGGTCAGCAGGCGCGCGCAGACCGGCGCGCCCCAGCCCTGGAAAAAGGCGTTGATGGTCCACAGCAGCGCAAAGGCCCACAGCGACGTCGAGAAGCCAAACAGGATATTCACCACACCGGTAGCGATCAGCCCCAGCCCCATAAAGTAACGGGCGTTGGAGCGGTCACTGACGATGCCGGAGAAGAACTTCGACAGGCCGTAGGTGATGTAAAATAGGGTCGCCAGCAAGCCGATATCGGTGCGCATCATCACGCCGCTGGCGATCACTTCCGGCGCTGCCGCGTTGAAGCTTTTGCGGGTAAAGTAGAACAGGGCATAGCCGATCCAGATGGTCGACATGATGTGCCGTCGCCAGTAGCGATAGCGGCTATCAATCTCACTTTTGTCCTGCAGCGGGGCGGCGTTAGCGGGCGTTTTCAGAAAGTTAAACACGGTAATTCCTCAGGCCGTACGCAGCGGCAGATGTACACTGACGCGGGTTCCATGGGTGCAGGAGATAGTCAGCGATCCGCCCAGCGCACTCACGCGTTCGCGCATCCCGACCAGACCAAAGCTCTGCTGACCGGAACCTGGCGGCAGACCGCAGCCATCATCTT
>Ga0308164_10003262_pt1 | contig 14924 bp, 19 predicted proteins | sample PhyTR2_FD_201031 | JGI IMG/M metagenome (GOLD analysis project Ga0308164, IMG submission 201031) | Phyllosphere microbial communities from UC Gill Tract Community Farm, Albany, California, United States - DLSLT.R2 | ecosystem: Host-associated > Plants > Phyllosphere > Unclassified | place: USA... | reverse complement strand
GATTAAAAAATTCACGGACTGTCACGAATGACGGCTTTTGGCCGAACCCGGCCGGTCGAGGCAGCATAGCAGGTTGCCACGTTGAAAATTCAGCGGTGGCCGCGACCGGCCGGAACCGACCCAAAGCAGCCGGTCGCTACATGATGGCTGATTCCATTCGCACGAAACCAGAAGACTCACGTCGACCATTACATGCATTGGCCTGCTAGTCTTCAGACCATGGCCACGTACTCAAGCATGATGAGGTGAGAAACACTTTAGTGGATATGACTTGAATTCCTTCAGCGAGCGTTAGTCTCTGCACTCGCTGCTTTATCGTCTCCAGATCCTGTTCAGTGGCTCCGTTGTCGAATCGCAACTCAAATGCAGCCAAACCGTGACCTGTCATGGAACGCATTTCAGCAAGACGTGACGTTCCGCTTAACAGCTTTTCTAATGGATTTGTTATCGTTGCCTCTACGCGTTCAGGCACCGGTTCGTCTATGAGGTAATGAACGGCCACCATAGGAAATGGCCCTTGGCAGGCGTCTGCAGCGCTGCTCCCCAGCAGCACTACAGCAGAGAAAAAAAGTTGTCGTTTAAGCATGAGTGCCTCATGAGTATTGAGTCCTATACAGATTTCGCGTCAGCGAATCGTTACCCCAAACGAGTCACATGGCCTGATCAGCGACTCGATAGTCGGCTTTTGGCCGATTCCTGCCTGTCGAAACTGACCAGATTCTACCCAATGCAGACGTAGGGCCAAGCATCGTGGCCTGTTACTGCGCTTTGCCGGCACGGATATCAATCGCACTTTTTAGGCTCCTGACGTCGTGGGTCCATTTCGGAAGGACTAGTGAAATTAAAATACCTTCCAGTTTCGACAGAAGGCCTACGAACAAGGAGATCCAGAGGAAGGGCCCCGCGTAATCGAACATCACAATCATACTGACTGCAACCAGCAGTGAACCCCCAAAAAGCTTTGCGCTCAGCGCATGGTAGCTCGCACCGCGCCCAAAACGCCACCAATCTAATGGATAACGAAGTAGCTCCAATGTAATCACGACGCCGATACCCCAGCGATGCGCATAGATAGTTTCAGGATGACTCACCCAAAGACTGATTGCGATCCCGAAGGCGTAGATTGTGTCCGCTATGCTGTCAGCCTGGCGCAAACTTGGTGTTGCAGTTCCCCAGCGGCGTGCCAGCTTCCCGTCAAACCAATCAGACATCGCAGCCATGACGAACTGCCCCATCCACAGCGCTGCAGGTAGTCCTGCAACTGCGATCCATATTGCGACCGGAGCGAGTAGTGCTCGGGCAATGACCAATAACCAAGGTATGAGTCGTGTATGCGCATACATCGGTAATCTCTGCGGCGGTTAGCCGCGCCCTCGGTAACTGTGAACAGGAACTCTCTCAGGTGGCTCGTATACCTTTGTCGCGCCCACTCATGGCCGAACCTAGCGATGGGCTCAGCTTAGCAGGCCGCCAAGGCTTAAAAACCTCTGACTGTCACGAAGACCGTTTTTGACCCTTAGCGGACTATGGAGCCGAGCATTCCTGCTAATGTGGCGGTTCCATGCGGGTCAAAGTCAGTTTGACTATGAGGACGCGCCTCCGCCACAGTTTAGGCCATATCTATGATCAAGCGCGTGACTCAACATCTCTGTATCGCTTTAGCCATTACTTTGCTCTCCTCAGCATTTCCTTACAAGATTTTACAAGTGAGAGAAGGGAGTGATTACTGCTCCAAGGGCTGCTGGGCGGTAGCTGCAGGTTGGCCCATCATTTATCTGGTCGATGGGTACGGAAGGTCTCCGGCCGGGTCCGTCCATCTTTTAATGGGGATTACTGGTGACGATGACCTGTTCATCGGCCGAATGAGCATTGATGTATTGCTCTGGCTTATAGCATCTCTGTCGCTACATTCGCTATGGCAACGTAGACCATCAGCGAAAGCAAGTCACTAAGTCTCACAGAAAAAGACCGCTTTTGGCCGATTCCTGCCCTTCGCGACCAGCTAGTTCCGCCCCGAAGCGGGTAAGAGGGCTGCGTTAGGACAATGCACGTTAGCAGGCGGTAATCGAGCAGATGGGCAAGAACATCGCCACTATGGAGCGGGTGGTTATCGGAGCAAGTCCGAATGGCGCATTCTTACGCGTGAAGGTAACCAGCTAAGGGACTACGTCGGGCCGCATCTCATCGCGGCTCGACGACCCTATATGGAGCACGCAAGCCATGATGTCCCTGACGAAAGATGAGGTATGCGAGATGACCGGCAAGAAGCAGCGCGCCGCTCAAGCCAAAGCCCTCAATGCACTTGGCGTCATTTACAAGGCCCGATCGGATGGCTCCCTCCTCATTCTGCTATCGCATGTGGAGGAGCTGTTTGCCATCAAGAAGCCAGCGGCAAAGGAGGTGGCCACTTGGGAGCCGGACTGGGATGTCTTTGCTACCCAGCAGGCCGAGCAGGCCCGAGAGCGAAGAGAGCGGAAAGCTCGACGTGCGGCGGAGAAGGAGAGGATCAATCGGGAGCGCGCAAAGAAAGGGCTGCGGCGCTCCGATAGCTCAAACTATGAAGCAACTTTTGCAGGTTATCGGGTAAGGGTGCATAATGCATGTACTCTCAGGAGAAAACTATGTCATTCAAACGTGACAACATCATGCGTTTCGCCCAATCTTGGCCAAACGCAGAGTCAGTAAGACCAAAGATCATTCAGAACAGTTCCCCACACGTGTTCGGTGGGCAACGACTTCAGCAGCTTGAGGTGCCTCGTGAATTTATGGAGGCTGCATGCACGCACAAGCTAGAAAATTCTCGTGGAGTGGGCCCATCTAACCTAGCTGAGGCACGCGCAAGGTTGATGGCAAAAATGAAGACAGGGAAGACAGAACTTGGTTAAGTTTAACGTTGATGCGGTACCTGGATTTCTTGGCTCAGTTCAATATTTGGGTGAATTAGCAGCAAATGAGATATTCGACGGCTTAGAGCATATAGAAAGTCAAAAGCTGGGTTGGGTCCAGTTTGTTACGCGCCATGGCTGGACCCCTGTCGAGAAGCAGCCGCCAGATACCTATCCTGGGGCTGATCCGATGTACTGGTTTGGTTTTGATGCGCCGTCTGGAGCGCGTTATCAAATAGCGGCTAAAGGCCCAGACGGAACTGTGGTCTTTTGCGCGATCGCCGCGCAGAGCACTGCCTACAACCTTCCGCCACCATAATCCACGCCCTCCTTATGCGCGGGGGGCTGTCAGCTTCACAATCCACATTATGCGCACGGAAGAGCTCGGGGCTCTGCGATAAGTGGCTACGTTAACCTGTCCAAGCCTCGCCGGCCTCCTGTGCATCACTATAGGCTTCGGCAAGAAGAATGGCATGTCGTGCGGCGGCCGGTATGGCTGAGGCCGCCATCATGAGCCAGTAGGCGCGCTGCTCTTCGGAGAGTGCGTTCCGCCATGCCATACCTACCTGCGGATCTTCTTTCAGCACAGGGAAGACGCTGCCGGCCTCCTCCTAATCTTCGATCAGCGCCAGCTTCCAGCCTCTGCCCAACTCCGCAGCGTGGGACTTGATCTCGTACATGCTGTTCATACAATCCCCTCCCTTACTGAGCAGTGCTAGCCGGCTTTACGATGCGCATTACGCTTGCCCGGGATACGCCGTACGCGCGCGCCAGGGCGCTAATCGACTCACCGGCCTGGTGCTGGCGCAGCATCTCCATGCGCTGATCGGCGCTCGTGCTGGTCGGCCGGCCTAGCGTTTTGCCTTCAGCCTTGGCGCGCGCCAAGCCGGACTGAGTTCACAATTGGTCGATTTTGAACAGTCGAAAGATAGGCGCTCCGAAATAGCAATAATTGGTGATTTTGCAAGGATGGCAAAGGGGATATACTTAAGCTGCGAAACGGCACGCTTAGATGCCCTTGTAGGCGCAAACGAAATCCATGGACATCATCCATGAGAAAGTGCCCCGTGAAATTGTGGGGCGCAACACGGTAGCGAGATTCCGCATGCAGTTTCAGGCCGCTGCCTATGCGGCGCTTGAGATCCTTAGCGGCAAAGAGGTAGACCGCGTCTACTGCGACTATCACGACGACTTTGTCGTGCGTAGAACTGTAGCTGGCGTGGTCGAGTACCACTTCTTCCAAGTGAAGACCAAAGGCAAGGCGAACCAGCAATGGGATGTTGACGAGGTCTTCGCTCTCAAAAAAACGGGGGCGATCGACACGGCCGAAAAACTAGATGCGATCAGAAACAGTATCGCTGGTAAGCTGTTCGTACACACCGTCGAGTTTGGTGACCAGTGTCGCGAGGTTACGGTCCTCAGCAATGTGCACTTCAAAGACGAGGTTCACGACGTAATCGCAGACCTCGCTGCGGGGACCTCGGGCAAGAAATATATCCGTCAGCTAATTGAGAAGTTTGCTGACATTATTTCGCCTAACAAACCGCTATTGCCGTCGCAAGTCGAAGCGGCTCGAACCAAGCTGTCCTTGTTGGCCAACGTTCAGCACATTGGCGACACACTTGAAGCCTTCGGCATTGCAGCGCACAACGCTATCTGGAGACACTCAGAAATCGAGTTACATCAACACGAGGTCAGGCGCATTGCGAGAAGCTTGGTAACGCTTGTTGAGGAGAAGTCATGCGCTCCGATTAGTGGGCTGTCCAAGGCTGACATCGACTTAGCAACTGGTGTTGGACTGGAGGATCTGCTTCAGGTGCTAAGCATCTCCACTCAGGTGTACCAAACGCTGCTACAAGGGGGAGACCCCGGTGTAATTAAGGCTGCGTCCATACTTCAGCGTAAGCTGAAAGAGGCGGGCGCTTCGGAACCCATGATCGAAGCAGCGTCGCGAATGAAGGTCTCCTGGGATGTTTGGGTGCGAACTGCGCGACACACATTCCCCGATCTGGCCTTTAACATCCTGCTGGACGAAATCGACAAGACCTGCAAAGCCTGGCTTCTCGGCGGTGGTGTATTAGCAGACCTCGAGGATTTCGTCCAAAAAGTTTTGAACTCTGTTATTGGCAAGAAGTTTGTGTCGCTGGACGCGGATTTGGTGTTTGGCGCTTTTTGTTCTGCCATTGTTCGGAGGGCAACGCAATGAGCTCGACCGATTTCTTTAACGAAGCGAGGCGGCTCGGCCTCAGATTGAACCTCTCTGGCGAAGGGCATTCGCCGGCGCACACTCTCGATAACGAGGCTCTATTTCAGTTACCTCTACTCGCCATGGCCATATTGGCTATATCGAAGGGGCGGTCAAAGCCTGGGTTACCCGAGATCGGGCAACTGGTTGGCGAGTGTTTAGAACGAACTGTCGCCGGCTTCAAATGGTCGTCGCAAGACATTGGATGGTCCGGTAATCTGCGAATCAGGACTGTAAAAGCCCTGACGTTTCTGGAGTCAACCGGGCAAGTCTCTATCGACAAGGTGACGCGCGAAATATCTGCCACTGACTTGGGCAAGAAGGTCTACTCGAGCGCCGTTGAGGGAGAGAGTCTGTTGGCCTTTTCCATGAAGACTATCGAGCTTAGCTACCAATATATTAGGGACGAAGATCGGGCGAGAGGAGATGTGAGTTGAGGCTGAAGTCACTACAGATTGAACCGCTTGGCGAAGGGGGGTGGGCAAGCCCGCTTCTGGAGTTTGGGCATAGAACAACGATGCTTTTCGCCTCAAATGGCAGCGGAAAATCGCCTCTCCTCCGTGCGCTAGCATCCGCGCTAGGATTTCCTAACAACTTTCGGTCCGACATCCTTGAGAAGTGCACGGCCGTTGTCTTGCACGCCGAGTCAGAAGGGAAGCCGCTCACTGTCCGTCGCACGATCGGCGCGACGAACGAAGAGTTTTACGCCACGATTGACTTCAATGGTGAACAGACTGAGCACCATTCACAAGGCACTTTTTCTCACACTCTATTTCAACTGCTTGGGCTGAAGCCACCGAAGCTAGTATCAACCAAAGGGGACGAGGCTCAGCCTTATATCGCGACATTGTTGCCGGTCTTCTATCTTGTACAGGGTTTCGGATATTCGGCTGCCTACCGTGCACCGACCTCGTTCATCGCGGACCAGTTCGCGGAGATGGTCCGGTTTGCTTTCGGGTTGAATCCGAAGCACTCGTATGAGGTTAAGAAGACCCTTATCGAGGAGAAGAGCGCCCTCGAGGCCCAGACACGCAAGATCGTTGCTGCTCAGCGTGTGCTCGAGTACCAGAGCCGCGGCCTGGACGACAGCGACGCAAACCAAGCAGTCCTACAGCGGACGGCGGAGAACCTAGCGCAGCAGGTCGAAGGACTTCGGGCATCTGTCGACTCTAAGGGGACTGCGAACTCGACGCTTATGGAGCTTTTGCGTCAGAAGGACGTCCAAATTCGGGCTCGGCAACTCGAGCTCTTTGAGCTGCAAAACCGTGTTGCGGGGATAGAAACCATCCGTGCGGAGATCGATGGCGAGATTCAGACTCTCGGGCTGAACGAAGAAGCTCGGCGTGTCTTCACATCGTTCCAAGAAATTTGCCGCGTGCCGAACTGCGGTTTGTTTATAGGTAGCACAGAGTCGTACGGGAAGAACCTACTTTATCTCAAGGACCAAATCAAGGACCTTGAGCGGAATAGCCAGCGCGCCGTAATTCGGGCTGAGCAGTTAGAGGAGCGGCTTGAAGAGCTTGGCACTGAACGCCGAACCCTGGCAGACAACCTTGAGTCGCCAAGTATCTCGGGCGTTGATCAGTTAGTGACCGCTGTACAAGCTTTAACCAAGCAAATTGTTGGAGTGCAGAGCGAATTGGGCCGAATCTCTGGATTGAAGGAGGAACGCTCGAAGCTGTTCAAGCTGGAGCGGGAACGCGACCAAATTCAGGATCGTATTGACGGGCTGTCCAACACCGGACGAGCCGATTATGAATTCAACAAGCTTCGGCTGACCCTACGTGAACTCACTGTGAGGTGGATGCAGACTCTTGAGACGCAGAACGTTTCTACGAACGTCGATATTGACTTGAATCTTCGCTTTACGTTCGGAGGAGAAACGCTTGACGTCATCGGCAGCGGCGGCAGCAGCAGCACAACGATCCGACTTGTCCTTGCTATACACGCGGCTCTGCTAGAGTCTTATTTGTCAGATAGGTCTCGTCCGTTCCGATTCTTGATTCTCGATACCCCGAAGCAAGAAGAGCTACATACCCCGGACCTAGCCCGATACCTTACGGAGCTTGAAAGGATGTGTGACGCAAACGATGCCCAGCTCATCTTTTCGTCCACCGAGTACGACCACCCGACTGGGCCAAAGGACCAGCGTTGGCTTCCGGGCTACCGAGGACCCGATAAGCCGATGTTCCTTGGCAAGCGAGGCGATCTGCTACCAAATGGTGAACTCACCGGGTTAAACACCTGAGTTCGATCATATAACGATGGGAAGCGCACATAGGATGCCGCATGCGCTGGGAATAGTTCATTGCCATTTGCGCATCGAAATTCTACTCTCTGCGCCGGTTGCGGATAGTCCAACTAGACCCGCAACCAGCTTAGACTGTCCCAGAACGCGAAGTCGGAATATTTACAAAGGTCGTTTTCATTCCCTAGCTTCTGAAAGCGCCGTAACAGCTTTTCGGGCGGTCGAGCTTGCCAGCGCTCTTTCGGCCTAATCGACGTTTTTTACACAGCTTGGACCAAAACTGGACATCTAATTACATCGGTTCAGAATGGGTACCTTCTAGGGTGTCCTCTGGCAAATCGCCACGATGCCTGCTAGATGGGCGTTTTACCCAGCAATAGATCCAGATAATGGCCTTCATCCTCGATGCGGCTCTTGAACTGCTCGTTGATCACGGGCGGAATGGGATGCAGTGCACCGCTCAGATCACGGATCTGCTTGCATCCGCTAGCGTCGAACGTACCGAGCTGTTGGACCTCCATACCACTCTCGATAGTGGCCTGAAAGCTGTTCACGGCAGACTTTTCTACCACGAAGGCGACGGCCCAATCACCCGCGGCAAGCGCGAAGCGCCAGCTCGGCGCCCCTACGTTTGCGGCTGCGTCCGCCACAAGGTCGTGCAATGGCAACTGCGCCTCGTTCAGGGTAATGCCGAGGCCAACTCCACAGAAAATATCGATAGCCTCCGGCAAACCGTCGCTAAGATCGCAGGCGGCTTGGATTGCGTCATGTTCGCGCAAGTAGCGCCCTTCCTTGACGCGGGCGCTCGGCAGGGTTAGTACTTGGATGCAACGTTCAGTCCATTCCGATCGAACTTGTTTCTGGATAAGCATAAGTGCGGCAGCAAATCCGCCTAAAGAGCCAGCCACAAATAGTGCATCTCCAGGCGCTGCCTGGGCCCTGCCGAGGCGCCGGCGTTTTTCCACAGTTCCCCATGCCGCCCCCACCACCTGAGGGCTGTTGCCTTCCTTAGTATCCCCTCCTACGAAAGCGACACCGTGCTGTGCACACGCCTCTGTACAGCCTTCAATAATCGCTTGCGCATCGTCGGCAGAGAAATCGCGCGGCAGCACCATCGACAGCATCATAGCTCGAGGCAGTGCGCCTATTGCAAGCAGGTCGCTCACATTGGCAACGACCGCCAAACGCCCCCAAGTACGATAGCCTCCCAAGCCATAGCGCAGCGCTACGGGAAAGGGTGCGCGGTCGATTTTTACAGCTAGATACTGTTCCAACCCGACGTCGACGACACTTGCATCGTGACCGAAGCCATTAACGAAGGCTGGATCGACTACAAGCTGCGGCAGCACCCCAGCAAGAAAAGCCTTTTCACCAAGATCAGCCAGGCGCACCATCATTGATTTCCTCCTGAAGCGGAACTGCTCTGTCCAGACGAAACTGCTTCGGCAGGCCCCGCCTTTTGGTCGAGCCGGGACCTTACAGCATCCAATGCCTCTTTGTAATCCTGTAGTTGCTTTTTTTGTTCCGATAGCTCCGTCCTCTGTTCGTTTACGCGATCAAGCAAGCCTGTGAACGAGAAAAATCCGGGAACGGCCAGCACGGCCACTATCAATGCCGCAAACATTAGCATCTGCCCGGCTAGGAATTGCACTTGATTCTGAGCCGCAGTCGATCGATTCGCAATGTCAGAAAGGCTACTAGTCAGGGGCCTGCTCAGCTGCCCGCCAATCGTTTCTACCGAGTTATGCACTTTGTTCAAGGTCGTTGCGGAGCTCAGTTTCATAAATTCAATCGTTGCCACTCGAACCCCGCGCCGCATAGAGATTGGCTCCGACGACAGGTTGTGCAACATGACTATAGCCCGCCCCTTGTAACCTGGGTCAAATGGGGGTTGTGAGGTTAGAACGAGTCCAGCATAGATGTACGACATGCGCAAAGATACCTTTGCGGAAATTTCTTTGGGGAGCTCTAGGGTTTCAGTGGACAGAATAAAACATACTGCGTGCGGAGGAATCCAAAAGGCTTGGGCCGGTTCAAGTTTTTCCGTGCTCAGTTTAGTACCGCTGAAATCTTGGCCCACATAGTATTCCTCGCCGATCGTAAGATCATATGAGCTTCCCCGCAAATTTTCGCTGTCATACGGATTAATTAACTGCCCAGGGCCTGGCTGGCATAGGGTATGGATATCCTGACTAGGTAGAAGCATGGAATCTCCTGCATATGTACATCAATAAATTTTTCACGTCTTCCAGCGGCATGCCAGCGATAGCCCCACAATCTTCGGCACATGCACCGATCGGTTTGATAACGACCGCTTCACTTGCGCGCACGCCCCACGCGGAAACTGTCATGGTACTGTCCAGGACGTTAGCCACTGTATGCAGCTCGTGCGAGCGACGCCCATAGATGGTGCCTGCCAACAGTGGTGTCACGCTAGTTTGAAGCACGTCGGTAAGGCCGTCCGAATGCGCCAGTGCGTGGCCGGCGTCTGCGTCGAAGTGATATCGAAAACGGGTAAAGGCCTTACCCGGCGTCAGCTCATAGCGGTGTTCCTCCAGGCCGCCCGAGACCACACGAGACATAAAATCGGCGCAATGGGAGTGAATGTCTTCCGTGACCGTCGCACTCTGATCCCATAAGTGCAATCGCAGCGCTTGTCCACTATCATCATTATTTAGTGCGATCTTCACAAACCCCAGTTGGTGCCGGTACGAACCGCATGCCGTTTCCAGCAAGCGCTGCGGCTCGTGCAAAATCTGCTCCAGACATGCCAGAAGTAGGCTGTTTGAGGAATCTCTCACCACAGCTTCCATGCCTGGGTCTACTGTAGAATTCGGATTCATGGTTTTAATACAATTAAAGGAATGGTATGGGGAATATAGGTTTTCTTACATTTGGGGCGAGTATGATCTGGCTCGCTAACACAGTGCTTGAGAGGGCAAGCGGAAGCCGCGACCGAGGCATAGTGATGCTCGCGTTGCTGCCTCTGTGTGCCGCTGGTGCTGCCGTGTTTTTGATTCCTTCTCTGCTTACTTCAAAGTCTGTTGAGTATTTCCCGATCGGCATGCTACTTGCTTTTTGTTGGCTCGGCACGGAAGCATCGCTTCGTGGGCTAGCGGCAACAGACCGGTCGCGGAAGAACTTTGCTATCGGCAAACTGCTGGCGACATGCGCTGTCATGCTTACTCTGCTCGTGTATGTTTTCCGAAATTCCGGCAACTGAAGGTGTCTAGACCTAACGCTGGTTGGACCCCATGCTTTTTGCCTTCATCATCGCTCTCATCTTAACTTTATCCACAGCCTTGCTCAGGCGCGCTTGACGACCTAACGTGTTCACAAAACCTGGTCAGGATCCGTTTCATCAACTATCGGTAACAAGCGTCGGTAATCCTTCCTTTGAAATTTTTTTTAACGACAGCGTCAGGCTCGATTGTATATGCTCAGTATTGCGACAACTTTTCTACTAAGGGCTTTACAACTGCATGACACTGCCACGGGAGATATCAAAGGCTTTTGTAAACGCGGTGATTGACCCTTCTGCTTGGTGCCTCCTAATTATGACACTTCGCTGCTCCAAGGTAGTGTTAGCCGGACGACCTAAGGTTTCCCTCGGCCTAAGCTCGTACCTCAACATGAGCTCGGGATTTGTCTAATGAACCTGGCAAGTCCCAAACGTCGTTTTGTTATTTATGACGCCGATGGCAGCATCTCTAAGGCTTCGCGAGCGAAACGCAACTGGATCGGCAGCAAAGCCTCCCCGGCAGCCGCGCGCTCAAGCAGCTCCCTCGCCCAACCTTTGTTCCACGATCCATTGATCTTGCTGCCGAGCTCACGCAGGAGTTGCGATGCCTTTTCGCGGCTAGTTCTCGTCTTACCGGGCGCTGGCAGCGCGACCATCGGCTGTGGAATCTCGTCCCACTGACCTTGATCAAACTGTTTGGTGAGTGCGGCCTCCCAACGAGCTTTGACTTGGCTGTAGGTCTGCTCCCGCAGTTCCAGCGAAAGCGGCATAGCGGCCCAATAAATTGCTGGGTGAGACCATTTCCCGTACTTACCTCCTTGGCGCGCTTGCACACCAGCCACCGCTTCTTGGTAGGCAACGGTCGGGTCAAGCGGGCGGCGGCACAATTTCTTGAATTCGGGCAGGGTAGGGGGCCACTCCCGGGAACTCAAAGCATCCATTCCACGCTTGAGCTCCGCGCCGCTGTAGTCGGCCAGTTCGCGCGACCAATGCGCAATCAGCGTATCTGTGTCAGCGCCACTCCACTGGTCCGAAAACTTCTTGCCATAGTCGAGTAGCATACGCTCGAATAATCGTTCGACCCAAGCCTCAGGCAGGGCGTTCGTTGATGTCGATGATGCAAAGGTCAGACTCATGTTTTTTCTTTCTGGAAATGCGGTCGATTAAGGCTTGTGAGTTCGCTTTGTGTGGCTGGGAGGCCGATGGTGGCGCGTCGCGCTTGTCCTTGAGCACCCAATCGGCCTCAAAACCAGCCCAGCCGCGCGAGCAGCATAGCGTCAAGACGGAGTTAAGCGGCATGCCGGCCTTGCTCGCCTCGGCAGCTATGTTCTTCAGAGCAGTGGGCGTGACCGTCGCGCGCTTAGCCTTCCGAAGGGTGAGCCAGTCGGTGGCAGCTTGCAGGTTGACACCTTGTGAGATCAGATCGGCAAGAGGGTCGAACGTCGGCGCAGCCGCCGGTTTAGTCTTTGACCTTTTATCTTTCTTCTCTTCTTCTCTACTCTTCTCTTCTCTAGGCGTGACTTGGTGTGACATGGTGTGACTTGGTGTGACAGCAGAATTCGCAACATCCTGAATACTGTCGCGCTCACGCTGTGCGCGCTTGCGGTCAGCTGCAGTGTTATCAAGGCGCTCGCGCTGTGGCTGGCGAGTTTCCCAGCGAGTAACACGATCGCCTTCGAGAAGCGCGCGGATATGCATCGCTTCAAGGATGCGCGCGGTCGTGCCTTCCTCAGCATTCAGCAGGAAGTCCATGGCTTCGCAGTCGACAGCCCCGACTAGGCCACGCTCGGTGTTCGCGCTGGCCTGCTCGAGCACAAGCGCCCACACTGCGATAACGTCCCCTAGGCGCGCACCAGCGTTCTTGGCGACTAAGCCGAACTTCGGATCGTTGATGCTCCCGTGGTGCCAGCGAAACCAATCGATGCCGTTGGCCATTCAGCGATCCCTCCCAATAGGCAGGCGGTAGGGCAGCTTGATCTTGTCGACCACGTAGATGACTGTGTAGTGCGGTACGGTAGGCAAATCGCCGCAGTCTGGAGCAGCGGCAAAGATAGGGACTACGAGAGACATCAGTTGCCTCCTAGTAGGAGGGCTTCAACATCTCGTACAGGCCATAGCAAGCGATTCCCAAGCTTGAGTGGGCGCACTCCTAGGTAGTGCCCTGTAAGACTGTGGGCCTTGCGAAGCGTCTGTTCAGCGCGACCCAGCTGTCGCGCAAACTGGTTGGTGAGCAGGTAGTCAGACTTGGCTGCAAGTGCCGCCAAGACAGGAAACATCGGTGACTTCATCGCCAATTCCTATAAGAGCATGCGCCGTCGAACGAATTGCTCGATGAAACGCAAGGCGACCCCTACTCTATGACCGATTTCCAAAAAACTTGGAACTTAGTTCGACGTTCTCAAAGCGTTGCTAATTAACAACACTGGCTCTTTAGACATTTGGCAAATGAACTGCTATGTCAACTTTAAACGGCGAGAGGGGGAGTCTGAAGAGAACTCTATGCCAGCCTCTTGAAGAATCCAGGCCTCGATACGTTCATGATGGCGACGTAGAAGGTCAAGTGGACGTACGGTGTAATGCTTCTCGGCAGTTGCGCTAGGTTTGTGTCCCATGATTTGCGCGACCACGCCCGCAGGGCACTCTAACCATTCGGTAAGGCTCTTGAAGGAGCGTCGAAGACCGTGCAGCGTCAGGCCTTCAATCCCAGCGACAGTGCAGGCATTACCATGCGCTTGATGCGGTTTGCTGATGGGCTTGAATACCTTTTCAGGACTAGTAATCGAACTGGAGAACACCCACTCGGAGCGACGCGGCAGGCTCGTCAAAAGATGTTCTATGTATGGCGTTAACGGAATCGTACGCTCGCCCTCAACCTTGTCCCGGATCCTCAAGCCTTTCCATCGAGTTTCGACATCTTCCCATCGCATCGCCAACACTTCCCCTGGTCGCGCGCCCGTCAACAGCAGAGTTTGCAAATAGGCGGAGGTCACTTGATTAAAGAGTTGCCGCACTGCTGAGAACCATGATCCCAACTGCTCGCGTTGCAGAGCATCTTGTTTCACACCCGCTTTACCCAACAACTCGCGCGTTTTTTTTGTTTTAGCTGGATTCCCCTCAAGGATCGGAGCGAACGAAGGTTGTTCAGCACACCACGATAAGAAGCTTTTAAGCAGGCGCCAAGCTAGACGCACAGATGTCTGGCGCGAGGCACCTTCACGAGCTGCCCATGCTTCAACTACCGCCGGGGTAAGCTCGTATAACTTGAAACTCATTAAAGGGAAGAGCGGGCCAGCAACGGTTACACCACGGCCACGAGTACCTCGAACGGCGAGTTGTCCGCCAGCTTGCGCCTTCTTAACGTGGTCTTGGTAGTGGCGTTCGCCCCAGTACGCCCGGCGATCGGCAAGGTAGAAAACCCAAGCTTCGCCAACGGTGACCGTTCGGGCTGTTTCTGCCATAGCCTTAGCTTCATGTGCAGCTCGTGTTTCAGCCTTCAGTTGGCGCGGATCTACGTCCTGGTCAATCAAGGTTTTCAGCCGGCCCGCTTCTGCCCTAGCTTTGCCGAGATCCCAGCTGCGTGGGTCACCGATCGTGATGCGTATCGTTTTGCCGAAGAGGCGCGACTCAAAGATGTATGCCCGAGTGCCGCTCTTCGTCACGCGAAGCCCGAGACCGGGAATCTTGGCATCCCAGTGGATAGTTTGCTGTTTTCCTGCTTCGCACTGATATGACCTGATACGGTCCGCCGTAAAATTTTCTTTTGCCATGACTGCCTTAGGTGTAGGCACCGTGTAGGCGCCGTGTAGGCAAATACTATGGCAACAGATCAACGGAGGTCAATACTAAAATCTCGCCAATAAAGAAATTATTCATAAATTTCAATAGGTTGAAGGAATTTTTCCATGTAAATCAACGTAGGGGAATGCACGTTCGCTCGGACTCATAATCCGTTGGTGCCGTGTTCGACTCACGGGAGGCCTACCATTGTTAGTATAAAAAAGAAGGGCCACGACATTTCGTGGCCCTTCTTGTTTCTCAGTACAACATGCCATCAAGATGCCCCGGATTCGCACCGTTTCTCAAAAACCCGGTCATCTTAAAGCCAACAGTAAAATTGGCTTCAATTGTTGAATCTGAGTTAACAATGCTTTGAATTATGGTTCTCTTGTAACCGTCTTCATCCGATAAAGTGGTGCTCACAACATCACCCCTGACGGAGACAGCAACAATGAAGACCTACAACATCGCAACCATTCCAGGCGACGGCATCGGCAAGGAAGTCGTGCCGGCAGGCCAGCAAGTACT